>Ga0209344_10000339_pt1 | contig 87271 bp, 77 predicted proteins | sample Cruoilmetagenom6_FD_187293 | JGI IMG/M metagenome (GOLD analysis project Ga0209344, IMG submission 187293) | Oil polluted marine microbial communities from Coal Oil Point, Santa Barbara, California, USA - Santa Barbara Oil Seep Sample 6 (SPAdes)... | ecosystem: Environmental > Aquatic > Marine... | reverse complement strand
CAATAATTACTTTGATATCATCTTGTTCTGCATTGTCCTTTAAATGTTGCCAAGAGGCTGTTTTGGGTATTTTAAAGGTGTTTCGAGAACGGTATTCATCTTGATCTTCTAATACATAGTTAATTTCTTCTTTGTCCGTAGTGTAATAATCAGATTTAGGATCCTTTAGTTGTTGTGATAATTCTAGGTGAACAATTTCATAGCGCTCACTTAAATGCTTTAGAAAGACAAGTGGTAGTATGTAGTTTTTATAATTGTTCTCAGAAACTGCACCTCTAAGTTCGTTTGCTGCATCCCAAAGCTCTTTTTCAAAATCTATGTCTGCTTTTATATTAACTTTTGCCATATAATGGTTTGGAAATCTTTTTTGGTTGAAAAGATTAAAGATATCCAATTACTTTATAACCGCAAGAATTAATTGGGTGGGTTTTATAGAATAGTAGGGAAGCAATAGTAAATTTTTGATTTCCAAATAGCAACTATAAAAAAGTTTTCTTTGTTACAGTAAACGGTTTTTTAAATAATAACCTTGATTAATAACAAGTTGAGATCCCCAAATCTTCTCGTTTTTAAGTTATTAATGGTGTTTCACACTATTTATTGGTAAAATTATGTACTCATATATAGTCAATTGCTATATTTAAAGTTGGATGCAAACTATTGAATTGCTTAGCGCTCTTGAGCATCCTTTGTTTTTTTTAGCTATTACTACGGTTGTTCATAAGAAATTTTTAGTTCTGGAATGCTATTGGCTGCTTCTTTCATTTTAACATCAATTATTTTTGCATAAATCTGTGTTGTTCTTATTTCTTTATGGCCAAGTCGCTTTGAAACCGTATAAATATCTGCACCATTCTCTAATAACAGTACAGCGTTAGTATGTCTAGCACTATGAAATGTAATGTGCTTCGAAATACCTGCACGAATACACCATTTTAGTATTTCTGCATTAAAATGAGCCCCATATTTTAGACCTTTAAAAACTTTATCAGTTGTATGTCCCTTCTCACCCAATAATTCTCGTGCCTGTTGAGAAATATACAGATATTCTAGTCCTTCCGTTTTTTTCTGTCTAAAAATAATGCGGTAATACTCTTCCTCATCCCTTACTTCGGACCATATTAATTTATTAATATCACTCCAACGAAGCCCGGTAAGGCAACTAAAAATAAAAGCCTTTTTTAAAACAGAGTATTTACATTTCGTTTCACTAAGTGCTTGCAGTTCAGAATGTGTAAGATATTCTCTTTTAGATTCCCCTTGGCTAAATCCTTTGACCGATTTAACAACATCTACATTCAAATATCCTTCAGCGTAAGCTTCTCTTAATACAGCACGCAATTTATTGAAGTAAGTGTATTTTGTGTTTTGAGATAATGGTGTTTCCCCATTTGTTCTAGCCTCTTTATGAAGGTATTTTTTAAACCCCTTTAAAAAGTTTTCATCAATATCTTTAATGGCTATATTGAGTTTGCTAAAACGTTCTAGGTGCTTAAATGCAGCTTCCCAATTATCATAATTACCTTTGCTTTCATATCGCTCCTCCTGAAGTTTTTTGTAATAATCTAAAAGCAACGTTTTTCCCTTCTGATTATCTTCAATATTGAATTTGCCTTTTATTAACTCCGCCTTTTTAAGCGTTAATATATTTTCAGCAAGATTTAATGTTTGTTTGTTCTCATTCTTTTCATTTGCCGTAATTGGATTGCCGTGTAAATAAAGTTTTAAATATTCAAAAGCCCTATCGTGAATCGTCTTTCCATTCTCATCTATAGAATAGCCATTATAATACTCCAAGTATAGACTAATGCGTCCAGTTGCAAGTTTCTTTTTTCTAAGACTTATTTTCATAATTTGAAATTTACCTATTGTTAAACTACATTTTAAAAAGATCATCTAAGTCAGAACGTTTAACTCTAATGGTCCTTTCTCCAAAATTAATCGCTCTTATGTTACCCTTTTTTATATTACGATATACAGTTTTTATGGAACAACTCAAGAGCACTGAAACCTGCTTTGGAGTTAAAAATTCCAAAACATTTAATTTTTCTACTTCTAACGTTATTTTATGGGTAGTTTCTTCATTGCTTTTTGAGATTTTAGCTTGTTTTACTTTTTCTTTATAATGCCTGCTATTGCATTTGTGTGAGCAATATTTGGTTGTAGTTTTTTTAGCCGTAAATTCTTCTTTACAGTATTCACAAATTCTTTGTACTTGAATTTTACTACTCATTATAAACGAACTATATAAAGTTATAAGAGGTCCTAAGAAGTCCTATGAGGACATTAAAGGACATAAGAGGACATTTTGGCGAAATAACTCACAATGAGGTGTAAATTTTACACCTTTTACGAATTTAATAAAAAAAGGTGTAAAAATGGTGTAAAAATATTGAAAATATAAACATAAAAAAGAAAGAGAAGGAATATAGGTGTTTTTGTAATCATTTGACTTTTAGATATTTGATGTCAAATGAAATTAAATGATATCAAATAAAATACTTATTTATTTTCCGATACAGAAATTCGCAAATATGTTCCCAAGTAACTCATCATTGGATACTTGACCGGTAATTTCACCCAAGTGGTATAAGGCTTCTTTGAGGTCTATAGCTAGTAAATCTCCAGAGACGCCACCATCCATTCCTAGTTGCACCCGTTCAATATCTTCTAAAGATTTTAATAAGGCGTCATAATGCCTAGTATTGGTAACAATAGTCTCATTGTTGCGCAAGGCACCTGTATTTACAAACCCTAGTAATTTGTCTTTTAGGGTTTCAATACCATCCCCATTTTTAGCTGATAAAAATAAGATGGAAGGAATTTCACTTTCTATACTTGCAATCTGCTCGGTAGTATACAAATCCTTTTTATTGGCTATGGTCACCAAGGTTTTTAAGGGGAATTTATTTTTAATTTTTTCAATTTCTACGGTAACTGCCTTTAGGTTTTGTGCGGTGGGCGCAAGGGGACTTAAATATAAAACTACCTGTGCCTGTTCTATTTTTTCAAAGGTCTTTTTAATACCAATACTTTCTACAACATCTACAGTTTCTCGTATTCCGGCTGTATCTATAAATCGAAAACCAATACCACCAATAGAAATTTCATCTTCAATAGTATCTCTCGTTGTACCAGCTATAGCACTCACTATAGCCCGATCTTCATTTAGTAAGGCGTTTAACAAGGTAGATTTACCCACATTAGGCTCGCCTACAATGGCAACGGGAATCCCATTTTTTAGTACGTTGCCTACCGCAAATGAATTGATTAATCGCTTTAATACTTCTTGTATTCTAGTTAATAGCGTTATAAACTGTGTTCTATCTGCAAATTCTACATCTTCTTCAGCAAAATCTAGTTCTAACTCTATTAAAGAAGCAAAATTAAGCAGCTCTTCTCGTAGTTTTTTAATTTCTGAAGAAAACCCACCACGCATTTGTTGCATCGCTATCAGATGGCTTGCTTCGTTATCGGAGGCAATTAGATCTGCAACGGCTTCCGCCTGACTCAAATCTAGTTTTCCATTTAAAAACGCACGTAGTGTAAACTCACCCGCATCTGCCATTCTACAACCGTTACGCAAAAACAATTGTATAATTTGTTGTTGTATGTATTGCGAACCATGACAAGAAATTTCAATTACATGTTCACCCGTATACGAATTTGGTCCTTTAAAAAGGGACACCAGTACTTCATCATACACCTTAGGTCCATCTACAATATGGCCCAAATGAATGGTATGTGATTTTTGTTGGGTTAAATCCTTTTGGCGTACAGATTTAAACTTAGTATTGGCCAAGGTAATTGCTTCTGGCCCCGATAGCCGGATAATAGCGATGGCACCTGCGCCAGAGGGTGTTGCTAAGGCAACTATGGTATCTTGTGAAAACATAGGTGCAAAAATACAAATTAATAAAGTTGGTGCATCTTCATTCTACACTAAATAAATACAGTTGTTATCATTAGCCTGTAAGTACTTCCTTAGTAAACAAAAAGGATTGCCTATGAGAAGCTAGAATCCTCTTAATAAAACGTTAAAACCAAGTTGGTTCTAAAGTGTAATGATATTTTTGTATGTTCCAATTCAGTTTCAACCGAAAAAAACATCAAAAAATGATTAAAAAAACAGCCTTGTTGCTCCTGTTATTTGTATGTAGTACACTAACATTTGCACAAGAAAAAACTACCACGGTACCAACACCAAATTATAGACTTGCCTCTAAATTTTCACCCGATAATCTAAAAAAAATTGTTCATTCTACAAGTGTACGTCCCAATTGGTTAAAAAATGGCAATCGTTTTTGGTACCAATACAAAACCACAACAGGCACTAATTATTATTTGGTTGATGCCGATAAGGGTACCAAAAGCAAACTGTTTGATAACGCTAAAATGGCAAAATGGCTTACCCTAATAACAAAGGATCCCTACGATGCCCAGCATTTACCGCGTTTCAATTTTAAATTTGTAAAGAATGAAACGGCAATACGTTTTAGAGTAACCTCAAAAGAAAAAGTAGATGTGATAGAGGACAAAGTAGAAAAAAAGATGAAAACCGATACCATTTCTAAAGATTCTACCAAGGTTGAAAAATCAAAAAAAGCCCCGAAAAAGGAAAATAAAGTCTACTATTTAGAGTATACATTGGGGGGTAATTCGCTTACAATTATCCACAACAAAAAAGAAGAAGAGAAAAAATGGAAGCGTTGGGCTAATATAGCACCAGATAGTTCTATTGTATTGTTTTCTAAACAAAACAATTTGTATTGGATGGATAAAGCCAATTTTTTAAAAGCTGTTAAAGACGAAAAAGATTCTACTATACTAGAACACCAATGGACCAAAGACGGAGTAGAAAATTACGGTTATGGGAATGGTTCTAGGGGAGAAAACAATGAAACTAAAGAAGAAAATAAGGACAAACGTAAGGGGATTTGGGGAAATTGGACCCATGACTCTAAAAAGTTTGTGTACCAACGTTCCGATGCAAGAGCATTAAAAGATTTATGGGTAATAAACTCGGTGGCTAAAAAAAGACCAACATTAGAAACCTATAAATACCATATGCCTGGTGAAAAAGAATTTTCTAAACCAGAACTATTGGTTTTTGATATGCCTTCTAAAGAAGTGCTTTCTATACCATTAGATACAACCAAGCAGCAAAGTATTACTGTATTTAGTGCTCCCACAAAAAAAATGGATCGGAGTGATGATTTTCAGCCATCATTATTGCTTTCTAAGCAAGGTAAAATTTATTTTAGAAGTGTAAGTAGGGATCGTAAAAAAGTAGATATCTGTGTGGCAGACATTCAAACAGGTGTGATTAAAACACTGATAAAAGAAGAATTAAATACCTATGTAGAGTCCAAACAAATTGTATTGTTTAACAATGAACAAGAAATAATACATTGGTCTGAAAGGGATGGTTGGGCACATTTTTATTTGTACGATGCTAATGGAAAGCTGAAAAATCAGATTACTAGTGGTAGCTATCACTCCAATAGTTTTGTGGGTGTCAATGAAAAAGAACGCAGCTTGTTTTTTACAGCAAATGGTGTAACCCTAGGGCAAGACCCGTATTATGAGCATCTTTTTAAAATTGATTTAAATGGTTCAGTATTAAAAAACCTAAACAAGGGAGATTTTACAACGACAACAAGTATGTCCGACTCCAATCAGTTTTTTGTCAGTAATTATTCTAGAGTAAATACGGTGCCAAAATCGGAGTTAAGATCTAGTAATGGAAGTCTTGTGTTACAACTAGAAGAAGCAGATTTATCTGCGCTAATGGCAACCGGATATCAGTTTCCAGAGCCATTTAAGGTAAAGGCAGATGACGGCATTACCGATCTTTATGGTGTTATGTACAAACCTTTTGATTTTGATGAGACGCTAAGCTACCCACTTTTAGAATATGTATACCCTGGTCCGCAGACGGAGGCTGTTAACAAATCTTTTTCGGTTTCTATGAATCGCTTAGATAGGTTAGCTCAGGTTGGATTTATCGTAGTTACTTTAGGCAACAGAGGTGGGCACCCAGACCGGTCTAAATGGTACCATAATTACGGGTACGGAAACCTAAGGGATTATGGCTTGGCCGATAAAAAGTACGTTGCAGAGCAACTGGCAGACAAGCACTCCTTTATTGATATTGATAAGGTTGGTATTTTTGGTCATTCTGGAGGCGGATTTATGTCTACAGCTGCTATGTTGGTCTATCCAGACTTTTTTAAGGTAGCCGTATCCTCTGCTGGCAATCACGATAATTCCATGTACAACAGTTGGTGGAGCGAAACGCACCATGGCGTAGAAGAAGTAATAGATGAAAAAGGGGTTGTTAGTTATAAATATGATATTGATAAGAATCAGACCTTAGCGGCCAATTTAAAAGGAAAATTATTGTTGGTCACGGGCGATGTGGATAATAATGTGCACCCAGGAGCAACGATTAGAATGGCGAACGAATTAATAAAAGCCAACAAACGTTTCGATTTTATGATGATGCCTGGCCAACGACATGGCTTTGGAAGTATGACCGAGTATTTTTTTTGGTTGAAAGCAGATTATTTTAGTAAGCATTTTTTGGGGGTTGAAGCTACTAATGTTAATATGCTAGAAATGAATAGGGATGTTCCTAAACGTTAAATTGAAAACTTTATAACAGTATTAAAATACGTCTTTACAGCCATGTAAAGACGTTTATTTTTTAAACCTATAGGAGCAGTAATTTTAATAGGATTGCCATTTTTTTGTATTTAATGTAACATTTTATTATTTTTTACTACTTATAGGGTATAGTAACATCAAAAATCAATCAAAATGGAAATCATCAATCAACAAAAAGTAAGAAGAACCGATAATTCTTTATTGGCAGTGACACATTTAACGCAATTATTACATTACTGTACAGGAATAGGAGGGTTTATAGTTCCCTTAATACTTTGGTTAACATCAAAGGACACTGTAGAAGGTATGAATGAACACGGAAAATCGATTATTAATTTTCAGTTGAGTTTACTCGTATATGTTTTAATTAGTATTCCTGCAATACTTTTATTTGGACTTGGATTATTAGGTTTTGTATTTGTTGGAATCATTGGCTTTATAATGCCAATTGTCAATGCAGTAAAAGCGAGTAATGGAGAAGCGCCTAGTACCTTTATGACCATACCGTTTATATCATAAAAACATAGATTTAAATTCGTAAAAAATCTACTCATAACTACAGCTTATGTGTAGATTTTTTTGAGTACTAATGAAATAAAGTTATACTTTTTGGCTTACTAACATTAACGGAATTGAAATTATGAAAAAGCTTGTATTGGTAGCTGTGCTACTACTTTTTGGAACAATTGGTTTAACTGCTCAGGAAACAGAAACTGTACCTCCTGTGATAGAAACCTCTGAAGAAGTTTTAAAAAATGTGAAGGAGGCTGAAAAAGAAGCTAAAAAATTAGAAAAGGCAGAAAAAGATGCGAAAAAGGCTAAAAAATTAGAAAAAGAGGCCAAAAAAGAAGCTGAATTGAACAAAAGTATTGCCAATCAAGATAAGGCAATTGCTAAGGGAGAAAAGAATATCGCAAAATTGCAAAGAAAATTAGAAAAAGGGGAAGCCGCAGGAAAACTTTCTCCAGTAGCGATGGAAAAACTTAACGCTACTATTGAAAAAGCAAAAAGTAACTTGGTAAAGGACCAGGATAAATTGAAAAAGTTATTGCGTAAAAAGTAAGGCAACCTATAAAAATAAAGACCATAAAAAGAGGGCAAATTGCCCTCTTTTTATGGTCTTTATTGGGTTTAATTATCGTTAAGCGTTGTTCAGCATTACGGGCATAACAAGCATTGTAATCAATTCTCCTTCATCTACACCATCTATGGGTGTTAAGATACCAGCCCTGTTTGGTAAGCTCATTTCTAAGGATACATCATCAGAACTTAAATTGCCTAACATTTCTACTAGAAAACGGGAGTTAAACCCTATTTGCATATCGTTTCCTTGGTATGAACATGTTAAACGTTCTTCAGCCTTGTTGCTGTAGTCTATATCTTCAGCAGAGATATTTAACTCTGCACCAGCTACTTTTAAACGTATTTGGTGTGTTGTTTTGTTAGAGAAAATAGAAACACGCCTTACAGAGCTTAATAACTGTGTTCTAGATATACTAAGTACGTTAGGATTCTCTTTAGGTATTACGGCTTCATAATTCGGATATTTCCCATCGATGAGCCTACAGATTAACTCTGTGTTTTCAAATGTAAATTTTGCATTACTCTCATTGTATTCAATGACTACATCTGTTTCGCTACCTCCTAAAATTCCTTTTAATAAGGTTAAAGGTTTTTTAGGCATGATAAACTCAGCTACTTCAGAAGCAGAAACATCTGTACGTTGGTACTTTACAAGTTTGTGAGCATCTGTTGCTACAAAGGTTAAACTCTCTGGGGAGAATTGAAAGAAAACACCGCTCATTACAGGTCTTAAATCATCATTACCAGCAGCAAAAATTGTCTTGTTGATTGCAGTAGCTAAAATATCGCCCAAAATGGTTGTTGTACTCGGACTCGATAATTCAACTGCATTAGGGAATTCTGCTCCGTCTACATAGGCTAAAGCATACTTACCATGATTAGAACTAATTTCTACCGTATTATTTTTCTCTACAACAAATGTTAAGGGTTGTTCAGGGAAAGTTTTAAGGGTTTCCAATAGCAATTTTGCAGGTAAGGCAATTGTACCTTCATTGTCTGAATCTACTTCTAAAACCGAACTCATCGTTGTTTCAAGGTCAGAAGCAGAAACCGTAAGACTTGTTTGCTTCAATTCAAACAAAAAGTTATCTAAAATTGGCAATGTGTTGCTATTGTTAATAACACCACCCAAAACTTGTAATTGCTTTAATAAATAAGTACTAGATACTATAAATTTCATCAGCTATATAATTTTCTATATTTTAAGATATTGGACAATATGTTGTCTATAGATTTTCTCATCTCACCTAAAAATCTGTGAAACAAAGATATTTTAAATGTCCTTTCAACGAAAACAAACTTATTAACACTTATTTACCGTATTTACGTTTTCTATAATAATTAAAAAGAATACCGATAATAAGTGTTAAAGTCAATGGTAACAAGATGTTAGTGAGCTGCCACTTTGTTTTCTGTGTGCTTATTTTCTCTTGATCTAAGAAAGGAATACCCACTTTTTTAGTACGGATGTTTATAAGTCCACTATCATCTAGCAGGTAATTTATGCTATTCACCATAAATTCTTTGTTGCCATAAAAGTTATTTGTCCATTTGTCATAACCAAGTTCTAAAGGTCTTCCGTTTCTAATTTGGTTTTTTACAATATCGCCATCTGCTATAATTAGCATTTTGTTTTCAGGTCCTTTTTCTATACTATTTTTTAACTGTAAAGGTTTTACTCTGTTGGTGTACACTGAATTAAATTCTCCCTCTATTAAAACAGCTAATGCTTTATTCCCATTAGTATATTCTGCTTTGTTTGGACTCTGATTGATAATGTCTAAACTTATGATGTTTGGCGTGCCAACCACAGTAGATAAAGGAGAACTATAGTACAAAATATTCTTTTTGTATGCGTTATTGTCTAATATATCTATAGTGTTTGCAAATTGAAAGCGCAGTGCTTCTAAGTTATTATTTATAGGATGGTCATTTCTAGAAAAAACCATTGGGTTATACGGCCAAGGAACAGGATTGTATTGTGAGTTGTTGCCTTCTCCATTTGCTAGGACTATTTGCGATGCATAAATATCTTTTAGTAAAACAGGATTTATACGCACCCCATATTTAAAGAAAAAATCGGTAAGGTTTAACTCCCTCGGAAATGCCAAGGATTTACCTTCTTCATTAAAAAGACTATCTAATTCTATATTTACCTTATCGAGAAGCCAAATAGATTTTCCGCCCTGGGTAATATACTGATCCAAAAGATATTTTTCTTCATCGGAAAAAGCTTCTGTTGGCTTTGCGATAAGTGCTAAATCGTACGCATTTAATTGGTCTAAAGTTTGTTGTGGATTTGTGGCAACCGAATCTAATGTGATAGCACCAATATTGTAATAGTCCTTAATGGAAGACAAATAATCTGCTAGATATATGTCTTCCAGTTCGCCATTCCCTTTTAGTACTGCAATTCTTTTCTTTTCCTTTATGGTTAGTTTGCTAAATGCATTTGCAAAAGAATACTCTAGTTGCTGTACAGAATTGGTAACCCGTTCTTCCGTGGCTGAGCCTAATTTGTTTTTAAGCAAAGCTACTTTTGTAGTTTTGTTGTTGTAGTTTATCATTGCCCATGGAAAAACAAATTCTTGCGACATTTTACCATTTTCTTCTACCGTTACGTTGGCTGGAGTAAGTCCCAATTGTTGTAATTCAGCCATAACCGCCTCAGCATTGCTGGCATCTTTAAGAGGATCTACAAAATTGAACTTTATAACATTGTTTTTAGCAGCAAACTCTTCAAGTATTTGTTTTGTTTCTGATTTAAGCTTCACAAATTCGGCTGGTAAGTCACCATCTAAAAGGACATCTATGATCACAGGATTTGCAAATTCTTCAACTGTATTTAATGCAGATGTAGATAAAGTGTACCTATTATCTTCTGTTAAGTCTATTCTCGTATATATATAATTAGATACAATATTTACTCCTAGTAATACAGTTAAACCAATGGCTACGGCAGTGAGTGTTTTTTTCATTATTGGTTTAGTCTTTTAAGTTGTACAACAGTGATAAATAAAAAGAAGATTGTTAATCCTGTGAAATAGACTAAGTCTCTGGTATCTAAAACACCTCGTGCAATGCTTTCAAAATGAGCTTTCATTCCTAAAGTAGCTGTGGCAACGACTAAATTTCCTTCAGCAAACAAAGTAGAAATACCCTGAAAACCATAAAAGAAAATAAAACATAGAATTAACCCTAATAAAAATGCTACAATTTGATTTTGCGATAGGGTAGAAGCAAAAACACCTATAGCCGTGTAACTAGCCATTAAAAAGAATAACCCAAAGTAAGAGCCAATGACAACACCCATATCAATATTCCCAATAGTTGTGCCCAGTTGTGAAATTGTATAGACATATATAAAAGTGGGGAGTATAGCAATAACAACCAAGGTAAGTGTTCCAAAAAATTTACCCAAAACAGTATGCCATAGTGAAATTGGCTTAATGAATAAAAGCTCTAAAGTGCCACTTTTACGTTCTTCAGAAAAGCTTTTCATCGTAATAGCAGGAACTAGAAACAAAAACACCCAAGGTGCTAAAAAGAAAAAATTACTCAGGTCTGCAAAACCATAATCAAATATATTATACGCTCCTTTAAAGACCCATAGAAAAAGCCCGCTAAAAATTAAAAATAAACCAATGACCATATAGCCTATTGGTGATGTGAAAAATGACTGTATTTCCCGTTTGTAAATGGCGTACATGTATTTAGTTTAAGGTTTCTTTCTTGCTTACGGTCCAAGCTTCTGGCTTGCCAGCAAATAATGGTTTAGTTTTTGCCCATACTTTTTTATAAAATGCAGAATTTCTGTATGCTTCAAGGGCATTTTCATCGTTCCAATAACTATAGGTGAAAAAAATATTGGAATTGTTTTTGTCTTGATAAAGTTCTAAGAAATTACAGCCTTCAAAATTTCTGATGAATTGTTTAGATTCGTCAAATATATTTTCAAAGCTAATAATATTTTCAGTTTTAAATTCCAATTTTACAATGCGTACAATCATTTAGATGAAATTTATAGTAATCGTATCCCTATAATCTAGTCCCAGTAGGGTAGAAGCACCACCAACCGTAGTTAAGTTGCTTTTGTATATTGCCAATTCTAGGTATTGGGAAGAATTAAACAAGGCTAGAAGGTCTCCGGGTCCTTTCCTGTAATTTTTTTCAATGGTATAGTCTATGATGTCACTATATTTTGAATGTATTTTTTTGATGACCTTACCACGCACGCTAACTTCATAATTTCTTCCATTTCTATAGGCCTCAAACAAACTTTTTTGAATATTACTAACCACATTGCCATAGTTATCTATATATACAATGTTACCAATAATTGTATTGCCATTGTCTACCAATTGAGGCACAAAATCTTTAATATTCCTAAGGCTATTAAAGGGTTTGCCAACAACCTCCATTTTTCCACCACGTATTAAATGGCATGCAGCTTTAATAAACACATCATATGAAGGAAAAGAGCCATCTATTGTTTCAGGGATGTTTATGGATACTATTTTATCGGGCTTAATTTCAGAAGTTATTAAACAAATAACACCGTTATTTGCACTTATAAAATAGTGTCCGTCCACATACACAATAATGTGTTCGTTTTCTTTTGTTAATTCGGCATCTACACCAACTATATGTACTGTTCCTTTTGGAAATGTATGATAAGAATTTTTAAGGATATAGGCACATTCTTGAATGTTAAAGGGGTTTATACTATGAGAGATATCAACTATTTTAGCATTGTCTACTTCACTGTATATGGCTCCTTTTAAAGCTCCAACAAAATGGTCTTTATATCCAAAATCAGTAGTTAATGTAATAATTGCCATTTATGAGACTGTTGATATGTTTTTGCGGATGCAAACTGAATTTTAATTAAATTTGTTAGACAAAATTACACAAAAAAATAGCCAACTAAAATTAATATTTACGTCCTAACCTTTTAATATATTTTTTTTGAACGAAATCATAATTGAACTTACGGAAATAAGCCCCAGGGATTTTTTTGGGCATCAAAATGCACACATAGATTTATTAAAAAAGAATTTTCCCAAGCTAAAAATTGTTGCACGCGGTAGTAAAATAAAAGCCTATGGAGATGATGCGCATTTAGAAGAATTTAATAAGCGATTAGAAATGCTTATGCATCATTTTTCTAAATACAATAAAATTGATGAAAATATAATAGAGAGAGTCCTTACTAGCGACAGTAAAGCAGATTATGCCACAAGTGAAAGTAGTGGTGATGTGCTGGTACACGGCGTCAGTGGTAAGCTTATAAAAGCCCAAACAGCTAACCAGCGAAAACTGGTAGAAGCTGCAAAAAAACATGATATGGTTTTTGCTATTGGTCCTGCGGGTACGGGAAAAACCTATACAGGTGTTGCATTGGCAGTCAAAGCATTAAAAGAGAAGCAGGTAAGACGTATTATATTAACCAGGCCTGCAGTTGAAGCTGGAGAGAATCTAGGTTTTTTACCAGGTGATTTAAAAGAAAAATTAGACCCGTATATGCAACCGTTGTACGATGCATTGCGAGATATGATTCCTTCCGAAAGATTAGCCCACTACATAGATAACGGTACCATTCAAATAGCGCCAATGGCATTTATGCGGGGTAGAACACTAGACAATGCATTTGTTATTTTGGATGAAGCTCAAAATACAACACACGCACAAATGAAAATGTTTTTGACGCGTATGGGTAAAAATGCAAAGTTTTTATTAACAGGAGATCCTGGCCAAATTGATTTGCCGCGTAGAACAATATCTGGACTAAAAGAAGCTATTTTAGTATTAGGGAATGTTGAAGGAATTAAAATTATCCATTTAGACGACAACGATGTTATTCGTCATAAATTGGTAAAAAGTGTAATAGAAGCATATAGAAATATCGAGCATCAAAATTAAGAAGGCAGTATGAATACAATAACAAATACCGATTTTGAATTTCCGAATCAAGTAGATGTATACAAAGGAAAGGTAAGAGAGGTTTATCGCTTAGCGAATGATATAATGGTAATGGTAGCAACAGATAGGCTTTCTGCTTTTGATGTTGTGATGCCTAAGGGAATACCGTATAAGGGGCAGATACTGAATCAGATTGCCACAAAAATGATGAATGAGACAGCAGATATTGTTCCCAATTGGCTTATGGCAACTCCAGATGCCAATGTGGCCATCGGTCACGCTTGTGAACCTTTCAAGGTAGAAATGGTTATCCGTGGCTATATGTCTGGACATGCAGCTAGAGAATATAAGGCAGGTAAAAGGGTGTTGTGTGGTGTAGCTATGCCAGAAGGACTAAAAGAGAACGACAAGTTTCCAAAACCGATAATTACACCGGCTACAAAGGCTGAAATGGGTGACCATGATGAAGATATATCAAAGGAAGATATTCTAAAGCGTGGGATCGTTTCTGAGGTGGATTATAAACAATTGGAAGCTTATACCTATGCTTTGTTTCAAAGAGGAACAGAAATAGCGGCACAACGAGGTTTAATATTGGTGGATACCAAATATGAATTTGGTAAGACCAAAGACGGAAAAATTGTATTGATTGATGAAATTCATACGCCAGACTCTTCACGTTACTTTTATGCAGAAGGGTATGCAGATCGTCAAGAAAACGGAGAAGGACAAAAACAATTGTCTAAGGAGTTTGTTCGCCAATGGTTAATAAGTAATGGTTTTCAAGGTTTAGAGGGGCAATCCTTACCAGAAATGACAGATGAATATATTACAACAGTTTCTGAGCGGTATATAGAATTGTATGAAAACATCACTGGAGAACCGTTTGTGAAGGCAGATGTATCTCATATTAAAAACAGAATAGAAAGGAATGTTTTAGCATGTTTAAAAGCCTTGTAGACCTCTCAGTTTGTAAAGATAAAAATGGCTGCCAATGGGCAGCCATTTTTATTGGACTCAAATATAGTTAAAGCTATGAATTTTGGTGTACCTCATTTTCACTTCTAAAAATCTTCATTTTTGGGTTTCTGTCTGAACAAAGAGGAGCCGCTTATACCGTTTCAAGGCAAACTGTTCTTTTGTAGAATAGGAATTGGATGTTGGAGTACAAGCAATATTATAGATAAAATGGTATCTGAATGCTTAGAAGATTGTCACGAATCATATAATTACACAGATTCTTATACGCTTGAATAATCAGATTAAAAACCGAGGAATTTTGATACTATAGTGGTTTAGTTTCCAAAAAAAATAAGAAACAGTTTTAGAACATGTACAATTTGTCATTTATACAAGAGATTCATTCAATTCTTTACTTTAAGTTTTTATATGAATGAATATTAAAATAACTTAGATCACTCTATATATATTAGTATTCATTCATATTCGTAAAACATGAAAAGTTTAAAAAGTAAATTTCTAATAACAATTTGTTGTCTATTTATTGCTTCAGGTTTTTCACAAAGTAAATTAGGTAAAATTTCCGTTTACCAAAATAATTTTGTTACTAAGGATGGTAAAACAATTGTTTTTAGAGGATTAAATACTAGTGACCCAGATAAGTTAGAAACTCAAAATCATTGGAACAAAGCTTACTTTACTGAAATAAAAAAATGGGGAGCAAACATTGTTCGTTTTCCAGTACACCCAAGCGCATGGACTAAAAGAGGGAAAGAAGACTATTTAAAAATGCTTGATAACGGTATTAAGTGGGCAACCGAACTAAACTTATATGTAATTATAGATTGGCATAGTATAGGCAACTTGCAAACCGAAATGTATCAGCATGATATGTATGATACAACCTTAAAACAAACTTATGATTTTTGGCATACAATAGCTGTAAAATACGGTAAGAATACCACAGTAGCTTTCTACGAAATATTTAATGAACCTACGACATTTAATAAAACGTTAGGCACTGCAACTTGGGAAGAATGGAAAAAAATAAACGAAGAAGTAATAACCATAATTAGAGCAAATGGTGGTGAGGGTATTCCTCTAGTTGCTGGTTTTAACTGGGCGTACGATTTAACACCGGTAAAAGAAAACCCAATAAATGCAGAGGGAATTGCCTATATAAGTCACCCTTATCCGCAGAAAAGAGAAAAACCTTGGGAAGAAAAATGGACAAAAGATTGGGGATTTATAAAAGAGAAATACCCGTTAATTTTAACGGAGATTGGGTTTTCCCATTCCGAAGATGAAGGCGCACATGTTCCGGTTATTAATGATGATGATACGTATGGAGATGCAATAACTAATTATTGTGATGAAAAAGAAATTTCATATGTAGTTTGGGTTTTTGACGCACAATGGGCGCCAAGATTATTTGAGGACTTTAAAACATATAACCCATCAAGACACGGCAAGTATTTTAAAAAGAAAATAAGTTCTTACAAATAAATTAAAATAAGGATTCGAATAAATTTTATTCTTAAACGTATAAGTATTACCAAATCTATATAAATTACAGTAAAAATATCGGAGGGTATTTACCTTAATTTTATCCCATTTAAATACATAATAAATGTATAAACTCTATTTGCCATTAGTTTTTTTAGTACTGTTATTTTCATGCAAAGATGAAAGTCCAAAAAGGTACAATTCAACAAATAAACTAATAAACTATTCTGGATGATTTGAGAAAACCTCTAATACTACAACTGCATTAATTAGCTCTGCTGCAGTTGCAGAATTCACAGTAAAAGGAGATTCTGTTACTATGTATGTGCAAGCAGAAAACATGACTCGTAACTATTTTGTCATTTCTACAAATGATGTATATCAAAAAAGGTACAAGTTGAATGGAAATAGTATTCGAAAAATCAGCTTGAAATTACCAGAAACCGAAAATAATAAAATAGGAGTTTTTAAAGCTACAGAGGCATCTAGCGGAGCAATATTTTTTCACGGATTTGATGCTTTTGATTTAATTACTACAAATAAAAACCATGTTTAATTGAGTTTATAGGCGATTCTATAACCTGTGGCGCTTTGGCAGACAATAGCGGTATGGCCTGTAATGAAGGTGATTGCATAGATCAACACAATGCATATTTGGCTTATGGCCCAAGATTAGCTAGAACTTTAAATTTAAGTTCTGTTTCTGGAATTGGAATATATAGAAACTGGAACGATGAAAATATTGAAGAGCTGATACTATCTCAGGTGTATGAAAATTTGTATTTAAATACAGATGCTTCAAAAAAATATGACTTCAAATCTCAGCCAGATATTGTAAGTATATGTTTGGGTGCAAATGATCTGTCTGATGGAGATGGTATCAAAAGTCGCTTGCCTTTTAACAAGGAGAAATACACAGAAAACTACATTAATTTTGTTGAAAATGTTTACAGTCATTACTCAAAAACAAAAATTATTTTACTCAATAGTCCAATGGTTTTTAGTGATAGAAATACTACTTTAGTAGCTTGTTTAAAAAATGTTCAACAGCACTTTAAAAACAAAGGAATTAAGATTTTTGAGTTTGATAAACTTCTTGTAAATGGTTGCAATTATCACCCTAGCATTCAGGACCATAAAGAAATCTCATCACAATTAATGCCTTTATTTAAAAGTGTATTAAATAAGTAAAAATGAAAAAATATACAGCTTCAGAAAACAGGTACGATTCAATGTCATATAGAAGATGTGGGAAAAGCGGATTGCTATTACCTGCACTTTCTTTGGGTTTGTGGCACAATTTTGGTTATATAGACGATTTTGAAAAAAGTCATAATATTGTAAAAATGGCTTTCGACAAAGGAATTACTCATATCGATTTAGCAAACAATTATGGTCCACCTCCAGGATCTGCAGAAGAAAATTTTGGTAAAATGATAAAACAAAGTTTTTCATCGTATAGAGACGAAATGGTTCTCTCTACCAAAGCAGGTTATTTAATGTGGCCTGGACCTTATGGTGAATGGGGGTCGCGCAAATATCTAATAGCAAGTTTAGACCAAAGTTTAAAACGAATGGGTTTAGATTATGTAGATATTTTTTACAGTCACAGACCAGATCCAAACACACCTTTAGAAGAAACAATGATGGCTTTAGATCACATTGTAAAACAAGGAAAAGCTTTGTATGTTGGTATTTCATCATATAGTGCAGAAGACACAAAAAAAGCTGCTAAAATTTTAAAAGAATTAGGAACTCCATGTTTAATTCATCAACCAAGATATAATATGATGGATCGTTGGGCAGAAAATGGTTTGATGGATGTTTTAGGAGATGAAGGAATTGGTTGTATCCCGTTTTCTCCACTCGAACAAGGAATTTTGACAGATAAGTATTTGAAAGGAATTCCTGAAGGTTCTCGCGCTGCAAAAGACTCTGGAGCTTTACAAAAAAATCAAGTCTCTGATGCTGTAATTTTAAAAGTCCAAAAACTAAATAATATTGCTAAAAACAGAAACCAAAGTTTAGCACAAATGGCTGTAGCTTGGTTATTGAAAGATGATCGAGTAACTTCTGTTTTAGTCGGAGTGAGTAGTGAAAAACAATTGCTTGACAATCTAGGAGCTTTAGATAATTTAAGTTTTTCAGCTTTAGAATTAGAAAATATTGAAAAAATATTGAAATCATAATGAATGAAACAAATCAATTATCTATGTAGTCTTGTTTAGCACACACTTTTCTTTTGCCAATGTTGTTATACCTGCTGTTTTTTCAGATCACATAGTTTTACAACAAAAGAGGACTAAAAATCAAAGACTGGCAACTAGCATCCAAAAATTTTATTGAAAATGGTTTTAGATAGAAAAAGGACGCTGCTAGAAGTCTATTTACGGGCTTTGTGGATAATTTAAATGGCAAAAACAATAAAAATTATGACGAACCACTTTAAGAAGATCAGAGTTACACCAATAATTGTTCATTTTCTTTGCAATAGATTGCCATTGTTTGGTTTTTTAAAATGTTAATGCTTTACCTATGTTATACCTAAACAAAAAAATATGTTATACCTTAACAAAAAAAGACAGTTACAAATCAATGTAACTGTCTGATAATCAAGTAGCGAGAACGAGAGTTGAACTCGTGACCTCCGGGTTATGAATCCGACGCTCTAACCAACTGAGCTACCTCGCCAAGGTTTTTTAAACGGCTGCAAATATAGCGTTATTTTTTATCTATATCAAAAAAAAAAAGAATGAAAATATTATATATCTTTTAGTTTTTTTATCATAGAGAAATATATATATTGCCCATTCTAAATAATTACGAGTAATGAGTGAAAAAATTAACTACGAGCTAGAGTTTGTGATACAGTCATCACCACAAATGCTTTACCAATATATTTCTACGCCTTCTGGATTATCAGAATGGTTTGCAGACAATGTGAATTCCAGAGGTGAAAAATTTACGTTTATTTGGGATGGGTCCGAAGAGGTTGCTAATTTGTTGAAAAAGAAAAATGACGAATTTATTCGTTTTTCTTGGGAAGAGGAAGAAGACAATAGTTATTTTGAAATGCGGATAATTGTCGATGATATAACGTCCGACGTTTCGTTATTTATTTCAGATTTTGCAGAGGAAGACGAGGTAGAAGAAGGAAAATTGTTATGGACAAATCAAATTTCTAGTTTAAAACAAGTCTTAGGATCGGCTTAAAAATTCTGAAATAAACAATATCTTTGGCCTTGAATTTTTTCAAGGTTTTTTTATGGTAAATTTTAATGGCAGTTTGTTAGAAAATAACGCACCCTTTTTAGATCAAGAAAATAGAGGATTGCGTTATGGTGATTCATTATTTGAAAGTATCCGTGTTGTGCATAACAAAATTTATTTCTGGGAGGATCATTACCTGCGTTTAATGGCATCTATGCGGATCCTGCGTATGGAGATTCCTATGAATTTTACTATGGAGTATTTAGAAGCCCAAATTACGGAGACCATTACAGCTAATAATCTTCAAGACAGCCCCGTACGTATCCGTCTAACTGTTTTTAGAAACAATGGAGGATTGTATTTACCAGCGACGAATGATATTAGTTTTATCATTGAAGCAGATGCATTAGATTCCCCTTTCTACACGCATACCAATACAGCTTATGAAGTGGAACTTTTTAAAGACCATTATGTAAACGAAGGAATGTTATCTACCCTAAAATCTAACAATAAACTTATTCATGTATTAGGAAATATATACGCCAGTGAAAATGGATATCAAAATTGTTTGCTACTAAACAATTCAAAACAGGTTGTAGAGACCTTAAATGGGAATTTGTTTCTTGTAAAAGGGACCGTTGTTAAAACGCCGCATTTAAAAAATGGGTGTTTGAATGGTATTATTCGTAAAAAATTGATATCAATTCTTGAGAAATTAGAAAATTATACGCTAGAAATAGCTCCAATTTCTCCTTTTGAACTTCAAAAGGCAGATGAATTATTCCTAACGAATGCAATAACAGGCATACAAAGCATAACAAAGTATAGAAAAAAAGAATATAGCAACGAGGTAGCGAAAGACCTTTTGGGGAAATTAAATGCGGCAGCTAGACTGTCTTAATTTAGAGTGGGATTTTCAGGTGCATTGGACCAAAGTAAATAATCACCACCCAATTCATTCATTTTTTCTTTCCACAAGGCAGTTGTAGATTTTAACAAAATATCACTTTCGTATATATTGTGTGAAACGATCCAAGATTTTGATGATAATTCATGATCTAACTGAAAAGAATCCCAGCCTGAATATCCTAAGAAAAATCGAATATCTTCTTTAGTAATCCTATTGTTGTTAATGAGATCTACAATTTTTTCAAAATTTCCTCCCCAAAAAATACCATTGGAAATTTCTACACTACCTTCAATTAAATGAGGAACTTTATGAATAAAGTATAAATTATCTTGTTCTACAGGGCCACCATTATATACTTTAAACGAGGCCTTTATATCATCTACGAGGTCGTTTATGGTATATTCTAAGGGTTTGTTCAAGATAAAGCCTACAGAGCCATCTGTGTTGTGTTCTGCCAGTAATACAATAGATCTATTGAAAGAAACATCCCCAGTAAGAGATGGTTCTGCTATAAGGAGGTTCCCTTTTTTGGGATGGTTAGTTGGCATATAGTTTTATTAATATGCAATTAAAATAACTATTTTATTTTGAAAAATAAAAAATATGCAAATAAAAAAGCACTTCTAATGAAAGAAATGCTTTTTTTATTTTGAAAACTATACAGTTTAGTTTACAGAGCTGCTTAACTCAGTACCTGCTTTAAATTTAACAACATTCTTAGCTGCTATTTTTATAGTTTTACCAGTTTGAGGGTTTCTACCGTCTCTAGCTTCTCTTCTAGATACAGACCATGATCCAAATCCTACTAAAGAAACTCTACCACCTTTTTTAAGTGATCCTTCAACGTTTCCTAAAAAAGACTCTAATGCTTTCTTTGCTGCTGCTTTAGTGATGCCAGCATCAGCTGCCATTGCATCGATTAATTCTGTTTTGTTCATAATTAAATTAAATTAATTGTTGTTTTTAATAACTTATATTCTTCTAACAAATTTATATGGATTTAGCGTTAACGCAAGTAAAATTAGGTGAAATGCACCATTTTGTTAATAACTATGGCTGTTTGTTAATAAAGTAGGGTTTTTTTTACACTTTTTTGAGGCTAAAACAATGCAAACTTAGCTTAAATAGGCAGTTTCTTTCAGTTGTAGGCCGTTTAAAACATCAATAGTTTTCATTCTTCGCTTCCCAGATAACTGTAATTCTAATACATTTAAATAGCCGTTAGGAACAGCAACTTTTATTGTTTTTTTATCAAATACTAAGGAGCCAATTTCTAAATTGTGAACTGTGTTTTCAATTTCTGTAGCGTAAATTTTTATGGTTGTACCAGCATCGTCATTGTAAAGCGTTGTCCAAGCTGCAGGGTAGGGACTTAGTCCTCGTATTAAATTATAGGTGGTATTTATGTCTTGGCTCCAATCTATTTTACAGGTGTCTTTGTGTATTTTATATGCAAGTTTTAAAGCAGCAGTATCCGCCTGTTTTTTTGTATTCACTGCGTTTTCTTCAATTAGTTTAATCGTTTTTAGTACTAAATCTGCCCCAAGGTGCATTAATTTGTCGTGTAAAACTCCTGCGTTTTCTTCTTTGGTAATAGCTATTTTACTATTTAATATAATCTCACCGGTATCAATTTTGTCATCAATAAAGAATGTAGTGACACCAGTTTCTGTTTCCCCATTTATAATGGCCCAATTAATAGGAGCAGCTCCGCGGTATTGTGGTAGTAAGGATGCATGAAGGTTAAAAGTACCGTATTCAGGCATTTGCCATACTACTTTTGGGAGCATTCTAAAAGCAACGATGATCTGTAGGTTAGCCTTTAGGCTTTTTAGTTGTGCTAAAAACTCAGGATTTTTAAGGTTTGTAGGTTGTAAAATGGGTAAGTTTTTTGCTTCTGCATATTGTTTTATGGCAGATGTATGTACTTTTCTTCCACGTCCAGCTGGTTTGTCTGGCGCAGTTATTACGCCAACAACAGTATAGTTCTGTTGTAGTAAACTATCTAAAATAGTTACGGCAAATTCAGGTGTTCCCATAAAAACAATGCGTAAATCAGTCATCTGTTTATTGTATTTGATATTGGTTCTGTTTGTTTATCTCTATTCTTTCATCCGCTAACAAATTTTGTAAGGCTTCCAAAACAATATTCTCTTTATAAGGTAGTGTTTGTATAAGCTTTCTAGAACTCATCGTACCACACCCTAACACAGCTAAAATTTCACTAGCAGCAATAGCGATCACAGAGGTGTCTAGTTTACCTTTTTTTTGACAGACATCACATTGACCGCATCGTTTCTTTTTTTCTCCAAAATAAGCCAGTAATTGTATATTTCTGCAAACAGAATCATTCTTTATATACAGAATCATCTGTTCTATATTGTCTATTTTCACTTGTTGGATTTCTTTTGCTTTTTTAGAGAAACTATGTATCGTCTGGTCGTCTTCGCGCGGCACCAAAAAGGTAAGTTCTAAATCACTATGCTGTGCCGTATACTCTATTATTTCATCTTTTTGCAACTGTATTAAGGTTTTGCTAATTAGAGGCTCGTCTATGGATGTTTTTTTAGAAATTAATTGGGTATTTATTTTTATGTCATATTCAAAAATACCACCATAAGTTCTTAAAAGAGTCTGTACCACTGTAACCAAATTTTTATGTGTGGTTAAATATTGATTGAGGACTTGTTTGGAGGCTATAAACTTTACTGTTGCCTGCTTGGAATAGTTTTCTGATAGCGACAATACAGAATGTTGGTCTAGAATTTTAAGTCCGTTATAGGTTAGTAAACTATTTAATTTATAGGTAGTACAAAAAGTATTAAAGTTTAAAAGGTATTTTTCTTGAGATCCCTCACCATAAGGTATTTGAAGGTAGTTATTCAATTTATTATACAATAGCTTTAAAAAGGCTATATCTGGTAAAACGCTTAAAAATTGCCTTTTTACCTGTGTTTCATCTTCTTTATTCAGTAATAAAATAGCCGCAGATGGTGAGCCATCTCTACCAGCCCTGCCTGCCTCCTGATAGTAATTTTCTATACTATCCGGAATTTGGAAATGCACCACCAAACCTACATCTGGTTTGTCTATACCCATACCAAAAGCATTGGTGGCAACCATAATTTTCACTTTGTTCGTGAGCCATTGGTTAAGCTTGCTTTCTTTGTCCTTTTTTGATATGCCACCATGGAAAAAAGTAGCCGTAAAACCAGCGTTTGTTAAATAAGATGATATTTGTTCGGACAAACGTCTAGAGCGGACGTAGACAATACAGCTTTTGTCTGTTTGCGAACACAGTTGTTTTAATTGGTAGTGCTTGTCTTCATTCCATACGACCTTAAAAGTTATAGTATCCCTTGAAAAAGAATCTTTGATAATTAGTTTCGTCCTAAAGTGAAGGTTCTCTACAATGTCTTCCGCTACTTTTTTAGTTGCCGTGGCGGTAAGGGCTAAAACAGGAATGGCAGGAAACATTTCTCGCAATACAGAACAATCTCTATAAGCGGGTCTAAAATCGTTTCCCCATTGAGAAATACAATGTGCCTCATCTATCGCTATAAGGTTTACATTCATTTGTAAAATACGCTCCTTTACCACATCTTGTTGCAGGCGCTCAGGGGAGAGGTATAAAAATTTATATCCGCCAAACACACAATTGTCTAAGAGATTGGAGACTTCGTCAAAAGATATACCACCCGTAAGTGCAATTGCTTTAATGCCTTTTTCTCTTAAACTATTTACCTGGTCTTGTATTAATGCAATCAATGGAGATACTACTATGCAGATGCCATCCATGGCTAGAGCGGGTATTTGGTAGCAAATGGATTTACCACCACCAGTGGGCAATAACGCCAATACATCTTTTTGATCTAATATAGTATCAATGATTTTCTCTTGAGAACCTCTAAATGCGGAATGCCCCCAATAGTGTAGCAAAATATCTTTCGGATTTTTTTGCACTAGTTAATATTTAGGGATTTTAATATAAAATTAGTGCGCTCAATAACAGTTCCTTGTGGTACTGTTATGGGAGTGTAACCAAACTGCCTGTAGGTTTTGTCTAAGAGTTTGTGAATTCGTTTTGCTTCTTCAAAATCTTCATACCTTTCATTGTCATTAGAGTGAATTGCTTTCCAAGGAGGAAAAATAAAAACGAGGTCATAGCAATGATCGGTGCAAGCATTCCTATAATTTTCACCATATACAATATCAGTTCCATTAAGATAAGCAACAATATCAGGAATGCCACGATCTAGAAAAACGTGTTCCTTTGGTAGGCTTTCTGCAGTCTTAAACTGCTCAATTCTTCCAGCGAGTAAGCGGTCACTAAACAATAAGGGATTACTTAAAAAAAGCTGTGAAACGCCTTCATTCCTAGCTTCTAAGGTGATATCTCTGGATATCTCGTGTAAACAAGAAAAGCCCAAAGTTTTAATTTGGTCAATGACTGTAGTTTTTCCAGTACTGGGGCCGCCAGTAACAACTATTTTTTTTGGTTTCAATAGAATGAATTAATACGACAAAGATACTAAAATTGGAACTATACAAAAAGTAGTATAGGTAATACCATTGCATTATATTTGTAAAAAAAATAGAGTATGAACACTGAAAATCCTGACGAGTTTTATGACCGATTAAAAGAACAATTAGAAGCAAACAACAGTTGGCCAGCAGATTACCTATACAAATTTATAGTGCCAACAAATACAGATAAGGCTGTTGAAATTCAAAATATTTTTGATAATACAGGGGCTGTTATAGTGTCTAAAAAGTCTAAAAACGGAAAATATACCAGTATTTCTATAACTGTAAATATGAAAAACCCAGCTGCTGTTATAGATAAATATAAAGAAGTTGGAGAAATAAAAGGGGTGATATCATTATAAAATGGTGTAGAATTGGTATTTGACTGAATTATTTAGTAATTTGCAGAATATTAGCGTAGAACTTCACGTTTATAAATAAATAAGCAAAAAATCTTATTAGTTTGAATTTAGTAGAAAACTTAGAATATAATACTGAGCGTAATCAGCTCATTATTCCTGAATACGGTCGTCATTTTCAAAAAATGGTAGACTATGCAGTATCCATAGAAGATACGGAAGAACGTAACAAAGTAGCCAAGGCTATTATTAGTGTAATGGGTAATTTGCAACCTCACCTAAGAGATGTACCAGATTTTCAACATAAATTATGGGATCAGTTATTCATCATGTCTGATTTTAAATTGGATGTAGAATCACCATTTCCGATAACCACTAAGGAAATGTTGCAGGAGCGACCAGAACCCTTAGAGTATCCTCAGAATTTTCCAAAATACAGGTTTTATGGCAATAACATAAAACGTATGATAGATGTAGCTGTAGAGTGGGAAGAGGGGGATATGAGGGATGGTTTAGAATATGCTATTGCCAACCATATGAAAAAGTGTTACTTAAACTGGAACAAAGATGTTGTAGATGATAGTGCCATTTTTAAGCATTTATATGAGTTAAGTGATGGGAGAATAGATTTTGCTAAAAAAGAAGAAACGTTAACAGATAGCGGGCAATTCTTAAAAAACAAAGTAGCTAAATCTAATTCTAGATACACAAACGCAAAAAGCAACCAACGAACGAACAATAATAATACGAACAACCGCGGTAAAAAACGGTATTAATATTCTACTCTTAAATGGGAACATTTAAAATTGAAGGCGGTCATCGTCTACAAGGAGAAATAACTCCACAAGGCGCAAAAAATGAAGCTTTACAAATACTTTGCGCTGTATTACTTACTCCAGAAGAGGTTCAAATTAATAATATACCTGATATTGTAGATGTAAACAAACTAATTTCTTTGTTAGAAGATTTGGGTGTTAAAATTCAGAAACGAGGCAAAGGATCGTATACGTTTAAAGCGGATGATGTTAATTTAGAGTACTTACAATCTGATCAGTTTAAAGAAGATGGGCGTGGACTAAGAGGTTCTATTATGCTTGTTGGACCGTTATTATCTAGGTTTGGTAAAGGGTATATTCCAAAACCAGGTGGAGATAAAATAGGGAGACGAAGATTAGATACCCATTTTGAAGGCTTCATTAAACTTGGGGCTAAATTTAGATACAATAAAGAAGAATATTTTTACGGGGTTGAAGCAAAAAAATTGAAAGGCACCTATATGCTTTTGGATGAAGCTTCAGTAACCGGAACAGCAAATATTGTAATGGCTGCTGTACTGGCAGAAGGAACAACGACCATCTATAATGCAGCTTGCGAGCCCTATTTACAGCAGCTATGTAAGATGTTAAACCGTATGGGAGCAAAAATTACGGGTGTTGGTTCTAATCTATTAACCATAGAAGGTGTAGCCGCTTTAGGCGGTACAGAACACAGAATGCTACCAGATATGATTGAAATTGGTAGTTGGATAGGTTTGGCTGCAATGACAAAAAGTGAGCTTACCATTAAAGACGTAAGTTGGGATGATTTAGGGCAAATACCCACGGTTTTTCAAAAACTTGGAATTCAGTTAGAAAGAAGAGGAGATGATATTTTTATTCCTGAACATAAAGATGGGTATGAAATACAAAACTATATTGATGGCTCTATCTTAACGATTGCTGATGCCCCTTGGCCCGGTTTAACACCAGATTTATTAAGTATTATTTTAGTGGTTGCAACTCAGGCAAGAGGAGAGGTTTTGATTCATCAGAAAATGTTTGAAAGTCGCCTGTTCTTTGTCGATAAGTTATTAGATATGGGAGCAAAAGTTATTCTTTGTGATCCACATAGAGCAACGGTAATAGGGCACGACTTTAAATCTACCTTAAAGGCAACAACAATGGTTTCTCCAGATATTAGAGCTGGTGTTTCTCTATTAATTGCCGCTTTATCTGCAAAAGGAACTTCTACCATACATAATATAGAGCAAATAGATCGCGGGTATGAAAATATCGATGAGCGTTTGCAAGCTATTGGTGCAAAAATTACAAGAGTGTAATTAATTCCTAGAACTGGGTAACCACAGATCGGTTTCTAGTATCGTATTATATATAGACCAACCTAGTAAGAATACTAATGCCAGTATTCGTACTAGGTTGTTTTTTGAGATACTATTCAATATCTGATCCGTAGAACCTATGCCTGCTATTATTTTACGATGTTTTGGTTCTACAATCATAAAATGATGCATCCATAATAGGAAAATTACCCCAATGCTTGTTATTGTATAAGCATCTTGTCTGTTTAAAAGTTGAAAAACAGCCACAATTAAATGCCCAGGAGCTAAAATAACAGCAAATAAAAAGATACGATCTCTTTCCAAGTGGTACCACTTTATTAATTCATCTTTAGAATAGAATTTTAGGGAAGGGTAGATGATAAATTGTAACATACAAAATGCAATTACCGAACCAAATTCAAACAAGACTCTTAAGATGTCAATCATACTACATTTGGTTTTAAAAAATAATTAATAATTTACTTCCATAATTTAATAAGTTTTAGGAATCAAATTGAGGAGAGATTTGGAAGGGGGGAGTTGTAATGCCGCTAAAATCCATAAGAGAATACTATAAGGTAAGGAAAAAAAGCCAAGGAGTGTTATTTATTTTAATAAAGCGACACTAATGAAGGGTAGGAAGATTATTCTTCCTTGTACTCTGGTCGCACTTCTGCATTGTTAGCAAAGCATAAGTTACCCTCTTGCTGTTCATAGGTGCCAAATAACTGGACTAACTTCGTTTTTCTATAGCTAAAAATCTCATCTAACTTTGGTTGTACAAGAAAGGGCTGCACAAGTTCACCTATTACCCCTAAAGGCAGCTTGTAGTCAATAATATCTTCCATTTCTACACCACCATTTATTTCTTTTATAAAGTGTTTGTGGTGCCAAAATGCATAGGGGCCAAAGCGCTGCTCATCTACAAAATATTGGTTTGGCACCATATGAGTGATTTCTGTCACCCATTTTGTTTTTATCCCTAACACAGGAGTTACGCTATACTGTATGACCTGCCCCTGGTACATAGGTCTGTCTGCTCCGGAAAGTGTTTTAAACCCCATATAGTCTGGAGTAATAATTTTTAAATTTTCAGGATTCGATAAAAATTCCCAAGCTGTATCTATGCCTATTGGTAATTTTTGTTTTTTATGTAAGCGGTAAATTTTCATTTAGTTATAGATTAAAATATAGGCATTTAAAGAAGTTGCGATACACAACCATATACTATAAGGAAGCAGTAAGAGCCATTTATTTCCGGTTTCTTTTCGATAGGTAATCGGAATGTAAATAGCAAGGAGCGTTAAAGCTATAATGATGATTAATCCCATACCAATATGCTGTTGGTTAAAAAAGGCAAAATTCCACCCAACATTTAAAAGCCACTGTAGCGCATACGGAACAACATATTTAAAGTTACTGCTGTTCTTTGCTAGGTATGCCATATAAATGGCAAAACAAATCATTATCGTTGTCCAAGCAAAACCAAATACCCACCCCGGAGGAGTCCAAGGAGCTTTATTTAGGTTCATGTACCAAGTAGATTGTGGACCATTGTTCATAAACCATATGCCAAGTGCCAAGGCGCCAAAATTTAAAATAAGAAAAAGAGTAATAAGTTTCGCTAGTTTCATTGGAGTTACTTTTAACTTGTATAAGTGTTGCCTATGCTTTGTTTCTTTTATCGTTTTTCTATGGGCTGCTTGGTTAAATGCTTTGTTATTTTAGTGCTTAATGGATTTGTAGCAGAGTAGTAGTAGTCTACAAATCGACCTTCTTCGTCCACCAGGTATTTTTGAAAATTCCATTTTACAGTTGTATTCGAGTTGCCATTACATTCTTTTTGTGTTAACCAGGCATACAAAGGATGTTGTTTTTCTTCTTTGACATTTATTTTTTCGGTTATTAAAAAAGTTACGCCGTAATTTATTTGACAAAAAGTTTTAATTTCTTCGTTAGAACCAGCTTCTTGACTTCCAAATTGATTGCAGGGTAAACCAATAATCATAAGATTTTCTTGATAGGTATTGTAGAGCTCCTGTAAATCTTCATACTGACTAGTAAACCCACATTTAGAAGCCACGTTTACAAAGAGTATTTTCTTTCCTTTAAAATCTGTTAAATCAATGGGAGTACCTTCTATCGAATTAAGTGCTATGTCATAAATACTAGCTTTAGGTTCCAATATAGTTTTTGAACCACATGAAAAAAAAATAGGAAGAAATAAAATCATAAGTAATATTTTCATTTTAAAGTTTTAAATTTACTATGCACATTCTATTCCTACACTAGGTCGGGTATATTTAAAGCCTTTTTACTAACGAAATAACTTGTCATATAAGCAATATCCGTGGGTCTAAAAAGCGTTTTTTGTCGTCTTATCATTGCGTAAAAGCTTTGCGGTAAAGTCTGTATTCATGACTGTTGGCGCAATAGCGTTAACACCTATGGTAAGAGCTAGTTCTGCTCCTAAAGATTTAAACAACCTTCTCACCATCTTTAGGAGAGGCAATGCTAGCGTTTGTAGGATATACCTAGTTTTATATGGCTCTCCGGTGTGGTATAATAAAAAGAAAGGTTAGATCCCTTTTTAATTGCATTTAAATAGGTTTGCAATAAGTTTTCGAAATATTTCCTACAATACATTAAACGACCTATAACTGGTAACTCATCTGTAAGTCCATCACAAGTATCGTGTGTAAGGTTTCTATGCTCTAAATCGATAGCTGTTCACGAATAAGTTAAACTTTATATGCATTAGTTAGGGTTAAGTCAAAGCCTTTACTACCGCCAATAATAACTATCGTTTTCATTAGTATTTTTTTAGTTGAATGCATAAAATCACGATATAAAAACGTTTTTTGTCATTATTGTAAAAACTCTAGGTTAATGGCTTCATATTAAGTCTTTTTTCTACCTTGCGTTTTATAGCTGTAAGGCGTTTCATAAGCTCCATTATTTTAGTGCTCTTATCTTCTTTGTATATTTCGTTAAGTTCAAGGATAAGGGCTTTAGCTTCACGAGAAATCTCAACTCTTTCGCTATTGGATAACGATTTCATTTTTCTTTTTTCAAACTCTAATGCTTTATCTATTACATCCATAATGTTAATGATTTATATCGTTTTTATTTCTGCTGTTCTTGCTAAATTATAAAAGTCTTTGCTAAAGATATAACTTGAGCATGAATATCATTTTTTAGAATTGTTAAAAGCAGCCTAAAAGCGTTTTACAGCTATAATTTTCTGTAGGTAAATTGTTAGGTATGCTTGACCTTTCTATTTTATCTTTTAATTTTAGCAATTAAGTACTTATTATCGGAATAATATATTTTTTTTAATATCTTTTACTTATAGTATTATTGATAATTTATTTTTGTCGATTTATATTTTATAATTGCTAGGCTTTATTTCTTAGTTCATTACTCTAAATCCTTCATCTTCAGTCATTCCAAATTGAAGTTGAGTAGCAACTACTCCAATTTATTAGCTATCGTATTAAACTTACATTTTATGCGGCTAACTTTTTAATCATTCCATTAAATATAAATATATGAAAAGAAAGCATACTATACCAATATAATCTTCCGCCCAAACCTTTTGGTCTAAATGTTGCTGTTTGCTTTAGTATGTCGTCTTCAATTTTAAATTCTAACCATGCCTCTCCAGGGAGTTTCATTTCAGCATATAATAATAATTTTTGCTGCTCTTTATTTGCATAAATAACACGCCAAAAGTCCAAAGCATCACCTGCGCTTAAATCGGTAGTACTTGTTCTTCCTCTTCTTAATCCAATACCGCCAAATAGTTTATCTAAATAGCCTCTGTATTTCCATAAAATAGTCCCGTAATACCAACCTGTTTGTCCGCCAATAGCCCAAATCTTATCTAATGTCTTGTTTTTGTTATAAACCTTACATTCTTTATAGTCTGTATAACAACCATATTTTGGAACATTTATATAGTTATGAATACGGCCTTTTAACCTGCCGCTACTTACTACAGCATCTTTCCAACTCGAAAGGATACTATTCTGTTCAATTTTTTCAAAAGCCAATTGTACAGCTTCTTTGTACGCAATAGGCTGTATGTCTAAAATAGAATTTATAGTACTTGGTTTGCCTATAATTTCTACCCCCATACTGTCCACTAGGGTAGACGCGAGTTTGTAGGATGTAGATGTTACAAAAAACAACCAATAAGATGATAATTTTGGAGTCATTACTGGCACTGTAATTATATGTCTTTTTAAACCTCTTACGTTGGAAAATTGTAATAACATTTGCTTGTATGTAAGCACATTTGGACCAAAAATATCTATGCTTTTATTGTATAATTCTTCTTTAGCAATGGCTTTAGATAAAAAGAGCAAAACATCTCTAACCGCTATGGGCTGTGTTTTTGTGTTTAACCATTTAGGCGCTATCATTATCGGTAGTTTCTCTACAAGGTCTCTAATAATTTCAAAAGAAGAACTTCCAGACCCCACAATAATACCAGCTCTAAAAGTAGTTAAAGCGTATTTTTTAGAAGCTAATGTTTCTTCTACTAACTTCCTAGACGATAAATGTATAGATAACTTAGGGGCATTGATAATCCCACTTAAATAGATAAGCTGTTTTGTTGTAGTAGTCTCTATATAACGTTTAAAGTTGATGGCGCATTGTTCTTCTAGCGATTTAAAATTGGTTGATGAATTGGACATCGAATGTATCAAATAATAAGCTATATCTATATCTTTAGGGATGCTTTCTAGTGACTTAGCATCAAGAAAATCTGCTTCTACAACTGTTAGTAAGGGTTCATCTCTATACCATTCCTCTGCCCGTAATTTATCTCTTACAAGGCATACAACAGTATGGCCCTCTTGCATTAAAAGGGGTACTAATCTTTTACCTATGTAGCCTGTTGTACCTGTTACTAGAATTTTCATTTATATCTTTGATATTCAAACTTCGTATTTATGTATGCTATTTTAATAGTGTCTATCCTAATGAATTGAAGCCATAATTCCATAATTTACGCCTAAATGACTTGCAAATATACAAAATTGTCCAACTTTTTAAATCAAACAATTGACAAAATTATTTTAAAGGAGCTAAATTGTTACTAAAACTGTTTATTTGTTAGGGTTTACTTAAAATTTATACATATTTAATAGATAAGAAGTACTATTGTATTTATTTAAAAAAATACCCGTAAATTAATAGTTAAAATGCAAATTAAATATCTTTTTCTTATAATCTACATTAGTGTAATAAATGTGATTTTTTCACAGTACAATGTAAAATTAGCTGGGAATTTACCAGACCAATTAAGTGAATCTTCAGGATTAATTTTTTATGACAATAAAGTTGTAATGCATAATGATTCTGGTAATGCGCCTGAATTATTTGAACTAGATCCTATTACAATGAAAATTGTCAGGACCGTAACTATTGCCAATGCAGAAAATGTGGATTGGGAAGATATGACTCAAGATGCTCAATATATTTATATAGGTGATTTTGGTAACCATCGAGGAATTAGGAAAGACTTGTGTATTTATAAGGTTTCAAAAGCAGCCTTTGATGCTTCAACAACAGTTAGGGCTGAAAAAATTTATTTTTCTTATCCCGATCAACCTACTGCTAGAACTGCTAAGAGTGATTTTGATGCAGAAGCACTATTTAGTTTAGAGAGTAATCTCGTAATATTAACCAAGCAATGGAACAGCCAAGGAACTACAGCTTATAGAATATCTAAGGATTCAGGGGCACATATAGCTACAAATATGGGAAAATACCATAGTAATGGTATGATAACGGGTGTTACCTATAACGAAAAAGCAAAGAAGGTGGTTATGGTGGGGTACAATCTTTTAATGCTACCCTTTATTATTGAGGTAAGTGATTTTTCTTATGAAAATTTATTTTCAGGTACTGTAAAACGAACAAATTTAGAAATTGGTTTTATTCAAGCTGAGGGAATAACAACACTAGATGATAAAAATTACTTTATTTCTTCAGAATCTTTTCCAATAATGGGGACAAGAGCAAGCTTATTTTCTTTTTCCATTGAGGACTGAACAGTCTAAAATTTAAGAAATCCTTAACAGTTGTGTTTTTATATCTGCGTAATTTTAAACCAACTTAAAAACTAGATAAAATGAAAAAAATTACCTTAATCTTAATTGCAGTGCTTGCCATAACAGGAGTACAAGCACAGATAGAAACACCACAGCCGAGTCCGTTTACCAAAATAGAACAAAAAGTAGGTTTAACAGATGTTACTTTAGAATACTCTAGACCCTCTATGCGGGGTAGAGAAATTTTTGGAAATTTAGTGCCTTTTGATAAATTATGGAGAACAGGAGCTAATAAAAATACAACCATTACGTTTAGCGACCCAGTAACCATTGGAGGAAAGGAAGTAAAAGCAGGTTCTTATGCTATTTTTTCTAAACCAGGAGCAACTTCTTGGGAAGTTATTTTTTATGCTGATGTGAATAACTGGGGAACACCTCAACAATGGGATGATTCTAAAGTTGCAGCAACAATTAAAACTAATGTCCTAAAAATGCCTGTAAAAATTGAAACATTTACCATGACTTTTGATGATTTATCTTCTGGTTCAGGTGTATTAGGAATTTTATGGGAAGACGTTTATGTAGGAGTAAAATTTGAAGTGCCAACAGACAAAAAAGTAGCTGCCGCTATTACTAAAACTATGAACGGACCTACTGCTAATGATTATTATGCTTCTGCAGTGTATTATGCGCAAGAAGGAAAAGATATTAACCAAGCTAAAGTTTGGATAGAAAAAGCGATGAGTATGACCGAAAAACCAGCCTTTTACCAGCTGAGACAATTGTCCTTAATTTACGCGAAATCTGGTGATACGAAAAAAGCGATCAAGACTGCTAAAGAATCTTTAGAAGCTTCTAAAGAAGCTAAAAATGCAGATTACGTTAAAATGAATGAAGACTCTTTAAAAGAGTGGGGAGCAAAGTAATTGCTACTTATAAAAAATGTAAAAAAGCCCGTAGAATACAATTGTATTTTACGGGCTTTTTATTTAGAACTAGGATTTGATAGTGGAGTCATTCTTCATCATTCTATCAAAACTCTCTAAAAATATGGAGATTCCAATAACCAATGCGCAACCAAAAGCATTGAGCCACAGATAAGACATCCAATCTAGCCACCAGCCTATAATTACAATTCCTTGTGTAAGTATGGCAGCAACAAAAACGGCATTTCCTTTTACATATTTAAAAAAGAATGCGAGTAAAAATATCCCCAATACATTCCCATAAAAAATGGAACCTATGATGTTTACCAACTGAATTAAATTGTCAAATAAACTAGCAACACTAGCAATTGTAATGGCTACTATCCCCCAAATTAAAGTCAATATTTTTGATGCTTTCACATAATGCTCATCGGTTTCATCATTGTTAAAATTTCTTTTGTAAATATCTAAAGCACTTATAGTACCAAGTGCGTTGAGTTCTGATGCAGTAGAAGACATTGCAGCAGATAATATAACAGCTAATAACAAACCTATAATTCCTTGAGGTAGATAATTTAATATAAAATGAATAAAGACGTAGTCTTTATCATTGGTCTCAATACGGGTATCTGCTTGGGTAATCATTACTTTTGCGGCATCTCTACCTATTTTTTCTTTTTCATTTAATGAAATAATCTCTTTTTTAGCAATGGATAGTGCTTTTGTATCATTGTTATCTAATGCCTTTGAAAACTCTAATTGTGCTATTTGTTTTTGATTAGATATTTTTATGTGTTCAGTTTGTAAAAGTTTATAATCATCTGCATAACTAGAATTACTGACAACTTCTGTTGCCACAGGGTTAAAATTTAAAGGAGATGTATTGTATTGATAAAAAACAAAAACCATAACCCCAACCAAAAGAATAAAAAATTGCATTGGTATTTTAAGTACACCATTGAAAATTAGACCTAACTGACTCTCTCTTATGCTTTTGCCGGAAAGATAACGTTGTACTTGACTTTGATCTGTTCCAAAATAAGACATAAACAAGAAAAATCCACCAGTAAGGCCACTCCAAACAGTATATCTACTTTGCGTATTGAATTCAAAATCTAAAATGTTTAATTTGTCACTAGCTCCTGCTATTTTTAAAGCCTTACTAAATGTAATATCTGAAGGTAAATACCCAAGAATAAAGAAAAAAGCAACAAACATACCTATCATTATAATAAACATCTGTTGTTTTTGAGTAACGCTCACAGCCTTTGTACCACCAGAAACGGTATAAATAATAACCAATATGCCAATAAGTATATTTAGTATTCTTAAATCCCACCCCAATACGGCTGATAGGATGATTGAAGGTGCGTATATTGTTATGCCTGCTGCTAGACCGCGTTGTATTAGAAAAAGAAAGGCAGCAAGTGTTCTTGTTTTAACATCAAATCTATTTTCTAAAAACTCATAAGCTGTGTATACTTTTAGCTTGTGATACAAAGGAACAAATACAATACAAATAACAATCATTGCAAGAGGAAGTCCAAAGTAAAATTGAACGAAGCCCATACCGTCATGATAGGCTTGTCCGGGTGTTGATAAAAAAGTAATTGCACTAGCTTGGGTGGCCATTACAGACAGGCCAATGGTCCACCATTTGGATTGGTTTCCTCCTAAGACATAATCATTTACATTTTTACTTCCCCTTGTTTTCCATACACCGTAGCCAACAATAAAAAGTAAAGTTCCTATAAGTAAGTACCAATCTATTGTAGCCATTCTATCCGTAAATTTTCATTAGTATATAAAAAGAAAGGATGTAAATTGCATTTAAAAGTAAGACCCAGTTGTATTCTTTTTTCCAAACAAATTTTTCTTCCATTTTATTTTTTTTAATTACTTCTTTTTAAAGAGAGCATGTTTGCAAAAAGTTTGTAGGCACCAGGAACACCAGCAGGCAATTCTCTAAAAAAACTAAGTCCAGTATAGATATAATTTCCTTTGCCATATGGTGCCACAATTAAGCTGCCATTTTTTGCAGATTCTCCTTTGTCTGCCATAGATAGGATAGGGGTGAACTCAGTACTCCATTCATTAGGAAAATACAAGCCTCGTTCTTGTACCCAATTTTCAAAATCTTTTGTTGTTATTTTATTGGGTGTATTTACGAGCGGATGATTGTTTGCTAAGATTGAAACCGTTGCATTTTCATCTGTAACTCTATCTCTAGATAGCTCCATAGGATAGGGAGACAGGTTTTCTAGTCCTAGACCATTTCTACCTGCTGTATTATATTGAATAATTAGATTACCGCCATTTTTTACATAATCCAACAAAAAACGTTGTTTAAACTTTAACTCGTTTAATACGTTGTATGCACGTATGCCAACAACTATGGCGTCAAAATTTTGCAATGATACTTCATTAATTGTAGTAGGTTCAATAATAGAAACTTGGTAGCCTATTTGCTCTAAACTTTCAGGAACATTATCTCCTGCACCAACGATATATCCTATTTTTTCACCTTCTTTTTTAATGTCTAGCCGTACTACTTTAGTTTCTGATGGCAAAAGAACGGATTGTGTAGGGATGTGATCATAGACAATTTCTATCAGTTCTTTAGAGAGTTCTTTGCCGTTAATTGTAACTATGGGAGAGATATAATTTTCTGCTTCATTTTGTGGTGGGGATAACTCAAATAGTATGGTTTTGGTATCTCCTTTTTTTGAAATACGAAACGATTTTGTATCTTCTTTTACACGCCATTCTTTAGAATAACACAATTGTACTTTTCCAGAAATGTTATCTTTTAAGGCTTTAATTGTAACTGGAATTTCTTTTGTACTACCATCGGAAAAGATAATAACCTTGTCTTTAATACTAACACTAGCTTCTGGTAGAATTTCAAAAGGTCTGTATAGCTCTCCTTTATCGGGCTCTGAATAATGATAGACTACAGGCTTTTTAATATTCAGGGTATAATTATCTATGACCAATTCAAAATTTGCAAAGAAAGCACGTGGTGTTTCTGGTTTACCAATGAGAGTTTTATCAGTAACGGTATACATCCCTAAACTTCCTTTTTCCATAAGCCAATACGGACTAGTGTACCCCATATTGCTTGGCACAGAAACTTCTAAGCTAAAATTTTCTTTTTTATTATTTTCTAAAGAGATGTTGGGATTTAGGTTGGTATTGCCAATTTGAATAGATTTTAGTTCTATAGAAACAATACTTCTATTTAATGCTTCAATACTTACTTTAAACGTTCCATTTGGGGTACTATTGGTGCTATTGGCATTCGCTTCTAAATACAAACCACATATGGCAGTTATGATAGATTTTAATTCTTCAGATTTACGATCTTTCCAATGCTTATCTGTTGATTTTTGTAATAATTGGTATGCCTCAATTAATTTGGATAAGTGAATTGAAGGCTTTTTAAAATTAAAATTAGTTTCAACTTCATTCAATAATTTACCAATAGCTTTTCCACCGTTTATTCTAGTCCAAGTGGTATTGATACCGTCAAAAATATTAGTATTGGTAGGCATTTCCCCCTTTAACAATTCAATATATTCATTTTGACTTCCTCTAGTAGTTATTCTTCCAAAGCCTTGGCACAAATGTTGACTACTTGCCAATGCAGCAATTTCATTGTTAGAGATGCCTAACATTGGGTAATACACACCAACATCTAGTTTTATTAAATTGCTTTTGTCTGCTTTATTAAAAGCATCTTCACTGCTATAAAACCAAGAAGAGGTATTAAAAAATAAACGTTTCGGTTGCCAAGTATTTGTGTATTTTAATTGTTCAGGATATGCTGTGTCCTTGTTCACTAAATCAAAAGCTTCAATACTAAGCATTGCTGAAGATGTATGGTGACCGTGTGTAGAACCTGGGTTTTCGTGATTAAATCTATTGATAATTACATCCGGTTTAAACTGCCTAATAATTTGTACCACATCACCCAAGACTTCTTTTTTATTCCATAGAGCTAAAGTTTCATCGGGGTGTTTAGAGTATCCAAAATCATTTGCTCGGGTAAAAAACTGTTCCCCACCATCTATGCTTCGTGCTGCTAATAACTCTTCTGTTCGTAAAACACCCAATTGTTCACGAATTTCTGGACCAATTAAATTTTGACCTCCATCTCCTCGAGTTAATGATAAATAAGCGGTTTTAGCTTTTACTTCATTCGATAAATAAGAAATTAGTCGTGTGTTTTCATCGTCTGGATGCGCAGCTATATAAAGCGCAGAACCTAAGAAGTTCAGTTTTTGTATGGAATGATATATCTCTGAAGATGAATTTTTTTTAGGGATTTGTGCAGTCCCCAGATTGAAGCATAAAAAAGAAAGAATGCAACAAACCAATATATGGCGCATAAATGTTAGTTTAGGTTGATAACCAAATATAAGAAGATAAGTGGCTTACTAGTCAATTTTAAAGGTTCTTTAACATCTTTTAGATGTAATCACCTTCATTAAAATCATCTACCTCTTTATTGATAATAACAACACCTTTTTGTAATAGCAAATTGTTAGGATATGTAAGTAACTCACCTTTATCATTTTTAAGATAGATGTGGTAGGCTTTAATGTCTAATATGTCTACTTCTTCCGAAAAATCTCCATCTAATATTTTTATTCGATCACCAATTTTAAAAGGAAACGAAAAGAAGAGAATTACGCCTGCTGTAATGTTACTTAAGATAGACCAAGAAGCAAATAAAGCAACGCCTATTACAGCAAATACTGAAGAGAAAATGAGGCCAAGATCATTAAAATCTACTCTCCATATGTAGCTCATAACAAATAACCCAATAACAGTGAGCGTAATTGAGGCGTATTTAATGATTAGTTTCGTTCTAACTTTATTGATATCACCAATTTTTCCAATTTTCCGTATGGCTTTGGCTGTACTATATCTTAAGACAAGAAAGGCAGCTAAACAAATGAAAGTATTTATTATTTGTTCTGGGTTGTTTTGTATAAACTCTCTCATAATCCTAAACTATCTCTTATGGGTAAATGTTTGTTGCTGTTTTGTTGCCAATAGGCGGTATTTATTCTATTAATTTTAGTAGCTGTGGTTGTTAAAAATTTAGCGCTCTGTCCAAAACCACTTTTGTAGGTTTCGGTCCAGCCCTCTATGGTATGTGGAAAAAGAGTGGTATATTTTATAGTTAAACTACGCTCTAATTCAGGGTAATCTAAACGGTAGGCCGTTAACTCTCCTTGATCCGTGATAGAGGCATTGGCGGTATAGGCTTTTAGTTCTTTATGACTAAACCGAAGATACTCCAAGGCAGGAATTATTTTTAGCTCACCAGTAGGCATTTTGGAGGGATGGATACGAATTTTGCTCCATATTTCATTTTCTAAAGTACTCTTTTCTAATGAATATTTCTGATCTCCTTCACGCTCAAAATAAGAAAAAGATGTTACTTCAAAACTCTCTTTATTATTGATTTGCGCAAATACTTGTCCGCACCATTCTTGTACAGAATTGGTAATTTTTAAAGCGTTACTATTGTCTGCAACAGGATAAAAAGTACTGGTCATTACACTATAGGGGTAGATGCCTGTTAAAAAACTTTTGGTGGAATTTAATTTTAATACAGAGACATTTTCAGGACTAGAGGTATCTGCTTTTACTTGCTTGCTGACCTCAAAAGGTTCTGTGACATAAATTAACACTGCAGTTCCGTTACGTAACTCGCCGTATCTTGCTTGCTCTAAGGCATACGAGGTGACTTCGGCCTTACTTGCATACCAATACTTTTTAAACGCATTAGAAAGTGGTTTTGCTTTTTGCTGACTTGGGGTTACTTTAATTGTTTTGCCCTCTAGCGTGTTAGTAACTTGCTTGCAGGAAATAGAAAAAAGGAAGAGTGTCGAAAGAGCTGTTTTAAAAAGGATATGTTTCATAACCAACTAAATTTTTAGTAAAATTAATTAAAATGTTATGTATTTACTATGGATACTAATGTTTTATATACTAAATGTGTTGGCAGCCCCACAACGTTAGGATAAGAACCAATTATTTCTTCAATAGCGATCAATCCAATCCATTCTTGTATGCCATAAGCACCAGCCTTATCTAGTGGTTTGTAGGTTGTTACATAGTGTGTAATTTCGTCTAGCTGCAGCGCTTTAAACTTCACTTTGGTGGTATGATGCACCGTTTTTTGAGTGCTTAGCGTGGTAAAACAAACAGAAGTGATCACCCTATGCCAAGAGTTTGATAATTTCTGTAACATAGCAATAGCTTCCACCTCATTTTTAGGCTTTCCTAGTTGTTCATTATTGTGCCAAACTATGGTGTCTGACGTAATTAAAATATCATTTTCTAACAATGAATTTTTAAAAGGAGACGCTTTTAATAGTGCCAGATAATTGGTTATTTCCTCTTCTTTTAAATGTTTTGGGAATAGTTCTTCAACGGGTTTTAAAACAATTTTAAAATCTAATTCCAATTCTTTAAAATACTGCTGTCTTCTCGGAGAACCCGAAGCTAAAATAATAGTATGGTCTTTCAGTTTGTCTTTTAGCATCTATTTAATCATTTTTTGCACTAAAGTTATCAAACCATTTTCTATGTACCTTTAATACTTGTTCTATGACATCCCTAACGCAGCCATCGCCACCATTTTTATGAGAAATGTACTTGCTAATGTTTTTTACTTCGGCAACGGCATTTTGGGGACAAGTAGGCATTCCAATAAGTTCCATTGGAGGTATGTCAGGCAAGTCATCACCCATATACAAAACGTTTTCTGGTGCTATGTTTTTTTTGTTTAAATAGTCGTTAAGCTGTACGGTTTTATGGTGTGCTCCCAAATAAATATCAGTTACGCCCAAACCTTTAAATCGTGCGCGTACACCTTCACTAGTTCCCCCTGAAATAATACAAACATTGTATCCTTTGTCTATTGCTGTTTTTAAAGCATAACCATCTTTTACACTCATTTTACGCAATAATTCACCACTTTCTGTTATTAAAATGGAGTTATCTGTGAAAACGCCGTCTACATCAAAGACAAACGTAGTAATCGTATGCAGGTATTCTTTATAACTTTTTTCCATAGGTGTTGGTAATAGATTTACTAATTATAGTATATATTTCTTTATAGGTTGCATTTGTTAATTCTCCTAAATGTCGATGTATGGTGCCACTATCATTGCGTTTTGCAGGTCCGGTTTGGGCAGCGTAAGGGGATAAGACATTGAGTTTTAGTGCAGTTTCTTTTAGTAAAGGGGATAAAATGGTAAATGGCACCTTGTTTTCTTTACATATTTGCTCAGCAATATAGTACATATGATTTGTGAAATTGTTTGCAAAAACAGCAGCTAAATGCATTGACTTGCGTTGTTCTGATGTGATGTGATAGACGTTGTTAGACAGCTTTTTAGCTAGGTTTTGAAGTACTGACAAATCGGGAGTGTTTTCAGCTTCTATACAAATCGGGATTTCTTTAAAATCTACAGTTGTATCGTTGCTAAATGTTTGTAAAGGATAGAAAGAACCTTTTCTATTTTTGTTTGTTAATGTTTGTATGGGAACGCTTCCTGAGGTATGTACTACTAATTTATCGGTAAATGGTAAACATAATGAGATAGATTTAATAGTATCGTCGGAAGTAGCTATAATGTAAATATCAGCTTCAATTAATTTAGTAATATCTGAGGTGGTGTTTACCGCTGTACGAAAAGGGTTTAATTTTTTCTGTGTTCTATTGTATAACTGAGAAACTTTTACGCCTTCAGCAATTTTTAAGGCTTTGTATAGATGTGTCCCTATATTTCCTAATCCTATAATAACTACGCTTATCATACTACAAAAGTACAGTTTATCTGCTTAATTCTTTATTCTGCACAAGCAATAGTAATTGCGTGGGTGTGACCGGCATCAGTTGTGGAAGGAATAACAATAGATAAGTTGGTTTTTAAAGTTGTAAAATCTTCAGAAGTTAGAGTAACGGTATGTGTGTGACCGGCAATACCTTGAATGTCATACGTTTTACTTGTGCTAGCAACCACTTCTGCTTTAGAAACAGGTAGTATATGTCCGTGATTACCACTAATTGTGATTTTTGTACCATTTTCTAGGCAATTTCCTTTTGGAACGCTAGTTTCATCCACAGCTGTATCAGTATTAGAACAACTGAAAAATAAGCATAAAACTATAGCTGCTATAAAAGAACCTATGCTATTTTTAGGAAAAGTTATACTATTCATAATTATGTATGTAATAGGCATTTATTGACCGTTGTTTCTTAGTTTTACAAGTATATTACTTTTATAAATAAATCAGACGAAGTTATACAATTATATATGAAAAAGAAGGAATTGTCAACAAGGGAGGATGTGTACGTATTGGTATCCACTTTTTATGATAAAATAAGGATAGACGAGCTTTTAGGTCCAATTTTTAATGGAATTATTACGGATTGGGAACATCATTTACAGCATTTAACTAATTTTTGGAGCAACCAGTTGTTTATAGAACGTGGTACTTATAAGGGCAACCCCATAGCAGTACATCAAGAGGTAGACAATTATACGAATAATACCATTAACGAATTGCATTTTGGTATTTGGATAAACTATTGGTTTGCAACTATAGACGAACTTTTTGAGGGAGACACCGCTAATATTGCTAAAAATAGAGCTAGAAATATGGGAACAAACATTCATCTTCATATTTTTAAGGCTCGGAATAAATAAAATTTAAAAATTAAAATATTGTATTTTCATTAACATTTTTAATAAGCGTTGTCTTGTTAAAAGTCGTAAAAAGGACGTATTTTTGCGAACCAGATTCACTAAGTTTCAGTCAGAATGATAAATTTAATCAAGAAGTTCTTTTTCTCTACACGTTTAATGTCTTTTCTTTTTATTGCCTTTGCCGTTGCCTTGGCTTTCGGGACATTTATTGAAAGTTGGTATAGTACAGCAACAGCAAGAATTTGGATCTACAATACGCTGTGGTTTGAAGCTATTATGCTGTTTTTTGTTATCAATTTCATGGGTAATATGTTTAAGTACAAGCTTTTTAGAAAAGAAAAATGGGCTGTTTTACTATTACACTTATCTTGGATTTTTATTATTGTTGGCGCATTTGTAACCCGGTATATAAGCTTTGAAGGAATGATGCCCATACGAGAAGGCGCAACAGAAAATGTTTTTTATTCCGATAAAACTTATTTTACGGCCTTGGTTTATGGCGATGCAGATGGTACTAGAATGCAAAAGGAAATACAAGAGCCTATTTTGGTGACATCTGAAGCGATAATGTCTAGTTTACCTGTAAAAAATGAATTTAAAGGACAAGGTTTCACCATTTCTTATGCTGGCTTTATAGACGGAGCAAAAGAGGGTTTAATTATAGGAGAAGAAGGCAATCGGTTTTTAAAAATAGTAGAATCTGGTGAAGGTGGCCGTCATGATCATTATTTAGAAGAAGGGGTTGTACAAAGTATACACAATGTCTTATTTGCGTTAAACAGGCCCACAGACGGAGCAATTAATATTACAGCGACAGATTCATCATACACTATTGCATCTCCATTTGATGGCACCTATATGCGTATGGCAGACATGCATGAAGGAACAGTGCAAAAAGATACGGTACAGAAATTACAATTGCGTTCCTTGTACCAAATGGCAAATATGCAATTTGTAATGCCAGATTCTTTGGTACAAGGAAAAAACGGAATTATACGCATACCGGACGAAGAACGTACCGAAAATATGGCCGATGCATTAATCGTAGATGTTACTTCTAACGGAGAAACGGTGCAGAAAAAATTATTGGGCTCTAGAGGAATGGCAGTTTATTCTGATGAGTTTACAGTGGGTGGATTAGATTTTGTACTGAGTTATGGTTCTAAGGTGTACACCCTGCCTTTTGGTATTAAATTAAATGATTTTATAGCCGAAAAATATCCAGGCACAGAAAGTGGCTATGCTTCTTTTATGAGTAGGGTTACGGTTGAAGACGAAAAATCATTTGATTATGATATTTTTATGAATAATATACTAGATCACAAAGGATATCGTTTTTTTCAATCTGGTTTTGATCCTGATGAAAAAGGAACTACGCTATCTGTAAATCACGATTTTTGGGGAACTAATATAACATATTTAGGATATTTTATGCTGTACGCTGGCTTAATGGGAATTATGTTTTTTGGAAAAACGAGGTTTAAAGATTTAGGAGCATCTCTTGAAAAAGTGAAAGCTAAAAAAGCAAAAATGACAACGCTTTTGTTTTTGGGTTTTTTACTTAGTGTGCAGGCACAAGAAGCAGATTCTAAAAGCCACCTGCACAATGATATTCCTACGCAAGACCAAATAGATTCTATTATTTTAGCATCTGCCGTATCCAAAGAGCATGCTGCAGCATTTGGAAAATTGGTTATTCAAGACGATGGTGGGCGTATGAAGCCTATCAACACCTTTACATCTGAATTACTACGAAAGTTAAGTCTTAAAAATGGGTATTTGGGACTAAACCCAGATCAGGTATTTTTATCGATGATGTCGAGCCCTTTGTTGTGGTCCAATACAAATATCATTGCCTTAGATAAAAAGGGGCAAAATGATAGTATTCGTCATGTTATAGGTGTGCCCTTGGATCAAAGAAATGCAAAATTGATTGAATTTTTTGATGAAGAAGGAAATTATAAATTATCTCCATTTTTAACGGAAGCTACGTCAACCAATAATCCGAATAAGTTTCAGCAAGATTACAAAGATGCTAACATTCGTTTGGGGTTATTAAACAGGGCATTAAGTGGAGAAATTGTAAAAATATTTCCCCTCTTAGACGATGAAAATAACAAATGGATTTCTGCTTTAGAATATCGAGGAGGACAATACCCTGTATCGGATTCTTTGTATGGGAATTTTATTAAAAATTCTATTCCCTATTATATGATGACCTTGCAAAAGGCCAAAGAAACAGGTGATTATGCAGAGGCAGATAAATTATTGGCAGCCTTTAAGAAAAACCAAGAGAATTACGGAAAAGAAGTGTTGCCATCGGATAGAAAGATTGAAACTGAGGTTATCTACAATAAGCTAGATATCTTTAACATTCTTTATAAGAGTTATGCTGTTTTTGGTTTGGTATTATTCTTTGTGCTTGTTTTTCAAATTTTTAAAGACCGCAGTATTTGGCGTGTAGCCATTTATTTTTTAAAAGGAACTATATTTTTATTATTTATATGGCATACAGCAGGACTAGTATTGCGTTGGTATATATCTGGTCATGCGCCCTGGAGTGATGCCTATGAAAGTATTATATATGTAGCTTGGGCAACCTTAGGGATGGGCTTATTATTTGCTCGAAAAAGCAATTTAACAATTGCAGCAGCAACTTTTGTAACGGCAATGTTGTTATGGATTGCGCATCAAAATTGGGTAGACCCCTCCATTTCTAATTTAGTACCTGTATTAGACAGTTATTGGTTAATGATACACGTATCTATTATTGTTGGTAGTTATGGTCCTTTAACCGTTGGAATGATTTTGGGAGTGACCTCTCTTATTCTTATTATGTTGACTAATAAGAAGAATAAAGCTCGTATGGATATTAATCTTAAAGAGTTAACGATCATCAACGAACTGGTATTAACCGTTGGTTTGGTGATGCTTACCATAGGGAATTTTCTAGGTGGTATGTGGGCCAATGAAAGTTGGGGTCGTTACTGGGGTTGGGATCCTAAAGAAACATGGGCTTTGGTTTCTATTATGATCTATGCCTTTGTTATTCATATGCGTTTGGTGCCAGGATTACGTGGCAGGTGGTTGTTTAACTTTTTTAGTGTAATAGCCTTTGCAAGTATTATGATGACTTATTTTGGCGTGAATTTTTATTTGGTAGGCCTGCACAGTTATGCTAGTGGAGCACAGGTAATTACTCCTGTATTTATATATTATACTGTTATTGGTGTTTTTGTACTTGGTGCAATTAGCTATTGGAGATATAAGGTAAATTATTCCAAATAATTGTTATTTACGGCTATTGGCCTGTAAATCTGCAATGCATTGTGTAGTTAACGGTATGGATCGTTTTGTTTGGTACCGTAATTTCTTCAAGTATTAATTCTGAACCCTTTGGTTTATTTAATCTTTCTGAAGTAAAAGGTTTAAAATTAGTAATCGTCTCTTGTGTTGGTTTAAACCTTTTGACATAAAAGATATCATACACAATCTTGTCACAAATAGCATCGGATAGCAAATCATTTGCAAATGCCCCTATATTCTGTCTATTTGCTGTTTTAGCTGCTGTGTTAATGGATTCCTTCATTTCATTTAAAATTTCACCGTTTGTAGAATATGCACTAAAAAGAAGGAAACATAAGTATATACGTGTGATTTTTTTATGTTCATAACATCCGTTTTAAAAGATATGATCTATAACTACAACGTTTGTGAACGATGAATAGTACAGATTGGTTTTAATATCCTTGAATAGCTACTAAATTTGTAACTTTGATGAGGGAGTACAAACCATTCTAAAACTTAAAAAATCAGTTCAAATGAAGAAGGATAAACAAGGAATTAATACGATTTGCACACACTTTGGCGAGATTGAAGACAAACAATTTAAAGGAGCGGTATCTCCGCTCTATATGAGTTCTTCGTATGCTTTTGATGGGGTAGATGTAAAACGATACCCTCGATATTTTAATACCCCCAACCAAGAAGCATTATCTAAAAAAGTTGCTGCTTTGGAAAATTGTGAAGCTGCTTTAATATTTGGTAGTGGTATGGCTGCCATTAGTACAGCATTATTTGCCTTTTTAAAAGTAGGAGATCATGTGGTTTTGCAAAAAACCTTATATGGTGGTACCTATAATTTGGTACAAGAGGAGTTTGAAAAATTCGGAATTGAATTTTCATTTACAGACGGGTTACAGGCTTCAGATTTTGAAGACAAAATACGGTCTAACACCAAAGTTATTTACATAGAAACACCATCAAACCCTTTACTAACTATAACAGACTTAAATGCTATTGCTTTCCTAGCTAAAAAGTATCAATTGGTTTCAATGATAGACAATACATTTGCTAGTCCAGTGAATCAAAACCCAGCAGATTTTGGTATTGATGTAATTATTCATAGTGCAACTAAATATATGGGGGGCCATTCAGATATATGTGCTGGGGCTGTTGCAGCTACAAAAGAGCATATAGACAGAATTTTTCAATTGGCTAAAAATTTTGGAGGTAGTTTAAGTGATTATACAGTATGGTTGCTAGAAAGAAGTATAAAAACGATGGGCATACGAGTGAAAGCTCAAAATGAAAATGCACAGCAAATGGCGGAATACTTATACAGTCATAGTGACATTTCTAAAGTGTATTATCCAGGGTTGCCATCGCATCCAGATCACGAATTAGCAAAGTCACAAATGCGTGGTTTTGGAGGGATGTTATCTTTTGAGTTAAATACCGACATAGATGCTATGGATTTCCAAAGAGCCTTAGAGTTAATTAAACCATCTATGAGTTTAGCGGGTGTAGAAAGTACAATGTTGTCACCCACACAAACATCTCATTCTTTATTAAGTCCACAAGAAAGAGAAAACCAAGGAATTAAAGATGGATTAATTCGTTTTTCAATAGGGATAGAAGAGGTAGAAGACATCATAATGGATATTGAACAAGCTTTAGAAAAAGTAAAATAATTAGATAGCATGAAATTAGATATATTGGTATTTGGGGCGCACCCAGATGATGCAGAATTAGGAGCAGGAGCAACCATAGCGAAAGAAATTGCCAACGGAAAAAAAGTTGGAATTGTAGACTTAACTAGAGGTGAGCTAGGAACCAGAGGTTCTGCAGAGAAACGTGATAAAGAAGCGACCGCAGCAGCAAAAATATTAGGCGTAGTTGTTAGAGAAAATTTAGAATTAGCAGATGGATTTTTTAAGAACGATAGCGAACATCAATTGGAAGTGATAAAAATGATTCGCAAATATAAGCCAGAAACAGTCTTGTGTAATGCAATAGAGGATAGGCACATTGATCACGGAAAAGGAAGTAAATTGGTTAGTGATGCTTGTTTTTTAAGTGGATTGATAAAAATTACAACAGCTATGAATGGAGTTGAGCAAGAAAAATGGCGTCCAAAACTAGTGTACCATTATATTCAATGGAAAAATATTGAGCCAGATTTTGTAGTAGATGTTACGGGATATATTGAGACAAAACTAAAGGCTGTATTAGCATATGACTCTCAATTTTTTGATGCTAAAAGTGATGCTCCACAAACACCTATTAGCAGTCCTAATTTTATAGATAGTGTCACCTATAGAGCTAGAGATTTAGGTAGATTAATTGGGGTGGAGTATGGTGAAGGGTTTACTGTAGAAAGATATGTTGCCGTAAATAATTTAGATGATTTAATCTAATTGTATTATCCTGCAATTTGTTGGTGGTAAATGTCTTGGCCTTTAGGAATGGTAAAATAGAAGCTAGTTCCTTTACCAATTTTGCTTTTAGCCCATAGATTTCCACCGTTGTTTTCTAGCATTTCTTTGCATAAAGAAATACCTAGACCAGTACCTTTTTCATTGTTTGTTCCAAAGGTGGTATAGGTGGTATTTGGAGTAAATATTTTGTTTAAGGCTTCATCACTCATACCTATTCCTGTATCTTTTATTGTGACTTCAATAAATTGATATTTTACTTGTGCATCAACCGTTATAACCCCTCCTTTTGGTGTGAATTTTAGCGCATTACTAATGATGTTTCTTATCACAATATCTATTTGGTCTGGATCAGAAAATATGTGTAGCCTTTCTGGCATTTCATTGACTAAAACGATAGACTTGTTTTTCGCCGTTTCAGAAAGTAAATTAATATTGTTTTCAACAAGGATATTTAGTTCAACCGTAGTAGAATTGGTCGTTGCGCCGTTCATTTGTGTTTGACCCCAAGAAAGTAAATTATTTAAAGTAAACGATATATGGTCGACATCTTTTATAAGTTTTGGAACAAAATCTCTAAATTCAGATATTGCAATATCACCAGATTTCATCATATTTAGTACTTCCAATAAGGCACCAATAGGTCCTCGTAAATCATGAGCAATTATAGAAAATAATTTATCTTTTGTTTGGTTTATTTCTTCTAATTCTTCCTCTCTATTTTGAAGTACTATTTGCTTTAATTGTAATTCTGTATTTAGTTTTTTATGTGCTTTTCTACTTTTAGACATCATAAAAGTGATGACACTCCATATTAGTAAAAGAGCAATTATAATATAAAGTAAACTTTGTTTTTTAGCAAGTTCTAGTTGTGTTGTTACATCTGATTTTACTTTCTGGCTATCTCTAGACATTTTCGTTTTTAACATGAGTAGGCTATGCCCATTTTCTGTTTTAGAGAGAGAATCTGTAACTTGTTTGTAAACTTCTAGGTAGGCTAATGCATTTTCATAATCATTCTTTCTTTTTCCAATTTTATAAAGAATATTGGCTGCGATCTCAATGTTTGAGATTGAGTTAATATTTTGAGCTTTTGAATAGGCTTCTTTGGCGTAAACTTCAGAAATACTATCTTTCTCAAGACCGTAATAGGCGTATGACAAACCATTTAGTAATTCTATTTTATCTCTATTGTTTTTAATTTTACTGTAGAGTAGTGCACTTTGATCGTACCAACGAATAGCCCAATCGTATTTTTGTTGTTTAAGATAGATATCGCCCTTAATTCTATAGGAGTACGCAATCCACCTTATATTGTGATACTCTTCAAAAATAGCAATACTCTTGTTGATATTAAACATTGCATATTCAAAATTTCCTATCTCACCATACACAGAAGCAAAATTGCTATATGTTTTAGCAGAATTAAAATCATTTGCAATACTATCATTTAATTTTATAGATTTTTTTAAGAAAATAAGCGCTTGATCATAATCTTTTTGTGTCTTATAAAGATTAGCAATATTTTCATTCATAACTGATAACATTTTTAAGTTGTCAGCATCAGTCGCTAATTCTACAGCTTCTAGGTAAATAGATAATGATTTTGCATAGTTGCCATTATAATAATATGAGCGTGCAAAACTATTCATTATTGCTAATTGAATATTTGAATTGGATATTTTCTTGCTTTCAGCCAAAGCACTTTTGTAATTAGAAATTGCCTCCTTGTTATTTCCACTATCTGAATAATAATTGGCTATAAGAAGAAGTGCATTACTTTTACCAGCAGTATACTTAATTTCTTCACTTAATTTTAATGCTTTGTTTGCAAAAAAGAAAAGGCTATCTGTGTTTAAGTATCTCAATCGTAAAGCTTTTTCATTTAGAGCCTTTATGTATGTTGTATCTTTTGAAGATTCTAATTTTTTGGATTTTAACTCCCATTTAAAAGGCAGACTTGTTTTAATAGAAGCTTGTATTATAGCGCATTGTGAGTAGATGCATATAATAGTAACAACAGCTAAAGTTTTCTTTAGTTTGATGACTAGTAATATATAGGCGCTTATTGGGGGCATTGTTTTTTAATAATTTGTGTGAATTTAAATAGAGACTTAATTAATTACTAAATAATGTTGTGAAACACCATATTTTATGTGTTTGATAGTGTATTTTGTGTGTTTCATCGATGTTTCTAGTGGATAACAACAGCTACTCATGATAATAGTTAAAAGGGTCAAGTTTTATTTGCGGTTAAAATGAAAATATTATCCTTTTTTTTTTGATAGATAAACTAAAAAAAATTACATTTGCAACCGCTTACAAATGGTGGTTGTAGCTCAGCTGGTTAGAGCATCGGTTTGTGGTACCGAGGGTCGCCGGTTCGAACCCGGTCTTCCACCCAAAAAGCAAAGCTTTATCAATTTTGATAAGGCTTTTTTGTTGCATAAGATTCATAAAAAGCAAAAAGCCTTCGTGTGTCACGAAGGCTTTTTATTCTTTAGAGCGATTGATTATTCAGTTTTATCAACAACAAGCCTTTGCGCACGATTTGCAATTTCCCAAGCTGTATAGAAAACAAGTCTTGATCTATTTTCTAACAAATCATAATTTATTTTATCTGGAGTATCACTAGGCTGGTGGTAATCATCATGGGTTCCATTAAAATAGAAAATAATTGGAATGTTATTTTTTGCAAAGTTATAGTGATCACTTCTATAGTAAAAACGGTTTGGGTCGTTTTCATCATTGTAAGTGTAATCTAACTCTAAGTTCATATATTTTGTATTTACTTCTTCTGATAAGTTGTGTAATTCTGTACTTAGTTTATCAGCACCAATAAGGTAAATGTAATTTCTATCTCCTTCACGCTTAGGGTCTATTCTACCTACCATATCAATATTTAAATTAGCTACAGTCTGTTCTAAAGGAAAGATAGGGTCAACATCTGTATAGTATTGTGAACCTAATAGTCCTTTTTCTTCAGCAGTAACATGTAAAAATACAACAGAACGTTTAGGGCCATTACCATCTAATTCTGCAGTTTTAAATGCTTCGGCTATTTCTAATAAGGCTACTGTTCCAGAACCATCATCATCAGCACCATTGTTTATTGCACCATCTTTATTTACACCTATATGGTCTAAGTGAGAAGAGATCACCAAATATTCGTTTGGTTTTTCAGAACCTCTAATAATTGCAGCAACATTTTCAGATTCTACATCTGTGTTACCACTAACTAAATTTAGTTTTAAGTCGGTTTTTACTGATTTAGGAGTATGGGTAGTCGCTATATCTTTAACGAATACGCTTGCTAGTTTAGAACCAACCAAGATGGTTGCAAAATTATCAGGTGTTGCAGGTTTTAAAGAAACTCTTTCTCTTCCACTTTTTTGCATTCGTGCAAAAAACTGTTGGTATCTAGGAAATAAATTTTCATCATAAAAAATAATGCCACTGGCACCTTTTTCTTTAGCAAGGTCAGCGCGTTTGGCCAAGGCATCTGATTCTTTACTCCAGTCTGATTGCTCGGTAGACCCAGATAATACATACGTACCATCCGCTTTTTTAGGCTCACCTGTTTTTGCGAATACTATTTTACCCTTAACATCTAAGTTACTGTAATCAGAATACGTACCTTTTTCTATACCGTAGCCAACATAAACTATTGCATCGTAATTGCCTTTAGCTTGCGTAGTGGTTACATAATCTTCTCCTAATGTATATTCTTTACCATTAGCACTTAGTGTACCTGTTGGTAGTTTAGAAATTTCTAAGGGAACCTCTTGAAAATAATTACCATCAGCTTTGGCAGCCTTTATGCCTAGTTTTTCATACTCACTCTTTAAGTATTGAACCGCCTTTTTTTGCCCTGGTTTTCCAGCTTCACGACCTTCAAACTCATCAGAAGCGTAGGTATATAGGTGTGTTTTTAATTCCCCTTCTGAAATTGTTTGTGCATAGGTAGTAGGATTTGCTACTACAGTTTTGCTAATTTTTTTGTCACCTGTTGTTTTCTGTGTAGAATTACAGCTTACAGCCAATGCTAAGGCTATAAATGCTATTTTTTTCATAGTTGTTATTTTATTTGTTCTTGTCTTTGGAAAAGTACTAAAAAAAAGGGAATTAATGCACTACTATGATGTAGACTAAGGATAAATTATACATATTTGAGTTTTATTGAATTATTGTTTGAAATTGTCATTTTTAACAGCTATTTGTTTAATGATAAGAATTAATTTATAGTGATTAACTATTGTAAAAAATCAGCTATTTGATTAAAATTATTGTCCGTTTCCTCTATATTTATCCTTTATCTTTAAAGTTATACTATAAAACACACATTTATACTCTTTTTTAAATGTTTTTTATGTTGTTATTTTAAGGGTTCATTAACCTTAACATTTATGAAATTGAAAAATGCAACCTCATTCATTTGTATTACTGTTTTTTTACTACTTTTTAGTGTAAAAATTAGGGCTCAAAAAAATACAGATAGACCAAATATTTTATTTATTTTCTCGGATGATCACACGTCTCAATCTTGGGGTATTTATGGCGGAATCCTAGAAGATTATGTACAAAATAAAAACATAAAAAGAATAGCAAATGAAGGCGCTATTTTAGAAAATGTATTTTGTACCAACTCTATTTGTACACCAAGTAGAGCAAGTGTTTTAACTGGGCAGTATAGCCATATGAATCAGGTGTATACACTTAGTGAGCCTTTGCCTACTGGTCATCCCAATATTGCTAGAGAACTTACAGAAAGTGGTTATCAAACAGCATTAATTGGCAAATGGCATTTGGTAAAACAGCCAGAAGGTTTTGATTATTTTAATGTACTACCAGGGCAAGGTAGATATTGGGATCCTATTTTAAAAGAAAAAGAGAATTGGGAGGATGGTTATGCTAGTGCCAAAGGAAAAGTGTATAAAGGTTTCTCTACAGATGTTATAACAGAATTAACAATAAGCCATCTTAAAGAAAGGGATAAGAGCAAACCTTTTATGATGATGTGTAACTTTAAGGCAACCCATGAACCTTTTGAATATCCAGAAAGATTGGCACATTTATATGAAAATCAAGATATGCCAGAACCAACCTCTTTATTCGATTTTGATAAAAGTGTGACCGGCAGAACTTTTAAAGGTCAAAAATTAGAGAATTTAGCAGATCGATGGAAACAGGCCACAGAAAATCCAGATAAGTTTTGGACTTCATATCCTGGATTGCCTTATCCTTTGGAAGGACTGGATAGTATTGCAAAACGCAAAAAGATCTATCAAAAATTTGTAAAGGATTTTTTACGATGTGGGGCTGCCATAGATGATAATATTGGCAAATTATTAGATTATTTGGAAGAAGAAGGCATCGCAGACAATACCGTTGTAGTATATACCGCAGATCAAGGTTATTTTTTAGGAGAACACGGTTTTTTTGATAAACGGTTAATTTACGAAGAATCATTACAAATGCCATTTGTAATACGATACCCTAAGGAGATTAAAGGAGGGAAACGAATAGATGACATTATATTAAATATAGATTTTGCAGCTTTATTGGCAGATTATGCGGGAATAAAAAAGCCAAAATTTGTACAGGGTGAAAGTTTTCGGGAGAATTTAAAAGGAAATACCCCCAAAAACTGGAGAAAACAAATGTATTACAGGTACTGGTTACATGCTCCAGACAGGCCTGCACATTTTGGCATACGAAATGAACGGTACAAATTAGCATTGTTTTATGGTCAGCCTTTAGGAAAGAAAGGAACCTCTAAAGTAACCACAGTGGCACAATGGGAATTTTATGATTTGGAAAAAGACCCAAAAGAAGGCTATAATGCAATTCATGAAGCAGAATATACACTTATAATTAAAAAAATGAAAAAAGAACTCATTAAAGAGCGTAAAAAATATAAGGATATGGATAAAGATTATCCAGAGATGCAGGCTATTTTAGATTCAGAACTGTAGTATTTGTAGTAAATGACAAAAAAAATAATCTTCTAAAAATACTATGGCAAAAAAATACCTACAGCTCGATGCTAAAGACACTCTTATTGTGGCCTTACAGGATATGTTTGCGGGTGAAGAAGTATCCGTTAATGGCGAACTATTCTTCTTAAAGGAAGACATTAAGGCCAAACATAAATTAGCCTTGGTTGATTTTAAGATAGGGGATGAAATATATATGTATGGTGTGCTTGTGGGCAAGGCAACAGAATTCATAGCCAAGGGATCGGTAATAACAATTGAAAATGTAGTACACGCTTCAACATCCTATGAAATTGAAAAAAGCGACTTTAATTGGACAGCTCCATCCATAAAAAAATATAAAAACCAAACTTTTAATGGGTACCATCGGGAAGACGGAAGTGTAGGTACAGCCAACTACTGGCTTGTTATTCCAATGGTTTTCTGTGAAAACAGAAACTTAGATGTCATTGAAAGTGCTATGTCTGAAGCTTTGGGCTATATTGTAAATAAAGATTTTAGTGTAGACACACAGGCCTTAATTAATCAGTATAAAAATGGGGCAAGTACCGAAGAATTATTAAACTTATCTATAGTACAAACAAAAGAAGAGGAGCAAAAGAATAGAGTGTTTCCGAATGTAGATGGCATTAAGTTTTTACGGCACAATGGCGGTTGTGGGGGTACTAGGGAAGATGCAACAACCTTATGTAATTTACTGGCAGGCTACATTACAAATGCAAATGTTGCAGGAGCAACTATCTTGAGTTTAGGTTGTCAAAATGCTGAAACTTCAATTTTACAAGAAGCTATAGCCAAAAGGGATGCTAATTTTTCTAAACCGATACATTATTTAGAGCAACAGCAAAGCAAAAACGAGCGTTCTTTTATCGAAGAAGCAGTAAAACTTACATTCACGGGGTTAATAAAGGCCAATGTAACAACACGGAAACCTGCCCCTTTATCAAAACTGATTTTAGGCTTGGAATGTGGTGCTTCAGACGGGTTTTCTGGAATTTCTGCAAACCCTGCCTTAGGCTATACATCAGATCTATTAGTGGCCTTGGGTGGCTCTCCGGTATTATCAGAATTTCCAGAATTAAATGGGGTAGAACAAGAGTTATTAAATAGATGTTCATCACTACATTTGGCTGAAAAGTTTTCAAGCTTAATGAACGCCTACTCAAAAAAGGCCATAGCTGTTGGGTCGGGTTTTGATAAAAATCCATCACCAGGGAATATAAAAGACGGGTTAATAACGGATGCGATGAAATCTGCGGGAGCAGCTAAAAAAGGAGGTACTTCTCCAATTACGGATGTTTTAGAATATACAGAGAAAGTTGCCAAGTCTGGTTTAAATCTACTCTGCACTCCTGGTAATGATGTTGAGAGCACTACGGGCTTGGTAGGTTCTGGATGTACTGTGGTGGTCTTTACCACAGGTTTGGGTACACCAACAGGAAACCCAATTGCCCCTGTGATTAAATTGTCGAGTAATACGGTACTGTTTGCTAAAATGAATGATATGATAGATATAAATGCAGGTACAGTAATTAGTGGTGAAGATTCCATACAAAGTATGGGGGAGAAAATTTTAGATAGTATCATAGATATAGCTAGTGGAAAAACTATGGCAAAAGCTGTTTTAAAAGGGAATAATGATTTTATTCCATGGAAAAGAGGTGTATCATTATAAAAAAGTAAATGAGTAAACATACCAAATATCCCTTACTAAATAGGAAACAAGTAGCTTCCAAAGCCTACCCCATAAAAATTTTACAATATGGCGATGGAAATTTTCTACGTGCCTTTATGGATTGGATGGTTCAGGAAATGAATAATACGATTGATTTTAATGCCGGAATTCTAATGCTTAAGGCTAGAAAGGGAGAAGGACAAATTCCCCTTTTTAAAGCACAGGACTCATTGTATACAGTATGCCTAAACGGAATAAAAAAAGGAGCAGTTGTAAGCAATAATGTACGCATAGATGTAGTGCAAGATACCTTAAGTCCCTACAGTGATTTTTCAACCTACTTTAAGCAAGCTGAGAACCCAGAATTGCGTTTTGTTTTTTCGAATACAACAGAAGCAGGAATTGTTTTTAACGAGAATGATAGATTAGTAGATACTCCACAAGAAAGTTTTCCAGGAAAACTAACAGCTCTGTTGTATAAGCGCTATCAATTTTTTAACGGCAATATAGATAAGGGTTTCATTGTTATTCCCTGTGAGTTAGTTGAGGATAATGGTACGCAGCTGCGGAACATCATTTTTAAATATGCTAAAAACTGGGAGTTAGAAGCAGAGTTTATACAATGGATTACAGTTGCTAATGTGTTTTGTAATACGTTGGTAGATCGTATTGTACCAGGATACCCCGCGAGTAGAAAAACTGAAATCACCAAAGAGTTGGGCTATATGGATCAATTGCTTGTTGAAGGGGAGCAGTTTCATTTACTGGTTATAGAGGGACCAGATCTTGTAGAAAAAGAGTTCCCTGCAAAAGTCGCTGGTTTAAATGTAATATTCACAAAGGATTTACAGCCATACCGGACACAAAAAGTAAAAATATTAAATGGAGCACATACTTCCTTAGTACCAGTAGGTTACTTGTATGGTATAGATTATGTAAGGCAAAGTATTGAAAATAAGGTTGTTGGTAAGTTTTTAGAACAGGCTGTGTTTGAAGAAATTTGCCCTACAATAGATTTGCCACAAGCAGCGGTTTTAGATTTTGCAACTGATGTTTTAGACCGATTTAAAAATCCTTTTTTGGAACATAAACTTTTAAGTATTTCATTAAACTCCATTTCAAAATACAAAACAAGGGTATTACCTTCAGTACTTGACTATGTGAAAAATACAGGGGAATTACCCAAACGATTAACCTTTGCATTGGCAGCATTGTTTTGTTTTTATAAGGGCGATAGAAACGGAGAAGCAATTCCTTTACATGATGATAGTTATGTATTGGACTATTTTAAGAAAGAATGGTCAAAATACACAGAAACAGAAGAAAGTGCGCTAGTTTTGGTAACAGCAGTATTATCAAATACCAATTTTTGGGGACAAGATTTGACGCAAGTAAAAGGGGTGTCAACGCTAGTGACTGTGTATTTGTTTCAGATTGAAAAAGAAGGAATTAACAAAGCAATTTTACAATTTTAATGATGAGACGACTAAGAAAAGTATACCTAAAGAAAAGAATAATTTATACACTTCTAATTGCTTTATTCATAGGTAGTTGTACTTCTAAAAAGGAAAAGGACAACAAGGCGGGAGATGAGGACAACCTTGCTGCTATGTCAGTACAAGGAGAAGGAGAGTGGTGGCTTGCTAGGCACAATTCAATTCTAAGTAAGTTAAATAAAAACCCAGAGCTTATTTTATTGGGAAATTCTATTTTTCATTCTTTGGATAATCAAGATCGTACACCAGTTTGGGAACGGTACTTAAACAAGTACCAAACGGTAAATATGGGAATTTCTGGCGACAGGACAGAAAACTTGATTTGGAGGTTAAATAATGGGGCGCTAGAAAATATAAACCCAAAAGTAGCGGTGTTACTAATTGGAACAAATAATACTGATGGCAATCACTATCTAACGATAAGCACTCCAGAAGAATTGGCTGATGGCATTTCTAAAATCTGCGAAATTGTTACAGAAAAACTACCAAACACTAAAATTGTCATTATGGGAATTTTGCCCTATGGTTATAAACCAAACCACAGAAATAATGTGAATAAAGCAACAAACGCCATTCTTTCTAAATTTCCTAAAAAGAACGGAAATATACAATATGTTGATATTGGATCAACATTTACAGATAGTATAGGAAGCGTTAAGAGAATGTTGATGCCCGATTATTTACATCCTAACGCAGAAGGTCATATGCAAATGTTTACAGCCTTAGATAGTGTACTAACAAGTTTGATGGTTGAATAGAAATAAAAGTTAGGTGTTAGTTGTTGTTGATTATGCGACCTATTTGAAAATGAATAACTGGATTCAGAAATCAAGCTGTTTAAAATATAAAAGAGAATCCTAAGGATAGTTAATTAATAATGGAAAATTATAGTGAAGCTTTTATAAATGCTTTTGTGGGTACCTTAAACTGGACGTGGAGATCTATTGTTTTTGATGTGCCGTGGTATACCAATTACTTTTGGGGACTTGTCCTTATTTCACTCTTTGTTTGGGGGGTAGAAATAGGATTTCCATGGCGTAAAAATCAAGCTATTTTTCGAAAAGATTTTTGGTTAGATTTTTTTTATATGTTCTTTAATTTCTTTCTTTTTTCCATTGCAGTAAGCGGGTTTTATAAAATTTTAGCTGTTTTCTTCACTGACCTAAGCCTAACAGCAAAAAGTTTAGCGTTGATCAATATTTCGGAATGGAATGTTTGGTTGCAATTGTTGGTTTTCTTTATTGTCTTAGATTTTGTACAGTGGTTTACCCATATTTTATTACATAAATTTCCATTTTTATGGAACTTTCACAAGGTGCATCACAGTGTAAAAGAAATGGGTTTTGCAGCACATTTACGCTACCATTGGATGGAGAATATCTTATACAAACCTTTAAAAACATTTGGGGTTATGATTTTAGGCGGATTTGAACCAGAACAGGCATATATTGTTCACTTTTTTGCGATTGCCATCGGGCATTTTAACCATTCCAATATCAAAATAACATGGGGCCCTTTAAAATACATCTTAAATAACCCGGTGATGCACTTATACCATCACGCGTATACCTTACCTAGAGGCAAATACGGTGTTAACTTTGGGATTAGTTTAAGCCTTTGGGATTATATATTTAAAACCAATTACATTCCAGAAGATAGTGGAACCATAGCGTTAGGGTTTGAAGGCGACGAACAATTTCCCAATGATTTTGTGCATCAAAATATATATGGTTTTGGAAAATTCAAAAAGAGTGAGTAGAGAATTTTATTGAGTGTCAGTACTATCTCTTAAAACTTTATAGGAAATATTGATTTTTTTAACACCCCATTGTTTTGCTTTTTTTACATCTACGCCCATATAGATATCTATGCTGTTTCGCCATTTAGAATGCATTTTATCTTTTACCAAAAAAGCGCCTGTAAAACCTTCTAGCTTTACTTCTGTATTTCTTTCAAGACCCATATCTAATAAATCCTTCGAAACCGCGATGCATTTCATGCCGGGCTTAAGACTGTCTCCCCATGCTGCAATTTGAGGTTCAGAAGATGTTTGGTAGGCCAGAGAGTTATATGCAGTAGCCCTTACATGAATAGTTTTCCATACATATGCACTTTCTTTTTTCTGTCTATTTTTATTAGAACAAGAGAAAAGTATACTAAAAGTGAGTATAAGACAAAGCTTTTTTATCATTATATGCAGTATGGGATGGCATTTAAATATACGCTATTTTTTGTAATGTTCTTGGTAGAAGCAATTTGGTGAATAAATAAACCCACAGCAAATACTGTGGGTTTAAGGGTGCAATAAAAATGCCGTGTTTAAAAAGTAACGGAAACTTTGGCTTTTATAAAGAATGGAGTACCTGGTGTAAAGTGAATTTCGTCTACAGCATTGTCTTCATTAAACAACCTTGTTTCTGTAGCAAACTGACTCTCGTTCCACTCCGTATCAAACAAATTCTCTACTATAACTCCATATGTCCAGTTTTTAGTATTGTAGTTGATATTAAAATCTGTTAAAAAATAACCAGCAGCAACAATGGAGTTGTCTTCATTGGCAGGTCTGTCCTTTACATACCTATAACTTAAGCCACCAGAAAATTTATCTAAATTTTTAAAAGTTATACCCCCTACCGAAGTTAAAGAAGGCGCTAACGGAATATAATTTTCTCCGTCTGGGTCTTCAATACTTCTTGCATGAGCATAATTAAGATCACTAAACAAGTAAAAATGATCAGATACATTATATCGAAACCCTACATCTACTCCATAGCGTTGTGTTTTACCACTTGGTTCTACAATACCAGCATCACCCACATAAACGAATTCTTGCTCTAGGTACAAGCTCCATAACGAGGCATTAATAAGGAGATTAGATGATGGTTTAAGAATAACACCTAGATCGTTGCCAAAAGCTGCAGGTAATATCTCCCTACCATTATTGGCTGTAACCACCCGGGTATCATTAGAATGAAAACCGATACCAGATTTTAAGAATAACTGCACCTTATGAGAAGCAGCATAAATAAAGTTTAGTTTGGGACTAACAAAAGCTTTGTCTTCACTTTTACTGGTATAAACCTCAGGGATTTTATCAACATAATCATTTTTAAAATAATCGATGCGAACACCAGGGTTAATGGTCCATTTGTTTCTTTTGTAGGTAGCATTGATAAAACCGTACATATTTACTTCATCAATATCACCTAGCGCATAGGTTTCTAAGGTCGTTTTTCTGTTAGCGGTGTGTGATAGTTCTACATCAGTTATAGCATCATATCGAAATCCAGAACCGGCCTCTAGTTTTAATTGAGAATTGTGGTCACCAATAGGAAACGTACGCGCATAAATAGATTCGGCTCCAAAAATACTACGTGCTTCTTTTTGTTTAATCTGATCACCGTTTACAGGGTCTTCTAAGAAGAAAGTAAAGTTGGAGAACAACTCAAAATTATAATTAGAAACATAGGCCTTAGAGGTAAGCGACTCGTGTTTGTTATATTGCTTTGTGTGATTAAACCAAAGGTTAGACCTACTTGTTTTTCCGCCTTCTGTATCGTCTATTGCACCAAACCTACCAATTAAACCTTGATCTATAGCCCGTTGAGGTATTTGCCCAGAGGCATCCCATTTGCTTTGAAAATGACTGGCCGTAATCGTGAATTCTTGGTCTTTATAGTTGTTAAAATTATAACGCCCCATTAGGTTTATCCTATTAAAATTTTGGGGTGATTCAAAAACACCATCCGTTAATACCAACTCAGACGCTAAATAGGCATTGTTCTGATCTTCTTCCAATAATTTTAACATGCTTACCGCACGTAAACTGTTAAATTGACCAGCCTCTATAGAAATCAAGTTTTTATCTAGTTTTTTCATTGTTTTTAGGTTTACATAACCTGCGGTATTAAAGTTACCAATATTGGCATAATAGGGACCTTTTCCAAAGTCTATATTGTCTACCGTTTCTGGAATAATAAAGTGCATATCCGCATACCCTTGGCCGTGTGCATGCGATACCATATTTACAGGTAATCCATCTACGCTAATAGCAATATCCGTCCCGTGGTCAATATCAAAACCACGTAAAAATATTTGTTCAGCCTTACCTCCACCTGCGTGTTGACCAATAATTAAACCAGGAACTTTACGCAATATTTCTTGTGAAGATTTTACAGGATTAGCCTTTACATCTACATTTAAAAAGGTACTCAGAGTATTTACTTTAGAAACCAAAACTACCTGATCTAAAGACACTGCCGTTTCTTGCATTTGTACCGTTAGGGTACTATTTAAATCGTGCTTTGAAATAGTAATTTGTTTGGTAGCATAACCAAGGTTGTAAAAATAGAGGATATCATTTTCTGAAATATCATCCAATTCAAAATAACCAGATACGCTAGAGTAAGTATAGCTCCCCGTTGTTTTGTTATAGACTCCTACACCTTCTAGGGGCGTGTTTTTATCGGAAATTATGGTGCCGTTTAATTCGTGTGCCTGTAGGCTACACAAAGCAGCAAAAAATAGATATAATAAGATATAATTTTTCATTTAATCGTTGTTTGTTGATATAAGTATCCAGTCTATAGGTACTTCGTTGTAAAGCATAGAAGGATATTAATAAATTAAAGAATGTCATTGATGAATAGGCATACAAAAGCATACGCTAACGGTATCATTCTTTTTAATTGAAATTGTTTTTCTGTTTTTTAATATTAAAAAACAGCTGCTAAGCGAGTACGCTTTGTGGAGGTTTTTCTAGGGCTACCAAATAACCATTCGAAGTCTTATCTGGAATTTTATAAAAATAGGGGATTGTTGGTATAGTGTATTTTTTCACGGTAACATACAATTGATTTAAAATGTGTTTATCAATGGTAATGTCAAAAACTAATGGATCATTAACATCTTTGTCAGCTGTCCCAAAAACGTCATTAAAAAATGCAATAATCTGGTGTTCATGCTTTTGCGTCTGCGAATGGGAATGGGATACTATTGTAGCGGTGTGTGTATGTGAATGAGGCGTAACTGTGGTTTGTGCTTCTATAGCATGAGAAATGGCGTGTAGGCCATTTTGTATTTGGTTTTGCAACGGATGAAGCACATACAATAAGCCAATGCTAATGGCTGTATATTTTATGATATGTAGTTTAATGCTTCTCATTCTTTGCTTTCAGTCCTATAAATTGTTTTTTTAATGTCTTATTTTTGTAGTCATCAAAACTATAAAAACTTATACATTCTTACCCTACTAACGAGATAATCTTTGATAGGGTTTTAAAAAGTTAAAAAAATAGATGATTTTTGCAAACGGTTTATAGGAATATGATTTTTAAGACAAGGATTTATAGCAAGAAAAGAGGCTAAAGAATCCAAAATGTGGATACATTAAAGAATATTTTGAAAAACCTGTTCAGACTATCTGTAAGTCGTTTACAAATACAATCTTTGACAAATACTAAGGAGTCAATTTAAATTCAGAAATGTTTAAAACAATTTTTAAAAAAACAATGATTACAGTTATAGCTATAGTGTGCTTATTGGTGGTTGTGTACTTTCTATTCACTAGTTTTTACCCAAGTTTTGGGGGATCTATTTCAAAGGAGCGTCAAGAGACATACAACCAATCTAAACAATTTGACAACGGAAAATTTAAGAATACGAAGCCAGTTCCAAAGGACTTGAGTTTTACAGAAACGATAAATTTGGCCTATAAATTTTTCACAACGAAAGTACCTAATGCCAGACCTAAAGAAGATATAAAGGTGACTAAAATAGACACGACTAATTTAGCAAGCTATACTGGTGAAACACGATTGGTATGGTTTGGACATTCGTCTTTTTTATTGCAAATGCAAGGAAAAACCATCTTGTTGGATCCAATGTTTGGTAAGGTAGCGGCACCACATCCGTTGTTGGGAGCTACTAGGTTTAATACTGAATTCCCCGTAGCAATAGCACAGTTACCCATAATTGATGCTGTTATTTTTTCACATGATCATTATGATCACCTGGATTATGAGACCATCTTAAAAATAAAGGATAAAGTGGAGCATTACTACGTACCGCTTGGAGTAGGTGTACATTTAGAGGCTTGGGGTATTCCGGTTAATAAAATAACAGAATTGGATTGGTGGCAAGAAACACAATTTAAAGAGATCACGCTCGTATGTACTCCTGCGCAACATTTTTCGGGAAGAAATTTTAGTACTGGTCAAAGTACGCTATGGAGTTCTTGGGTGATACAATCTAAGAACGAAAATATTTATTTTAGTGGGGATAGTGGCTATGCAACACACTTTAAAGAAATAGGGGATGCCTATGGTCCTTTTGATATTGCTTTATTGGAATGCGGACAATACAACCAAATGTGGTCAGATATCCACATGATGCCAGAAGAAACCGCACAGGCAGGAATCGATGTACAAGCAAAGAAAATAATGCCAATACATTGGGCGGGATTTAAATTGGCTTTGCATGAATGGACAGATCCTATAACTCGTGTACAGGTAAAAGCGAGCGAATTGAATCTAGAAGTAATTACCCCAGAAATTGGAGCAGAAATAATTGTAAAAGACTCAATAACTACCTTTTCTCCGTGGTGGAAAGGGCTGTAATTCTGTTTTATAGGGATTGAAAAGGATTCATCACACTATATGATATCCTGGGAATTTAGGAATTAGAAAAAATAGGGTATGGCAAAGACAGGAAGAGAAAAAAACACCTCTAATAAGGCAAAACATTCTAAGTTAATGGCACAGAAGATTAATAAAAAGAAAAAAGAAGAAGCATTACGGAAAGAACGTCTTAAAGTTATTATTAAAAAAGCGCAAGAGAAAGGGGAGTGAAAGCATAAGGCAAAGGCTGTACGTCTAAAGTAGGGTGGTTCCCAAAGCACCATAATAGAACAACAAGCTCATGGCTAAAGGCCAAAAGTTGCCGCTTCTGCACAACGTTCACCATCCATAGCGGCAGAAATAATACCACCTGCATAGCCACCACCTTCACCACATGGAAATAGGCCTTTAATTTCTGGATGCTCTAATTTTTCATTTCTAGGAATATTCACTGGGGATGAGGTTCTAGATTCCACCCCTATAATATTCGCTTCAGCCGTATAATACCCATTCATTTTATCCCCAAAAGCTTTAAATCCGCCTCGCAATCTACTTCCTATTAGTTTTGGCAATAGGGAATGTAGGGGAGCCGACTTTAGGCCAGGTTGGTAGGAGGTTTCATTTAAATTGGTTGATAACTTACCATCTACAAAATCGGTTAAACGTTGTGCTGGGGCAACTTGACTTCTTCCTCCAGCCGTAAAGGCCAAACGTTCCAAATCCTTTTGATACTCCAATCCCTTTAAAGCTCCAAAGTGGTTGTATTTGGGGATATCTTCATCAATATTAATTTCTACGACAATCCCCGAATTTGCAAAGAGGTTATTGCGCCTTGAAGGTGACATTCCGTTTACAACGACCTCTCCTGGAGCAGTTGCAGCCGGTACTATAAAACCGCCAGGACACATACAAAAAGAATACACTCCTCTATCTTTTACCTGTTCTACCAAACTGTAAGCAGCTGCAGGCAATAATTCATTACGATCCCCGCTGCAATGGTACTGTATACTGTCTATAATGTGTTGTGGATGTTCTATCCGTACCCCCATAGCGAACGATTTTGCCTGTAAGGCAATCTCTTTTTTATGCAATAGGTAATAAATATCTCTGGAAGAATGTCCAGTGGCCAGAATAACGCTATTTACAGCCATTTCATTACCATTTTCCAAGACAATGGCTTTTAGGGTGTTGTTTTTGATGTCGAAATCGACCACCTTGGTATCAAAATGTACTTCACCACCATGCCTTATAATGTTTTCCCGAATGTTTTGCACCAATTTTGGCAGTTTATTGGTGCCAATATGTGGGTGGGCATCAATCAAAATTTGCTCTGTAGCGCCGTGATATACCAAATTTTCAAAAATTTTACGGACATCACCACGTTTAAGGCTTCTAGTGTATAATTTTCCATCAGAATAGGTGCCTGCACCACCTTCTCCAAAACAGTAATTAGAATCTTCGTTTACAATATGCTCTTGGTTAATGGCTTTTAAATCGCGTCTTCTATCTTGTACGTTTTTACCGCGTTCTAATACTATGGGTTTAAATCCTAATTCTAAGCAGCGTAAGGCGGCATACATACCGGCAGGACCAAATCCTATGATATGTATTTCTTTGGCATTAGAAACATCCTTATACTCAAACGAATATTTGCTACTTTCGGGTGCAGCCTCTTTGATATAAACAGATACTTTATAGTTAAAATAAATGGTAGACTTACGGGCGTCAATAGATTTACGGGCTACTTTTACAGCTGTAATTTCTTCAATTGGAATGCCTAAATATTTTGCAGCTTTGCGTTTTAGAATTCCTTCTACCGGCTCTTCTAATAATGTTGTTCTAAGCTGAATATTTCTTATCATACTGCAAAAATAGACGATTTAATAGAATTTCTATTTTCTGTCTTTAAATAAATTACAATATCTTTAGCTACAGCTAGTATAAAGTTGCTTTTTATGTACGCAGTAGTAGATATTGAAACCACAGGATTGCGTGGTGATGATAATAAAATAACCGAAATTTCCATTTTTGTTTTTGATGGCGAAAAGGTGGTAAAGGAATTTACTTCCTTGGTAAACCCTGAGGTTTCTATTAATTATAGAATTTCTCAACTTACGGGGATTACGGACAATATGGTGCGTACCGCTCCTAAATTTTATGAAATAGCACAAGAAGTTTTAGAATATACGGAGGGTTGTATTTTTGTAGCCCATAATGTTAATTTCGATTATAATATTATAAAAGAAGAATTAACGTCTTTAGGAGCGGAGTTTAAACGCAAAAAATTGTGTACCGTTCGTTTGTCTAGAAAGTTAATTCAAGGTCAGCAAAGTTACAGTCTAGGTGCATTATGTACGAGTTTAGGAATCACAATTCATAGCAGGCATAGGGCTAGGGGAGATGCAGAAGCTACTGTTATTTTACTTAAAAAATTGTTGGATTTAGACAAGGATGGTATTTTTGAATCTTTTTTAAATCCAAAATCTAGACAGGCAACCTTACCACCACTGCTGCCAAAAGCTGTTATTGATGCCTTACCAAATACTACAGGGGTGTATTATTTTAAAGATGTAAATGGTAAAATAATATATGTGGGTAAAGCAAAGGACATTAAACAACGGGTGCTAAGTCATATATATAGTAAAACAAACAAAGAACAAAAGCTTTGCTTTGAAACGGCAGACATTGTGTATACAGAAACGGGTAGTGAACTCGTAGCCTTGTTATTAGAGTCTGATGAAATTAAAAAGCAGTACCCAAAACACAATAGAGCTCAAAAAAGAGTGCGTTACAGTTATGGTGTTGGTACTTATATAGATCGTAAAGGTATACTGCATATTGTGTATAATAAACTTACAGCATTGCAAACCCCTTTATTTAAATTTTACAATCAGACAGAATGCAGGGCCTTCTTAGAAAAATTATGTGAGGAATATGAGCTTTGTCCTAGGTACTGTAATTTGCAACAAATTACAGGAGCTTGTTTTCATTATCATATAAAAAGCTGTAAAGGTGTTTGCAGGGATTTAGAAAGTATAGCCGCCTATAACGAAAGGGCTTTAGAAGCTTTGCGTTTAACCTCTGGAAATGTTACAACCTACCTAATTAAAGACACTGGAAGGGATAAAGATGAACGAGCTATCGTTTTAATAGAAAATGGAATTTACCAGGGTTTTGGATATGTAAAGGCTAAAAAACGAATAGCAACCTTAGAAGAATACGCCGCCCATATTACTCCAAAACAAGACAATACGGATGTACAAAAAATCATTAAAAGCTATTTAAGGCAAAATAAAGATAATGAGAGTGTCAGTATTGAAAATTGAAATATATAACGTCAAGCATATATTTTAAATTATATGCAATTTTGAATATATTTGTAAATATATGTAAAAAGACATATATTTGATAAAAACAACACTATGGTTGCAATAATTACTGGAGATATCATCAACTCTAGGTTAGAAGATGTGGCGCTTTGGATGCCCGTACTTAAGCAAGAGTTACATAAAATTGGGAGCCAACCAAAAGATTGGGAAATTTATAGGGGCGATAGTTTTCAAATAAAAACCACACCCAAACAAGCGCTAATCACAGTATTGTATATTAAGTCGGCCTTAAAGCAGTTTAAAAAATTAGATGTTCGGATGGCCATTGGAATTGGAGAAGAAGACTATCAGTCAGAGAAAGTAACAGAATCTAATGGTACGGCATATGTAAATTCGGGCGAATGTTTTGAAGGTTTAAAAAAACAAACCTTAGCAATAAAAACACCTTGGAACGACTTTAATTTGATACTTAATTTATTGCTTGATGTTGTTGGACTTACCATTAACAACTGGACGCCAAACTATGCACTCATTATTAATGAGAGCTTGTCAAATCCAAATAATACACAAAAAGAACTCGCTGAAAAATTAGATAAAAAGCAAAGTAACATCAGTGCTGGTTTAAAAAGAGCTGGTTTTGATGAAATAGAAAAAATACTAGATTATTACAACCAACAAATACAAAAGTTATGTTAGTACTTGCCCTAAAGTTTATTCTAGCACACCTACTAGGAGATTTTGTTTTACAACCCAAAAAATGGATTAAAGACAAGCAGAAAAAGAAACATAAATCTCCCTATTTGTATTGGCATATGCTGATACACTTACTTGCATTATTGGTGGCTTTAGAATTTAATACCACTTATTTTTTAGGCATTGGGGTAGTGGTAGGATCACATTTCTTTATAGATTTAGGAAAATTGAGTCTACATAAAAAAAGTAACGCAAGAATTTTATTTTTTGCAGATCAGATATTGCATTTTATAGTACTATTCGGAGTAGTGTATTATTACACACGCTTTAATTTTACATTAGCTTCTCTTTTTTCTCCTGAAATTTTACTTTTTGTAATTGCTATTCTATTGACTACTAGTGTATCATCAATTTTAATGAAAGTGATTGTTTCTAGATGGAAGATAGAAAATAATGATAAAAAATCATTAAAAAATGCTGGTGCCTATATCGGTGTACTGGAGCGTTTGTTTATTTTTATGTTTATTGTTTTAGGACAGTGGAGTGGTATCGGGTTTTTATTAACTGCAAAATCTGTATTTCGGTTTGGCGATTTATCCAAAGCAAACGACCGTAAGCTAACAGAATACATTTTAATAGGTACACTTTTAAGTTTTGGATTGGCCATAGGTATTGCATTGTGCTACACCTATGTACGTACCTTATTGCCAGAAACGATATAAAAGGCATTTGTCATGGAACCAACAAAAACAGCAACCTCTAAAGTGAATAGTCTTTTAAAAATAGACTATAAGAGCGATGATGATATTTGGTTAACCAACACCCAAACCTTACGGAAGTTAATAGGTGTATTGGGTGTTTTATTGCCCATTTCACTTTTTATTTTTCTTTGGGTGTCTTCAGGACATACAAGCCCTTTAGAATCTATTAGCCATTATTATTACACCCGTGCAAACCCAATTTTTATTATAATCGTTAGTATCTTGGCAATATTTTTAATGGTATATAAAGGGAAAGAACCTATAGATTTCTACGTTTCTTTTACTGCTGGTTTGTTCGCTATAGTACTATTGCTGTTTCCTACAGATAATATTGCACTTACTTGTTGCGATGCAGATGCTGCCTATAGTGTAACTTATATACAAGATAATGTATGGCGTGTACGGTTTCATTATTTTGCTGCTGCCTTATTTCTATTGAGCTTAAATTATATGGCATTTTTTATTTTTACCAGATCAGATAAACCAAAGAAAAAACGGACCAAAGAGAAGAATATCCGAAATACAATTTATAAATTTTGTGGTGTGGTGATGGTTTTGGCGCTTCTAATTATTTTATTAGGGTTATTAAAAGTGATCCCTAAAAATGTATATAGCGGAAACCATTTAACTTTTTGGATGGAAGTGATTGCTATAGAATGTTTTGGAATATCTTGGTTGGTTAAGGGAGAAACCATTTTTAAAGATTAAGAAAGACAAAACCCCTGAAAAAAATAAACAATTTCAAGGGCTTTGATGGTAAAAAAAAAGGCAATCAAAAATAAGTAGTCAACCAATTATTTAATGGTATAGCACAACCAAAAAAGATACTTATATTTAAAGTTTGCCAATTTATTACGCACAATCTAAAAGTCTTAATTTTTCAAGTGCTTCTGACTTTGAGTTTACATCTAGTTTTAAATAAATGTTCTGTATGTGAAAATTTACGGCACTAGGGGTTACAAATAACTTATCAGCAATGGTTTTATAGGTTTCACCCTCACATAAATAATCTATAATTTGGTTTTCTCTTTTTGAAAAAGCACTGTACGATTTTCTTTGAAACATAGCAATTACTTTCTTTGCAATATCATTGCTCATAGCAACACCTTCATCCTTTATAGAATTTAACGCATCATACAGTCGATCTTTATTTATGGGTTTGGTTAAATAACCATTGGATCCATTTTTAAATGCCTTTTTAACTAATGTAAATTCGCTTTGTGCACTCACAACTAAAATTTTGATGTTTGCATCTTTTTTTCGAAACAACCGAACACCTTCAACTCCACCAAGCTCAGATATAGAAACTTCAGAAATAATAATATCGGGTTGAATACTATCAAAAGCTTGTAAGGCGTCTTTGGCATTTTTAAATATGCCTTTTAGATCATAATCTACATACCTGCTAAAATAATTGCTGTATGTTTCTTGAAATTTTGGATCGTTGTCTATAACGATAATTTTTAAAATACTAGATTTCATAAGTAATAAGGATTTGGTGACACACAATTGTTTTCAACAGTGTATGTGCACGGTTAAAAATAGGGGGTAATATTTGGGGTTTAGTAATGCTTTTACTTTAAAACAAGACATAACAAGGCTTGGCTTAATTATTACAATGAATAATTAAGTAGGTTTCCATACTATTTAAGACTAAAATAAAGGCACTAAAAAGTTACTACCAAAGATTTTAGTACAAATAGAAAGACCTGTTTTGTCTTTTTTTAATAAAAAGGAATGACTAATTTAAAAAGGAATACGCTCTTTGAAAAATGGAGGTATTGTTTTGTAAGTACATGAAGTACTGTTCTTTTGTAGGGAGTAATTTGTTTTCATAGGATTGGGATTTGGGGGTTAATGAAGCAGCTTTTTAGGCTACTTTTTCTGATTTTTAAATATGTTTTTTTAACTATTTATAATAAAGATATAAAAATAGAGTTACTACACAAATATTATTTGTAGGAAAATTCTCTATAAATTAAATTCGAAAAAAGAATCTATGTTTTTTTATATATTAATTTACTGTATATCAGGTACTTAGTGTGAGTTCTTTTTTTGTTTTGAAAGGCAATCCTAAAAATTGTAAAAAAGCATTTTTTAGATGAACTGCATAATTGTAGAAAAAATAATAGCCCAAAAGACAAGTATAAAGAACGTTTATATACTTTGCCTTTTAGGACTATCCGCAACCCCCGATGCGATTTACTTATGAAAACCAATTTTTCCTCCTGGCAGAGGTATTAAACCTTTAATCCTCGTAAATATTTGATGCTGTTGCAGTTGTTGTAGGTCTAGCAACAGAAATCTTATCTACTTTTAAAATCCACTTTTCGTCTTGATATTTACCGTTTAAATTTGTTGCATAGGCAGACTCGGCATCTTTTATGTAATTGTAGTCTGCTAAGTATACATAGTACAAACCATTTTCTTTATTGTAAAACTGTTTTGCTTGTATTCCTTGTTCCTTTAGGTTCTTCATAAAAGCATCTAAGTATTTTTTAGTTTTATAAACATTGGCAATAACATAATAACCAGCCTCTACACTACTTTCTGCAGTTTGATTTATAACTTTTAAAGGTAGTTTCAAGAATTTTTGATGCTCTTTGCCATTTGCGGTCTTTGCTGTTGTTTGTAAGCTGTTATTTTCTGCTACAGCAATGTTTTCAATGGCATTTGGTTCTTGCGTTTTACTGTTCTGCTTTACTTCGTTTCTTAATATTCGTACGATTGTTTCAAACTTTTTTTCTAATTCTGAACTACGTGCGTTTTCAATAGAATCTTGTCTTAAAATAAGCTCGTCTAGAATGAGTCTATTTTCGTATGCTAAAGCTGCAATATCTTCTTTATAGTTAGTTTCAGTTGTAGCCAAGTCTGTATTTTTATCTTTTTTGGTTGATCTATTTTTACGGTTAGAATTTTGTTTCTTCGCATTTAAAGTTACACTATGCGATTCAAAATTTTCAACAATGTCATTAAACTTATCTTGTACTTTGTTTTTTGAAGACACAGTTGTTTCGTTAGAAACAAAGCTTTCGGGGCTATCTACAAACGCTTTTTTAGTCGTTGTGTAGTTATTATTTCCCTGTGTATTTGTTTTAGTGGTGTTTAGTGCAGATATTTGAGTTTCATACTTTTCAATAATAGCGTCTATTTGCGATTTATTCTCGTTTGTTGACTTTTTTTGATTGGCAATAAGTGCTAAAATCTGCTCTTCATAATTTTTAATGATTCCGTCTATTTTGCTGTCTTGAGACTTTTCTGAGCTCGTGGCAAAAGCTGGACCATTATTTTTAAAGGTATAGGCTAGTGATAACTCGTGGTTCCAACCTAAATCGGTATTATCTTGCATCACATCCTTTTCTAGCAAATACCCTAAAGACATTTTGTTACTAAGATTAAACCCTAATCCCATTGACAAACCATAATTATCATCTATGGTAGACTGTAACCAGCCATATTTAGGTAAGTCTACAAGAATGGATCCAACATACGATATGCTTCCGTTTTCATTTTGTCCTAGTTGTACTAGCGGCATTACCCGCGCATCTTCAAACAAGCCTCTAGCTGTTTCAAATGTATGTGTATATTGTAAAGAAGCTTTAATACTTTTTCCATTAAAATTCGTAGAAAAGGCATCTGTAGTTTGGTTGTATTTCACCAAATCTTTAGCATAAATACCAAAATCAAACTTACCTAATGAAAGGGTTACAGCTGGTTGTATTGCTAATTTACTTTCTTTCTGTGCATCTTGTAATTCCGTGTCATTGTCTTCTGCAACAATTCTATTTTTATCTAAACCTTCATTAAAGTAGGTAATGTTAGCGCCAAATGTTAGTTTGCTTTTTTCGCCTAATTTAACAGCAGTTGCATAATTGGCATTAAACCCAAATTCCTGTACAACCCCTGCCCATTGACTATAAATACCAATACCAAAGGCTGTATTGTCATTAATTCTATTACTAAAACCTATAAAGTAGTTCTGTATGTTATCATCAAAAGTAGCATACTGATTTCTATGTAAAATATTCAAGTAAGATTTATCCTCCCTTACTAATGAAAAAGTAGGATTAATCAAAAACCTATTAAAAAATAACTGATTGTGGTAGGTGTTATTTGAATTTATTTCTGATGTTTTTGTTTCTTGTGCATCCACTGTTTGCAAAAAAGGTAGTGCACATAAAGCAATTAGGATGTAGGTTTTTTTTGATATTGTAATTTTACTTTTCATAATAGTAAAAATTAAGGGGTGTGTATTGGGGGTAATGGTATCCAAGAGATCCTTGGTAACAATGTATACACTAAAGGGTTGATGTTTGTTATAGGTCTTTTGCAAGCCTTTAGTGTATAGTTTGTTAGTTCTTATTTGTCTTCAAAAATAGAAGTTGAATAATCTGTTTTGGCATCTTCATTAAATACTTCTAATGAATTAAAATCTTTGAAAGCACTCCTATTGGAATTGGTATAGGTAAACGCCACTTTTTGCACGTTGCCTTTCCCACGGTTAGACATGACGTAACCCGTGCCTTCATCAGCCATTAAATCAATAGAAAAGTCATCTTCAATACTATTAACTTGGCTTCCCAAATTGGCAGCAAAACCTACTTTCTTAGGGCCTACTTCTACCATATATACATCTAAGCCACCATATCCTTTATGTCCATTTGATGCAAAAAACAAGGACGTTCCATTAACAATGTTAGGGTATAAGTCGTTTTTCTCTGTATTTACTTTTTTACCTAGATTTTTGGCGATGCCAATGGTTCCATTGGTTTTAATTTCTGCGACATAAATGTCGAATTTTCCAAAGGTACCAGGCATATTAGAGGCAAAGAATAAGCGCTTGCCATCATCAGAAATTGTTGGGTGCAAGGCAGAATAATTTTTAGGAGTTAACCTAACTTCCTGGATGTTTTTCCATGCACCACCTACCTTATCAGCCTTGTATATTTTATGAACCAATTCTTTTTTAGAAAAAATACCATACGCTGGTTTTACATAGTCACTTTTACTAAAATAAGCGGTTTGACCATCTGTTGTAATGGCAACAGGTGTTTTATAGGCATTCTGATGGCTATTTTTTTCGGCATTGCTAGCTTCAACAATACTGTTTTCTTCTTGTGTAAGCTTTTCTAATGTAGAAAGACTACTTTTTGGATTAAAGACATACTCACCGTATTTACCGGTATAGGACGTATTGTTTGTTTGCTCTTTCTTTACTTTATAATCGGATGCCACAGCGGCAAGCCAATCGGTAGTCGTAGGGGAGTTAGAAATATCTTGCACACCCATTTTCTGTAGGGAAAATTGGTAGCGCTCTTGGTAACTAGCGGTAAGCATACCACCTTTACTTTGCTCCTTTAGTTTTTTATACCAAAATAAGGCTGTTTCATATTTTTCTAATAAGAAATTGGCATTGCCTAAATCTTCAAAAATCTCTTTTTCTTGATAGCCTAGCTCTTTGAGTTTACTGTAATTGGCTGTCCTTTTTTGAGTCTCCATAGTGTTTAATTCTACAGAAGAACTAGGTCCATTTTGTGCAGGTAGCGCATAACAAAAAAGTGTGGTAATACATCCAATGGCTATTTTGTAGGGTATAGCATTTTTCATAAGATTGGGGTTTTAAAACATTATAGTACAAATATCTGCATATAACTTAAACTCATTATTAACAATATTTCATAGGTTTTTATTTTTTTTTAATTGAAACCTACTAGTACATACCAGTTGGATCTGTAAAATATTAGTATATATTTGTGGTGTGGGAATTGTTGACATAACCAAAGAATCTAGTTTGCCAATATATCGGCAGATTGTAGTTTCCATTGAAGCTGCTATTGGTAGAGGAGCCTTAAAAAAAGGCGATAAATTACCTTCTTTAAATAGCATAAAAAATCAACACTCCCTTTCTAGAGATACGGTTTTAATGGCTTTTAATGAACTAAAAGCCCGCGGGATCATTCAGTCTATAGTTGGGAAGGGGTATTATGTTGCAAGCGAAGATGTGCATATTGTACAAAAAATATTTTTGCTGTTTGATGAGTTTAATTCTTTTAAGGAAGATTTGTATAATTCTTTTCTAAATAGTTTCGGAGATACTGTTCAAGTAGATCTATTTTTTCATCATTTTAATCCTGATATGTTTCGTAAATTAATTACAGACAATGCAGGAAGTTATAGTTGCTATGTGCTTATGCCAGCTAACCTTCCAGATACAGAAAAAAGTATTGTCCAATTACCAAAAGACAAGGTATATATACTAGACCAAAAATATAGGTCGCTTTTAGAATACCCCGCTGTCTATCAAAATTTTGAAAAGAATATAATTGATGGACTTCAAAATGTATTGTTGCTACTATTGAAGTATACCAAGATTTCTCTGGTTTTTTCAGATGAGAAACAACCCATAGGTATACGCAAAGGATTTGAATTTTTTTTGCAATCAAAATAGCATTGCTTATGAAGTTATTGCCTCCCTAGACGAAAAAAAACCACAAAAGGGAGAAGTATGTATAGTCTTAGATGATCGTAATTTACTTGAAATAATAAAAAAGGTACAAGAAGAAAATTGGATATTGGCAAAAGATTTTGGGGTAATAGCGTACAATGATACGCTATTAAAAGAAATTGTTGCAGGAGGAATTACGACGATATCTACAGATTTTAAAGCTATGGGTGAGCAATTAGCGCAAATGATTATCAAAAACGAACATGTCCAGGTAGAGAATCCAAATAGGCTTATGATTAGAAAATCATTATAAAAATTAACTGATTTAAAACTAGTGAGACACTTATAGTATGAATAAAAAATTAACAAAAAAGGTTAAGAAGAGTTTTAAAGAGCATTTTAAAACAAAATCACTTCAAGTGTTTTCGCCAGGTAGAATAAATTTTATTGGAGAGCATACAGATTATAATGACGGATTTGTTTTTCCTGCAGCTATAAATAAGGGAATTGCCTTAGCAATACAGAAAACGGATGCAAGTAGTAGTAAAGTATTTGCATTGAATAGAGAAGAGATGTATGCCTTTATTATTTCAGAAATTCAACCACTAGACAAAGGTGGTTGGCGAAATTATATTTTGGGTGTAGTTTCAGAAATTAAAAAGTTAGGAATCAAAGTGGGAAACTTTAATGCTGTTTTTGCGGGAAATATACCTGCTGGTGCTGGTCTGTCATCCTCTGCGGCCCTAGAAAACGCATTTGTTTATGGATTAAATGAACTTTTTTCATTAGGACTCTCTAAGCAAGATATGATTTTGATATCGCAAAAGGCAGAACATAATTACGTTGGGGTTCAATGTGGAATTATGGATCAATATGCCAGTATGTTTGGTGTGAAAAAAAGTGCCTTACTGTTAGATTGTAGAATGGTGGAAGCTAAAATATATACAATTGACTTTAAGAAATACAGGCTGTTGCTTCTTAACAGCAATGTACAGCATGAGTTATCTGAAAGTGCGTATAACGACAGGCGTACGGTATGCGAAACGATATCAAAAAAAATGAATGTAATAGCTTTACGAGATGCAACAAAAGAAAATCTTGAAGGTATTCGAAAAGAGGTGTCTGCTGAAGATTTTCAAAAGGCACTATATGTTATTGAAGAAAATCAACGGGTGCAATCCTTTGCAAAGGCTATCAAAAAAAATAAATTAAAAAAAATGGGCAAGCTTATGTATGCGTCGCATGCTGGTTTAAGCGAGCAATATAAAGTAAGTTGCCAAGAGCTAGATTTTTTGGTAGACAGGGCCAAAGAAAACCAGAATGTTCTTGGAGCGCGGATGATGGGGGGGGGCTTTGGAGGCTGTACCATTAATTTGGTGTTAAAAAGCGCAGCAGAAGATTTTGAAAAAGAAGTATCATCTGCTTTTTTAAACGAATTTGGAAAATCCTGTTCTGTGTATCAGGTAAAATTATCTAAAGGCACTCAAATTAGTAAATAATACAGACTTACAAGGTTTTTTACATAAACGGTATAATATCCTAAGGGAAATGGATACTGGTATTGCCACATAAGGCTAAAAAACCTTCATATAACGATAGATGTTATCTATGCTCAAATCTGCATCCACTATAAACAAAGCCATCCTATATACTATTTCATTATCGAAAATAATGCTAAAACCTATATATTTTTTGATGTTATGAAACCTTACAAATAGTTTTTGAAATATTAAAACCAAAACGGTATTTTCGCAATCACACAATTAAAATTAAAAAGAATGCAAGGTAGTACCGTAGACTCCAAGTTTCTAAAAAGCAAACCACATTTCGAAATACTAGATGGGTTAAGAGGTGTAGCAGCTGTAGTGGTAGTTATTTTTCATTTTATGGAAATTGTTATTACCGATTTTAGTAAGAATTTCATTTCACATGGTTATTTGGCGGTAGATTTCTTTTTTTGTTTATCTGGTTTTGTGATTGCTTATGCTTACGATAAGCGTATAGCGGGGATGGGGTTAAAAACTTTTATTAAGCGAAGGTTAATTCGTTTGCAGCCTTTAGTAATTATAGGTTCTGTTTTAGGATTACTTACTTTTTTATTAGATCCGTATAGTAATCTTTTTGCTGTATATGGTTTTAAAGAGACTGTGTTGATTTTTATAACATCCACTTTTTTAATCCCTTATCCTGTAGTATCCGAACGCTATTTTAATCTGTTTAATTTAAACGCACCTAGTTGGTCGTTATTTTGGGAATATGTTGCCAACTTAGTATATGCAACAATTTTGTTTAGAGTTACTAAGAAAGTACTTGTCCCACTGGTTTTGCTAGCTGCTGCTGTTCTTTTTTATGTGAGTTGGAATTCGGGTGGTTTACTCGGTGGTTGGAGCGGAGGAACCTTCTTTGACGGTTTAGCACGTATTTTATTTTCTTTTTTAATAGGGATGTTAATTTTTCGTTCAAACTGGATACTTAAAAACAAATTAGGTTTGCTAGGTATGAGTACTTTACTGCTATTGGCTTTTTTTATGCCTTATAATGAACAATGGAACTGGTTAGTAGATCCACTCTTGGTTGTTTTATACTTTCCATTAATTATTACCTTAGGTGCTGGCACAGTTTTGGCTCGTAAACATTATAAAATCAATAAATTTTCTGGTGACATTTCCTATCCGCTTTATATGACTCATTACCCATTTATGTGGATATTTGCAAATTATGTTGTAGCAACAGAGCCTAGTATTATGGAGTTGAGCTGGGTAATTTCTATTTCATTAATTTTACTCATAGGCTTAGCCTACTTGGTCACCAAATTCTTAGACTTCCCAATACGACGATATTTCACCGAAAAATTAAAAGCCAGCACAAGCCGGAAAGCAACCATCAAAAAACACCATAAAAACTGACCATCAAGTAACTTATAAGATATTAAATCTTCAATAGATGTATTAGTGCCTAAATATGGAGGAGGTCAATAATAATTGTTTATCGAAATGTAACGTGTCCTGAAAAGGGGAAACCTGCAATTTATTACTATTATTTCAATGTCAAATGTTTTTTTGGTTAAAGGGTAAACAGGTATTTTTAATTTCAAGGGTAAGCTTGTTTTTAATAGTTCAATTTTAAGATATAACTAGCGAGAATCCGAATAGATATAGAGGTAAGTTTAAGGTTGTAATTTAGTTTTTATTTTATTGTTGCTTATTCTGAGTGTGATTAAAATAAAAAAAGTAGTTGATAGTTTTTAATTAAATCACTATATAGTATGGGGGTTTGTTAGATTAAAACTAAATCAGTTATTTGATTGTGGGTTGTAATTTTTAGTGTAACTATAGACTTTTAGTAATTTTTTTAATTAGTTATTGTATTTTTATGCAACTATTTTTACTTATATCTAATAATTTAAAATGAAGAACAAGCGGCATTCTATCAAAGATATTGCTATAGCAAATGAGGTATCAGTAACTACAGTTTCTTTTGTGCTGAATGGAAAAGCAGAGGAGAAAAAAATATCAAAAGCAGTAACGCTAAAAATATTAAACTATGTTAAAAAAATAAACTATAAGCCTAATCAAATTGCACAAAGCTTAAGAACTGGAAAATCTAAGATTTTAGTTTTTATGGTCGAAGATTTTTATTTTTTTTTCGCGAAAATAGCATCTATTATTGAGGATATGGCCTTTAAAAAAGGCTACAAAGTTCTTTTTTGTACTAATGAGAATGATGATGATAAATCTATAGAGCTAATTGACTTATATAAAAATATAAAAGTAGATGGTTACATAATTATACCATCTCCAGGGTTAATGCCAAAGATTAAAGAATTAATTGATGAGGAGCTTCCTGTTATCCTTTTTGATCGTTACTTTTCAGAATTAGATAGTAATTATGTTGTAGTAAACAACAGATCAGCTTCTTATAATGCTACTCAGCATCTTATTTCTAATAAATATAAAAATATTGGGTTTATTACAATAGAAATGAAGCAGAGTCAAATGATTGATAGGCTTCAAGGGTATCAAGAAGCAATTAGTGATGCTGGCCTAAAGACATATATAAAGAAGTTGCCATTGCTTGAATATAATATAACGAACAGTAAATTAGATGATTATGTTAGTAAATTTATTGAGGAGACACCAGAATTAGATGCAATTTACTTTTCGACAAATTATTTAGCATTAAGTGGGCTTCGTGTAATTAAAAAGAACTTTCCGCATTATACTGATAAGTTGGGTCTTATATCTTTTGATGATCTTGATTTTTTTGAATTTTATACTCCAGCCATTTCAGCAGTGTCCCAACCGTATTTTGAACTATCAAAATCTGTTATGGATTTGATGTTTAATATACTTAATTCTAAAATAAAAAAGAAATCAACAACAAAAATTGAAATAGAAACTAATCTAAAAATAAGAGAATCTTCTCGAGTAAGATAATACACTTAATTTATAGATTTTTAAAGGGATATTGTATTTTTAACATCATAAATGTAAATATTTTCACCAAATTCTGAAAATATGAATTATAATATAAAATGAAGAACAAGCGGCATTCTATTAAAGATATTGCTTCAGCGAATAATGTATCAGTAACTACTGTTTCTTTTGTGCTGAATGGGAAAGCAGAGGAAAAAAAAATATCAAAGCCAGTTACTCAAAAAATTTTAAAGTATATTGAAAAAATAAACTACAAACCTAACCAAATAGCACAAAGCTTAAGAACTGGAAAATCTAAGATTTTAGTTTTTATGGTTGAGGATATATCTAATTATTTTTTCGCAAAACTAGCACGAATAATAGAAGATATAGCTTTTGAAAAGGGGTATAAAGTTCTTTTCTGTAGTAATGAAAATGATGATGCTAAATCTAGAGAACTTATAGATTTATTTAAAGATAGACAAATAGATGGGTATATTATTATACCATCTATTGGAATTATGCAAAACATAAAGGAATTAATAGAAGACGGTATACCAGTAATTCTTTTTGATCGCTATTTTCCAGAATTAGATAGTAACTATGTTATTGTTGATAATCATAAAGCGTCTTACAATGCTACACAACACCTTATAGCGAATAAATTCAAACACATTGGTTTTATTTCTATTGATACAGGTCAGACTCAGATGATGGATAGACTTAGGGGATACCAAGAAGGTATTAATAAGGCAGGTCTAAAAGAATATATTATGAAACTTCCGCTGAAGGATTTAAATTTAACAAGTGGAGGGGGGGAGAAAGATATTAAAGCATTTATGGAGAAAAACCCTGAATTGGATGCTATATTTTTTTCTACTAATTATTTGGCTTTGAGTGGTTTGGAGGTTTTTAAAAAGCATTTTCCACAATATATCAATGATTTAGGGATTATTACTTTTGATGATCTTGATTTTTTTGAAATATACACTCCAACTATATCAGCAGTTTCGCAACCATTTTCTGAAATTGGTCAGTCTCTTATGCATTTGATGCTTACATTGCTTAAAGAAAATAAGAAAAGTATTGAGACAACAAAGATTGAGCTAGCGACTAGCCTTATAATTAGAAGCTCATCTCAGGCAAAATAATTTTTCTTTTATAAATTGTTGGTTTAATTAATTTTAATTATGTTTTTGTGTTAATATTGTTTGGAATATTAAATTATGCGTTTTTTTTTATATTTTTACTAAATCGTTTTACTACTATTGAAAACATCCCAGTTAATAGTACGTAAAAAGAGGAATACCTGTAATTTAAAAAGATAATTCTTATGGGAGTAACTTTGAAAAGGAGCCTAAGTTTTAAGATGTTACATTTAATATATAAGTAAGACAAATTATGCAAAGAAGAAAATTCATACAGAATACAGCAATCTTAGGAGGATTAACAATGGTAAGACCATCTCATTTAATGGCTAATCCAATGAATATATATCCGATGGTGAGATTACCTAAAGAACAGAGGAATTTTAATAGCAAGCAAATAGAAAAAGCGATTAAAGAATTTCAAAAAAATATAAAAGATGAAGAGCTTTCTTGGTTATTCAATAATTGTTTTCCGAATACATTAGATACTACGGTAACATTTTCTAAAAAAGAACAAAAGCCACATACCTATGTAATTACGGGTGATATTGATGCGATGTGGTTGCGAGATAGTTCAGCACAAGTGTGGCCTTATATGGCATTTGTTGATAAGGATGATAAATTAAAAGACTTAATTGCGGGTGTAATCAATACCCAAACACAGTATATTCTTAAAGATCCGTATGCGAACGCGTTTTACGATGACCCTAGTAAAAAAGGAGAATGGACTACAGACCACACAAATATGTTAGCTGGTGTTCACGAGCGTAAATATGAAATAGATTCATTATGTTATCCAATTAGATTAGCCTATAACTATTGGAAAACTACAGGAGATATATCTCCTTTTGACGCGGATTGGCAAAAAGCGATAAAGGCTACTTTAAAAGTTTTTAGTGATCAACAACAGAAAAATGGAAATAATCCTTATCATTTTCAAAGAACTACTGCAAACGGAACAGATACACGAACACTTAAAGGGTATGGATACCCAGTTAAGCCTGTCGGTTTAATTTGTTCGGCATTTAGACCAAGTGACGATTCTACTGTGTTTTCATTTCTAATTCCATCTAACTTTTTTGCAGTTGTTAGCTTAAACCAAGCTGCTGAAATGATGGAAGCAATTGTGGGTGATGAAGTGACAGCAAAACAATTAAAAAATTTAAGCGCAGAAGTAGCAAAAGCGTTACAGGATCATGCAATTGTAAACCATCCAAAACATGGAGATATTTATGCCTTTGAAATAGATGGATATGGCAATCATTTATTAATGGATGATGCTAATGTACCGAGTCTATTATCCCTTCCCTATTTAGATGCAATTGATAGTAATGATGTCGTATATCAAAATACACGAAAATTTGTATTATCGTTAGATAACCCTTTTTTCTTTAAAGGAAAGGTTGCAGAAGGCATTGGTGGACCACATGTAGGTATTGATATGATTTGGCCAATGGCAATCACTATGCAAGGGTTAACCAGTACTGATCCAAAAGAAATTAAAGAGTGTATCGCTATGTTGAAGGCTACTCATGCTGGAACAGGTTTTATGCATGAAACTTTTCATAAAGATGATCCAACTAATTTTACAAGATCTTGGTTTGCATGGGCTAATACTCTTTTTGGAGAATTACTATGGAAAACCTATCAACAGAATCCTGAGCTATTGTCTTAAATGATTTAGTTTTTATCAAAGAAAATTTCAATAAAGAATGAAGAATAAGTTCAATAGTGCAATTTTGTTAATGGCGATTAGTTTTATCGTTTCTTGTCAAGAACAGAAAACAAATAAGGAGAGTAAAGAATCAGAAAATATCCAAAAATTTGTAGAAAAACCATCTTCCTATGTAGATCCGTTTTTGGGTACTGCGCCTTTAATGGATACAAAGTTAATTGGATATGAACCACCTAAAAATTGGAGAGTTTGGGCAGGATTAGTTTTTCCGGGTTCTTCCTTGCCAAATGCGATGGTACAACTGAGTCCAATTACAGAATATCATACGGGTGCAGGTTATGAATACGAAGATACAGAAATTTTAGGCTTTGCACATACAAATAAAGGTCATTGGAATTTTTGTAATATCCCTATTTTACCAGTTTCGGGTGCAAAAACTTATCCTTATAAATCAAAATTTTCTCATGATAAAGAATCTGCTTCACCAGCATATTACCAAGTCTATTTACAAGACTTTAAAGTTGATGTGCGGTTAAGTTCTACGTTACGCAGTGGTATTCATGAATATACTTTTGAAAATAATAAAGATAAGAGGATTCTTTTTGATTTGAGTAAATCTAACAATCAGGTTGCTAATTGGGAAATTAAAAAAGTAAGTTCAAGAGAATTGAAGGGTGTACAAAATATGGGGAAAGATAAAGTATATTTTTATGCTATTCTTGATCAAGATATTGAACAGTTGTATGTCGAAAAAAATGATAGAGGAGGGTATGCTATGGTTCATATTAAAGAAGGAAAAGGTAATATGGTCACCTTAAAAATTGGACTATCATTCGTTAGCAGTAAGAATGCAGAAGAAAACCTTAAGAAAGAAATTGGAGCAAAGTCTTTTGATGAAATCTATAAAAGTGGAGAGAAAAAATGGAACAAATTGTTATCGCGTATAAAAGTTAAAGGAGGGTCTAAAAAAGAAAAAAAACTCTTTTATAGTTCACTCTATAGATCATTCTTATGGCCAGCATTACGAAGTGATAGTAATGGCGAGTTCTCTGATGAAGCAGGGAATATTAGAAAAGAGAAATTTGAGTATTACACCATACCTTCTTTGTGGGATACTTATAGAAATAAAGTTGTATTACTAGGAATGTTACGTCCAGAATTAACTGGAAATATTATTCAAAGTATGGTTGACCGAGGTACAATTACAGGGTTCATGCCCACTTTTTTTCATGGTGACCACGCAGCACCGTTTATTGCCAGTTCCTATTTTAAGGGAATCAATAATTTTGATATCGCAAAGGCTTATGAGCTTTTGTTGAATAATGCATATAAAGAAGGAGGTACAAGACCTCATATTAAGGAATATATAGAGAAGGGGTATATTTCAGAACCTACTGTTGCAAACCCACATGTTGAAACTGTTGCTAGCGCAGGTGTTTCAAAAACATTGGAGTTTGCCCATGACGATTACGCATTGGCACTTTTAGCAAATAAATTAGGAGATACTGCGCATTATAAGGATTTAATGAAAAGATCAGAAAACTATAAGCACATATTTGATACTAAAACCAATTTTATGAGGGGTAGGCTTAAAAATGGGGATTGGGTTGCTCCATTTGATCCTCAATACCCGTACTATGAGTATATGTATAGAGAAGCAAATGCTTGGCAGCTATCTTTTTATGTGCCTCATGATATGCCTAGTTTGGTTGGTTTATATGGAGGGGAAAAACAATTTGAAAACAAATTAGATTCTTTGTTTACTGTGCCATGGAATCCGAATCATATCGCTAGAAATGTTTCTGGTTTTTTAGGGCAATATTGCCATGGAAATCAGCCAGATCATGAAGCACCATTTTCATATTATTTTGTAAATAAACCCGAAAAATCACAAGCTGTAATTGATAAACTCCTTAAAGATTATTATGGCGTTGGAGAGTATGGTCTTGCGTTATCTGGGATGGATGATGCTGGCGAAATGTCTTCTTGGTACGTATTTTCAGCATTAGGGTTATACCCGTTATCTACAGCAGATAATGAGTACATAACTACAATTCCAATTTTTGATGAAATAAAATGGGAGCTGAACAATGGTAAAGAGCTACATATCAAACGAATTGGAAATTCTCGTAAATTGAAATCTATAGAAGCTAATGGGGAGAAAGTAGATGGTTACTTTGTACCCTATTCCCTATTTGAAAAAGGTGGAACAATAGTAATTAAAACCAAAAAATAAGGACTATTTCTTTATACCTTACAAATTAATGGAAATTCAATTGTAAATTGAAAAAAGACGACCAGACTATGAAAAAAACCATAACCTATTTTTTTGCACTTATTTTGCCTTTGTGGATTAGTGCTCAAAGTTTTGAATACAAACGCTCTAATGCTATTTCTTATTTGGATTCTACAGTAGAGAATGTATCTGAATACCAGAAAAAAATGAGTTTATTAGATGTTTACTACCCAAATACCACAGAGAAAGTACCAGTTATTGTTTGGTTTCACGGAGGTGGCTTAACGGGTGGGGCAAGAGAAATCCCTGAGGCATTAAAAAACAAAGGGTACATTATTGTTGGTGTTGGTTATCAATTAGCACCAAATGTAAAAGCAGAAGTCTGTATAACTGATGCTGCTGCTGCCATAGCGTGGGTTTTTAAAAATATTAAAGCTTACAATGGGGATTTAAATTCAATTTTCATTTCGGGACATTCTGCGGGCGGATATCTCGCTTTAATGACGGTAATGAACCAAGAATTATTAAAGAAACATAATATTGATTCGAATAAAGTGGCAGGCTTAGTTCCTTTCAGTGGTCACACTATTACACATTTCACAATTCGTTCAGAAAGAGGAATAGCTGGAGAACAAGCGATTGTAGATGCGTATGCACCTTTATATTATGTAAGAAAAGATGCTCCTCCTACCTTATTAATAACAGGCGATAGAGAACTTGAGATGTTGGGCAGGTATGAGGAGAATGCTTATTTCTATAGAATGATGAAAGTAACTGGTCACGAAGATATTAGGCTTTATGAAATGGATGGCTATGGTCATAATATGGCTGATCCAGCATATCCATTATTACTAAATTTCGTGCGGAATAAAACTAAAACAAGAGATTAATATTAAGTAAATATATTTTTTAATGTCCATAACCATTGGAGTTGATATTGGCGGAAGTCATATCACAAGCGCAGCAGTAGACATAACTACCTCTAAAATAATTACAGGAACCTATTATAGAGGGCCAGTAGATAGTAAAGCAAGTAAGGATTTAATCTTTAAAGATTGGGCAGTAGTTATCAATAAAACTTTGAATTCTATAAACTCTAAAGAAATAATAGGTATTGGTTTTGCAATGCCCGGACCTTTCCAATATAAAACCGGGAAGGCTATGTTTAATAAAAATGACAAATATGAAGCACTTTATCAAGTTTCTGTAGTAAACGAGTTAATCAACTACCTTGATGTTAAAGAAGTTGAGATGAGGTTCTTAAATGATGCCTCTTCTTTTGGTCTTGGAGGCAAATTAACCAATGGGTTCACGGAAAAAAAAGTTATAGCCATCACGATTGGAACAGGTTTTGGTGCTTCTTTTTTAATCGATAACCTTCCAGTTTCTGATGATTATTCTGTTCCAGTAGATGGGTGTTTATGGGATAAAGAGTATAAACAAGGTATTTCTGATGATTACTTTTCTACGCGTTGGTTTATCTCTCGCTATTGTTTTTTATCTGGAAAATCTAATATAAAAGGAGTTAAAGATATTGTGAATATGAATGATGAATACACCGTCCAAGTTTTTGAAGAATTTTCTAATAATTTCATGGTTTTTATGTTACCGTACCTTTTAGATTTTAAGGCAGATTTAGTGTTGGTTGGTGGTAACATTACAAGATCACATCAATTGTTTCTTCCTATGGCAATGGAATTTTGGAAAAAAAATGGTGTAGATATACCTGTTAAAATAGTTCAAAAATCAGAAAAAGCTAATTTAATTGGAGCTACTTATCTTTTTAATGAGGCTTTTTGGGAGCGAATTAAAGATGAATTACCAGTATTGTAATATAAGTTTCGATTAAGTTTTTAGTTAAAAAGAGCTTTAAAGTTGGTTTTTAAAAATTTAGGATGATTGGCTGATAGATTTATCCTTTTTATGACTAAAAGCGAAGGGTGGTAAGCATCTTAATCTAGAAAAATATTGAGGCACATTCAGAAGTAACATAAATACTTGTTTATCAGATAATTAAATCGTATATTAAGGTATAATAAAACCCCGAAAACGAGTCCTAAGCTCAAAAAACGGGGTTTTAATCTTAATCTGTATGTCC
>Ga0209344_10000338_pt1 | contig 87554 bp, 71 predicted proteins | sample Cruoilmetagenom6_FD_187293 | JGI IMG/M metagenome (GOLD analysis project Ga0209344, IMG submission 187293) | Oil polluted marine microbial communities from Coal Oil Point, Santa Barbara, California, USA - Santa Barbara Oil Seep Sample 6 (SPAdes)... | ecosystem: Environmental > Aquatic > Marine... | reverse complement strand
AATTTCCGTTTGCAACGATTTTAAGTTGTATAGATTCTAGAGTATCAGCAGAATTGGTTTTTGATCAAGGTTTAGGTGATGTTTTTAGTGTAAGAATTGCAGGTAATTTTGTCAACGAAGATATTTTAGGAAGTATGGAGTTTGCATGTAAGTTAGCAGGGACAAAACTTATTGTAGTACTTGGACATACCAGTTGTGGTGCGGTAAAAGGAGCTTGTGATCATGCAGAAATGGGTAATTTAACAAAGTTGATAGAAAAAATTACACCAGCAGTAAATGCCGTTACAGAGCCTAAAGATGAAAGCTTACGTACTTCTAAAAATTTAGATTTTGTTGATGAGGTTTCTAAGAAAAACGTTGAATTAACAATAGATAGAATCCATGCTGAAAGTCCAATATTAACAGAAATGGAAAAGAAAGGCGAAATAAAAATTGTTGGTGCTATGTATAATATTAATACTGGTGCAGTAGAGTTTTACTAAAATAGCTTACATATCAATGAGTCGATTTAAATTAAAAAAGACGAGTAAAATAGCAACACTAATCATCGCATTAGTGTTGCCTTTTTTTGCTTTGAGTCAAGATAGTAATTTAGGAAATTGGTTAATATACATAGGTAACAAAAAACTAAATTCTAAATGGAATATCCATAATGAAGTGCAGTATAGAAATTATAATGCTGTTGGTGATTTAGAGCAATTGCTACTTAGAACAGGTGTTGGCTATAATTTATCTGATAATAATGATAATATTTTATTAGGATACGGTTATATCTTGTCAGAAAATTACATAGGTGAATCTGATGACAAATCCTCTGTAAATGAGCATCGAATTTTTCAGCAATTTACAACGAAACAAAAGGTTGGTAAAGTAGGTTTAAGTCATCGTTATAGATTTGAGCAGCGATTTGTCGAAGATGATTTTAAATTGCGTTTTAGATATTTTTTAGGTGTAAAAATACCGCTTCAATATAAAGAAGAAGCTAAGACCCCTTTATACGTATCCTTGTATAATGAAATCTTTTTAAATACAAAGTCTTCTGTTTTTGATAGAAACCGCGTATTTGGTGGTATTGGTTATACATTTTCGGATAATTTAAGACTAGAACTAGGGTATATGAATCAGTTTTTTGAAACCTTTGGAAGGGATCAAATAAATATGATTGCTTTTGTTAATTTCTAACAAAACTTTGTGCAAGGGTTTCGGTTTAAGTAAAAATTAGACTATTTTAATACAATAATTATTGAACTATGAAGAAACTATTTTCAAATATTAAGGGAGATGCATTTGGTGGCATTACAGCAGGAATTGTTGCTTTGCCATTGGCTTTGGCATTTGGAGTGTCTTCAGGTTTAGGTCCAGAAGCAGGTTTATACGGAGCCATATTTATAAGTTTCTTTGCCGCTCTTTTCGGTGGTACTGCAACGCAAATTTCCGGTCCAACAGCACCAATGACGGCTGTGAGTATGGTCATTATTGCTGGTATTGTAGCAGCCAATGATGGTAGTGTAGAAAAAGCATTACCTGCAATATTAACGGTATTTCTCTTGGCAGGTCTTATACAAATTGGACTGGGATTTTTAGGCTTAGGAAAATATATAAGATACATTCCTTATCCTGTAGTTTCTGGATTTATGACGGCCATCGGAGTCATTATTTTATTGACCCAAATACTGCCTTCAATTGGGTATTACCCAAAAGAAGATGTTGAGTTTGTAGCACAATTTAAGCCTCAAGCCGAAGAGGTTATACTAGAAAATATTTTAAAAGAAGAAGCTGGTGAAGGTATTTTGGTACTTGAAAATTTTAAAGAAACTATTGACCGTGCACAGCAGATTACACCTGAACAAATTTTAAATGAATCACAAACATTAGCTGCTAAAGAAGCGTCTGGTACTGTTGGAGCTATTAAAGTATTGCCTAGAGCACTAAAGCATATTAATTGGTTAGAACTTATGTTGGCTTTAGGGACAATTATTATAATCTATGGTTTTAAACGTATTACAACAGCCATACCAAGTACTCTGGTAGCTTTAGTTGTGGTTTCGGGAATTGCTTATGGATTTAATTTAGGTTATCGTCCTATTTCAGAAATCCCAGGAGGTATTCCAATTCCTAGATTAGAAATGTTCACTAATTTTAGCTTAGGAAGCATTACTCCATACATTTTTACAGCGCTTACCTTATCCTTATTGGGTGCCATAGATTCACTATTAACTAGTGTCGTTGCTGATAATATGACCAAAACCAAACACAAACCTAATAAAGAGTTAGTTGGTCAGGGTATTGGTAATAGTATCGCGGCTGTTTTTGGAGGAATTCCAGGAGCAGGTGCAACCATTAGAACGGTTGTTAATATTAATGCAGGAGGAAAAACCAAGTTATCTGGTATGATTGCAGGTATAATGTTATTATTAATAATGTTGGCATTGAGTGATGTGGCATCAAAAATTCCTGCTGCTGTTTTAGCCGGAATATTAATAACAGTAGGTATTGGTGTTATGGACTATAGAGGTCTTAAAGCAATTCCAAGTTTACCAAGAGATATCAAATTAGGACCTGTAAGATTAAGTTCTGAAGTCTTAATTATGCTAGTCGTATTACTTTTATCTACATTTTGGGATTTAATTTATGCTGTAGGTATTGGTTTGGTTATTGCATCGCTTATGTTTATGAAAAAAATAGGAGATCTAACAGCAGAACGCAGCGATGTTAAATCACTAAAAGAAGAAGCTTGGGATGACGAAGGTAATTTCCCTTCAGCATTAAAAGAAGAGGTTTTTATTAAGCATCTTAAAGGTCCTTTATTCTTTGGGTCTACAAGTGATTTTCAGGCTTTAACTGAGCAAATTCCCAACACGGCAAAAACCGTTATTTTAAGGTTAGGTCGTATGCAATATATGGATCAATCTGGTCTGTATGCTATGGAAGATATGCTTCAAGATTTATCAAAAAGGAATATTCAAGTGTTGTTTGTAGGGCTCTTAAAGCAGCCAAGATATATGATGGAGCGTATTGATATCATTCCAAATTTAATTTCTAAAGACCATATATTTAAGGAGTTTGATAGTTGTTTAAATTGGATAAAAAGTAATGTAAAAGATGAATTTTAATAGGTGTACATATGGACTTAAATAATGTATTTAAAAATAACGAAAAGTGGATTAAAGATAAACTTGCCGTTAACTCTAATTATTTTGAAGATTTAGGTAAAGGACAAAATCCAGAATTATTATATATCGGTTGTTCAGATAGTAGAGTCACCGCCGAAGATTTAATGGGATTAGGTCCTGGTGATGTTTTTGTGCATAGAAATATCGCAAATATGGTTGTTGGTACAGATGCCAATGCTATGTCTGTGGTTAACTATGCGGTTACACATTTAAAGGTAAATCATGTGGTGGTTTGTGGGCATTATGCTTGTGGTGGAGTTAAAGCAGCTATGCAATCGGCAGATTTAGGTGTTTTAAATGGATGGCTAAGAAATATAAGAGACGTCTATAGAATGCATCATGATGAACTAAATTCGATTGCATCTGAAGAAAAAAAATACGATCGTTTGGTAGAGCTCAATGTGAAAGAACAGTGCGTCAATTTAATTAAAACAGCAGCCGTACAAAAAGCGTATAGAGATAGAGGTTTAAAAGTTCACGGATGGGTATTTGATGTGCATACAGGAAAACTCATTGATTTAAAAATAGACTTTGAAAAGTATCTCAAGGATATTATGGAAATCTATCATTTAGATTAATACAATAAAGCCACTTGAAAGCGTAGTTTTTTATACGTCTTCTTCAGTGTTTTCTTCTGATTCGCTTTTAATAATAGTTGGAAAAATCATGGGTGCTAACGATTTTACAGGTTCGTAAAGCATACTTTTTTCTAAATCTTCTTTTTCCATAAACGGCAATGTATTATTCATTTTATGAAAGACACCCAAGAGTACACTAAGGATTAATCCAATTTTAAGTGCACCAAAAACGGCTCCTGCCAATTTATTAATAATACCTAAAGCGGCAAAATCTGCTAGTTTTGTTAATGCTTTTCCTGCTAATCCTATTGCTAAGACAATTACAACAAAAGTAATAGCAAAGGCTACAATGTTAATGGTTTTCTCATTCCAATCTACCTTAGCTTCTAAAAAACCAGAAGCAAAATAGCTAAAGTGAATGGCGCCATAAACACCCAAAACTAGAGCAACTAAAGAGGCGACTTCTACAAAAAGCCCTTTAAATAAGCCACGTACAAATCCAAATAGTAAAAGGGCAGCCAAAATAATATCAATAATACTCATACAATTAGCGGTTTAAACAAAAGTACATGAATTTTGCCATTTTAATATAATAACGCAAATGAAGATGCTTTAGTTTCTTAACTTTGAAAACTTAAAGAATTTGAACTCGAAAGAGGAATTCGAAATTTTGAAATAAAAAAAGAATTTTAATAATTAATAAGATTCCCTTTTTCATGGGAAGTGAGCATGGCAAGAGACGAACAATTAAAGGAACGATGGGATTTGGTGGTAGAAAAACTCTCTAACCAATTTGCCGATGGAGATAGATTGGATCTCGATTCTATAATATACCTTATTGGTATACAAGAATTAGGACAATTACACAGAGAGTATAAAAAGGACCAAAAACTCGATTTAATGCATATCGCTATTTGTAAGGTTTTAGAGCCTTATGGTTTTTATGAATTCGATTATGTAGATGATGATGGTTGGCCTCATTACAAGGTATTAGCACAGTTACCTCATTTAAAAGCCGGTGAGCAAAGTATATTGATGAAAGAAGCGATTGTGAATTATTTTTTAGAAACTGAATATATAAAATAAGTCCCCACTAGGTTCTTGTTAATAAATTGTTCATTTTAGCATTTAACCTTTTAATCTAAATTTACTTATGAAAAAAATGATTTTATTTTTAAGTGTTTTTGCACTTGTGTTTACATCTTGTAGTAGTGATAATGATGATGACGCTCCTATAGACCCGTTAGTTGGGACATGGAAATATTATAAGTTTTTTGAAAATGGAGTTGAACAAACTGTATCTGATTGTGAGAGTGAAGAAACTTTTGTTTTTAATTCAGATGGAACTTTTGAATACAGCTATTTTGAAGAAGATACAGATGGTAATTGCGAATTAGAAGAATTTATTTCATCAACTTGGTCAAACGATGGAGATGGATTTTATACACAATATATAGAAGATGATGTAGCTACACAAGAATTGATTTTTGAGGACAATACGTTCTATTTCGAAGATTTTTACGATAATGGAACCCCTGATGATACGTTAGATGATATAACGTATAAAGACGTTTTTATCAGACAATAAGTCTTTTTTTATAAAATAGATAAAAAACGCCTTCAACTTGAAGGCGTTTTTTTTGTATAAAATCGTTAAATTTGCGCTCTCAATATGAGATACTGAATTAAATTCAGCATAAAATGATAGACAAGATAAAAGAACTTATAGCAGAAGCAGAAGCCTTTAAAGCACAATCTAAAGAAGAAGTTGAAGCTTTTAGAATTAAATATTTAGGCTCAAAAGGACACTTAAAGGCATTTTATGGCGAATTAAAAAATGTGGCGAATGACCAAAAAAGAGAATTCGGCCAAATTATAAATGAGCTTAAAAATACAGCTGAAGCCAAAGTAAATAGCTTAAAAGAGGTGCTTGAAACAGAAGAAGAAGAGAAAGGGATTTATGGAGATTTGTCAAGACCAGGTGAACCAATTGCTATTGGTGCGCGTCATCCTATTTCTATTGTTAAAAATGAGATTATTGATATCTTTTCGCGTATAGGTTTTAACGTTAGTGAAGGCCCTGAAATTGAAGACGATTGGCATAACTTTACGGCTTTAAATTTACCGGAATACCATCCAGCAAGAGATATGCAGGATACCTTCTTTATTCAAACCGATCCCGATATTTTATTACGTACACATACCAGTTCTGTACAAGTACGCTATATGGAAAATAATCAACCTCCAATTCGTACAATTTCTCCAGGTCGTGTATACAGAAATGAAGCGATTTCGGCACGCTCACATTGTTTTTTCCACCAAGTAGAAGGCTTGTACATTGATAAAGATGTGAGTTTTGCAGATTTAAAGCAAACCTTACAATATTTTACTACTGAAATGTTCGGAAAATCTAAGATTAGATTACGTCCATCATACTTTCCATTTACAGAGCCAAGTGCAGAAGTTGATGTGTATTGGGGACTTGAAACCGAAACCGATTATAAAATCACTAAAGGTACAGGTTGGTTAGAAATTATGGGGTGTGGTATGGTAGATCCTAATGTATTAGAAAACTGTGGTATTGATTCTAAAGTGTATTCAGGTTTTGCCTTCGGAATGGGAATAGACAGAATAGCAATGTTACTTAACCAAATTAGTGATATTCGTTTATTAAGTGAAAACGATGTGCGTTTCTTAGAGCAGTTTAAATCTGCTTTATAAGTGTCTCTAAATATATTTTTAAGCCGACTGTTAACAGTCGGCTTTTTTATTTAACAACAATTTAACTTCGCTTAGTTCGGTTTGTTCCGAACTGATTGTATATATTTGCATAGAATTTTACTGTACATGATTATTTTATGGTCATGAAGCAGTAATAAAAGCATGCATAATGAAAGAAAATATATGTCAAAAAAAAATGAATTTAGTTGAAAAGCTAGGTGTTCATTTAGAGGCTAGAGAGCAATTAGCACCTGTTGCTGCGCGTATTTTGTCTTACATAATACTTACGGGTAAAAGAGGGTCTACTTTTGAAGACATGGTTAGTGTACTTTGTGCAAGTAAAAGCACAATTTCAACACATCTTAATCATTTACAAGATTTAAATAAAATTGAATATTTCACTAAGACTGGTGATCGTAAAAAGTATTTTATTATAAATAAAAATACAATTATTCAACATGTAGATAGTATGATAAGTCATTGGGATCAGGAGCGTGAAATTCATTTAGAAATTAAAGCGTATAAACAATCTGAAAACAATAAAAACATTAAAAACGAAGATGAAAAATTCGATTTAACTTTTCATAATGACTATATAAAGTTTATAGACGAAGCCACCTTATCAGTTAAAGAATTAAGAGAAAAATTGACAAATAACCAATTCCATATTTAAACAAAACCAAAAAATGAGAAAGAATAGATTATATACATTACTAACATTGAGTTTAGTTTTAGTTGTTTTAAGTTGTGGTAACAGCGAAGAAAACAAGCCTGTTGCAGAAGCACCTCCAGCACCTTTTCCTGTAACACAAATACAGAATAAAACGGTCACAGGGTACACAGATTATCCTGCAACTATTGAAGGTGTTGTAAATAGTGATGTAAGAGCTAAGACATCTGGATATATTGAGAAAGTATATGTTGATGAAGGAGAGAAAGTACGAAAAGGACAAGCATTATTTAAATTAGAAACACAGTCTTTAAGTCAAGATGCAGGAGCAGCAAAAGCTCGTGTTAATGTGGCGCAAGTAGAGGTTAATAAATTGATTCCTTTGGTAGAAAAGAACATTATTAGTCCTGTACAATTAGAAACAGCAAAAGCTAATTTAGCACAAGCAAAGGCTAATTATAGTGGTGTTACGGCAAATATTGGATACGCAACTATAAAAAGTCCTATAGATGGTTATGTAGGTTCTATTAATTTTAGAGAAGGGGCATTAATTAGTCCAAATGATGTAACTCCATTAACTACAGTAAGCGAGATTGACCAAGTATATGCTTTTTTCAGTTTTAACGAAGCACAATATATTAATCATTTGCAACGATCTGAAGGGAAAACAAAAGAAGAACGAATTAAAAATTCGCCAGATTTAAGTTTGATTTTAGCTAACGGAAAAGAATATTCCGAAAAAGGACGAATTCAAACCAGCACAGGTCAAATTAATCAAAATACAGGGACTATAAAAATTAGAGCAGCTTTTGATAACCCTAACGAAATTTTAACCAATGGAAATAGTGGAAAAATAAGATTTCCTATTGAATATAAAGATGCTATAGTTGTGCCACAAACAGCCACTTTTGAGCAGCAAGGAAACGTTATGATTTTTAAACTAGGTAAAGACAACAAAATTGAAACGACTATCATAAAAATAAAAGGATCTGTAGATAACTTGTATGTGGTAGAGTCTGGTATTGATACAAATGATAAAATTGTAGTATCAGGTGTTGGAAAATTAAGAAATGGTATGAAAATATCACCTCAAGACATACCTTTTGAAGAGGCTATTAAACCCGTAGCAACTTTATTTAAAAACTAATTAACCTCAAAAAATAGTAGTCATGTTAAAAACATTTATTGAAAGACCAGTGCTTTCAACAGTAATCTCTATTATTATAGTTTTGCTTGGGGTTATTAGTATCACAAGCTTACCTATTGAAGAGTATCCAGATATTGCTCCACCAACAATTAAGGTGACGGCAAATTATACAGGAGCAAATGCAGAAACCGTTCTAGAGAGTGTAATTATACCTATAGAAGAACAAATTAACGGAGTAGAGGGTATGACGTATATTACCTCTACAGCATCAAATACCGGAGCTGCAGAAATTACAGTGTATTTCAATCAGGAAATTGATGCAGATATTGCCGCTGTAAACGTACAAAACCGTGTGGCTAGAGCCAACCCATTATTACCTCAAGAGGTAATACAAACAGGTGTAACTACACAGAAGCAAGAAACGAGTGCATTAATGTTTATTTCTATGTATTCTGAAAGTGAAAATTATGACGCTACGTTCATTCAGAATTACTTAAAAATTAATGTTATTCCTGCCATGCAACGTATTAGTGGTGTAGGTGATGTTAGTGTATTCTCACAACAAGATTACGCCATGCGTATTTGGTTAAATCCTGAAAAATTAGCATCATATAATTTAATTCCTTCAGATATTTCTGCAGCTTTAGCAGAACAAAATTTAGAAGCAGCAGCAGGATCATTAGGTCAGAATAACGGAGAATCTTTTTCTTATACACTAACTTATAGTGGTCGTTTTAAAGATGAGGCGCAATACAGCGATATTGTAATAAAAGCTTTAGGTAATGGCGAATTTTTAAGATTAAAAGATGTTGCAACTATTGAATTAGATGCACAGTCGTATTCATCTAATGCCATGAGTTTAGGACATCCAGCAGTTTTTATGGGTATTTTCCAAACTAAAGGATCAAATGCACAAGAAATTATAGAAAACATCAAAACGACTCTAGAGGATGTAAAAGCAGATCTTCCAGAAGGCTTAAATATTTTTGTACCATACGATACCAGTTTGTTTTTAAATGCATCTATAGATAAGGTGGTTACCACGTTGTTAGAAGCCTTTTTACTTGTGTTTTTAGTTGTATTTATCTTTTTACAAGATTTTAGATCTACTTTAATTCCTGCTATTGCAGTACCAGTTTCTATTATCGGTACCTTCTTTTTCTTAAATGTATTTGGGTATTCTATTAACTTATTAACGCTATTTGCATTAGTCCTCGCCATTGGTATTGTAGTAGATGATGCCATTGTAGTTGTAGAAGCGGTTCATGCTAAAATGGATGAAGGTGAACACAATCCTAAAAAAGCGACCTTAACTGCGATGAACGAAATTTCTGGTGCAATTATCTCAATTACTTTGGTAATGGCAGCCGTATTTATTCCTGTAACCTTTGTAACAGGACCAACAGGTGTGTTTTATGAGCAATTTGGTGTGACCTTAATTATTGCAATTCTTATTTCGGCAGTAAACGCCTTAACATTAAGTCCAGCATTATGTGCCTTGTTATTAAAAGAGCATAAAGACGATGAAGAATTAAAAGGGAAGAGTCCATTAAAACGTTTTTACACCTTATTTAATCGTGGATTTAATGCTACTGTAGAACGATACGGAAGATCACTTCAATTTTTATATAAAAGAAAATTTGTTTCTGTGCTACTTTTAGTAATTACAGGTGTCGGAATTTACTGGGCATCTACTACAACGCCTACAGGATTTGTGCCTAATGAAGATAGAGGTATTATTTTTGCCAATATCGAATTACCACCAGGAGCATCGTTAGATCGAACTGATGCAGTTGCAAGAAAATTATACGAAAAAGTTGAAGGTATTGACGGCATTGTTGGTATTAACTTTATTAAAGGTCGAAGTTTAATTAGTGGTGCAGGTAGTAACTTTGGTTTTGGAATTATAAAACTTAAAGACTGGAGTGAACGTAAAGACGATGCACTCTCTGCACAAGCCATTACAGGAAGATTATTTGGTATCGCAGCGACTATTCCTGATGCAAATATCATTTTCTTCTCACCTCCAAGTATTCGTGGTTTTGGTAACTCAGCTGGATTTGAAATTAATTTATTAGATAAATTTGGTGGTGAATTCTCAGACTTAGATAAAGCTAAGAATGACTTTACAATGGCTTTAATGCAACGTCCAGAAATTAAATATGCGACGTCATCATTTAACACTAATTATCCACAATATGAAATGGATGTTAATGTGCCTTTAGCTAAAGAGAAAGGTGTTTCTGTAACAAGTATTTTTTCAACTTTACAAGGTTATATAGGTGGAATTTATGCGTCAGATTTTTCTAAATTCGGAAAACAATTTAGAGTATATATACAGGCTTTACCAGAAGACAGAGCAGATGATAGTGCCTTAAATAGTATGTATGTGAGAACAGATTCTGGTGAAATGACGCCAATTACACAATTTGTAAATCTAAAACGTGTTTATGGCCCACAATCGGTAACACGATTCAATTTATTTAACTCTACATCAATAACAGGAGCAACTAACGACGGATTTAGTACTGGTGATGCTATTAGAGTTATTGAAGAAGAAGTTGCAAAACTACCAAGCAACTATACCGTGTCTTATTCAGGTTTAACACGAGAAGAGGTGAACGCAGGAAACCAAACGACATTTATATTTATACTAAGTATTCTGTTTGTGTATTTCTTGTTAAGTGCACAGTATGAAAGTTATTTGTTACCATTTGCCGTTGTATTATCCTTGCCGTTTGGTGTATTTGGTGCTTATATAAGCACAAAGTTCTTAGGCTTAGAAAACAATATTTATTTCCAAATCGCTTTAATTATGCTTATTGGATTACTCGCCAAAAATGCCATTCTTATTGTTGAGTTTGCATTACAGAGACGAAAAAATGGTGAGAGTATAGTAGAAGCAGCCATCAATGGAGCAAAAGCGCGTTTGCGTCCAATTTTAATGACCTCATTTGCCTTTATTTTAGGACTAATGCCATTAGTATTAGCAAATGGAGTTGGTGCAGAAGGAAACAATTCTATAGGTACAGGAGCAGCAGGAGGAATGCTTATAGGAACTATTTTAGGAGTCTTTGTAATTCCAATCCTATTTATATTATTTCAGTGGTTACAAGAAAAAGTTTCTAGTAAACCAGCAGTACAAACTATTGAAGAATAAGAAGATGAAATCAATTATAAAACATAGAAATTTCAGTAAAGTTACTTTGTTATTAATCGTTGCATTAACATTACAAAGTTGTTTTGTGGCTCAAGATTATGTGAGACCAGATTTAGAAACGGAAACCGAAGCGCTTTACAGAACAGAAAATTTATCAACAGATAGTCTGTCTATTGCAGATATATCTTGGAAAAATTTATTTACAGATCAATATCTTCAACAATACATAGAAGAAGGTCTGCAAAATAATATGGATGTTCGTATAGCATTACAACAAATCATAGCAGCCGAAGCTTATGCAAAGCAAGGTAAGGCAGGGTATTTACCAAGCGTTAGTGTGGGGGCAAATGCAACACATCAAGAATTGTCAGAAAATAGTCAGTTTGGGGCGTTGTTTAGTGGCGGAATTGATACCTATGATATAACAGCAAACCTATCTTGGGAGGCCGATATTTGGGGTAAAATAAGAAGTAATAAAAGAGCAACACAAGCGGGCTATTTACAGAGTGTGGCTGGGCATCAACTTGTGAAAACACAGTTGGTTTCTAGTATTGCTAATACCTATTACAATTTACTAGCTTTAGATGCTCAATTAGAAATAACAAAGCAAACTATTGCTACAAGAAAAAGTGGTGTTGAAACTATAAAAGCTTTAAAGGAGGCAGGACAAGTAACGCAGGTTGCAGTAGACCAAAATATTGCGCAATACAATAGTGCAAGAGCTCTACAAGTAGATATTGAAACGGCTATTTTTAAAACAGAAAACACACTGAGCATTTTACTTGGTAAAACAGCGCAAAATTTTGAAAGAAGTAGTTTAGATACTCAAAATATTGAACAAGAGATTGTATTGGGTGTACCAGCAACCTTGTTAAGTAATAGACCAGATGTTATGTCTGCGGAGTATGGATTAATTCAATCTTTTGAGCTAACCAATGTTGCTAAGAGTAACTTTTATCCATCTTTAAAATTAACAGCTTCAGGCGGATTTCAAAGTTTAGAATTGGATAAATTATTGGATGCCAATTCATTATTTGCGACTGTGGTTGGCGGATTAACGCAACCTCTTTTTAATCAAAGGAAATTAAAAACGCAAAGAGAAGTTGCTATTGCGCAACAAGAACAGGCTTTACTTCAGTTTAAAAAGACCTTGTTAGTAGCAGGTAATGAAGTGTCTAATGCATTGTTCTCTTATGAAGCTGAGACCAAAAAATTCGAGTTTAGAAAAAACGAAGTTGAAGCCCTAAGAACAGCAGAAGCAAACTCAGAAGAATTACTTAAAAATGGTTACGCTAACTATTTAGATTTATTAACAGCAAGACAAAGCGCCTTAAGTGCAGAACTTAATATTATAGATAGCAAATTACAACAATTGGTATCTATAGTAGATTTATATGAAGCACTTGGTGGTGGATGGAGATAATATAAATTAGGAGATGATTACTAAAGCAGAATTGTTAAAGCATTCTATTGCAAAGTTTACACAATGTGGCAGTAAACATGTCACTTTAGATGATTTAGCAGGCTCGCTTGGGATTTCTAAAAAAACCATTTATTCATTTTTTGAAAACAAAGAAGATCTAGTAAGCTCTAGTTTAGAAAGTTTAATAAATGAATATAAGGAAGATATAAATAGGGTGGTTAATAGCAATGGTAAAGATCCTATTTTGAGTGTTATATTAATTTACCAGAGAGGGTTTGAGTATTTAAAATACTTTAAGCCCTCTTTTCTTTATGGCATAGAGAAATATTACCCAAAAGCAAACAAGCTGTATAATGATTTTATTGAAGAATTAGCAAATGACATTGTTTTAGACTTATTAAATAAAGCTCAAGAATTAGGTGATATTAGAAAAGATATTAATATAGAATTAGTGGTGAAAATCTATTTTTTTAGAATTGATAATCTAATATTTAAAAAGAAGAATTTATTTGAAGCTTATTCGGAGTCAGAGCTCTTTAAGCACATGGTCATTAATAATCTTAAAGGTATAATTACACCTTACTATTCTAATTCTTATTTTGAATAGTTTACTATTTTTGCGCTATGAAAAAAGATATCACAATTCCAGAAGTAAAAGACGTACACGTTGCTGTTGTACGAGAGCAACATATAGAATATAAAACACAAGACTGGAATGCCTATATCATTAACAATAGTGATGATGATTTAGAGACCGTTCTTATTGTGACCAGAGGTTATAATGATAAAAAGATAACACCTGTAATGCGTCACACCATTGCTAAACTGCCTGCAAGAAGTTACGCTAAAATTGAATACCTACAAGAAAAGGTTTTAGAACTGAATAATGAGTTTAAAATCACGTTTTTTGAAGGCAATCAAATGTTTGATAAAACATATCTTTTTAGAAAAAATACCATTAACGAAAAGGCTTTGCAGACTATTCCTTTGATGCAGTTGCGAGGTGTTTTGGTAAAGTAATAGAATTAGAATGACGATTCAATTAGAAACTAAATAATCATTGTCTTAAACCAAATTCCGACAAAGTTGGAAGCAACGATTTTTTGGTTCGTTTTGCATCAAGGCAAAAATGAACGAATAAAAAAATCAGATAGCCATAGCTAATAAAAAGTTAGCTTTGAAATGACGGAAAACTTCGAGATTCCGTTAAAATTTTAAATTATTTGATTTACAGGCGATTAGATTTCTTTTTTACTCATTGATTTTATTTCAATAATTTTGAATTCGTGAATCTTCGATTTCAAAGAAATTTTTAATCCAGCTTATCAGTCAATTTCTGAAACACCTTCTTAGCATCTTTTCCTTCATATAAAATATCGTAAACGGCATTTATAATAGGAAGTTGTGTTTTTTTCTTATTCTTTTTATTTAAATCAAATGCACTTTTTGTGGCGTAATAACCTTCTGCAACCATGTTCATTTCCATTTGAGCAGATTTTACAGTGTAACCTTTACCAATCATATTGCCAAACATACGGTTTCGAGAAAAAATAGAATATCCCGTTACTAATAAATCGCCTAAATAAGCCGAATTATTAATGTTGCGTTTCATCTTGTGCATCTTTTTAATGAAGCGTTTCATTTCGCGAATAGAATTACTCATTAGTACACTTTGGAAATTATCGCCATAACCTAGTCCATGTGCAATTCCGGCAGCAATAGCGTAGATGTTTTTTAACATTACTGCATATTCAATTCCAATGATATCATCACTAATTTTTGTTTTAATATAATCGCTTGATAAATTATTGGCAATAGCTTGTGCTTTTTTAGAGTCGTCACAAGCAATTGTTAAGTAAGATAAACGCTCTAATGCTACTTCCTCTGCATGACAAGGACCAGCAATAACAGCAATATTTTCAAACGGAATATTATAAGCATCATGAAATTGTTCACCAACAAGTTTTCCTGTTTCTGGCATGATACCTTTTACAGCAGAAACGATAGTTTTTTTGCTAATATCAACGGTTAATTTCTCTAATTCGGCATGAATAAAAGCGGATGGAATAACAAAAACAAGCACATCTGCCCATTCTGCTATTTCGTTAATATCGTTGCTTAGTTTTAATTGCTCAGTTTTAAACTCAACCGAACTTAAATAACTAGGATTGTGTTGTTCTTTTAAAATGTGTTCTTTAGCGTAAACACTTCGCATATACCAACCTATTTCATCTAAATTTTCGCAAAGCATTTTTACAATAGCAGTTGCCCAACTTCCGGCACCAAAAACAGCATATTTTGTTGTATCACTCATAGAGGTTAAATCAGTTTAGTATACCAAAGTTACGGAAAATTTATAGAATTATTCGAGCTAAAACCATGTTAACGTTTCCTTGTTTTAAGACCTTGTAGATGTGAAAATAACCAGAACAAATATGCTTTTGTATGGTTTTAAATAGCGTCATAATATTTTTTTGGCACGTGTTTTGAAACGCTACAATTAATAACCTTAAAACCGTTAGATTATGAAGACTATAAAACTACTTTTCGGATTTGCATTTGTTGCAACATTATTTACTTCGTGTTATGTAGAGGAAACGCATTATATAGATGAGCCATCAGTTTCACTAAATCAATTATTAAGTTCTTATGATTTGTGGTATGTAGATATTAATGCAACACAAGGTTATGGCGAAACACCATTTTTACAAATTGCATTTACAGTGTCGTTTAATAATGGTCGTATGTATGCAAACAATAATTTAGTTGGTATAGGAAGCCAAGGAAATGGCTATGGTGTTGAAATAGGAAGTTATGATGCTTACGATAGGGTGTTAGATGTTTACCACATTATTGATGGGTATGATAGTTTTGACGTTTATCAAGTAGATTATAATACGATTGAATTATACAACCCATTTAATGATACGTCGTATTTCTTAAACGGTTACCAGCGTGCTAACTTTGATTATGACTATGTGTTTTATGACAACATTCATTATTTCTTACAAGAATATACAGCTTGGGAAAAAACATACACAAGTAATTATGGAGTTTTAAATGATTTTGATAATGAGAATTACCTTCAGTTTTTATCTAGTGGAAATGACGATACATTTAGAAGTTCTCAAGACGTAAACGCTTACAATATTAATAACATTTATTGGGATTTTATAGGGAGTTATGGTGTAGGTAATGTGTCAGGAAATATGTACTTAAAAACATTAACATTAGATTATGATTTCTTTGACAATGAATTCTTTGAACTCAGCGTTATTAATGATAGTAAGATTACGTTATACCATTCGAGTTCTGGTACTGTTTATGAATTTACAGGAAGAGGATATATACAATATTATAGAAATGCAAACGTAGAAGATGGTAAAGGGGCTAAAAAGTCTGAAGAACTTAAAAAACGTACGCAAAAAACAAAGAAAGTAGAGAATACTAGAGAAAATACAAGAAGCATATAAATAGACACTTAAATTATATGATAGAATTTAAATTTAGGTGGTCTAAGTGACCTCAAAAAAAGATAAAATCATAGAAATGAAACTAAATTTGGTTGGTTATTTAGTTTCAAAACGCTCAGATAAAACACTTGTTTTTCTGAGCGTTTTCTTTTTTAATTAGTTTGAAAATTAATCAAGATTGTTAGCGTTGTACCTCTTTGATTAATTATCCTATAAATAAGTGCTAATATGGCTATAGTCTATTTTTTAATGTTTTTATAATTGCTTTAATAAAATTTCTAGATCTTTAAGTTCATAAGGTTTCTCTGTAATAATTTTAGAAGAATCCAATAAAAAATACATTGGTGTTGCCGAAACTCCATAGGTTTTTACAACAGGATTATCCCATTTACCTAAACCAATTTGATGAATAAAATCGGGGTAGTTTTTAATTTCATTATTCCAGCTCTTTTTATCGTCTTCCAATCCAAAGGCAACAACTTTTAAGTTGGGTTTGTTGGCAACCATTTCTTTTACCTTTGGTAGTTCGCTTAAACAATGACTGCAGGTGCTACTCCAAAAAATAAGCAAATAATGTTCTGCACCTTTTAATTGATGTAAGTTAGTGTTTTTTCCGTTAGAGGTAATATCAAAATTAGGAGCTTTAGATCCAATAGAGGTGTTTTTAAAAGAAATAACCATGTCTAGTAAAACATTATTTTCTGTAGCTTTAGCTAGTTCTAATAAATAGTTGGTAGTAATATAATTAGCAACTTCATGATTTTTTTGATCTACAAAATGCTTCCAAATCATTTCCAATAAACTTGTTTTAATAATTAAGTCATTGGTGTTTATAGCTGCTGCTACATCGTCAATATGCGCCTTATAAGTGGCATTGCTTGGGTTTTCTACCATATTAAACACATAGGCCGTAACACGATCTATTAAAAATGATGAGCTTTGTAGTAGGTAATTGCTAAAATCAATCTGACTTAAATAGTGTTGCTTTAAGTTTTTTGAATAGGTGGAGATGTCTTCATATTCCGTAGGAATATAAGGTCTGTTTGCGATAATAAAATTAGACACTAATTTACCTTGAGCCAATTCTTCATAGCCTGTTTGTGTATCTTTTAAGGTTTTAAAAATAGCTTTAAACCCTTTTTTATCTGAGTTTTCTTTAGCGAAGTAATTGCTTATGGTTTGGTTAACCATATCAATGCTTTTAAGATAAGAGTTCCAAAGTTTGTTTTCTTCCGATTCTGTAAAGCTTACACCATTTTCTTGACTAAAATTAAAGGAGATATTTTCTTTTCCATCGTAGATAAAATCGAAATTGTTTTCTTCTGGCGGAATCGCATATACAATTTTATAAATACCAGGTTTTGCGGTAGAGTCTAATTGGATTTCAAAATTACCTGTACGGTCAAGCTGTCCTCTGTCGACGTAATTAGCACTTTCTGGCGTGGCTTGGTATAAAAAGGCATAGCTAAAATCTTCGGCGGGTGAAAATGTGCCTTTTACACTTTGGGCTTGACATATTAAAGGTAAAACCAAGAATAGGATTAATAATTTTTTCATGATATTGTATGTTTTGTAAAACTGTTTGCTAATTGTTATTTTATTTTTCTGCCTTTTATGCCACTTGCGCAACCGTAAAAATAATTGATATATTCGACTTCAAAATTATCTCTTTTAAAAATTTGAAAAGCATTGTTTGAATTGCCAAAAGCTTCCGTATAAATACCTAACATTTTATAAGTTTCAGGACTGCCTAAAAAAAGCCTTCCTAAAAGCGGAATGACATTTTTTAAGTAAAACAGGTAAAAAACTTCAAAATATTATTTTTTGGAACTGACACATCAATTAAGGAAAACGTTCCATTTGGTTTTAATAGCCTGTCAATTTCATTTGCTAAAGCATTTAGTTGTTCTGCATTAAACGTTTTTAGTCCAAACCCTGAAATAATATAATCTGCAGATTCGTTTTCTATTGAATTATGAAAAACATCCTCTTTTAAAATTGTAATTTTAGAATGTGGAAATTTTAGTTTGTTTTTCTCTGCTTGTTTTATCATTTCAGATGAAAAATCTAAAGCAATAAGTTGTGAATTTATAGTGTTTTTATTGAGTACATGCTTCCAACATTCGCCCATACCAGTCATTAAATCCACAATCACTTTTTTGTCTTCAATATGTAGATCTTCAGCACATTGTTTTCGCCAACGTTCACTAAATCCAAATGAAGTGATGTAATTCATATAGGCATACGACCCCGACATTTTATCAAACAGATTTTCGACGAATTTTGGTTCGTAAATTTCTTTCATGCTTAAGCCTTATTTACAAAAATGCTAACCACTGAATACCCTCAATAATTAAGCCATTATAACTCTATTTAATCTTTTTAGATCTAATACTTTCAATAATTACGGTTGCTAATATTAAACTGCCACCAATAAATGTATTAAACGATGGTATTTCATTCAAGAAAAAAAATGCAATTATAATTCCAAATATAGGTTGTGTGCTACCAATAATACTCGCTGTACTAGCTTTAAAGTATTTTAAACTTTGAACAAACATGGTGTGTCCAATAGCTGTAGTTACTATAGCTAATAACAAAACGTAAGGGTATTGTGTTGTAATATTAGAGGTGTCCATAAAAAATAAAACAGGTGCCAATACAATGGTTAAAATTACAACTTGATAAAACATAAGCATGGTACCATTATAGGTGGCAATATGCTCCTTTAGCATTAAAATTCTTAAAGCATAACATATAGCAGAAAGCAAACCAAACATAATGCCTTGTAATTGACTGCTTTCTAAATTGAATTCTGGGGCTAAAATAGATATGCCAACTAATACCATTAATCCTAGTACAATGTGTATAGGATCTAATTTTGTTTTTGAAAAAAAAGGTTCTAATAAGGCTATAATAACAGGAAACGTAAATAACGAAATCATGCCAATAGCTACATTAGAGCGCTTTAGAGCATAGAAATAGAAAATCCAATGGCCACCCATTAATAAAGCAGCGATAAAAAAGGTGAGACGATCTTTTTTGTTGCTTATTTTTAAATTAATGCCTTTATAAACACAAAACAAGAAAAGTATAATTACAGCTAAAATAGAGCGCCACCAAATAATTACAGGAGTTGGCATGTCTATAAATTTACCCAGAGGACCAGAAGTGCTAAGGCAAACTGTTGCAAAAATGAGCAGTAAAAGATGATTTAAATGACTTTTTTCATTCATTTAATATCGGATAAGGCAGCAAGTGCTTGTTTTGTGTTTTTAATTTTTTCGAAAGTTAATATTAAGCGTAATCCTTTTCGGGTTTGTTTTTCTTTCATTTTACATTTACTTGCATTCGTCTGTACAAATTGTAAGACTTTAGTAAATGCTTCACTCTGATAAAAGTCACTTTGTTGATCTTGAATAAAATAACCAATCATTTTGCCTTGCTTCATAATCAGTTTTTCAATGCCCATTTTTGTGGCAATCCATTTAAGTCGTACACTATCTAATAAATCTGAAACCTGTGTTGGTAGTTCTCCAAATCGGTCAATAATTTCAGTTTCAAATTTAGCGAGTTCTTCTTCGGTTTTTATCGCGTTGAGTTTGGTGTAGAGATTTAAACGTTCAGTAATATTGTTGATGTAATCGTCTGGAAATAGTAACTCAAAATCGGTATCTATAGTTATATCTTTTACATATTCCTTTGGTTTACCGTCGTCTTTATATAAATCTGAAAACTCCGTTTCTTTTAATTCGTCTATGGCTTCATTTAAAATTTTCTGATAGGTGTCAAAACCAATATCATTAATAAATCCACTTTGTTCTCCTCCTAGTAAATCACCTGCACCACGAATTTCTAAATCCTTCATCGCAATGTTAAATCCGCTACCCAATTCTGTGAATTGTTCTAAGGCTGAAATTCGTTTTCTAGCATCTGCGGTCATTGCCGAATATTCTGGCGTAATAAAATAACAAAAGGCTTTTTTGTTACTACGACCAACACGACCTCGCATTTGGTGCAAATCGCTTAAACCAAAATTGTTAGCGTTATTAACAAAAATGGTATTTGCATTTGGAACATCTAAGCCACTTTCTATAATCGTGGTACTCACCAAGACATCAAACTCACCATTCATAAACGCGAGCATGAGATTTTCTAATTTTTTACCATCGAGTTGCCCATGGCCAATACCAATTTTGGCATCAGGCACTAATCGCTGAATCATACCAGCAACTTCTTTTATATTTTCAATTCTATTATGAATAAAAAATACTTGACCACCACGCTGAATCTCATAACTCACCGCATCTCTAATGGTTTCTTCACCAAAACGAATCACATGACTCTCAATAGGATAACGGTTTGGTGGTGCTGTATTAATAACGGATAAATCTCTAGCAGCCATCAAACTAAATTGAAGCGTTCTAGGAATAGGCGTGGCTGTTAATGTTAACACATCAACATTCTCCTTAATGGTTCTCAGTTTTTCTTTAACGGCAACTCCAAATTTTTGTTCTTCATCAACAATTAGTAAGCCTAAATCTTTAAATTTTACGTTTTTGCTAGCCAATTGATGCGTACCAATAATAATATCAATGTTTCCTTTTTCTAAACCTTCTAAAGTTTCGCGTTTTTCTTTAGCTGTTTTAAAACGATTAACATAATCAACAGTTACCGGAAAATCTTTTAAACGTTCTTTAAAAGTACGTGAATGTTGATATGCCAATATCGTCGTTGGTACTAAAACAGCAACTTGTTTGCCATTATCTACCGCTTTAAAAGCGGCTCTTATAGCAACTTCCGTTTTACCAAAACCAACATCACCACAAATTAGGCGATCCATTGGTCGTTCACTTTCCATATCAGCTTTTATATCTGCTGTAGACGTGATTTGGTCCGGAGTATCTTCATACACAAATGAAGCTTCGAGCTCCAATTGCATATGGCTATCTGGTGCGTACTGAAAGCCTTTTTTTAGTTTTCGTTTGGCATAAAGCTTAATAAGGTTAAAGGCAATTTCCTTAACTCTTGATTTTGTTTTTTGCTTTAAGGTTTTCCACGCTTTACTTCCTAATTTATAAACGGTTGGTGGTTTGCCATCTTTACCGTTAAACTTAGTGATTTTGTGAAGTGAATGTATACTTAGGTATAAAATATCGCGCTCGCCATAGACTAATTTTATGGCCTCTTGCTTTTTACCTTCAACATCTATTTTTTGTAGACCTCCAAATTTACCAATACCATGATCAATGTGCGTAACATAATCTCCAATTTCAAGATTTGTTAATTCTTTTAAAGTAATGGCTTGCTTTTTGGCATAACCATTTTTAAGATGGAATTTGTGATAACGATCAAAAATTTGGTGGTCGGTATAAATTGCTAGATTGTGTTCGGGATCTATAAAACCTTGATAAAGTGAAAGCACTACTGTTTTGTAATGCACGGTTTGTTCCGCGTCATCAAAAATATCATGAAAACGTTTCGCTTGCTGTTCGCTTACACAAGCGATATAATTGGTGATGCCCTTAGCGTGATTTTCATTTAAATCTTCAATTAACAGATTGAATTGTTTATTAAATGCAGGCTGTGGCTTAGTGTAAAATGCTATAAGTTGCTGAGCAAAATAGGCTTCATTTCCAAATTCGACTAAAGGATATTCTAAAAACTGACGTTTTAATAAATCTGAATTACAAAACAATTCTTCAGGTGAAGCCTGCTTAATTTCGCTAGATAGGTTTTTGAAAGCGTCTTCTGCTTTTTCATAAAAATCATCAATTCGTGAAAACGCTAAAGCTGCATTTTTAGAAAAAATAACAGTTTTATTAGAAATGTACTTAAGAAAACTTTCGCGTTGTTCTGCAATCATTTTATTAGCCACATTAGGAATGATGCTCACTTTTTTAATGCGCTCTGTAGAGAGTTGTGTTTCTACATCAAAGGTTCTAATACTATCTACTTCGTCACCAAAAAATTCAATTCGGTAAGGTTCATCATGTGAAAATGAAAACACATCAACAATACCACCTCTTACTGAGAAATCTCCAGGTTCGGTAACAAAATCAACACGTTTAAATTTGTATTCAAATAAGACTTCGTTAACAAATTCAATGCTTAAATCGTTGCCAACAGAAATTTTTAAAGTGTTCTTTTCAAGTTCCTTTTTGGTGACGACCTTTTCAAAAAGGGCATCAGGATAGGTAACAATAATACACGGTTTTTTACGCGAATTAATTCGGTTTAAAACCTCGGCTCGTAAGAGTACGTTGGCATTATTGGTTTCCTCAATTTGATAAGGTCTCCTATAGCTTCCTGGATAAAACAACACATCTTTAGTGTTTATGAGCTGTTCTAAATCGTTGAGGTAATAGGCGGCTTCTTCTTTGTCGTCAAAGATTAGTAAAAAGGGTTTGTCGGCTGTTTTAAAGGCTTCAGAAACCGTAATTGAAAATGAAGAGCCAACAAGACCTTTTAAATGTGTTTTTGTTTCGCTTTGGGCAATAGCAGTCTGCAGATTTTGCAGTTGCAAAGTCTGTGCGAATGTTTGGGCAATAGATACTTTACTCAAGTTTCTTTGTTTGAAGATGCAAATATAAAATTTTTGAAGTGTTCACTAATGATAATTCTTTGAATAGAATTATATTTGTTCAGAATTATTAATTAGATAATAAATAAAGTATATATATGTCATTTTCAGATTTATTCGATAGCGGATTTAAAAAACGTAATGAAGACCATTTTGCAGCTATTGTAAGAGTTGCAATGAGTGATGGTGTAATCACTGATAAAGAAAGAGCTTTTTTGGATCGTTTAGCAACACGATTAGATATCTCAGAAGCCGATTATAAATTAATTTTAAAAGATTACGATACACATTCTATAAATCCACCAACATCTTATGATATGCGTTTAGAGCGTTTATATGATTTGGCGCGTATGGTTTGGGTTGATGATATCGAAGGACCAAATCAGCATTGGTTATTAGAAAAATTATGTGTTGGCTTAGGATTTCATTCTCAAAATGCAAAATATATTGCAGATAAAGCTTTAGCTCTTGCACACGACAAATTAGATTTGGATGCGTTTGTTGAAGAAATGAAAAACATGAATAAATAGTCGTTTTAGATCTTATATTATAAAAAAAAGCAACCTAATTTAGGTTGCTTTTTTTTATTGCTTTTTTCTAGGCTTAATTATTACGCATAAACTCTTCTGCTTTTTCTACCATGTTTTTGCTGCCACAAATAAAAGGTACGCGTTCATGAAGCTCTGTTGGCTCTATGTCCATAATACGTGTGTAGCCATCGCTAGCTTTTCCATTGGCTTGCTCTGCTATAAATGCCATAGGATTACATTCATAAAGCAAGCGTAATTTACCTTTAGGGTTTTTAGAACTTTTTGGGTACATATAAATACCTCCTTTGATCATGTTTCTATGAAAATCTGAAACCAAAGAGCCAATATATCTACTTGTGTAAGGTCTTTCGCCTTCGTCTTCCTGACAATATTTAATATATTTTTTGATGCCTAAAGGGAAATCTAAATAGTTTCCTTCATTTACAGAGTAAATATTTCCATCTTCAGGAAATTGCATGTTTGGATGTGATAAATAATACGAACCAATTGCCGGATTTAATGTAAAACCATTAACGCCATCACCAGTTGTATAAACTAACATTGTAGAGGTTCCATAAACCACATAGCCTGCAGCGACTTGCGCGCTCCCTTTTTGAAGAAAATCTTCTAAAGAAACAGGTGTGCCTAATGGAGTTACACGTCTGTAAACTGAAAAAATAGTACCAACAGACACATTAACATCTATATTAGAAGAACCATCGAGAGGATCTATTAATACAACATATTTATTTTGGTGGTTTTCATCTTGACTATTAATCGTAATAAAATCATCTTCTTCCTCACTAGCAATACCACAAACAATATTTCTTTTGGTTAAGGTTTGTATGAATTTTTCATTGGCATATACATCTAGTTTTTGCTGATCTTCACCTTGAATGTTAGTGTCTCCAGCAGCACCAATTATATCTACCAAACCTGCTTTGTTTACTTCGTGGTTTACAACTTTAGCGGCTAAGCGTATAGAGTTAAGAAGTCGGGAAAGTTCCCCAGAAGTGTATTTAAAAGACGTTTGATTTTCAATTATAAATTCTCCTAAGGTTTGATTTCTTTTAGACATGAGTAAATTATTGATTAGTAGCAAGCAAATATCGCATTTTTTAACAAACTATAACGTTTTCGTGTTGTAAATTAATTGTTATGTCAACAGAGTTGGTTTATATTTGAGTTTTCATTTAAGACATATAATGACCCAGATAAGATTAGCCGTAAAGGAAGATATGCCAAGAGTCTTAGAACTCATTCAAGAATTAGCAACCTTTGAAAAAGAACCAGAAGCTGTAGAAGTTAGTGTTTCTGATTTAGAAAAAGATGGTTTTGGTACTCAGCCAAAATTTACTTGTTTTGTTTTAGAAGTAGACCATATTATAGAAGGTATTGCTTTAGTTTACCCTAGATATTCTACATGGAAAGGGGAAGTTTTGCATTTAGAAGACCTTATTATTAGCAAAAAAAGTAGAGGTAAAGGATTAGGCTCTCAACTTTTAGATACTGTAGTAAAGTATGGAAAAGATTTAGGTGTAAAACGAATTTGTTGGGATGTTTTAGATTGGAACGAGCCTGCCATAAAATTCTATGAAAGTAAAGGAGCAAATGTAATGCGAGATTGGGATGTGGTGCATTTGGACGAAAAGGGAATTACTAATTATTTAAACCAACTATAATGCGCGTTTATAAATTTGGAGGAGCATCGGTAAAAGATGCAAACGGTGTAAAAAATTTAGCACAAGTATTGCAAACTACAGGTTATAATAACACTTTAGTTGTAATCTCTGCAATGGGTAAGACAACCAATAGAATGGAATTGGTTATCAAAAATTATTTTGAAAATAAAGCTGAACTGCAAAGTGCAATACATGAGGTTGTTAAATGTCATAACGACATTATGGTTGATTTGTTTAAAAATGAAAATCACCAAGTGTTTTCAGATATAAAAGCACTTTTTGACGAATTAAATACATTTTTTAAAAGTAATAAATCACCAGATTACAATTATGTTTATGATCAAACTATTGGTTTTGGTGAATTAATTTCAACGACAATTATTAGCCATTACCTCAATGATATTGGTTTAAAGAATAATTGGGTAGATGTAAGAGAGTTTATTAAAACAGATAATTATTACAGGCACTCTAACGTAAATTGGGAAAGAACCCAAGCTAATATTTTATCTAATTTAGATGTAAATGTTTTAAATATTACGCAAGGATTTTTAGGGAGTGATTCTAATAACTTTACAACAACTTTAGGTAGAGAAGGAAGTGATTATACAGCCGCAATTTTTGCGTATTGTTTAAATGCAAATAGTGTAACAATTTGGAAAGATGTGCCAGGTGTATTAAATGCAGATCCACGCTACTTTGAAAATGCACAATTATTGCATCAAATTTCATATAGAGAAGCTATTGAATTAGCATTTTATGGAGCCTCTGTAATTCATCCAAAAACGCTTCAGCCTTTACAACGAAAAGAAATCCCTTTGTATGTAAAATCTTTTTTAAACCCAGAAGGAAGTGGTACATGTGTTAGTAAAGGAGAAGCTCTCGTTCCTGAGATTCCGTGTTTTATTGTGAAAAAAAATCAGACTTTAATTTCTTTATCATCTTTAGATTTTTCATATATTATGGAAGAGAATATTAGTGAGATTTTTAGTTTATTACATTTGTATAAAATGAAAGTTGATGTCATTCAGAATTCAGCAATTAGTTTTTCTGTTTGTATAGATAATTTATACGATAATTTAGAAAAATTGCTTCAGCATTTAAAAGCAAAATTCAATGTAACATGTCACGAAAATGTAAGTCTATATACCATTAGGCATTATAATGATGCTGCTATAAAAGAGCTTGAAAAAGATAAAGAGGTATTATTGAAGCAATTAACGCAAGGAACAGTACAAATTGTAACTAAATAAACTTTACTACATTTGTTTTATGGGGAAATCGTCTGATACTGGTTTAGTAACCGCTAAGGAAGTCGCTAAAGCAATCCATGCTGATAAGTATGGATTCTTAGGTACTTTTTTGGGATGGGTATTAATGAAAGTGCTTAATATTTCTACTCTAAATAAAATCTATAACCGTAATAAGCACCTTAGTAATGTAGAATTTCTTGATGCTATCTTGGATGAATTTCAGATTAAGTTTGAAATACCTGAAGAAGATATGAAGCGTCTGCCAAAAGAAGGGCCTTACATTACAATTTCTAATCATCCATTAGGTGGTATTGATGGTATTTTACTGTTAAAATTAATGATAGAACAGCGAAGCGATTTTAAAATTATTGCTAATTTTCTATTGCATCGTATAGAGCCTCTAAAGCCATATATAATGCCTGTAAATCCTTTTGAAGGCAGAAAAGATGCGGCAAGCAGTATTGCCGGTTTTAAAAATGCAATTTTACATTTAAAAGAAGGGCATCCGTTAGGGGTTTTTCCAGCAGGAGAGGTTTCTACATATAGAGATGGAAAATTAGTGGTTGATAAGGAGTGGGAAGCTGCGGCTATGAAATTAATTCAGAAAGCAGAAGTGCCTGTAGTTCCTATTTATTTTCATGCTAAAAATAGCCGTTTGTTTTATAGGCTTTCTAAGTTAAGTGACACACTTAGAACAGCAAAATTACCTTCGGAGTTGTTAACTCAAAAACGCCGTGTTATTAAGGTTAGAGTTGGAAAAGCAATTTCTGTAAAAGATCAAAAAGAGCATCCTAGTCTTCCCGAATTTTCAGAGTTTTTAAGACGAAAAACGTATATGTTATCTAAAACGTTTGAAGATAAACCTAAAATTTTAGATAATATTCAATCACAATTAAAGGTGGCTAAAATACCCAAACGTATTGTGACTCCTATAGCACCAAAAGTGATGATTGCTGAGGTAGATAAGCTTAGAGTAAGTGATTGTAGGCTTTTAGAAAGCAAAAACTACGAAGTGTTTTTAGCCTCTCCTAAAGATATTCCTAATATTTTAAGAGAAATAGGAAGGCTTAGAGAAATTACATTTAGAGAAGTAGGCGAAGGGACTAACGAAGCTATTGATTTAGATGCTTTTGATGCTTACTACCATCAAATGTTTTTATGGGATAACGAGAAAAATGTCATTGCAGGAGCTTATAGAATGGGCTTAGGATCTAAAATTTTTGAACGTTTTGGAATCGATGGGTTTTACTTGCAAGACTTATTTCGTTTTGAGCCCGAATTACATAAAATGATGAGCCAATCCATAGAAATGGGGCGTGCTTTTATCATTAAAGAATACCAACAAAAACCAATGCCTTTATTTTTGCTTTGGAAAGGAATTGTACACACCACGTTACGTTATCCAGAACATAAATATTTAATAGGAGGAGTAAGTATAAGTAATCAGTTTTCTAACTTTTCTAAAAGTTTGATGATTGAATTTATGAAGTCTCATTATTACGATCCTTATGTGGCACAATACGTGCATCCTAAAAAAGAATTTAAAGTAAAACTTCAAGATGCAGATAAGGATTTTGTTTTTGATGCAACAGAAGCCGATTTAAATAAGTTTGATAAGATTATAGATGAAGTAGAGCCAGGAGCTTTACGATTACCCGTTTTACTTAAAAAATATATCAAACAGAATGCTAAGCTCGTTGCATTTAACGTCGATCCTTTATTTAATAATGCGGTTGACGGCTTAATGTATATAAAAATTGCAGACCTACCAGAAAGTACTGTTAGACCTGTAATGGAAGAGTTTCAAGCTGAGTTAGAACGTAAATTCATGGATAATCATGATAAGTAAAACTTATCTAATTATTTTTCTTTTACCTTTATTTTGTGTGTCGCAAACGTTTACAGGGCGTGTTGTAGATAAAATAACACAACAACCTATTGAAACTGCTGCTGTATATTTTGATAATACCACAATAGGTACAACGACAGATAGCAATGGAGTGTTTTCAATAGTTTATACAGACGTTGTACAATCTACTTTAGTTATTTCTTATTTAGGCTATGAAAAAGTTTTTATTTCCGATTATAGAAGTCAAAACAATATTACTATAGAGCTCGTTGAAGCAGATAACGCTTTAAGTGAAGTACTTATTGAATATGATGATGGTTTAACTAGACGACAAAAATTACGTCTTTTTAGAAAGGAATTTTTAGGAACATCTGAGTTTGGTAAGTCTTGTAAAATAGTAAATGAAGATGACTTAGTCTTAAAGTATGATAAAAGTAATAAAGCTTTATACGTAAGCTCAAATGCTGTACTTAAGATTAAAAACAAGGCATTGCAATATGAAATCTCTTATGATCTTGCAGATTTTGAAGTCAACTTTAAATATGTAAATCTAGAAACCAAAACATTTACTACACATTCTGTTGTCTATTTTGGGACTTCATTTTATAAAGATTTAAACAAAGCTGAAAAATCTAAAACAATAAAACACCGAGACCATGCTTTTAAGGGGTCTGTACAACACTTCATGCGAGCACTTTTTCATGGGTCTTTAGATAAGGAAGGTTATATGTTTGCCCAAGAGCGTTTTACGGTTAACCCTTATGATTTTTTTACTATTTATGATACAGATGCGTTAGGTTATAAAACGGTTATGTTAAAAGAAAAATTGGATATTTATTATAAAATTGATCAAGGTTCAGTGATACAGACATCTGTTCCTAAATTCAATGTAGATAAGTATGGCAATTATTCTCCAATTGTTGGAGTCTATTTTAGTGGAGTTATGGGCAACCAACGTGTTGGCGATACTCTGCCTTTGGATTATAGATTTAATAAAAGTGAAAACTAATGCTAAAAAGAAAATCCAGAATGTTAATTCTGGATTTTGATATTTTTAAAGGCCTTTAAACCATTCTTGAAATTGTTTACCAAATAAAAATGTTGGTTTCATTTCACCACCCAAAGCGGCAATTACGCTCATAATCCATGCTACGAGTAAAACAAGCCACATGATTAAATTTATAATTGGAATCCATGATGTAACTACAGCAATTATAACTAAGCCTAACATCTGTCTTATGTAGAAAGAACCAAATTCGGTTTTATTACTACTATTCATTACAATAGCTATTATCCAGCCAATAAAGGTCATGTGAGCAATAATGCCAACATTTTTACCATCACTGAATACTTGTTTGGCATCATCAGCAAATTCACTAGCTGCTTCTTTGGCATCACGACCAAACTCTTTAGCATCTTCTGAGAATTCGCTAGCTTTTTGACTTATTTTATCTCCTGCTTTTTTTGCTCCTTCTTTAGCATCACCTATCATATCATCTAGGTCATCACTTAAATTTTTATTATCATCTGACATTTTTAATCGTTTTAGAGGTTAGTATTTGGTATAAAAGTTAAAACGTTAAATTTAGTAAAAAAACAAATATGAATTACTGAAAAGCAGCATCAATAGGTTCCCATAATTCAATCTTATTGCCTTCATTATCTAAAATCCATGCAAATTTCCCGTAGTCATAAGTCTCCATATCACCAACAATAGTTACTCCTTCACTTTCTAGAACCTTTAAAAGCGCTTCTAAATTTTCAACTCTATAGTTAAACATAAAGTCTTTTTTTGAAGGTTCAAAATATTTAGTGTCTTCTGCAAACGGACTCCATTGTGTTGAGCAATCTTTTCCTTCTTTGTCTTTCCACCAAAAAGTAGAACCATAATCGTCTGTATTAAAACCAAGATGTTTTTTATACCAATCTTTTGCTGCTTTTGGATCTTTGGTTTTAAAGAATAGTCCACCAATTCCTGTAACTCTTTTTTTCATTTTATCCTGAATTTATTTCAGAATTTCAGCTATTGAAATCCTGTATTTTATATGTTATTTTTTTATCGTATTTTCATAAATGCTAATCCATTCTTCAATAGACATTTTACCTAATAGTTCTTCTATTAAATCATAAGGAATATCATCTATTTTTTTAAAACGCACGCAGCTTTTCCCCATATCTAATTTGTATTTGCAATGTTTAGGATATTCTGCTACAAACCAATCGTATAATTCCTTTTTGGCATACATACCGGAATGGTAAAGTGCAATAAAGTTTTTTTGTGAAGCCAAATTTATAAAAGGTAAAGGCGGAAAAGGCTTACAATGGTAACCATCTGGATAAATAGATTTTGGTACATAATAACCTAACATACCATAACTCATGCCTGCTTCTAGTCCTTCAGGCATGTGTTTCTTTATGAGTTCATTTAGTTTGGTAATTGGTGCTTTCCGATCTTCAGGAAGTTGTGCAATATATTCTTTGGGAGTAGTTGCTGTTGATGTCATTTAATTTTAGATTTAATACTGTTCTAAATTTAGCAAAATTTTGCTTTAATTTTATCTACAATGGTTTGTGCTAGTTTTATATTACTTTCAACAGTCCAACCTGCCACATGAGGAGAGAGAAGAACATTTTCTGATTCTATTAAATATTGAAAGGCTTCTGGGATGGTGTTTGAAGAAAATAAATTTTCAAAAGATGATTTTTCGTATTCTAAAACATCTAATCCTGCACCTAATAGTTGTCCAGATTTTAAAGCTGATACTATATCTTCTGTGACTACACTTTTTCCGCGTGCTGTATTTATGAGCCAAAATGGTTTTTTAAATCCATTTATAAATTCTGAATTAACCATGTTTAACGTTAATGCAGTTTGTGGTGTATGAAGGCTTAATACGTCTACTTTGGCTTTTAACTCTTCTAAAATAACTTGTTTAGCATTGGCATCTCCAACACCTGTTTTTATATCATGGCATAATACTTCTACATCAAAACCTTTTAATTTTTTTGCAAAGGCTTTACCCATATTTCCATAGCCAATGAGTCCAACAGTTTTTCCGTCTAATTCTAACCCACGGTTTTCTTCTCGTAACCATTGGCCTTGTCTAACTTCTCTGTCTGCTTTATTTAATTTATTAAATAGGGATAATAACATTCCTAAAGCATGTTCGCCAACAGCATTTCTATTGCCTTCTGGGGCAGAAATGAGATGAATGCCTTTTTTTTTGGCATAATCACAATCTATGTTTTCTAATCCTGCTCCAACACGTCCTATAAATTTTAGGTTTGTTGCGGCATCTAAAAAAGCTTTATCAATACTAAAGCGACTGCGAATAATCATGCCATCATATTCGGAAATTTTGGCCTCAATTTCAGATTTTGAGGCTTTGTAATCTTCGTGATTGGTAAATCCTAACGCGTTAAGTTGTTTTATAAGTAAAGGGTGATTAGAGTCTAGGTGCAGTACTTTCATAGTCATACTAGTTTAAGCAGATTTTTAATATTTAGATGTTTTTAGGGGCTTAAATTCCTAAAATCAATTTGGCTATTAAGAAGTAAATTAATATACCAAAAACATCATTACTTGTGGTAATAAATGGGCCTGTTGCAACAGCCGGATCAATACCTCTTTTGTCTAAAAAAATAGGAATAAATGTGCCAATAATAGCAGCCATAACAATTACAGCAATTAATGCAATACTTATGGTTATAGATACTATATATGGAGTTCCAAATATAAAATGTGTGATAAGAATGGCAACAAGTGAAATTGCGACACCATTGACCAAACCCAGTAAAAATTCTTTAAATAATCGTTTTAAGATTTTACCATCTATAGTACCATTGGCTATACCTTGAACTACAATAGCCGAAGATTGTACACCAACATTACCCGCAGTAGCTTGAATTAACGGCACAAAACTAAGCAATACAATAAAATTGCCCATATTGTCATTAAACTGTTCAATAATACTAGCAGCTCCAAGTCCTCCAAACATACCAATAAACAACCAAGGTAGTCGTGCTTTTGTTAATTTAAAAATGCTGTCATCTGCTTCTACATCTTGCGAAATACCAGCCGCTAATTGGTAATCTTTATCTGCTTCTTCTCTTATAACATCAATGATATCATCAATAGTAATTCTACCTACTAAAGTTTGATTGTCATTAACAACAGGAATGGCTTCCAAATCATATTTTGCCATTACTTTGGCAACATCTTCTACATCATCATTAACATGAACCCAGTCCACATTATCTTTAGCTATATCTGCTATTTTTTGGTCGCTTTTAGAAATGATTAAATCTTTTAAAGATAATCTGCCAATAAGTTTGTCTTGCTTATCTACTACGTAAACAGAGTGTACTCTTGTAACGTCTTTGGCTTGTCCTCTAATACGACGTAGGCAACCTGCAACGGTCCAAGTTTCGTAAACTTTTACTAATTCTTTAGCCATGAGTCCACCTGCAGTGTCTTCATCGTAGGCTAAAAGTTCTTGGATTTCCTCTCTGTGTTCGTCATCTTCTATTTGGGAGATAACTTCTGCTTGCCTTTCTTCAGGAAGCTCGGCAATCATATCTGCCGCATCATCGGTATCTAGTTCTTCAACCTCTTCGGCAATTTCTTTAGTAGAAAGATTTTTAAGTACTTTTTCTCTAATGTCCTCATCGAGTTCCATTAGAATTTCTGAAGTGGTTTCAGAATCTAGAAGTTTTATGACATAAACCGCGTCTTCTAAATCTAATTCATCTAGAATTTCGGCAATATCTGCATGGTGATACTCATTTAATAAAGCTTTTAAATCTTTGTCGTTTTGATCTTCAACAAGGATTTCTACCTTTTCAATAAGTTCATCTGTAAGCTGAAATTGTATGTTTTCTTGGATGTCTTCCACTTAATGCTTTCCTTCATTGCGAGGACAAAAGGCGTAACAATCTTTTTTTAATAGAGAGATAGATTGCTTCGCAATACTCGCAATTACAATTAATTTATATCATTTTCAATAAGCGAAGTCAGTTCAATAAACTGAGAAACACTTAATTGTTCTGGTCGCTGCCCAAATATAGTATTTGCTTTTAAATTATCCGACAGATTGAATGTTTTTAAACTGTTGCGTAATGTTTTTCTGCGTTGTTGAAAACCGGTTTTTACAACTCTAAAAAATAGTTTTTCGTCACAAGGTAACGTGTAATTTTCTTTTCGTTTTAATAATAATACTCCAGAATCTACCTTTGGTGGAGGATTAAAAACGGTTGGAGGAACTGTAAATAAATAGTCTGCATCGTAAAACGCTTGGGTTAACACTGATAAAATACCATAAACTTTTGAACCTTCTTTAGAGCAAATACGCAGTGCAACTTCTTTTTGAAACATACCTGAAAACTCAGGGATTTGATGCCTTAATTCTAAGGTCTTAAAGAGTATTTGAGAGGATATGTTGTATGGAAAGTTACCAATAATAGCAAAAGGTTTGTCTTTAAAAACAAGGTTTAAATCGTATTTTAAAAAATCTTTTTCAATAATTCTATCGGCAAGGTTTAAGTAATTGTTTTTTAGATAGTCTACAGATTCTGTGTCAATTTCAATAACATGTGTAGTGGTATCTTTTTTTAAAAGGTACTTCGTTAATACACCCATTCCTGGACCAATTTCTAAGACATCTTTATAACCTTCAAGAGATAAACTATCTGCAATGTCTTGTGCTATAGATTCATCTTCTAAGAAGTGTTGCCCTAGATGTTTTTTTGCTTTTACTTGGTGTTGATTTGCCACAAATACACGGATGTTTTTAATTAGTCGTTACGCAAAGATACACAGAGCTAGATAGAGATAAGCAGAATTACTTTAGAAACCTTAATTTATAGTTACCGAATATTCATCTACAACTTCTAATTCTGTTCTAAAAGATAGAACTTTTTCACCAAAACGTTGTAATCCATCTTGCTTTAAGCGTTCTGCATGTTCTGCATAATAAGAATTTAACGCTTCTCTAGAATGCGCTCTGTATTGTACCGAGTAGGTATCTGTTTCGGTATCTTCTACCAAAACTTTAGTGAGTTTGGCTTCTTTAAATAGTCCTGTAGCCAATACTTGTGGAATGTGTTCTTTTATCCACTCAAGCCATTCTTGATGGATGCTTTTATCTATGTTAAGGGTAACGTTATAAATAATCATATTTGGGTCATAAGAATTTGATGCAAAAGTATGAATTTTGAAGTAAACGGTTTTGCGGTTTTATAAAGTTGAAAAAGGCGCTAATGTAAATGTGTTATAACTTTAGCATAAATATCTATAAAGAGAAAAGAGGTCAACTTGAAGCTATTGGATATAATTGGTAATATGCAAACTAAAGTCTGAACGATTAATTAATACTATCGCCACGTAACATTCTAAACTTGCGTCGTGCTTCTATAAAGTAAATACTGTCTTGGTATTCAAATATTATTTTTTCGTACAGTTGTTTGGCTTCTTCTGGGTTTGCTAATGGTGTATTATAGAGTTCTGCTAAATGGTAATGTGCATCATCAGCCAAAATACCGTCTCTATAATCCTTTATTATTTCTAAGTAATTAGCTTCGGCTTTAATATATTGTTTTTTCTTTTCGAAGAGTTTTGCTTGTTGGTAAAGTGTTTGATCGATAATACTTTCACCTTTGTGTTCTTCTAAAATTTTATCTAAAAGCGATATCGCCTCGTCTGTTTTATTCTGAAAAGCATACAAGTCTGCTTTAGCATATAATTTTAATGAAGTTTGTAAACTGTCTTCAAATTTGTTATCTGAAATTAATAGTTTTAAATCTAGAGCATCATTTGCAATCAATTGAGATGTTGATGATTTTAAGATTTTGAGCTGTGATTCTGCCCAATCAAAATCTCCTTTGTAATAACTTGTTTTGGCAACCTTGAAGCGTGCCTCTTGCGCAATAGTGCTGTTTTTTAATTCGGTCTGAATCTGAGAATAAAAAATTAAGGCTTCATTAAACTTTTCTTGGAGCACTAAAATATCGGCCAATAACAATTTAATTTTAGCTTTTCTATAATAAGAAATGTTTAGTTCTAAGCTTTCTTTTAAGAAATTAGTAGCAGTTTCTGTGTCTTTAAGATTAAAGGCTAAGAATTTTCCATAGGCTAACTGTAGCGGAATCGTTAACTGAGACTTGCCAAACTCAAGAAACAGATTCTTATAAGTTTCATCAATAAGTTTTAAGGTTTTTTCGTCTGCAGTTTTAGTATCTATTTCTAAAATATATTGATGAGCAATTAAAGCAGTAGCTCTGTCTTGTGTGGTTTCTAATATGTAATTAAAAATTGATTTTGCAGTGTCATCATCATTATCTTTTCTAGCGGTTTCTGCCAATTCAATTATACGGTCTAAACTTTCTGGATTACGTTTGTAAAGTGCTTTTTCTTGAATAAAGGATTTGTTATAGGCTTTTTCTTGAATATATAACCAACTCAACATATCATACCAATAAGGTTTTGGTTCTTGTTGTATTTTTTTTAAAAGTAGTCGTCTTAAAAAAACATTGTTCTCATTGTCTTTATTTTCTGAAATAAAATCAGTGATGGCACGTTTTATATTGTTGAGGTTGTTGGGTTTAAAATTTACGTAATCTATATAATTAGCAAACATTTGTTCTATGTTACCTTGATCACCATAAATACGAGCCAATTGAATTGTGTAATTTCTATCTGGTGTTAAAATTTTTCCTTTCTCGTAAACTTTAATCGCTTGGTCTAAGAGTGAATAATCTTCAAATTTTTGTGCGATACTATAAATGTAGTTGGGTTTTTCATCTACAAAAGCAATAGCTTCATCATATAGTTTATTTGCTCTATTTAAACTGTCTATAAGTTGAAAATTGTAACCTAAAGCAACAAGCATAGCGGGATTTTGTCTTTTTGCTAGCCGTTGTACTATAATGTTTTCAGCGTCTTTATATTGCTCTAATTGCTGATGAATATCAATTAGTTTATAAATGTAGTTAGAGTTATATGGCTTTTCTTTAGCTAGGTTCTCGTAAATGATAAGTGCTTTTTTAAACTCTCCTTTCTTGTAATAACTTTCTGCTTGAGCTTCGTTGTTTTGAGCAAAGCCAGAATGCCATCCTAAAATAAAAAGCAAAATGAAAAATCGCTGTAGCATGTAACTGTTTTTGTTAAGATAACTCCAAATATAACAAATGCTAAACCTAGATATTGTAAAAGTTAGTTAAAAACATTTCACAAAAAAAATGCCTAAACTTTAGTTTAGGCATTTACCAGCAAAATAAATGTGCTATTAACCATTATTTTTGTAAATATGATTCAATTATTCTGTCTTGGTTCTGTTTTATTATTTCTAAATGAAAATAGTTAAAACAAAACTTTGCTTACCATAACAATTAATGAAACAAGTAATACAATTCGTTTTAAGTTTTTCATAATTAGGTTATTCTGATTTGGAAGCGCTAACTTCTGAAAAATATTCAAATAAAACGAAGAAATGCCTTAATAATCGACGAAATACATGTTTGTTTAACAATTCGCATAAAATATAAATTAATTTATGGCGTTACGATATCGTGTCAAATCCAGTGTAAGGTACTAAAACTTCTGGGATTTTAATACCATTTTCGGTTTGGCAGTTTTCTAAAATACCAGCCAAAATTCTAGGTAATGCTAAAGAGCTTCCGTTAAGTGTGTGGCATAATTCATTTTTACCATCGCTATTTTTAAAACGTAATTTTAAACGATTGGCTTGAAACGTTTCAAAATTAGAAACAGAAGATACTTCTAACCAACGGTCTTGTGCTGTTGAAAATACTTCAAAATCATAAGTTAGAGCAGAAGTAAATCCTAAATCTCCACCGCATAATCTTAGTATTCTGTATGGTAATTTTAAGTCTTGTAAAATTCCTTTTACATGATTTACCATGCTATCTAAAGCTTTGTAAGAATTATCAGGGTGTTCAACTCTTAGAATTTCAACTTTATCAAATTGATGTAAGCGATTTAGCCCTCTAACATGTGCACCATAACTTCCTGCTTCACGTCTAAAACAAGGTGTGTAACCTGTAATACTAATAGGTAAATCACTTTCGTTTAAAAGTGTGTCTCTAAAGATATTTGTTGCAGGTACTTCTGCAGTTGGAATTAAATATAAATTATCTAAAGTAACATGATACATCTGTCCTTCTTTATCTGGTAATTGTCCAGTTCCAAAGCCAGACGCTTCATTGACTAAATGTGGTACTTGGTATTCTGTATAACCAGCCTCAGTGTTTTTGTCTAAGAAATATGCAATAAGTGCACGTTGTAATCTAGCACCTTTACCAATGTAAACAGGAAAACCAGCACCTGTGATTTTGTTTCCTAATTCAAAATCAATGATGTTGTATTTTTTTGCTAATTCCCAATGTGGTAAAGCGCCGTTGTGTAATTTTGGAATATCACCTTCTCTAAATGTTTCTTCATTGTCTTCGTCTGTATTTCCTGCAGGAACAATAGGATTTGGGACATTCGGAATCTTATACAATAACTCTGCAAGGGCATTAGCTTTGTCGTTTAGCTCTTGTTCAAAGTTTTTAGTAGATTCTTTTAATTGCGTGGTCTTCTCTTTTAAAAGATTTGCTTTTTGAGTATCTCCAGATTTGAACAAATTACCAATTTCTTTAGATAATGCGTTTGATTCTGCTTTTGTATTATCTAATGAGGTCTGAATTGCTTTACGGTCTTCATCTAAAGCAATAGCTTCATTAATCATTTCAGTAGCATCCATATTTCGTTTTGCTAAACGAGCTATGATGTCTTCTTTATTCTCTTTAATAAAAGCAACTTGTAACATATCTTTTAATTTAGGTTTTTACCAATTGAGCTCAGTAAAAATAGGAAACAAAAGTAAAAATAAAATAAGCAGAAAAAAATATAAAGTGGTCAATTTTGACTGAGGATTTGGGTCTTGGTCGAGTTTCTGTTTTTTAGACACAAATTTCAACCTTTTCGTTCTCAACTAAATTCTATTCTGAAGGTAATATCCAATCGTGATGCTTAAAATGGTGCCATTCTTCGTTTGCAATGTCAACTTTAGAGTCTATGAGTTGTTTTGAGGGTTTACCGTTTACGCTTACATAAGATTTTACAAACACTTTAACAGGGATTCCTTGTTTAGCAAAATCTTGTTTAAGGTGTTGTGCAAATTGCCAAATAACATCGGGTTTACTACTTGCTCCTCGTTGCTGCTTTTTGGTCAGATAATCATCCAGCTTTATAGGAATAGCTTTATTCGTATTGGCGTTAATTACAGAATAGGTTGTTCTGCCACTTTTTGCTCTGAGCATCATTCTCCAAGAGAGGCGATGACCTTCTTCGGTCCATAACACATCGTCTTTAAAGAAATGATGTCTAAGAGGTAAAGCTATTTGAACCATAAAGTAAATTGAGAAAAACGAAACTAATATGGGTTTGTATTTTGGAACAATGATAGCATTAGCGTCATAAAAGGGCTTCTTCTTTAAGAAGATATTTTTTATGGTTTTAGGATCAAAAAAGAACAAGCTAAAGGCTAACGACATGTATGGGAAAATACCAATCTGAAAGACAATAGAGTTAAATAAATGAAAGAAAATAGATGCAAAAAATGCATATTTTCGAGTAGGCTTAAAGAGTAGTAGAGGAATAATTAAACCATCAAATAGAATGCCTCCGTAGGCCAAAATATAATGTACGGTGTTTTGCTGTAAAAGTTCACCAATAATAGGGTAATTGGCTTTGTTTCTCATTAGGATTTCAATAACAGAAGCATCTAGCCAATCTGGATAGAGTTTTGCTGCAGAAGCATAAGAATAAAGGATAAATAGTTGCAGGACAAAAATCCATTTACACCAACTAGGCATTGAAATACTTTTGAGCGATGGTTTTAATTTTACATCTAATGAAGCATAACGATTTGCGGGTAAAAACACCATTAAAAAACTCAATAGTACAAGTAGATAATAATGATTATTGTATGATGATTTTTGCATGAGGTAAGTGGCTGTCCACATTAAAGCAAACATTACCATGCTAAATCGGTATTTGAAGCCTAGCATTATAAAGAGCCCAAAAATACCCATGACGAGGTAATAAATGTACATCCAATTGCCAGGTAATGGTTGTAACCACTCGAAACCAATAAATGAAAATGTAAATTCAGGTTCTATTAAGGTGCGTTGTATCCAACCTGTAAAAATAGCTCCAACGGCTTCTAAAAAACATAATAATCCAAAAATGATTCTAAAAACAATGAGCCCTGAATTATCAATATGTTTAAATAAAAACTTATTCATTTAATGTTTTTATATAATCGGAAGCATCTATCATATCTTTTTTAAGTTGAATTTTTAAAGCCTCAAGATTTTCAAACTTTTCTTCACTTCTCAGACGTTTCAGGAATTCAATTTTTAGCTTAGCATTGTAGATGTTCTCTTTAAAGTTGAAAAAATGAACCTCAATAGAGCGTGTTTTGCCTTCAACTGTTGGATTAGAGCCAATATTCATCATTCCAAATATAGTGTTACCTTCAAATTTAGATTGTACGATATAAACACCATCTCGAGGAATTAATTTGTAAGCCTCTTTAATATGAATATTTGCAGTAGGAAAATTAATAGTTCTTCCTAAGCCTTTTCCTTTAATTACAGTTCCGGTAATAAAATAATTATAACCCAAAAAAGAATTTGCTAATGCAACTTCTCCGTTGTTTAATGCCTTTCTAATTTTAGTAGAACTTACGGTTACATCTTTAATATCTTGTGCAGAAATTTCTTCGACTTTAAAATTGTAGAGTTGGGCAAATTCTTTTAAGTCTTTAATATTTGCATTTCGGTTTTTTCCAAAGTGATGGTCATAACCAATAACAATTTGTTTGGTGTTGAGTTCGTCTACCAAAATCTGTTTTACATAGTTTTTAGCAGAAAGGTTAGCAAATTCTTTAGTAAATTTTTTGACAATAACCTCTTTTATTCCATGTGCTTTTAATAAATCTATTCGTTCATCAATAGTGTTTAGTAATTTTATGGAAACATCTTTTTGAAGCACCATTCTAGGGTGCGGAAATAAGGTTAATACCACAGGAATATGACTGCTGTCTTGAGCAAGTTTTACAACTTGTTTTAGTATTTTTTGATGTCCAATGTGTACACCGTCAAAGGTGCCAATGGTTGTTACTTTTGCTAAAATTGAAGTCAAGCGTTGTCTTTTATAAGTGTTCATTTTTAACAAATATTTGTAAAAAAAAACCTTAATTTCGAAGAATCTTAATTTTTATACAAACATTTATGAAAACAAAGCTACATTTTGTTTTGGCATTATCCTTATTTTTATCTGTATTTTCAGTAACAGCTCAGCAGAGTTATTGGAAAAAAACGAATAAAAATGAGCTGAATGCTAATGGAAGCAATTCAACTCTTAATCAAAAATTTTATCAGACATATCAATTAGATATAGAGACCTTTAAAGCGCAATTAATTAATGCTCCATTGCGTTCTGCTACAACAACGACATCTAATACTAAGGTTTACCTTCCTAATTTAGAAGGTGAATTAGAACAGTTTATGGTTGTTGAAACTCCTGTTTTATCCGAAGAATTATCTTTAGAGTATCCTAATATTAAAACATATTTAGGGTTTAGTACTAGAGTGCCAGGCGCAAGAGCACGTTTTAGTATTACTCCTCAAGGTTTGCAAAGTATGGTAACCTATCCTGATGCGCCAATGCATTTTTTAGTACCATTGAGTAAAACAGATGCTACTTCGTATATTCTATATAATAGAGCTGCGCGGACTGAAAATTTAAAAGAATTTGAATGTTTAACAGAAGATGTATTTATAGAAAACGATACTATTGAATATGCAGGTAGAGATGCTAATGATCAAATATTGAGAACTCTTAGAATTGCAATTTCAACAACGGGTGAATACACTAACTTTTGGGACGATGGCAATGCTGGTAATGGTGATGCTCAAGACGATGCTTTGGCTCAGGTTGTTTCAACTTTAAATAGAGTTAATGAAATCTATGAAGTTGATATGGCTGTAACATTTGTTTTAGTTACAGGAAAAGAAATTATATATGCAAATGCTGGTTCAGACCCTTACACAGGTAGTTTAAATTCGCAATTACAAACCACATTGACCAATAATATAGGTGAAGCAAATTACGATATAGGTCATTTATTTACTTATGATGATAACAACGGAAATGCAGGTTGTATAGGTTGTGTTTGTGTAGATGGAGAAAAAGGAAGCGGTTTTTCTGCTCATGAATTTACAGACAATGATGGAGGACCATATATGTCAGATTTCTTTGATGTTGATTACGTACCACATGAAATGGGGCACCAACTAGGGGCAAACCATACGTATTCAAATTTTTCTGAAAACACAGGTGTAAATGTAGAGCCAGGTAGTGGTACAACAATTATGGGTTATGCAGGTATTACAGGTAATAATGATGTGCAAGATCATTCAGATCCATATTTTCATTATGCCTCTATTACGCAAATATTAGATAATCTTAATGTAAGAACGTGTTGGACAAGTACTCCTATTACTAATAATCCTCCAGTATCAAATGCAGGATTAGATTATACCATACCTGTTGGAACTGCTTTTGTTTTAAAAGGAGCCGCTACAGATGCTGATGGAAGTGATATTTTAACATATACATGGGAGCAAATTGATGATGGGACAACAAATTTTGGGAATTTTGGACCAAATAAAACCTCTGGTGCAGTTTGGAGATCGCGACCTCCAAGTACATCACCAGATCGTTATATGCCAATTATTGAACGTGTAATTTCTGGACAATTAACAGAAACAAATCCAGTAGTAACGGCAAATAATTCCTCTTGGGAAACGGTATCTAATGTTGGGAGAGCTTTAAATTTTGCACTAACTATAAGAGATAGAAGTGAGGCTGATGGAGTTGGGCAAACGCCTCAAAGTGATTTTGATACGATGACTGTTACAGTTGAGGATGCTTCAGGGCCTTTTGTGGTAACGTCTCAAACTACTAATGAAATTTGGGATGCAGGATCTAGTCAAACTGTAACTTGGGATGTGGCTAATACAGACGGTGGTTCTGTTAATACACCTACGGTAAATATCTTATTGTCTACAGATGGTGGTTATACATTTCCATTTGTAATGGCTACTGCTGTGCCAAATGATGGATCACAGGATGTTACTGTACCAATTACAGGTGGTGACTCAACAACTGTTAGAGTTAAGGTAGAAGGGAATAACAATATTTTCTACGCTATAAATCCTACGAACTTCACCATTCAAGAATCAGAATTTGTTCTTAATGTTGCTGAAAGTTCTGTAGATGTTTGTACTCCAGATAATGCTGTATTTACCTTTACTTATAATACGTTTTTAGGGTTTTCTGACGCCACTACTTTTAGTGCTTCGGATTTACCTGGCGGTGTAACAGCCGCTTTTTCTCCATCTTCAGCAACTGCAGATGGTACAGAAGTTACAGTTACTATTAATGGTATTGGAGCTTTATCATCAGGAAATTATCCATTTAATTTGGTTGGTACCTCTGGTGCAATAACTAAAACTTCTGAAGTAGAATTTAATGTATATGACTCTAATTTATCTACTTTAAATTTATTAACTCCTTCTAATGGGGCTACTGACGTACCTGCAGATGCTGCTGTTTTTACTTGGGATGCAGATTCTAATGCTACAATGTATGACATTGATGTAGCTACAGATGCAGGATTTACTAATATTGTTGCAACATCAACAGTTGATAACCCAACATATACAGTTACGACTTTAAATGTTCTTACTTCTTATTTTTGGAGAGTGAGAAGTAGTAATGATTGTGGCTTGGGGAATTACTCGCAATCTAGCTTTACGACGGCAAATATTTCATGTGCATCATATGATTCTGCAGATACACCGTTAAGTATTCCAGATTTTAATACTTCAGGTGTTAGTTCAATTATAAATGTACCAACACCATCAATAATCAGTGACATAAATGTAACTGTAAATGTAACTCATAATTGGGTAGGAGATGTTACTTTAAAGTTAATAGCTCCAAACGGAACAGAAATTCCATTGTCAACAAGTAATGGAGGTAATGGAAGTGATTATGTTGGAACTGTGTTTGACAATGAGGCAGGTGCATTAATAACTACGGGTGTGGCACCTTTTACAGGCGCTTTTCAGCCAGAAGGAGATTTATCAGCATTAAATGGAAGTCTTTCAGGTGGTGATTGGATTTTAAATGCGTCTGATACGGAATTTTTTATTGGAGGTAATTTAGAAAGTTGGTCTATCGAAATATGTGGTGTGATTCAAGCAGATGATGATAATGATGGTATACCTAATGATTCAGACAATTGTCCAATGACAGCAAATTCAGATCAAGCAGATTTAGATGGAGACGGTATAGGTGATGTTTGTGATGATGATATTGATGGTGATACAATTTTAAATGATAATGATAACTGTCCTTTATATGCTAATACAGATCAAGCTGATACAAATGAAAATGGAATAGGTGACGTATGTGATTTTGAATGTAGTATAACTTCAGCAACAGATACTCCAATTACTATATCTAATGTCGGTAATGTTGTATATACCTCTACAATTTCTATTGCTAATACTGGTTTGGTGTCTGATGTTAATGTCTTACTAAATATCTCACATTCTTATACTTCAGATTTAGATATATCAATAACTAGTCCGAGTGGAACAGTTGTAGAATTGTCTACAGATAATGGTGGTAATGGTGATAATTATACAGATACTTTATTTGATGGAGAGGCTTCTGCATCAATCTCTAGTGCTTCAGCTCCATTTACAGGAAGCTTTTTACCAGAGGGTGATTTGTCAGCCATATATGGAGAATCTGCAGCGGGAGATTGGACGTTAACCGTAGTTGATGATGCTGATGGAGATGGAGGATCAATAGAAGAGTTTACACTAGAATTGTGTGTGCTTCCTCTGTTATCTGTAAATGAAGTTAAATTTAATTCGGATTTAAATATCTATCCAAATCCTAATAACGGAACATTTAATATTACAATGCGTAATCCTATATCTAATAAAGTTGATATTGAGGTTTATGATATTAATGGTAGAAGAATTTTTGAAAAACGTTTTAACTCTACTCAAATAGTTGATGAACAAATAAATTTAAGTCAGATACAGTCTGGTATATATTTGGTAAAAGTTAAAGATGGAAATCATCAAATTATTAAGAAAATTGTAGTGAACTAACTTACATAGTAGGAATTAGTATAAGCTGTCTGAAAATATAATTTTTCAGACAGCTTTTTTATTTTCCATTAAATTGATTCATTGTTGTATTTACACCAGCTAAGGCGAAAGATTTAATAAGTTCTGCGGAAATTTTTAAGCGCTCATCGAGTTTAGAATTTTCCTCTTCATTCCATTCGCCTAAAACGTAATCTACCTGCCTTCCTTTGCTAAATTCGTCACTAATACCAAATCTAAAACGGTTATACTTTACGGTTTGCAATTTGTCTTGTGTATCTTTTAAGCCGTTGTGCCCTCCGTCACTACCTTTTGTTTTAAGGCGTAGTGATCCAAAAGGCAGATTCAAATCATCTGTTACAACGAGTAGATTTTCTAAAGGTATTTTTTCTTTTTCTAACCAATATTTTATGGCCTTTCCGCTGAGATTCATAAATGTGCTAGGCTTTAAAAGAATTAAGGTTCTTCCTTTAATTTTTAAAGTCGCTACATCACCTAGTTTTACAGTTTCAAAGGACACTGCATTAGTTTCAGCTAAATGATCAAGAATTTTAAAGCCAATGTTGTGTCTGGTATGGGTGTATTTTTCTCCAATGTTTCCTAAGCCAACAATTAAGAATTTTTTCATTATATCGTCTTCTGTAAGTTTAACTTTATCGCTAAAACCAAACCATTTTTTTAAAAGTTTATACATAGAGTATTTCATCTTTGTGTAAAAATAAAAAAAGCATCCTATAAATAGAATGCTTTTTAAATATTTGAAAATTGTAATAATCTATTCTTTTACTGCAGCAACATCGTCAGTTTCAGTAGCTGGTACATCTCCTGCTTCATCATCGTCATCGTCATCAGCATCAACAACTGCTAATCTGCTTCGTCTTACTTGACAAACAACAGTATTGTCTGGGTGTAAGAATTTGTAATCTTCGTTTTCTAATTCAGTGATATAGAATTTACTTCCAATTTTTAATGGAGTAATATCGATTTCAATAAAATCTGGTAATTTAGAAGGGATAGCTTTTACTCTAAGTTTACGGTAAGGCATTCTTAAGTTACCACCATTCATTACACCTTTAGAAGATCCTATTGTTTTCACAGGGATTTCCATTGTAATCGCTTTGTTTTCGAAAATTTGATAGAAATCTACGTGTGTAATTCTGTCTGTTACAGGGTGAAATTGAATATCTTGCATTACTGCATTGTATTCTTCACCGTTATCTAAAGCAATCACAACTGTGTGTGCGTTAGGTGTGTATACAAGTTTTGAGAAAGCTAATTCTGGTGCTGAGAAATGCAAAGCTTTGTCTCCTCCGTATATAACGCAAGGAACCTGACCAGCATTACGTAAGGCCTTCGTTGCCTTTTTGCCTACGCTTTCTCTTTGAGATCCGTTAATTGTAATTGATTTCATTTTTAAAATGTTTGTTTATATAAAATTTAATTCCCTCATTTTGAGGGCTGCAAATTTAGGTATATTATATGAAAATACTAGTGTTAGTGGACTATTTTTTATAAGACCACTTTTTTTTGAAATTAAATAAGCATTTTTTCAGCCATAGGTCTGGTCTGAAAAGGGCTTAAAATCTAGATTTACATTATAAATTTGTTACTAATAGATTCGTTATGATGTACATGGTGCATAACTTCGGCAAATAAATCGGCACAACTCAAGACTTTTAATTTTTTGCTTTCTTGTTTTAAAGGAATAGAATTGGTAACAATTAATTCTTCAAGTTTAGAAGCTTCAAGTCTTTCATAAGCAGAGCCTGATAAAATAGGGTGTGTACAAATAGCTCTTACACTTAAAGCACCACGTTCCATCATTAAATCTGCGGCTTTGGTTAATGTCCCAGCTGTATCTACCATGTCATCTACTAAAACAACATTTTTACCAGTAACATCTCCAATTAGTTCCATATGAGAAATAACATTTGCTTTTGCACGTTGTTTGTAACAGATAACAACATCGCTTTTTAATGCTTTAGAATAGGCATAGGCACGTTTTGAACCTCCCATATCTGGAGAAGCTATGGTTAGGTTGTCTAAGTTTAAGCTTTTTAAATATGGTAAAAATATGGTTGAAGCGAATAAATGATCTACAGGTTTTTCAAAGAATCCTTGAATTTGATCTGCATGTAAATCCATAGTGATAATTCGTGTTGCACCAGCTGCTTCTAACATTTTAGCTACTAATTTTGCAGCAATAGGAACTCTAGGTTTGTCTTTTCTATCTTGTCTTGCCCAACCAAAATATGGCATAACAGCAGTGACGTGTCTTGCCGAAGCACGCTTAGCAGCATCTATCATTAAAAGCATTTCCATTAAATTCTTTGGTCCTGGATGCGTAGATCCAATAATAAAAACACGTGTGCCTCTAATAGATTCCTCGTAAGATGGTTGAAATTCGCCATCACTATAAGTAGATGTAATTACATTTCCTAGTTTAACACCGTAGGATTTTGCAATTTGTTCTGCAAGGTCTGTGCTTTGTGTACAAGCAAAAAATTTGGCTTCTTTGGTTTCGTATGACATTTGATATCAGTTATTTGGTTGGTGTTGTGTTGTGTTTTTTATTTGCTTCAAATTTAGAAAATTATTTTACTACAAAAAGGATAAAACCTACTAATTTTGATAGGTTGACAGAAATAATTTTCTATTTTTGCAGTCCAAAATTGCATTAACAGTTTAGAAGTTACCAATTTTTTTTAATTGCTCAAGTGGTGGAATTGGTAGACACGTTGGATTCAAAATCCAATGTCGCGAGACGTGCGGGTTCGATTCCCGCCTTGAGTACGCTAAAGCCTCCAACCTTTTACAGGTTGGAGGCTTTTTTTGTTTGTAAACTTTGTTTTTTTTTGAGAATTAGTCAGTTTAATTCTTAATATACTGCCTAATTGTGCTTCTATTATAAGATTTAATGACGTTTTAATAAAGGCTTTTTTTAACGTGATTAATCAGTTTTCTTAAGAGAATTATCCGTTTTATATGCAAAATTAACCCATTTCCTTTTTTAGTGTGAAAAATTATTTCTACTTTTGGTTTACCAGATTGGTTTACCAAAAGTAAAAAAGTATTAAATGAGGTGTAACTTAGCTTTGATATAAGTTGTTTCTAAAGTGCTTTTTTTGGTGTTTAGATAAGAATGTAGTTGTGGTAGATGATGAATAATGGGACGTTAATAACTTAGATATTAATTTTTCTAATAGGAAATTAAACTTAACCTGTAGGTGTATACAACAAAGAAAACTTAATAAGTTACACATTAAATATTAACCAAAATTAAATTACATCATTATGAAAACAAATTTACTTTTTAGTTTTATTCTAGCTTTGGCTAGTAGTACAATGTTTGCTCAAGACCCTGTGGTTTTGAATTCCGATTTTGATAAAATACCTAAAATTTCTGGTAGTGATTGTTCTTGTTCGGGATGGATGAATAAATCATTAGGAGATCAAGCGGAATCTTCTGAAAATATTGATGATACACCAGGTAATGATGCCATTAAATTTGATAATTTTGAAGCCGATTTAATGTATCAAGAAATTGCGGTTTTAGCAAATACAGATTATAAATTAACGTATCGTTATAGAGTTAGTGGTGGTGAAGATGGAACAAGTGAATTAGAAATACGTGTTTTAAAAGGAACAGGTTATACAGACGGTTATGTTCCTACTTATTATGCTGCACCTGTAGAAGTGCCATCTGATGGGTTTGGGTATTCTGATATTACTGTGGTAGAAAATGTAGCAAATAATATAGCTACTATTGTAGAACCTTATCCAGGTAATGATGATTATACGCTTGCTGAATTTACGTTTAATACAGGAGATGAAACAAGTATAGCAATTTTGGCGAGAGGTATAGGTAGACCAAATACTCCTAATGATGATAATGATTGTGATGATGCTCCAGAAGATATTACTAGATGTTATACTTGGTCTGCAGGTGATCAAGAAACGAGAATAGATTATGTAGCTTTAACTAATGAGTCACTTTCAGTAGGAGAATTCTCTACTCAAGGGGTTAAAGTGTATCCTAATCCAGCAAAAAATTATATTAATATAGATTCAAATACATTAGAAGTGTCTTCTGTAGCGGTTTATGATATTCTAGGAAAGAATGTGCTTTCTCAAAAAGGATTAAACAATAACCGTTTAGATGTTTCTATGTTAAATAACGGTGTTTATTTTTTACAAATTAATGCTAACGGAAATACGACAATTAAAAAGATAATTATTGAGTAGTCTAAACTTTAATAAATATTAAAAAGCCTTTTAAAAACAAAAGGCTTTTGTCTTTTTAAGAATATATGAAATAAAATAGTACCATTTATGAAAAAAATAACATCCATTATTTGTCTATTAGTATTACTTACAGCTTGTAGTAAGCCTAAAATCACTAAGCTAATTAAGGTGTCTAATCTAGAGGAATTAAACGCTGCTATTAAAGATTGCAAAGCAGGAGATGAAATTGTTTTAGCTAATGGAGTTTGGAAAGATGTTGAAATTAAATTTTCAGGAAATGGTACAAAAGAAAACCCAATTATCTTAAAGGCAGAAACAGCAGGAGAGGTTTTTATTGAAGGTGTTTCCAGTTTAAAACTAAGCGGAAATTATTTAGAGGTTAGTGGATTGTTTTTTAGAAACGGTCATTCGCCTAAAACTAATGTAATTGCATTCAGAACTAGTGCAAAAGAAGTTGCAAATCATTCTAAAGTTACAAATTGTGTTATTCTGGATTTTAATAATTTAGAACGAGACCAAGATAATATTTGGGTGCAGTTTTACGGAAAGCAAAATGAATTAAGTAACTGTTATATTGCTGGTAAAACTAATGGCGGGCCAACAGTTAGAGTAGATCTTAAAGGGAATCAAAGCATAAGAAACTATCATAATATTATAAACAATCATTTTGGGCCAAGACCTAGAAAAGGTGGTGCAAGAGGTGAAACCATTCAATTAGGAAGCAGTTTTACATCTATGAGTCCAAGTAATACAACAATTGCCAATAATCTATTTGAAGAATGTAATGGTGAAGTTGAAATTATATCAAGCAAAACTAACTTCAATATCATTAAAAATAATGTATTTTATAAAAGTGAAGGCTCTGTAGTAACACGTCATGGAAACTACGTTACTGTTGATGGTAATTATTTTATTGGTGATGGTGTAAACGACCAATATGGTGGAATAAGAATTATTAATACAGGGCATTGGATTACAAATAACCTTTTTTATAAAATAAAAGGAAAGAATTTTAGAAGTCCAATAGCAATTATGAACGGAATACCAAAGTCGCCATTAAATAGGTATAATCAGGTAACAGATGTGGTTGTTGCTTATAATACGTTTATAGATTCCGATTCGCCTTGGCAGTTTGGGGTGGGTACTAATATTTCGCAAGCTGATGTATTACCTAAATCAGAAATTCGTTCCGCTAGACCATTAAGAACAGAAGTTGTAAATAATGTTATCTATAATTCTGTTGGTGATGCCAATCCAATTATTGAGCACGATAAAGCTGATGGTGTAACTTTTGCAAGCAATATTATAGATAATAATGGAGTAGATTTTTCTAAAAGAGACGGATTAACTTCAAAAAAATTAACACTAACGCCTATAGGTTCAGATATTTCTGCTCCAGTTTCTGGTTTTAGTGATGTTGAGGTTTATAACGGTTTTGATTTTGAAACAATCACTGAAGATGTATTAGGAAATTCAAGAGATAAGTCAAATCAGGTGGGGGCGATTTTAGATGTAGAAAATATCAAGTTAGATATTTTAAATAAAGCCAATTACGGTGCAGATTGGTATTCAAATGAAGTAGAAGTTAGAGACCCTAAAACGCATAGCGTATCAAATGCTTCAGAATTAGTGGCTAAACTTAAAGACGCAGAAAATGGGGATATTTTAGAATTAAATGCTGAAGTTTTTAAGATTTCAGAATCTTTAATTATTGATAAAACCATCACTATTCAATCTAAAGGTAATACCGAAATAGTATACGAGGGAGCTGCAAATACACCTGCTTTTTCTTTAACTCCTTATGGTAAATTAACAGTTAAAAACATTAAGCTAATAGGTAACACTTCAAATTATGCATTTGCTAGTTTAAAAGAAAATATGTCTAATCATTTTGGTTTAGAAGTTATAGATTCTGAAATCAGCAATTTTAATTACGCGTTAAGAGTTTACAAACAAGCATTTTCAGAAGAGATCACTTTCAAAAACACCACAATTGCTGATTGTGAAAATGGTATCGAATTATCTGAAGAAACAAACGACAGAGGAGATTATAACACAGAGTATCTAACCATTGATAACTGTACTTTTAATAATGTAGAACAAAATGTTGTTGATTATTATAGAGGTGGTTACGACGAATCTACTATTGGAGGAAATCTTTTAATTACTAACAGTACTTTTATAAATAGTGGATCAGAAGAGAAAAACCAAAGATTGTTAAACCATAACGGAATTGTAAATGTGAATATTAATAATAATACTTTTAAAAACAATAAAGTGAAATTTGTTTCCATTCTTTGGGGAGCAAAAAACAATGTTGAGTCAAACAATACCCTTATCAATTCAGGGCAAATTAAGACAGAAGAAAACTTAGTTATGACGCTGATGTATTAATCTAACTGCTAAATTATTCTATACATGAAAAAAACACTATTCACCTTCGCTATACTTTTAACAATTGTATCGTGTAAAAACGAAACAACATCATCAGAAATAAAAGCTGAAGAAACAACTGAAATAGTAAAAAAATACCCAAGTGATGTTATTCCGTTTATGGATCAATGGAAGATTCTTTTAGGTGATGGTACTAGTGTTAAAGATTTAGTTGGCTATGATAAAAAGGATTTTTTCTATGTAGAAAACGAAAACAATAGGGATTGGGTAGTATATAAAACACCTAATTCAGGTATTACTTCTCGTACTTCAAGTAACACCAGAACAGAATTAGGGCAAAAAAAACATTGGGTGCCCGAAACTGGAGGTAAATTAACAGGAACATTAAAAGTGCAACATGTTTCAGTTTCAGGAGACGCTAGAGTTGCAGCATCATATTCTGTAGTTGTTGGTCAAATACATAGTGATGAAGGTCATGAAAATGAACCTTTAAAAATCTATTATAAAAAATTTCCAGGACACACAAAAGGTTCTGTTTTTTGGAATTATGAAATCAATACGGCAGGTGATAATTCTAAAAGATGGGATTACTCTACAGCAGTTTGGGGTTATGATATGTCGGTTGTTGGTACAAGTCCAGAGACCTATCCTGCAGAACCAATAAATGGAATTGCCTTAGGTGAAGAATTTAGTTATGAAGTAAATGTTTATAAAGGTATAATGTATTTAACCTTTACAAGTGAAAACCACGAAACCAAAACGTTTACTAAAAATTTATTAAAATCAGATTTTACAACAAAAGAAGCTATCCCTCAACAAATTTGGACTTTATATGCCTCTATAGGTCGTGATGGAGTAGAACGTGAAAATGCTTATGCTGGAGAAATAAATTATTTTAAACAAGGAGCATATAATCAAACCAACGGTAAAAAGCCTGAGGATAATATGGTTTGGAGCACAGGAGCCGAAATTTATAATGGAGATATAGCAAAGCAATACGAAAATGGATGCTATGCTGAAGTTTGGTTTAAAGAAGCAACAGTAGGAGAAGGAACTTCGCCTAATAAATAGTCGTTGACTTTAAGTACTAAGATTGTCGTTTTTATTTGGTGTAATTATAGGTTTTTTGAGCCTTTCTAATTACATGTTCTAAAATCAAATTAAGAATAAGAGAGCAATTTAATATAGTTTTGTGTTAATTGTTAATACATTTTTTTGGTTAACCTCAAAAAACCCGTATATTGGTAAACCAATTTGGTAAACCAATTTTGTATGAAAAATCATCTTATTTTCTCTTTTCTTGCAATCGTTTTTTTGTTTTCTAATTTCTCTTGTAAAGAAGAACGTAGTTCTGTTTCTGAAAGCAATACTGCTAACCAAAACGGAAGTCACCCAAACTTAATACTCACCCAAAATAGTGTTTCTAAAATAAAATCGCAATTAGGAAATGTTCCTGTTTTTGACGCTACTTTAGCTGCTGTAAAACAAGACGTGGATTTGGCGATAAAAGCAGGTATAGATGTGCCAATTCCTAAAGATATGGCAGGAGGTTATACGCATACTCAGCATACTTTAAACTATAAAAATATGCAAAAAGCTGGTGTTTTATTTCAGCTTTTAGAAGATGAAAAATATGCTATTTATGTAAGAGATATGTTGTTAGAATATGCAAAATTATATCCAACCTTAAATCGGCACCCTCAAGAACGTTCTTATGCGAGAGGCAAATTTTTCTGGCAATGTCTCAACGATTCAAATTGGTTAACATACACAAGTCAAGCCTACGATTGTATTTACGATTGGTTGCCAAAAGAACAGAGCGACTATTTAAATAAAAGCTTTTTTAGACCGTATGCAGATTTCTTATCTGTAGAAACTCCAAAATATTTTAACCGTATTCATAACCATAGTACTTGGGGAAATGTTTCAGTTGGTATGATTGGTTTAGTTATGGATGATGACGAATTAGTAAATCGGGCATTATATGGACTTAAAAACATAGATATAGACCATAATGCTTTAGATAATGATGGTGGTTATATTTATGATAAAGACGGAAAAGCAGGTTTTTTATCAAACTTAGATAGCCCTTTTTCTCCTGATGGGTTTTATACAGAAGGCCCTTATTATCAACGTTATGCTATGTATCCATTTATGATATTTGCCGAAGCACTCCAAAATAAAAAGCCAGAATTAAAGATTTTTGAATATAAAGATGGTGTGCTTTTAAAAGCTGTAGATGCCCTTCTAAATTTAACAGATGCAAATGGTGAATTTTTCCCTTTAAATGATGGTCAAAAAGGAATGTCTTACTTCACCTCTTCGTTGGTGTCAGTTGTAGATATTGCCTATCACTACGGAAATCAAAAACCAGAATTACTCTCTGTAGCAAAAGCTCAAAATGCAGTGCAGTTAAATGCGGCTGGTTTAGATGTTGCTATAGGTTTACGGGATGGTAAGGAAAAACCATTCATTAAAAAATCTATGGAATTAACAGATGGAGCCAAAGGAGATGAAGGAGCTGTAGGAATATTAAGGTATAACGATGATAATAATACCGTAGGATTAGTAATGAAATATACAGGGCAAGGCTTAAGTCATGGACATTACGATAAATTATCGTTTTCACTATATGAGGACGGAGAGGAAGTTATACAAGATTACGGTTTGTCTCGTTTTGTGAACATAGAGCAAAAAAACGGTGGTGGCTATTTAAAGGAAAATAAAACCTTTGCAAAGCATACTATTGCTCATAATACTGTCACTCAAAATGAAACCTCACACTTTAATTATGATTTTGCAGTAGGAAGTAATAATCATTCTGAAAAATATTTATTCGATGCTTCAAATCCGAATGTTCAAATTATGAGTGCCAAAGAAACCAATGCTTATCCAGGTACTAATTTTCATCGTACGATGTTGTTAATTAAAGATGCAGAACACAAAAAACCATATGTCCTAGATCTTTTTAAAGTAAGTTCAGAAAAAGAGAACCAATATGACTTTCCGTATTATTATTTTGGGCAAATAATTTCAACAAGTTTTGATTATAAGGCTGAAAAAAACTTGGCGGAATTAAGTGATAAAAATGGCTATCAGCACTTATGGAAAGAAGCTCAAGGGAAAGCGGAAGCAGATCATATTCAGTTTACATGGCTAAATAATAGAACCTTTTACAGTATAACATCTGCAACTTCAAATAATGATGACATTATTTTAGCCAGAATTGGTGCTAACGACCCTAAGTTTGATTTACGAAGAGATCCCGCAATAATCATTAGTAAGAAAAATACAAAATCAACGGTGTTTGCTTCCATTATAGAATCGCATGGCGATTACGATCCTGTAGCCGAAAAAGCCAACATGGCATTTAGTCAATTTAAAGCTATAAAAGTTGTAGTAGCTAATAAAGCGTATACGGCTTTAGAATTGGAATTTAAATCAGGCGTTTCTAGAGTTTTTATACTATCAAATGATAATGCCGCTAAAGACGCCAAACACACATTAAAAATTAACGGTAAGAACTATGAGTGGTCAGGTTCTTATTATTTTAAATAAAACATAGAAAACAATAAAAATTATGAAAAGATTTAGCGAAAAGTACATTGTTACAAAAGACATGGAATGGGAAAAACTTGGAGGAGGAGTATCTAGAAAGTTCTTAGGATATGATAACCAAATTATGATGGTAAGAGTAAAATTTGACAAAGGAGCATTAGGAGCGCCACACCAGCATTTTCATACGCAAGCAACCTACTGTGTTTCTGGTAAATTTGAATTTGAAATTGATGGAGAAAAACAAATTATAGAAGCAGGAGATGGTGTATATATTGAGCCTAACTTACTACATAGCGCAGTTTGCCTAGAAGAAGGAGAACTAATTGATACTTTTAGTCCAGTAAGAGAAGATTTTTTAAGTGGTGGTGAGGTGTCTTATTTTGGAGACAAATAACTACAAAAAAACTGCCAGACGTGTTCTATGGGCTTTATAGCGTGGTAATGGGTTTTAACTTTTAAATGGAATGTTTGCTATTTTAACCTAAACATTTGCTTAATTAACATATAAATTTCACGAAAACGTTGTATTTAACAAAATTTTGTATATATTTGGTTTGCCAATCTGGTTAACCAATTTGGTTTTCCAGTAAATAACATAGAATTTGTTACCATTTTTAATGTGTTAAGCAAGTAACTGAAGTTATAAAATAAGCTAATAAATAAACAATCTAATTTTAAACAATGAATTATGAATTTAAAAGTTAAACTCATTACAATTGTTGCACTGTTTTTTAGTGTAATGATTTTTGCTCAGGATAGCTATATCCTCAAGGGTACAGTGACATCTGTGGCAGATAATATGCCTATTCCTGGAGCTAATATTATTGTTGTCGGTACTACGAAAGGAGCATCGACCGATTTTGATGGGAATTATCAACTAGAAGTTAAAAGTGGAGATGTTATACAATTTTCATACGTAGGATATGTAACTCAAACCGTAATTATTGAGGCCCAAAAAACACTTAATGTAAAATTAGCAGAAGACACAAATACGTTAGATGAGGTTGTTGTTGTTGGATATGGTACACAAAAGAAAAGTCATTTAACAGGTTCTGTATCAAAAGTAAAGAACGAAAATTTGGATCAAATAGCAGTAGCTAGAGTTGATGATGCTTTAATAGGCCAAGTGTCTGGTGTTAATATTCAAGCGACTTCAGCAGAAGCTGGTGCGGCACCAACAATCACGATTAGAGGTTTTGGATCTATTGCTGCTGATTCAGGACCTGCTGTAGTAGTAGATGGAATCGTTGTGAGTTCTGATTTTCTTGGGTCTTTAAATATGAATGATGTAGAATCTTTTGAAGTATTAAAAGATGCAGCATCTGCAGCTATTTATGGTAGTGAAGGAGCTAACGGTGTAATTTTAATTACTACAAAGAGTGGTAAGGAAGGAAAAACAAAATTTAGTTACGATACGTACACAGGGTGGAAACAAGCATTTGAAAGTGACGATTATAAGAAGAGTGTTTCAGGTTGGGCAGCTCAAGAATTGGCTGCAACAGGTGAGCTTTCTAATACGACACAATATGCACAATTATTAGTGTCAACACTTGGTGTTGATAGAGATTGGCAAGAAGTATTTTTTGATGGAGGTGTTATTACAAGTCATGCTTTTTCTGCAAGAGGAGGTACTAAGGATACTAAATTTAGTGCGTCTCTTAGTTTTCTTGAAGATGAAGGTGTTGTTATAACAGATAACTATAAGTTATTTACAGGAAGGTTAAAGATGGATACCAAATTGACCAAAAATCTTAAATTTGGAATTAATGCCACTCCTTCGTATTCAAAAAGAAGAGCTTTACCAACTTCTATTCACAACCCTTTAAGACAATCTCCTTGGTTGCCAATATATCATACAGAAGAGTCGCTTCAGTTTGTGAATCAAGACGATCCAAATGATAACTATTACTTCCCAGATGTTAAAGTAGGAGATTATTTTGAGGAAGATCACTTAAGAAATCTTGATGTCAATGGAGACGGTAGTCGTTCTAGACCACGTACTACAGGCGATTCAAATGCATACGCTCAATATGTAGAAAGAGAGCATTATGAGTACAATACCAAATTATTAGGTTCTACATATTTACAATATGAAATTTTAGATGGTCTTAAGGCAAAAACATCATTAGGTGTTACATTAGATTTTCGTAAAAGAACAAGATGGGATGGTACAAAACACCACGGAGATGGTGCAAGTAGAGCTGGTTATAGTTTGCAAAACAGAGATAGAACTAGAGTTATTTCAGACAATACATTAAATTATAGCAAAGCAATAGGAAATCATGAATTCGATGTTTTGGCAGGTTTTTCTATACAATCTAGAACAACAAATCAAAGTCAAATAGAAGGTAGTGGATATTCTAATGATTTACTTAAAAACTTAGAAGGAGCAACTTTATATTCTGAAATTGAAGAAATAAGCCTTGTAAGAAGAAAGATCGGTTATTTTGCAAGAGTTAACTATGCTTACGCTGATAAATATTTACTATCAGCTTCGTTTAGACGAGATGGAAGTTCTGTTTTTGGAGTAGATTCAAAATGGGGTAATTTCCCAGCAGTATCTGTTGGTTGGAATATATCTAAAGAGAATTTCTTAAGAGATAGTGATTTCTTAAGTAATTTAAAACTTAGATTTAGTTACGGTCTTACCGGAAGTGAGAATTTTGATACAGGTAATGATATTACAGATGTATGGCCTTACTTGGCATTGTTAGATAATAATAATGCTATTACAGAAGGTGGAGTTACTGCAGGTGTATCTGCGTTAAATATAGCAAATGCATTATTACAATGGGAAGCTTCAGAAGAACTTAATCCAGGAATAGATTTTGCCTTTTTAAATAATAGAATATCTGGATCAGTAGATTATTACAAAAGAACAAGTGATAAATTATTATTAGAAAACCCTGTTTCTTATGCAACAGGATTTAATTCTGGAATTGTAAACTTAGGTGAAGTACAAAATAGTGGATGGGAGTTTGAATTAAGAACTAAAAACATCTCTAAAGAGAATTTTTCTTGGGGTACTACTATCATAGCATCTACTAACAAAAACGAATTACTAAGTTTAGGGGATTCAGATGGTGCATTATTAGAAGATACTTTTAGTAGAAATTCACAATGGATTAACTCTGTGGGAAACCCAATCTCTTCATTTTATGGTTATGTTGTAGATGAAGAATTAGCTTATGAGTATTATGATTCTCCTTGGATTCCTATTAATGGTGTATCAGAAGATGTTATTGTTAAGGATTTAAATGGTGATGGTTTAATTACAGATGAAGATAAGACCATATTAGGAGATCCATATCCAGAGATTGTATGGAGTGTATCTAATGAATTTAGAATATTTGATTTTGATTTTTCTTTTATGATTCAAGGAAGTCAAGGTGCTGAAGTAAAAAACATAGGTGATCAATACTTTGGGACATTTTGGCAAGGTGCTACTACAAGTCCACAAGCAGTTGTTGACGCAGGTATCATACCTCACACTTCTTTCTTACAGCAAAGAGTTCATACAGACGATGTCATTTCAAGTGCAGGCTATTTTTCTTTGAGAAATATAAATATTGGGTATACGTTACCGGAGACTGTAACATCTAGATTAGGTATAGAAAAATTAAGAGTATATGCTACTGCTCAGAATATACTTTATATTACTTCTGATGACTATAAAGGTTTTAACCCAGAGTTTGTAGATGATGATAATCCTAGGGCTTATGGTGCTCAAAGAGGAGGTACGCCAATATTTAAAACCATGTCACTTGGTTTGAACGTTAATTTTTAATTAAAAGTAAAACACACCAAATTATGAAACATATAAAATATTTAATTTTTGCTGTAACAGGATTTGTTTTCATTTCCTGTGATACTGAAGAATTTTTAAATCCATTACCAGATACTGCAATTGTTGTAGAGGCATATTACAGTTCAGATCAAGATGTATTAACTGGTATTATTGGGATTTACGACGCTATACAAGGTGTTAATGAAAATACAGATACGAGTTATGAGAGATCAAACAGAGGTGTTCAAGTAGAATACCTTTTAACGGAACATCGTACAGATAACACTAGAGGTAAAACATTTGAAGGTTCTAAAGCAGATTTTCATAGATATTTAATCGATGCTACAAATGCACAGTCAGAAGATTATTACCAATCAATGTATCAAATTATTTTTAGAGCAAATGATGTATTGACTCATATTAATGTTGCAGACGAAGCTAACAGAGCTAAATATGCTGCTGAAGCTAAATTTTTAAGAGCTTATGCTTATTTCAACTTAGTAAGGCTGTTTGGTGATGTGCCTTTAGTAACTTCTGTAGTAGGACCAGAAGAAGATCAAATATTGTTTACTAGAGTAGCTAAAGCTCAGGTTTATGAGCAAATAGTTTTAGATTTAGTAGAAGCAAAAGACGTTTTAGATAATACTTATAAATCTAGAGCATCAAAAGCCGCAGCACAAGGCCTTTTAGCTAAAGTGTACTTAACTCAAGGAATTAATTATGGAGAAGCTGCGCAATTATGTTTAGATATCATGGGGAGTGGTTTTGCCTTAGAGAATAATTTTAGTGATGTGTTTTATGACGAATTAAATGATGAAATTATTTTTGCTATTCAATATATGACTGGAGATGCCAATGAAAGTCAAGCTTTTTCTGCAGAATTTACAACGACAAATAGCCAAGGAAGAGAAGATGGCTTAAATGTAGTTAACGATAATCTTATTGCAGATTTTGCTTTATACGGTGGTAATAGAACAGAAGCTTCTTTTAAAACATTTGTTCAATACAGTGAAGTCATCAAGTTTTTACCTGAAGGCTCAGATATTACAGCTAATCCACCTACTTACGGAGGAAGTCCTCAACAAGCCGGTAACGATTGGATTATTTTACGTTATGCAGATGTATTATTAATGCATGCAGAAGCTATTTTAGCTGGTGGTTCTGAAACAACAGATGCTGCTGCAATAGACTCTTATATGGAAGTTAGAGTTAGAGCAGGTTTTGATGCAGAAGCAGATCGTCCTTCAGTACTTACTAAAACGGCTTTACTTGCAGAAAGACGTGTAGAGTTGGCTTTCGAAAATCAACGTTTCTTTGATTTGGTTAGGTTTGGCGTAGCTGATGCTGTTTTAAGTGCTCATGCTTCTGAAATGGACTATCCAGACTATAATGTTAGACAGTTATTATTACCAATTCCATCAAGAGAAATAAATTTAAGTGGTGGTCTTTTGAGCCAAAACCCTGGATATTAATTAAAAAACTAAATTGTTAAAGACATGAAAAATAAAAGAAATATTTTCCACAGAGTAACGGTACTGTTCCTGTGTTTAATAACAGCTGTGACTTATAACAGCTGTGAAAGCGCTTACGAATTTGAATTGCCAGAAGCTGGTTCTCAAGTTGATACTGTTTTACCAACAGCAGACTTTTCATACACTCCAGACCCTGTTAATTTTAATATTATTCAGTTTACAGATCTTTCTTTTCAATCTACAACATACTTGTGGGATTTTGGTGGAGGAGATACCTCAACAGAACAAGATCCAGTTTATACATTCCCAGCAGTAGAAGGTATTTATCCTGTGACATTAACAGCTAGTGATGCTAATGGAGCATCGGATACGGTAACTATAGACGTTGAACTTTTAGATGTGTTTGTACCTATTACTCCTGAAATTATAAATGGAGATTTTACAGATGGTACTAGCGATTGGAAATTTGATACATTCTCGGGAGGTACAACAAATCCTTTTAATGCTAGTTCTGATGGATCGTGGTTAAATTATGATGGTTCAGATAATGGATCTAAAACCAAAGGCGCTAAATGGACAATGAGTACTTCTGCAGGTGCTTATCTAAGTTCTAATACCAGATACGCATATCAAGCAATAGTAGTTTCACCTAATGTTGATTATATTCTAGAATATGAATATGCTATAAAAAATGATGGTACACAGGCTCCAGGCGATAATAGAATCATTGGAGGAATTATAGATGGTCATTTTAATGATGGTGCTGATGCCATTGCTAGTTTTGATGCTGCTCCTTTAGCTATGTTTGTTGGAGATGAAGATTTAGGAAAAACGGTTTTTACAACAGTTCAAATTCCTTTTACTTCAAACGCAACAGGTGAAGTTGCAATACTTATTTATGGTGTTACAGATGTTGATGCTTATGTGGACAATGTGAAAGTATATCCAGTAGACTAATCATTATAGTAATATGAAAAATTTCCGAAAAAAAATATTAGTTTTTTTACTGATAGCATTTGTATCTGCTAATGTCATTTCTCAAAACACGGAAAGTAACGTTACAGAATCGGATAAAAAAATTGAAAAGAAAAAGAAAAAGAAGAAAGGGAGAAAGAAAAAAGCAAAGCTTCCAAAAATAGACCTTAGTCATTGGAAAGTAACATTGCCAGTGGCAAATGAAAAAGGTAAGCCATACGAAATAGAGCCGCCAGAGATTTTGGATTTTGCCAATATGGATATTGCAAAACCTTATATGTATATAGATTCTACAAAAGGAGCAATTGTATTTCATGCTATGCCAACAGATTCTAAGACCAGAAATACAAAGTACACGAGGTCAGAATTAAGAGAGCAAATGGTACCTGGTGATAATAATACCAATTGGACGTTTAAGCAAGGCGGAACTATGAAAGGTAAACTTGCCATGGAAGAAGTCACTAGAGATTCAGATGGTAAATACCATCGCGTTATCATAATGCAAATTCATGGAAGGTTAACCAATGAACAACGCGATTTAATTGGTGAAGATGATAATAATGCACCTCCGATATTGAAAATATATTGGGATAAAGGAAAAATACGAGTAAAAACTAAAATCTTAAAAAACTTAAATGCTTCAGATACCGAAATATTACATGAAGACGCATGGGATGATGATGAAGGTTTTAATTTTAAACAAGAAGTTGGGTTTAAGAAATTTACTTTAGAGGTTCGGGTTTCAGATGGTAAAATGCTTATTGTTTTAAACAATACAGAGTATAAATCTTATGAAAGTATTCACATAAAAAAATGGGGAGTATTTGAAAATTATTTTAAAGCAGGTAATTACTTTCAATCTAGAGATGAAGGAGCCTTTGCTAAAGTAAAATTTTACGAATTAGAAGTTAGTCATTAGAAAAAAAATAGTTGAGTTAGTTTCTTATTGAATTCTACTTTTTAATGTCATGTAAGTGGAATTCTTTAAGGACTATTAAATAGCCTCTAAGATGTTGTATTTGCATATTATTTGCATAAATTTAGCCTGTTAAAACTGGCTAACCAATTTAAAAAGTAAGATATGAAATTAGAAATATTAGCAAAAACAGATGGTGAAAATTTACAAAAAACAATTATTTCCAAAATAAGAGATCATATAAATCTTAAAAATCTTGAACCTGGCGACAAATTGCCCTCAGAAAGGATGTTGTCAGAAAAATTTGGAGTGACAAGGAGTAATGTTAGAGATGCTATTCAAAAACTAGAGTTCTACGGACTTTTAGAGTCTAAACCTCAAAGTGGAACTTTTGTTGCTAATATTGGTGTCATTGCGATGAATGGAATGATAGATGATATTTTAAGATTAGAAGAACCAGGTTTTAAATCTTTAGTTGAGACTAGGATTTTATTAGAACTAAAAACAGTTCGTTTAGCAGCATTGAGAAGAACTGATGAAGATCTTAAAACAATGAAAGAAGCTTTGGAGGCTTATAACCAAAAAGTTATTGCAGGTGAAGATGCAGTACAAGAGGATTTATTATTTCACTTAGCTATAGCTAAAGCGAGTAGAAATAGTACTATGAATAATTTTATGTTGTTAATAACACCAAAAATTATAACAAATTTCGAAAAATATCATGTGTGTGATAAAAATTTAGCTAATCAAGGTATAGAAGAGCACATCGCTATATACGAGGCAATTAAGAGTCAGGATCCTAAATTAGCAAAACAAAAAATGAAAGATCACTTTAATGTGTTATACCAATATTGCTATAACATTAAAAAATCATCGTAATTCAAGTAAATGAAAAAAGCAGGAAATAAAATAAAAGGTTTAAGATGGTGGGTAGTTACTTTAATTGCTATCGCTACGATTATTAATTATATTGATCGTACTTCACTCAGTGTTCTTTGGCCAGAAATTGCTAGTGACTTGTATCCAGGACACACAGCAGATGAAACAAAAGCCATATATGCACTAATTTCTATTATTTTCGTTTTTTCCTATGCTTTTGGACAAGCCATATTTGGTAAGATTTTTGATTGGGTTGGTACACGAATGGGATTTGTACTCTCAATAGGTGTTTGGTCTATTGCTACAGCATTACATGCTTTTGCTAGTGGTATTTTAAGTTTTGGGATATTCCGTGCAATATTAGGAGTTTCAGAAGCAGGAAACTGGCCTGGTGCAACTAAAGGAAACGCAGAATGGTTCCCTACTAAAGAGCGTGCGCTTGCACAAGGAATTTTTAATTCTGGAGCAGCTATTGGCGGAATTATATCCATTCCATTAATTGCAACCTTATCAATATATTTTAGCTGGAAAGCTATATTTATTCTTATTGGTTTAGCAGGCTTACTTTGGTTGATACCTTGGTGGATATTAGTAAAAGCAGCACCTAAAGATCACCCTTGGATTACAGAAGAGGAACGTGAATATATTTTAACAGGACAAAAAAATGAAGACTTTGATGGTGATGGAGTAGAAGATCAGGAGTATAACCCTAACACAGGTGAGTTACTTGGACATAAACAAAGTTGGGGTGTCATATTAGCGTCAGCGGCAATCGATCCTATATGGTGGTTGTTTGTTTTCTGGATTCCAATTTATCTAAATGAAGTTTTTGCTATGGACGTTAAGTCAATGGCATTATATGGCTGGGTGCCTTATGCCGGTGCAATGGTAGGTGCTTACTATGGTGGTATTTTAGCGCGAAATAAACTAAAAAAAGGATGGAACGTTGATAGAACACGTAAAATGGTAATAACCCTTGGTTGTTTTGTAATGTTACCAGCATTATTAGCAATGTCAAACCCACTAGGTATTGAAACAGAGGTTATTCATTTTTTAAATGGTCTAGGAGCTATAGATATGAATATATCAGATATGCAAAATCCGGGTGCAACAACCGCTGTAATATTAATGGCCGTTATTTTATTCGGTTTTCAAACAGCAATAGGAAATGTTCAGACGTTACCTAGTGATCTTTTTAGTGGGAAAACAGTAGGTTCTTTAGCAGGTTTTTCTGGTATGGCTGCTAAACTTACAGCTGCGGGATTAACTTATTTAGTGCCATGGTTAACAAGCGGTGGAAACTATACGCCAGCTTTTATAATAGGAGCAACTTTAGCATTATTAACAGTTGCAAGTGTTTGGATTTTTATCCCAAAAGTGAAACCAGTGACAAAAAAAATATAACATAATTATATATTAAATTAATAAAAATGAGTAATAAAGGAAAAGTAGCTATAGTAACAGGAGCAACAGGAGGAATAGGTTTTGAAGTAGCAAAAAGATTAGGTACAGATGGATATACTGTAGTTTTAAATGGTATTGATGACGATGCAGGAGCAGAAAAAGTAAAACAGCTTACAGATGCTGGAATTACAGCTGAATATCTTGGATTTGATGTTACAAATGAAGAACAAGTCACTTCAAATATCACCAAGATTGGTGAGAAATATGGTAGAATAGATGTACTTGTAAACAATGCAGGTGGTTTAGGTGGTAGATCTCGTTTTGAAGAAATGACAACTGAGTTTTACAGAAATGTAATGGCATTAAACTTAGACTCTGTGTTTTTTGCGTCAAGAGCAGCAATTCCTTTCTTGAAAAAAGGAGAACACCCTTCTATAATTAACTATACATCAAATGCAGGATGGACTGCTGGTGGACCTGGAGCAGGTATCTACGGTACGTCTAAAGCAGGAGTTCATGCTATTACAAGAGCATTAGCAAAAGATTTAGCTGAATATGGAATTAGAGCAAATGCAGTATCACCAGGTACCATTGATACTCCTTTCCATGCACAAATTAAGGCAACTAAACCTGAAGTTTTCGCTTCATGGGCAAATAATATTATGTTAGGGAGATTAGGTCAGCCAGAAGATGTGGCAGGCGTTGTTTCGTTCTTAGCAAGTAAAGATGCATCGTTTATTACCGCAGAAACTATTCAAATTGGTGGTGGACAAGCTTTAGGGATATAACAAGCAAATTTTTTATAAATACTTAGAGTAGCCTTTCAATCACAGAAAGGCTATTTTTTTTTGTAAATTTAATAGAAAACAAAACGAATTATGAATCAAACGGTAACATTTGGAGAGGTCTTAATGCGCCTTTCCCCTTTAGGGAATAAAAAATTTATGCAGTCTAATCGTTTAGAGTTTTATTTTGGTGGAACAGAAGTTAATGTGGCTATTTCAATAGCAAATTTTGGTGGCAGAGTAAGACATATTTCGTCCATATCAAATGATTTTATAGGAGATACAGCAAAATCTTATTTAAGAAAATATGGTGTTAGCACATCAGGAATAGTGCGTTCTAATAGACCTTTAGGCGTCTATTTTCTCGAAGTAGGAGCAGTAATGCGGCCGAGTTCAATTTCTTATAATCGCTCACATTCTGCGTTTTCTGAGATAACTCCCAATATGGTAAATTGGAAAAAAGCTCTTAAAGGTTGTACATGGTTTCACTGGACAGGAATTACACCAGCACTTTGCGAAGGAGGTTATCTTACTTTAAAAGAAGGATTAAAATTAGCTAGAGAAAAAGGGGTCGAAATTTCTGTTGATCCTACATATAGAAGTGGTTTGTGGACGTATGGTGCCAATCCAAAAGAAACACTATCAGATCTATTAAACTATTGTACGATTTTTATAGGTGGTATTAATGAAATGAATGAAGTTTTAGGTGCTAATTACAATTATTCAAACGAAGATTTTATTACGGCAAGTAAACAATTACTAAAAGAATTCCCGAGCATAAAAAAAACATTTGATAAAATTAGAACACCAATTAATGCCTCTTGGCATAAAATACGATCTAGAATGTGGAATAGTAATGAATTTAGAGAAACTAAAGATTTAGACATTACACATATTGTAGATAGAATTGGTACAGGTGATGCTTTTGCTGGTGGACTAATATATGGCTTGCAGCATTTTGATGATTATAAAGCGATGGAGTTTGCTGCAGCAGCAAGTGCCTTAAAGCATACTTATGAAGGTGATGTAAATTTTTCAAATGTAGATGAGGTCATGAATGTTTTAGAAGGTAATACATCAGGACGATTTAATAGATAAGTCTCTATTAGAAGAGTCTCTTACTATCAATTCAGATTTTAAAATATTTTTGTCCAATTTAGGCTTCCAATTTTTGGTGTTAATTCGTTTCAAAAACGTTTCTGCTGCAATTTTACCTATTTGCTTACTATGTTGGCTAACAGTAGTAATAGTTGGGCTAACTAACGACGTAAAAGGTTCATTACCAAAACCAACTAAACATATTTCTTCAGGAACTTTTATATGTTGTTCGTTTAAAACTTGAAGCGCTCCTAAGGCTGCGTAATCACTAGCAACATAAACGGCATCTGGCGGATGATCTAATGCAAGTAATTCTTTCATTTTTATTCTGCCATCTTCAAGATCTAGATTGCTTTCTATTAATAAAACATCGTCTTGAGGTAAATGGTGTTTATGTATCGCATCAATATAACCTCGAATTCTATTATTATAAATTCTAGTGCGTCTAAAACCTCCAATATGTGCAATACGTTTGCAACCTTTAGAGATTAAATGCTCTACTATCATATGGCTGCTTTGGTAATCGTCAATGCCAATATAATCTACATTTAAATCGTTTTCCCCTCTATCAAATAAAATTAATGGAATTCCCTTAGATTTAATTTTTTCGTAATGAGATAAATCTACAGTTTCATTAGCCATAGATGCAATAATGCCATCCACTTGTGTAAATAATAACGTGTCTATATTTCGGCATTCTTTTTCAAATGACTCGTTAGACTGCGTAATAATAATATTATAACCGGCTTTATTTAAAACACTTTCCATGTTTTCTACAACCGAAGAAAAGAAATTGCTATTTGTTTTTGGTACAATAACACCAACTAGATTACTTTTTCCTTTTCTTAAAGCACTAGCCAAGTGATTAGGTTGGTAGTTAAGCTCTTTTGCCACACGTTTTACAGCAGCTTTAGTTTTAGCACTAATTCTAGAATCATCATGTAGAGCTTTAGAAACCGCTGCAGGTGAGATTTTTAACACATTAGCAATGTCTTTTATAGTTATTCTTTTTTTTTTACCCAAGTTTCTATATATTTGCTTAAACGTTTAAGCAAAAGTATCGTTTTAACTTTAAAAATCAAAACAACATCGTTTTGATTTATTTTTAAAAAGTTTGCTTAAACGATTAACCAAAACAATATTTAATTAAAATATAGGATGAAAAAAGTAGTTACTTTCGGAGAAATCATGTTACGATTAGCTCCTCAACAATTTTTAAGATTTTCACAAGCATCAAGTTTTGATGTGGTGTATGGTGGAGGTGAATCTAACGTAGCAGTATCTTTAGCTAATTATGGTGTACCAGTAGATTTTGTAACACGTTTACCAAAAAATGATATTGGTGAATGTGCTATGATGGAAATGCGTAAAAGAGGTGTTGGTGTAGATAAAATTATTTATGGAGGAGACCGTTTAGGGATTTATTTCTTAGAAACTGGAGCAGTAAGTAGAGGGTCTAAAGTTGTTTACGATAGAGCACATTCTGCTATTTCTGAAATAGAGCCAGGAATGGTAGATTGGAAAGCAGTGTTTAAAGATGTGGCTTGGTTTCATTGGACAGGTATAACTCCTGCAATTTCTCAAGGCGCAGCAGATGCTTGTTTAGAAGCTGTTAAAATTGCTAGTGAAATGGGAGTGACTATTTCTACAGATTTAAATTATAGAGCTAAACTTTGGACGTATTGTGATGCAGCACACAGAGAAAAAATAATGACGGAATTAACGTCGTATTGTGATGTTGTGTTAGGAAACGAAGAAGATGCCGAAAAGCATTTTAATATTCATCCTGAAGGTTTAGATGTACATAAACATGGACACGATGTAAAAGCGGAAGCGTTCTTATCGGTTTGTAAACAAATGATGGAAAAATTCCCAAGAGCTAAAAAAGTAATTACAACTTTAAGAGGTTCAATTTCAGCATCTCATAATACTTGGGCAGGTGTATTATACGATGGTAAAACAATGTATGAAACACGTCAGTATCAAATTACGGATATCGTTGATCGTGTAGGAGGAGGTGATTCATTTATGGGTGGATTAATCTACGGATTATTAAAATATCCTGAAGATGACCAAAATGCATTGGATTTTGCAGTTGCAGCTTCATGTTTAAAACACACTATTAAAGGTGATGCCAATTTAGTAACTGTAGCAGAAGTAGAAAAATTAATGGGTGGTGACGCCTCAGGACGTGTAGCAAGATAAAATTATGGCAAATTTTTCAAGAATAGAAGTCGCAAATGTTATGAAACAAACCGGAATGGTTCCATTGTTTTATAACGCAGATATAGAAATTAGTAAAAAAGTAATCAAAGCTACTTACGATGGTGGTGCACGATTATTAGAATTTACAGCAAGAGGAGATTTTGCTCACGAAGTTTTTGGTGAACTTAATAAATGGGTACTTAAAGAATTACCAGGAATGATTATGGGTGTGGGATCTGTGACTGATGCAGCATCAGCATCTCGTTTTATGGCTTTAGGAGCAAACTTTATAGTAACGCCTGTTTTAAGAGAAGACATTGCAATAGTTTGTAATAGACGTAAAGTGGCTTGGTCTCCAGGATGTGGTTCTTTAACCGAAATCTGTAGAGCAGAAGAACTAGGCTGTGAAGTTGTAAAATTGTTTCCAGGTGGTATTTATGGTCCCGATTTTGTTAAGGCCATTCGTGGTCCGCAACCTTGGACAAGCATAATGCCAACAGGTGGAGTATCTCCAACTAAAGAAAATTTAGAAGGCTGGTTTAAAGCAGGTGTCACATGTGTTGGTATGGGCTCTAAACTTATTGCTAAAAATGCTGATGGTAATTATGATTTGGCTAAAATAGAATCGGATACGAGAAATGCATTAGCAATAATTAAAGATTTAAAATAAAAAGTATTGAAATCGTCTGCTGTAACTATAAAGGAACTTTCGTCTTTATCTGGATATTCTATATCTACGGTATCTAAAGCTTTAAATAATAAGCTTGAGATTAGTGAAGCTACACGAAAAACAATTAATACAATAGCTAAACAGCATAATTATGTACCTAATAATTATGCTGTTTCTCTTAGAATAAAAAAAACAGAGTCTATTGCAGTTATATTACCTGAAGTAACCAAAGCATGTTATAGCCATTCTCTATGCCATTTACAGAAATCTGCAGAAAGATTTGGGTATAGAATTCTGTTTTATCAGTCGTTTAATTCTTATGAGAAGGAGTTAAACTACATTAAAAATCTTAACGATGGTTCTATTGAAGGAGCCATTATTATTTCATCAGAAAATAAACAAAAATCACAATTTGAAGGGAATTCACTTTCTATAGAATTACTAAATATTGACAGTAATCAATCGCTTGAAGAGGTAAAACAACTTTCGTATAATAGTCTAATAAATTTATTAAAAGGCAACTAAGGTTTTACTTTGATATTTTAGATAATGTTTTTTATTTACAGAGAAACATTAAAATAGTTATAACCTTGCATTAATTACAATAATCAATATTTTGAAACAAGCCATTCAATACATGATAATTAGTGCACTAGCATTTACATTTTTAAATGTATTTGTAAAGTCATTAAATAATTTTGGAGTTTATCAAATTGTCTTTTTTAGGTCCATTGGTTCTCTGTTTTTTACTATACCATTTTTATTAAAACATAAGATTTCTTTATTGGGAAATAAAAAAGGGCTATTGATAATGCGAAGTATATTCGGGCTCATATCTATGACTTTATTCTTTTTATCTATAAAGTATATTGCAATGGGTACAGCTGTTTCAATACGATATATAGGTCCAATTTTTGCCGCTCTTTTTGCATTATTATTTCTAAAGGAAAAAATAAAACCTATACAATGGTTCTTTTTTTTAATGGCTTTTTTAGGAGTGTTAGTTTTAAAAGGATTTGATACCGAATTAGAAATTAAAGGGATGGTCTTTGCCTTAGTTTCTGCGGTTTTTGTAGGATTAGTTTATATCACCATTAGAAAAATAGGAAATGAAGATCACCCAGTGGTGGTGGTCAATTATTTTATGATTATTTCGGCTGTAATTGGTGGGCTTTTATCAATTAATGCTTGGGTAAATCCAGTAGGTGAAGAATGGCTTATATTGTTAAGTCTAGGTGTTTTTGGGTATTTTGCTCAGTTATATATGACAAAAGCAATGCAAGCTGGAGAAACCAACCAAATAGCACCTCTTAAATATCTTGAAGTCATTTTTACAATCATTATTGGCTTGGTCTGGTTTAAGGAAATTTATACCATTTGGAGTTTGGTAGGTATTTTACTTATTATTTCGGGACTAACTTTGAATATTTTTACCAAAAAGAAATAGTGTTTTTGGTCTAAAAGCTTGTTTGTTATCTGTTTGCATGTATTGTGTTGTGGAAGTTATATGTATGTGAGCGTATAGTGTTGTTTTTTCAGGTATTTGGTATGTTTTTTGTGGCTTTGTAGCTTGTAACTAACTATAAACAACCTTATTATGACAAAGAAATCCATCCTCTTTTGTATTATTTTTATATGTAGTCTAGGGACTATAAATGCCCAAAAGGAAGTGTGTAATACTAAACTTTCAATTTTTCATGAAAATGTAAAGGCAAAAAAGTACGATGCTGCTTATGAGCCTTGGCTATATGTAAGGACTGAATGTCCGAATTTAAATATAGCTATTTATATAGATGGTGAAAAGATTTTAAAATATAAAATTGAAAATTCTGTAGACGATTTAAAATTAGAGTTTCTTCAAGACTTAATCAATTTATGGACAGAGCGACAACACTATTTTGCCAATAGAACATCTAAAGGAGAGTATGATGCTAAAATTTGTCAGCTGCAATATGATTATAAAGACAACTTCAAGAAAAACAATGATGAATTATATGATTGCTTTAACAATGCATTTATAGCAGATTCAAAAACCTTCACACACCCTAAGAGTCTTTATACTTATTTCTCGGTAATGGTAGATTTGTATGATGCAGCTAAGAAAACAGATGCAGAACTGTTTAATACTTATGACGATGTTAGCGAGAAAATTCAAGTTGAAATTCAGAATTATTCAGAAAAATTAAATGAATTAGTCTTAAAAATGGACAGCGGAGAAGCACTGTCCTCAAAAGAAAAAAATAGAAAAAAAGTCTATGAAAGCTACCTTAAAAATTATGCACTTATTCAGGGAAATATTGATGCAATACTGAGTAAAAAAGCCAATTGCGATAATTTAATTCCACTTTATAATAAAGCGTTTGAAATTAATAAAAATGATGCTGTTTGGTTAAAACGCGCTGTAAGTAGAATGTATCATAAGGAATGCACAGAAGCGGCACTCTATGAAAAACTTGTAAAACAATATGATGAGGTGTCACCATCAGCCGATACAAAAGTTTACGTTGCAACCATTTTAATTAAAAAGAATAAAACAGCAGAAGCTTTTAAATTTTTAGAAGAGGCTTATGAGTTAGAAACAGATACATTTAAAAAATCAAAATTAGCACTAAGAATTGGTGTTATTCTTAAGAAACAGAAACAATATAGTAAAGCAAGAGGCTACTTTAATAAAGCTTTAAAGTTAAATCCTGCGAACGGAAATCCGCATATGTTGATTGCCGAAATGTATGGTGAAAGTGCAAAGCATTGTGGTAAGGATAATTTTTATCAAAGAGCAGTATATTGGTTAGCCGCTAAAGAAGCAAAGAAAGGTTCTAGGGTAGATCCTACATTGCAAAAATTAGTGAATCAATATGTGGCAAATTATGAAGCAAAAGCGCCAACAAAAGAAGACATATTTCTCAGAGATATGTCTGGTAAAACCATAGAAATAGGATGTTGGATTAATTCATCAATTGTAGTTCCTTAATTTTTGAGAAACACATATATTTTTTATCTAAAATAACGCAGAAGCAATAGCCTGAATATTGTCACTTTTTCCCATAGAATAATAATGAAGCACAGGTATGCCTGCATCTTGAAGCGCTTTGGATTGTTGAATACACCATTCAATTCCTACTTGTCGTACAGCTTTATTGTCTTTGCATTTTACGATAGCAATAATTAATTCTTCTGGTAAATCTACATGAAAACGGTGTGGAATTAGATTCAGTTGTTTTTTAGTCGCAATAGGTTTTAGTCCGGGGATAATAGGAACCGTTATGCCCTCTTTTCGGCATTTAGCAACAAAATCAAAATATTTCTGATTATCAAAAAACATTTGAGTTACAATATAGGTCGCCCCATTTTTAATTTTCTTTTTTAAGAAATGAATATCACTATCTAAGCTAGGAGCTTCCATGTGTTTTTCTGGATATGCAGCTGCACCAATACAAAAATTTGTAGCAGAGCTGTTTTGTAAGGCATCATCTAAATACTTAGCCTTATTCATATCATCAATTTGAGCTACGAGTTCACAGGCATAATTATGACCCTCTTTTTCAGGTTTAAAGTAGGTTTCACTTTTAACGGCATCACCACGTAATGCCATAACATTTTCAATGCCCAAAAAATCCAAATCAATTAAGAAGTTTTCTGTGTCTTCTTTGGTAAAGCCTCCACACAAAATATGAGGAATAGCATCTACTCCGTATTTATTCTGAATCGCAGCACAAATCCCAACTGTTCCAGGTCGTTTTTTAACAACTTGTTTTTTTAGCAATCCATTTTCAACTTCTTTAAAAACATATTCTTCCCTGTGATAGGTAACGTCAATAAATGGTGGTTTAAATTCCATTAATGGATCTATATTGTCAAAAATAGACTGAATATGCTGCCCTTTTAATGGAGGTAATATCTCAAAAGAGAATTGTGTTTTTCCGTTCGCGTTTTTTATATGGTCTGTTACTTTCATACTATTGCCTGCGAAAGCAGGTATCTCTTTAATGTTTAATCTTAATTTTTATAGACATTATTTTTTGACTTGCAAGGTTTTTAAAACCTGCTAGGTCTATAATTATAATTCTATTAATCTGCAATATTCGGGCTCAACCATTTTGTAGCCTCATCTATGCTTATGTGTCGTCTTTTACTATAATCTTCCACTTGGTCTTCTTTTATCTTTCCTAATCCAAAATATTTGGCTTCGGGATTTCCAAAATAATAACCACTAACACTCGCCGCTGGCCACATGGCTAAACTTTCCGTGAGTTTTACTCCAATGGTTTCTTCTACATTTAAAAGTTTCCAAATGCTGGTCTTTTCTAAATGGTCTGGGCAAGCAGGATAACCAGGTGCGGGACGAATACCTTTATACTGTTCCTTTATTAAATCGGCATTAGTTAAGTTTTCGTTTTTTGCATAGCTCCAATGTTTGGTTCTGACTTCTTTGTGTAGGTATTCCGCAAAAGCTTCTGCCAAACGATCAGCTAAGGCTTTAATCATAATGGAATTATAATCGTCGTGTTCCGCTTCAAATTGAGCAGCTAATGCTGCTGTTCCAAATCCCGTGGATACACAAAAACATCCCATATAATCTTGTTTTCCTGAAACTTTAGGTGCAATAAAATCGGCTAGTGCAATATTGGGTTTGCCTTGGGCTTTTTTGGATTGCTGACGAAGGGTTAAGAATTTTAATTTGTTTGGTCGAGTGCCGTCGAGACCTTCTTTCTGAGACACTGAATCAAGTTCAGTATAATCATCAGAGATTGTCACTTCAATATCATCATCATTAACCGTATTAGCTTCAAATAATCCAAAGATGGCTTTAGCTGTTAAGAGCTTTTCTTCAAAAATACGTTTCAATAATATTTTAGCATCCGCAAACAACTCTGTGGCTTGCTCTCCAACAACGGTATCTGTTAGTATATCTGGATATTTGCCATGTAAATCCCAACTTCTAAAAAAGGGTGACCAATCGATAAATTCTTCCAATTTAGTGATGTCAAAATCATCTATAATTTGAATGCCTAATTGCTGAGGTTTTACGATTTTAGAGGTGTTCCAATCGATTCTTAACTTGTTTTTTCGAGCATCCGAAAGCGTTAAATAGTCTTTTTTCTTGGTACGCTTTAAGAATTGTTCACGGAAGGCATCATACTCTTCTCGAATCTGATTTTTATAAATTCGACTATCGTTTTGAAGTAAATTTCCAACTACCGTTACCGCTCTCGAGGCATCATTAATATGCACCACTGTATTGTTATAGTGCGGTGCAATTTTTACAGCAGAATGCGCTCTAGAGGTTGTTGCACCACCAATAATAAGTGGGATTTTTACATTCTGTTTTTCGAGTTCTTTAGAAACATAGACCATTTCATCTAGCGAAGGCGTAATTAAGCCACTTAAACCAATAATATCTACTTTTTCTTTAATGGCGGTTTCAATAATTTTTTCTGGTGGTACCATAACACCAAGGTCAATGATTTCGTAATTATTACAACCTAACACAACGCTTACAATATTCTTTCCAATATCATGAACATCACCTTTAACGGTCGCCATTAAAATTTTACCGGCGAACTCTTGTTTGCCGTCTTTTTCAGCTTCAATAAACGGTTGTAAATAAGCGACGGCTTTTTTCATTACACGAGCCGATTTTACCACCTGAGGCAGAAACATTTTACCGCTTCCAAATAAATCGCCAACCACATTCATCCCAATCATTAAATGACCTTCTATAACTTCAATGGGTTTGGCGGATGCCAATCGTGCTTCTTCAACATCTTCCAAGATAAAGGCATCAATACCTTTTACTAAAGCGTGTGTAATTCGATCTTGCAATGGATGACCTCTCCATTCTAAAACCTTATCCTCGTGTTCCTTTTTTTGTCCTTTTACCGATTCGGCAAAATCTAATAAGCGTTCTGTAGCATCCTCACGTCTGTCAAATAAAACATCTTCAACACGCTCTAATAAATCTTTGTCTATTTCATCGTAAACTTCTAACATGGTTGGATTTACAATGCCCATATTCATACCGTTTTTAATGGCATGATATAAAAAGGCAGAGTGCATGGCTTCACGAACGATATTGTTTCCTCTAAACGAAAACGACACATTGCTCACACCTCCAGAAACGTTAGCATATGGTAAATTTTCACGAATCCATTTGGTCGCTTCAAAAAAGTCGAGCGCATTTCTGCGATGTTCCTCCATACCTGTGGCTACTGGAAAAATATTAGGGTCAAAGATGATGTCTTGCGCAGGAAATTTAAGTTCGTTCACCAAAATATGATAGGAACGTCTACAGATTTCGATTCGTCTGTTGTAAGTATCCGCTTGGCCGTCTTCATCAAAAGCCATTACCACAACTGCGGCTCCGTAACGTTTGATGAGTTTGGCGTGGTGTTTAAATTGTGTTTCACCTTCTTTTAAACTAATAGAATTAACCACACATTTTCCTTGAGCCACTTGTAAGCCCGCTTCAATGATTTCCCATTTAGAACTATCTATCATTAAGGGGATTCTAGAAATATCGGGCTCTGAAGCGATGAGGTTTAAAAAGGTCGTCATAGCATAAACCCCATCGAGCATCCCTTCATCCATATTAACATCTAGAATTTGTGCGCCTCCATCGACTTGGTCTCTCGCTACTTCTAAGGCTTCATCGTATTTTTCTTCTTTAATTAACCGAAGAAATTTTCGAGAACCAGTTACATTGGTGCGTTCTCCAATATTAATAAAGTTACTGTCTGGTGTTACCACTAAAGGTTCTAATCCAGATAAGGTTAAGTATTTCTTACAATCAGATTCTGCCATTATGCTAATTCTTGTATTAATCTTGGTTTGTAGTTTTTTGCGACATCTGCAATGGCTTTAATATGCGCGGGACTTGTGCCACAACAGCCGCCAATAATATTGATAAGGTTATTTTTAAGGTAGTCTTCAATATAGCCTTGCATTTGTTTTGGTGTTTCGTCATATTCTCCAAAAGCATTTGGTAATCCTGCATTTGGGTGTGCTGAGGTATAGAAATTCGTTTCGTTAGATAAACGCTGTAAATACGGTTTTAACTGTTGCGCGCCAAGGGCACAGTTAAAGCCAACACTTAATAAGGGAATATGTGATATTGAGGTTAAAAATGCTTCTACGGTTTGTCCGGATAAGGTTCTTCCTGAAGCATCCGTTATGGTTCCAGAAACCATAATTGGAATATCAATATGTCGTTCTTCTTTGACTTCTTCAATAGCGAATAAAGCGGCTTTTGCATTTAAAGTATCAAAAATAGTTTCCACTAAAAGTAAATCGGCACCGCCATCAATTAACGCTTCTACTTGCTGTTTATAGGCAATACGTAATTCGTTAAACGTAATGGCTCTATATTCTGGGCGGTTAACATCTGGTGATAAACTTGCCGTTTTATTGGTTGGTCCAATACTGCCTGCAACAAAACGCGGTTTGTCAGGATTTGCTTTTGTGAATTTATCTGCCACTTCTTTGGCGATTTTAGCCGATTCAAAATTCAACTCATACACCAAATCTTCCATGTTGTAATCTGCCATGGCAATGATGGTTCCAGAAAAGGTATTGGTTTCCACAATATCAGCACCAGCTTCAAAATATTTAGCGTGAATTTCAGCTATAGCTTTTGGTTGGGTTAAGGATAACAAATCGTTATTGCCTTTTAAAGGAGATGGGTAATCCTTAAAACGTTCGCCTCTAAAGTCTTCTTCCGAGAAGTTATATTGTTGCAGCATGGTTCCCATGGCTCCATCGAGAACTAATATGCGTTTTTGTAATTCGTCTTTTATATTGCTCATAGTATATGTTTGTTCTCGATATAATTTTATTCCGATGTCATAAAATCACTCGAACTGACGTTAATTTTCTAACGCTTGTTTTAAATCGTTAATAATATCTTCTGGATGTTCTAAACCGACAGAAATTCGTATTAATCCTGAAGTGATGTCGGTTTCTAATCGTACATCTTCTGGGATTTTAGCATGTGTTGTTGATGCAGGATGTGTTACAATAGTTCTAGTGTCTCCTAAGTTTGCAGATAGTGATAATAATTTAATGGCGTTTAGAAAGGTTCTACCGGCTTCAATGCCTCCTTTTATTTCAAAAGCCACAACGTTTCCGCCTAATTTCATTTGTTGTTTGGCTAATTCGTATTGCGGGTGTGATTTTAGAAATGGATATTTTACAACATTCACATTCTTGTGAGACTCTAAAAAGGTAGCAACTTTTAAAGCACTATCGCAATGTCTATCGACTCTAACCGCTAAGGTTTCTAAACTTTTAGATAACACCCATGCGTTAAATGGAGATAAAGCAGGACCTGTATTTCTAGAAAACAAATAAATTTTCTGAATAAAATTGGAACTCCCCACAACAACACCTCCTAAAACGCGGCCTTGGCCATCCATTAATTTGGTGGCAGAATGAATGACTAAATCGGCACCAAATTTTATAGGTTGTTGCAAGTAAGGCGTTGCGAAGCAATTGTCTATAATAAATATAAGTTCATGTTTTTTAGCGATATCTCCTAAACGTTGTAAGTCTAAAATATCTACAGCAGGATTTGTTGGGCTTTCTGCATAAATCACTCTGGTATTGGGTTGAATTAGACTTTCAATGGTATCTAATTCATCCATTTTAAAGTAGCTTGTTGCGATGTTCCATTTAGGCAATATATTATTAAATAGGGTTTGTGTAGAACCAAAAATACTACGACAAGATACAATGTGATCTTCAGAATTTAATAAGGCTGCAAATGTTGAAAATACAGCAGACATACCAGAAGCAAAAGCATAACCACGTTCAGCACCTTCCATTCGGCATACCTTTTCTACAAATTCAGAAGTGTTAGGATTGGAATAGCGACTGTAGATATTCCGTTGTTTTTCGTCTGCAAAAGAGGCACGCATATCTTCAGCATCTTCAAAAACATAACTCGATGTGAGGTATAAAGGGCTTGAATGTTCTAAGTATTGCGAACGTTCAATCTGTGTGCGTATGGCTTGTGTTTCAATGTGTTTGGAACTCATTTTCTAATCATTTGATAATATCAAAAAAACAAATACGTCGTAGACGTAATTTTCTAGAAAATGTTATAAAGAGTAGTAATTACAGATGAGTAATTAGGTTTGGTTATCTATCCAATTTCGCGATAAATGAATCGCCAATTAAGTAGAATTTAGCACCTTCTTAATAAATTTAAGGGTTGCTAAGGCTTCAATGGGTCTAATCCCTCCACCTTTCTTGATAACATTTCAGTAAGTTATTTGAACTTTGTGTGTTACAATATTCCGAAAGAAAATAGGATTACACAAATTTTATTCACTTTATTTTAATGGAAACATATTGCATTTTAATTGTAACTTTGGTTTTCCCAAACACAATAATTATGTTAGAAAATTTCTGGTTTAATGTACAATACGGCATGAACCACGTTTTAGATATTAATGGGTATGACCATATCCTTTTTTTAATGGTATTAGCTGTGCCTTATGTTTTTAATGATTGGAAACGTGTCTTGGTTTTAGTTACGACATTTACCTTAGGCCATACGTTATCATTGGTTTTGGCAGCTTATGGAGTGGTGAGTATTAATGGTGAGTTAGTAGAATTTTTAATACCAATTACTATTTTAATCATGGCCATTTACAACGTGTTTACTGCAGGTAAAAAATCTAAAACGAATAAATTTGGCCTACTATTTTTTACAACTTTATTTTTTGGACTGATACACGGCTTGGGTTTTGCAAGAGAATTTAAAATGTTTTCAGGGCAATCAGAAAATAAATTGGAACTTCTAATAGAATTTGCTTTAGGTATTGAACTTGCGCAAGTCATTATCGTATTTGTCGTTTTATTCATAGGGTTTTTATGTCAAACGGTATTTAGATTTTCACGTCGTGACTGGATGATGGTGCTTTCAGCTATAGTTATTGGATTGGTAATTCCAATGATTACGCAAAGTGATTTTTTAAAGTAAAATTTTAAAAGTTTGGTAAAATTTTAACTGATAGTAAATTGGTTATAAAATACTAAGCTTATATCTTCGTTACTAACTAGTATACTTTGTACAAGAACAAGAATTAATGTCAGATATAAAACAATTACGTTACGACAAAGCCTATTTACGTATAGCTAAAGAATGGGGGAAATTATCACATTGTAAACGCAAACAAGTTGGTGCGCTTATTGTAAAAGATAGAATGATAATTTCTGACGGTTATAATGGTACTCCAACAGGTTTTGAAAATTATTGCGAAGATGATGAAGGGTATACCAAATGGTATGTGTTACATGCAGAAGCCAATGCTATATTAAAAGTAGCATCATCTACACAATCTTGTAGAGGAGCGACGCTTTATATTACGTTGTCGCCTTGTAAGGAATGTAGTAAACTAATTCATCAAGCTGGTATTGTAAGAGTGGTGTATCATGAAGGTTATAAGGATTGTTCGGGAATTGATTTTTTAAGAAAAGCAGGTATAGAACTAGAGTTAATAGAAGACTTAAATGCAGATTCCCATTCTGATGGGAAATAGTATGGCAACTAAAAATAAATACATACCACTAATTATAGGCGTTGCAATTGCAGCAGGAGTTATTATAGGTGGCGAATTAAATTTTGCAGATACTTCAGATAATCTTTTTTCAACTAATAGTAAAAAGAATAAGCTCAACCGTTTAATAGATTATATAGATTACGAATACGTAGAAGAGGTTAATACAGATAGCATTGTAGATGTTACTGTTAATGGGATTTTAAACAATTTAGATCCACATTCGATGTATATTCCTAAAGAAGATTTACAACGTATCACTGAAAATATGAAAGGTGATTTTGTAGGTATTGGTATTAATTTTTATCCTTATAGAGATTCTATAGCTGTAGTAAAACCAACAGAGGGTGGGCCAAGTGAAAGTGCTGGAATTATGAGTGGAGATCGAATCCTTTTAGCAGATGGAGATACACTGTATGGAGTTGATTTTGATAATGATTTTATAGGAAATAAGCTTAGAGGTGATAAAAACACCAAGGTCAAATTGACAGTTTTTAGAAAAGGTGAAGAGGAGCTCTTAGAGTTTGAAGTAAAACGCAAAAGTATTCCAATTAAAAGTGTAGATGCAGCTTATATGCTAACGGACGATTTAGGTTATATAAAAATGAATCGTTTTGCAGAATCTACTTTTAAGGAATTTAAGTTGGCATTAGGCGAATTAAAAGAACTTGGTGCTACAAAACTAGCCTTAGATCTAAGGGATAATCCAGGAGGGTTTTTGGGTGTTGCAGAGCAGATTGCTGATGAATTTTTAGAAGACGATAAGCTGATTCTGTTTACTAAAGACAAAAAAGGAAAAGAAGAACGCATATATGCAACACAACATGGAGATTTTGAAGAGGGCGAAATATATATTCTAATAAATGAAAACTCTGCATCGGCAAGCGAAGTTATTGCTGGAGCACTTCAAGATAATGATAAAGGTATAATAGTTGGAAGACGTTCTTATGGAAAAGGTTTGGTGCAGCGAGAAATGGCTTTAGGAGATGGAAGTGCTGTAAGACTAACCGTTTCTAGATATTATACTCCTACAGGGCGTTCTATTCAAAGACCTTATACTAATGGAGATAGTGAAAACTATTACAAAGATTATTACAAGCGTTTAAGAACAGGAGAACTGATTGATGAAAAAAGTATAGAAGTTGATGATTCATTAAAGTTTACCACACCAAAAGGAAAAGTGGTGTATGGAGGTGGAGGCATCATCCCAGATGTATTTGTTCCTGTTGATCGTTTGTTTGATAATGAAACTATAAATTATCTAAGACGACGCGGTCATTTTGGTTATTTTGTCTTTGAAGAATTAGATAAAGATCGCAGTATATATCAAGATATTTCAAAATACGATTTCATTAATAATTTTGAAGTTAGTGATGATATCGTTGTGCGTTTTCAAGAATATGTTAATAAAAAAGAACGTACTAATATTACGTTTGTAGCCTATAATGACGAAATAAGACGCCTTATTAAAGCCACACTTGCACGTCAGTTATTTGATGATAATGCGTTTGAAGAAATTATAAATAAAGAGGATATTATGGTGCAAGAAGTGATTTTATTAAGCAAAGAATATCCAAACTTTAAACAAAATTAAACGCTTATATTTTATCGTGAACTTTGGTGTGTTTCCCATTATTCCAAAGCGTTAAAATATCTGTCGCTACGTGTGCGCCACTTCCGCATGCCATGGCAAATTGACTTCTCCAACCGGCTAAAGTGCCAGCTACGTAAAGGTTTTTTTCAATGAGATGATCTGTGTTTTTTAACCAAATTCTATCTTTTTCAATAGCAGCTCTTGGGTGTGGTTCTGTGTAGTTTTTAAGACCTTTTATGGTCATTAAGTTAGTGTAGCCTACAGCAACAACTACAATTTTAGATCGGTAACTGTTTTGATTTGTAGTAACTATAAAATCACCGTGATCTTTTTCGATAGCATTTACTTTTTCATTTTCAATCTGAGAGATATGCGGATAAAGATCTGTTAATTGGTTTTTACCATCCTCTAGAATGTCTGCACCTAGCGTACCTGCTTGTAATCCTAAAACATTATTAAACAAAGCGGTTTGTAAATGCGATGTTTTTTGGTGCATTATAATGCCAATGTGCTTGCCTTCTGCAAAAGGTTTGTGTTGTGCAGAACCTAAAACTAAAGCGCAAGATAATCCTGCAGCTCCACCGCCAATAATTAGAGCATCAAAAGTCATTATCGTTGTTTGCTTAATTTTTCAATCTTCTTAGAAATTCTAAGAATCTGTAATAAAATAATTGCACAAAACGCAGCCGTAATTGTAATTAGTGCGGTTTGACTTTCTCCTTCGAAAAGCGCTTCAAAATTTAACTTTGTCGCATTAAAAATAATGAGTGCTAATGCAATAGCAGATAGAATTAGTGTAAATACTTTCATGTTTAAAAATTTAAACCAGTAAAGCTTTAATGTTGTGGGCAAATAACTTTACTGCTATGGCTAACAAAATTACACCAAATATTTTTCTTATAATGTTAATTCCGTTGGTACCTATGATACGTTCTATTTTTGAAGATGTTTTTAGTACTATATAAATAACAACAACATTACTAATTACAGCAACAATTATATTTTCAATGGCAAATTCTGCACGTAGCGATAATAAAGTAGTTAATGTTCCTGGTCCTGCCATAAGCGGAAAAGCTAATGGGAAAACAGAAGCTGTAACAGCACTATGTTCATCGTCTTTATAAAGCGTAATACCCAAAACCATTTCTAAGGCAATAAAAAAGATGACAAAAGCACCTGCAACAGCAAACGAGTTAACATCAATACCAATAAGACTTAGCAAGCTTTTTCCAACAAAAAGAAAAATAATCATGATTACACCTGCTATTATAGAGGCTTTTCCGCTTTGAATATGTCCAACTTTTTTACGTAAATCAATGACAATTGGAATATTTCCAATAATATCGATTACGGCAAAAAGAATCATAAAAGCTGTAAATATTTCTTTAAAATTAAGTTGCATTTCGTTGTGATTTTAATCTTTATATTGTTTCTTAATATAGCTATAAGTATTTGGTTTTTATGTTCTTATTGGCTAAACAACCGCTATGGATTTGAAATTTTTTGCAAAGGTGCGATAATATTACATATTTGCAATATTAAATATCGGTTAAGTTTAAGTATTTTTGCCGGATGTTTCAACTCGGAAAAACCATAGTCTCAGAAGACATTATAGAAAAAGATTTTGTTTGCAATCTTTCAGCCTGCAAAGGAGCCTGTTGTATAGATGGAGATGCTGGTGCGCCTTTAGATAAAGATGAGGTAAAAATCTTAGAAGATATCTATCCAAAAGTAAAACCATTTCTTCGCCAAGAAGGGATTGATGCTATTGAAGCGCAAGGCACTTCAATTACCTCTAGTTTTGGGGATTTTGAAACTCCATTAATTAATGGAGCAGATTGTGCGTATGTTATTTTTGATGAGAAAAAAACAGCACTTTGCGCCATTGAAGAAGTCTATAATCAGGGAGAAATTCAATGGAAAAAACCAGTGTCTTGTCACTTATATCCAATACGAGTGAAGGAATACACTGAGTTTTCTGGTGTTAATTATGAAAAATGGGAAATTTGTGATGATGCCTGTGCTTTAGGCAAAGAATTACAAGTGCCAATATACAAGTTTGTAAAGGAAGCCCTTATTAGAAAATTTGGAGAAGATTGGTATGCCGAATTAGAAAAAGTGGCTGAAAAAATGAAATAATAGTCAAAAAAGGCTGTAAATTGAGTAAAACTGTCAGAGTTTACAGTATTTTGTTCTAACGATACATTTACGACTTATGTCATTAAGATTATAACATAACTTTCAGGTTAAATACTTAAAATTTATGTTATGAAGGTTAAACTTTACTTTGTTTTATTTCTTTTTTATTCATTTCAAATTCACTCACAAACCATAAAAAATGACGCCTATTTAATAGGAACTAAGTTGTCGTTTTATCCAAACCAATGTGGGAATTCCATTCCGGAAGCAGAAGGGAAATTAACTTTTTGCGATAAAATAAATAACCTTGGAGTTGTAGAAGAGAGCACGGGGTTAAATGACAGGCGTGTAAATCGTATGTTGCCCAATTATTTTAATGAAGATGAATTCTATGTTACTGGTAAAGGTTTATCCATAAGAAATGTAGACGGTACATGGGAAAATATTCCAAATATTGCCATTCCTGTAAAAAACACTCAAGGGGATTGGACAAATAATGGAACCATTGCTAACGGATTGGTTTTGCCAAATGGTAAAGTGATTATTCAGGCTTCAAATTTTAATGATGGCCTAAATGTTTACAACAGAACCACAAAAACGTTTGATCTCATTAGTTTTCCAGATAATATATACCCTACGCTGTTTGCTTATGATGCTTCTAGAGGATTGACATGGATTATAGCGCATGGGCCAGGAGGAAGTGGACGTTTTTTATATACTTATGATGGTATTACACTTAATTATATTCAAGAGTTGGTAAATGCGTCACAAATAAGCACCTCTATAAATACATCAAAGTTGATTTATCACGACAATCATTTGTACGCTAGTAGCAATAGTGGTTTGTTTAAAATAGATATCACTAATTTTTTAATGCCAAATGTCACCACAATACAGTACAATGCCTCAACCACACCAGGTTTACCATTTAATCATGTAAGTGATCTTCAATTTGACGTTAATGGTGACTTATGGCTATCTCAAAGTGCTAATGCTGATGGAGGAATAGTAAAGTTTGATCTTGAGAATGAAACATATGAATTATATCAGGTAGCAAAAGAGAATAACCCGAGTTTAAATCACTCATTTAATGCTTTTGCTATAGATAATTTAGGAACAATTTGGGCAGCAGCATCAAGCAGTTCGTCTTTGTATAAATTAACGTTTCCTTCAGGTGTAGAAACTTGGGAAACAATAACGAGAGCCGACTTGGCCGCTTTTGGTGTTCCTGTAACGTATTCGCCTAGTGAAATGTATTTTGCAAATGATCAATTTTATTTTACTACGGTGGATTATTCTTCAGGTAACAGTGCTAACTTTGAGGTGCTTATAAATAATAATGATGTGTGGTCTGGACGAAATGACAATGCGCTAGGTAATACCTCATACTGGTCTAATAATCGTTTTAATTTTACTTTAGCAGGTCTAGAAGGTGGTGTTTGGTGGTTTAATTACTATGATAATATTATAGTACACCGAAAAGCAAACGATGAGCAATATATATTTACAAACTTTAATGATTTAGGATATTTAGGAGCTATAGATGTAGACGGAAAACCTGTGGTAACAATAGGAACTTCTAGATTAAGTAAAATAGACCTTCCTGTTTATTATAGTTTGCTAAATGATAGTAATCAAACGACCAATGGTATTGCAAATTATAAAGATCAAATTTGGTGGTACAATAGAGACATGAAAAGGATTAAGGTCTTAAAACATAATCAAGTTATTGCAACATTTGATTTATGGGAAAGTTATCAGAGTATCTACAATTTTGGTGTCGATTCTAATGGCAAGGCTTGGTTTATGCATTATCCAGGAAATGGTGATTTGTTAATTAAAAAGTTTGATCCAAATACAGAGACAATAACAGATTATACTTTAACCCAAAGTATTGGTTCGTTAAAAAAAATAATACCTGCTCCAAATGGCCATATATGGTTTGTTGGAGGTAGTGGTTTAGTGTATTATGATGGTGATACATTTACCACATATTTAGCGTCTGATTATGTTGAGCTTTATAATATTAAATCGTTAGTAGTAGATATAAATAGCGCGGCTTATGTATTACTAAATGATGCTGCGGCAATTACAAAAATTGAAAATGCTGGGACAGAAAGTGTGTCTTTTTCTATGACTGTAATAGAAGGTACTAATTCAGTTTTGCCTGCTTTAGGTCATTATAGACCAGACGATATAACTATAGATAACCAAGGAGCTATTTGGACCAATGCATCACAAAACACATTTAAACTTACAGATGTTAATGCTGCAAAAGAATATAGAATAGAAGGAGAAACATTTAGTCTTTCAGGTTTAGTTTATAATGATATTAATGAAAATGATGTTTTTGATGAAGGTGAAGAATATTCTGGACAATTGGTAGCATTAAAATTAAATGACAAAGTTTATAATACATTTACCGATACTGAAGGTGTTTATCGTTTTTATCTTTACGAAGAGAATGCAGAATATGAAATTACATTACCAACAATTGGTCAGTTTGTAACAGCTTCTAATAGGCAGTTATTGGTGAATGTAGGAGAGGATGACCAAAACTATGATGGCAATAATTTTCAGTTAAAACCTAAGTTTGTTAATTCTCTTTATGTTAAAAGCAGTTCTAAGACTGGTGCTTGGGGATTTGTGAGAGCTAATTTTGAAAACACATTTACTACTGCAATTGGTAATGTTTCGGCATCTAAAACATTTCACAATTTAGAGGTTACTTATACTTTTAAAAATGATGATGAAAACAGTGCTAATGTTTTACCATCTATTGAAGATGTTAAAGTTTATGAGTTAGATCCAAATGGGAGTTCTCAATTAATAGAACGTGTTACAATAGATCAAATTAGTAATAAATGGAGTGTAAACGCAGAAGTTAGTTCTTATGTGCAAACAGAATTACCAATTACATCCGAACTCACAGAGGCAAGCTCGCAAACCGATATAAAAATTACAATACCAACCGTTAGTCCATTAAACACTTATATCATTGAAATAAATACAGGGCTTTTTGATCCTGTAGAAACAGGAACAGTTATAAATCATGGAGTCTCTAAAATCGGTTCTGATGATTTTGTAGACAATAATAATGTGCCTATTAATGCGCCTGTTATTTTAATTCCATTAGAAGATCGTGATTATGATTTTTCTGGTTTTCCGTTTCAATTTGATGATACACCTTATATAAATCCAGATGATGTTTATTCAGATCCTCCTTATGTAGATCCTAAACAAATATATGCTCCAGCGCCTTATAGAACTAAGATTTACAGTTCTTATGATCCTAATGATAAATTGGTAGATGAAGGAGTATCTGGAGATATTAATGATAGACATATAGAGCGAAAATGGCTGACCTATACCATTCGTTTCGAAAATTCAGGTAACTTTTCAGCTAAAGATATTGTGGTTACGGATGTGTTAGATGCTCATTTAGATCCAAATTCTGTAAAAATAATAGAGGCGAGTCATGATTATGACGTTGATATTATAAAAAATGGACAAGATGAAACGATGCTGAAATTTAGTTTTAATGATATCTTTTTGCCGTTTGAAGATGACAGCAATGATGGTTATATAAAATTTATGGTAAAAGCGAACGAAGACATTTCGGAGAATACAGTGGTTGATAATGTGGCTAATATCTATTTTGATCAAAATCCTCCAATTATCACCAATGTAGTGCAAACACGTTTCTTAACTATAGCGTCTTTGGGTGTTGAAGAAAACAGTTTAGAAGCACAATTTAAAATGTATCCTAATCCGTCTCAGGGCACTGTAACTATTGCTTCAGAATTGGCTATTGAAAAAATTGAAATTTTTAGCCTATTAGGAAAAAAAGTATTTGAATCTAAGGCCAAAAGTATTAACGTTTCTCATTTAGTAGAAGGAACTTATATACTAAAAGTAACCTCTATAAATGGCACGCTAAGTAAGAAACTGATTATTAATTAATATATTAAAAACACTTATATGTTACAGCGTATTTTTGATTGCAAATTGTAATTAAAAATACGCTGTAGTTTATAATAACTTTATTTACAAAAGCATGTCAGGCGCTTATATAAATTTATCTAGGGTATAAATTGAGATTTTAATTTTATAGGTATGTGTAAGATTATTTTAGTACCAGAAGGGGTTTCGTTTTCGTACAAATCTTCAATTTCTAAAGTATATGAATTTTGAAATGATTCTGAAAAATTAGCCAATCTTGCTTTTGTGATATCTATACCTACAGAGTTTCGTTCTAGTTTTTTCTTCTCATTAATTTTGTGCGATGCAATTCTGCCAATACCATTATCTATAATTTCAACGGTTATAAAATTGGGCAATTTTTTACTTACAATAAGATCTATTTTTTTGTTGC
>Ga0209344_10000337_pt1 | contig 87647 bp, 80 predicted proteins | sample Cruoilmetagenom6_FD_187293 | JGI IMG/M metagenome (GOLD analysis project Ga0209344, IMG submission 187293) | Oil polluted marine microbial communities from Coal Oil Point, Santa Barbara, California, USA - Santa Barbara Oil Seep Sample 6 (SPAdes)... | ecosystem: Environmental > Aquatic > Marine... | reverse complement strand
AATCTGGCGTGTCTACCAATTTCACCATACCCGCTTTTAGGGCCGCAAAACCACGCTCGCGCGAGGCGACCCTGAACGCGGTCGCTCTATATCACCCGATTGGCGGTGATCAAAGGAAAAATCACCGGATACAGCATGGATTGTACGATTGCATGCCGGGTCGGTTGATTTTGAAGCCGGCTTTTCAATACAGCGGCTCTTCATAAAGCGCTTTTCCGTCGATCATGATGCGGGCGATCTGCGCTTCGCCCTTGTCGGATATGCGCAACGCCACCGTCGTCCGTTCCTGATTGCGGGTGGCTTCGATCTCAAGCCCCTCACCTTCAGGTACGTAATAGCGCTCGATCCCGAAACGGAGAGAAAGCTGACCAGCTACTGTTTCCGAGGAACCGGAGCGGCTCAATCTGGTCGGCTTGCTTCTGAGAAGGGTCTCTCCAGGCGCACGATTGACAGGCTTTTCTACGCTCACGGCCTTGACCGCAGCCAGACCGTCTTCGCCGGTATGCAGCGTCAGCCACAGCTTCACCGGCCTGTCATGCCCCGGCAGGTCGCCTTCAAACAGAGAACCGTCGACATTTGAGATCTCCTCATAGCGCAGCCGCACGTAGTCCCCGCGCATGAGGTCTCTCGGATCAACGGGCGCCGTCTTGAGAACGATTTCGGTGCCGTCGCGCAAGATCGCCGCGCGATCGAGAATCATCCATGCGGGAAACCCAACCAGCACCAGTGTTGCAAGCGCAAACGCCAGGAACGGATGGATCTCTCGCCGCAGCAGCTGCCCGAGCGCCTTCATGTCTGCATTCCCTTTTTCTTGAACCGCCTCTCAAGGCGCATCATGGCATAGGCCATTGCCGCCAGAACCAGACCACCAAAGAACAAGAACCCTGCGCTGCCCAGCAACGATCCGAGCGTTTCCCCGACGATATAGATCGTCTCGCAACTAAAGGCGAAATAGGCAAACCGGCGAATCAAGTGGTTCTCCCCGCCAGCCACCACCAGCACACCGACGCTGGCTCCCAGCACCAGCGCTGCAAACGCCATCACCCCGGGCAGACTGGTAATGTCGGAATCTGCCTGCACCATCCCGAGACCGCCAAGCAGAAGCACGGCTCCATAGGCTGACAAAGTACCGTGCCTTGCAAACGGCGCACTTGGCCGCGACGGCACCAGGGATCCGGTGGCAAATGCAAGAGCTCCGATAGCAGCCAGCAGATAGCTCGGGTTCAGGTCTGTTCCTTCCTCGAAGATCCAGACCATCGTGCAAATCAGCATGATTGCACAAAGATGCCCCGCAAGGGCAGACCGGGACCGCCACGCTGAAACGCCGACCGCTGCCGTGACAACGAGAGCTCCGACATAACCCACCAGGTCAGGACCATGCCAGGAACTGAAAATCCCCAGCCCGTCCGATACGGTGAAAAGATAGCCAAGCGCCAGCAAGCCGGCGCTGATCGCAGCCATTGGCGAGGAAAACGAGAGCGACACAGCAAGCGCACCGATTGCCCAGCTTAGCATGAAGGCTGCCTCGTCGCCGCTGAGGTGATACATCTGCCCCACAAGGGCGATCCCCGCACCGAAACACAACAGGGTGAAAACCAGCATTGCCTCGGCTATCCAGTGAGCGTTCCTGAGCACCGCAAATGTCGCACCTGACAGGCCCACTATTATAAAGAGAAAAATCATCGCCACCCGCAACGGACGTGCGATGGCTTCCCAGTTCGCCGCCACAAGCGCAATCACGGCAGCACCAAACAGCACCGCCGCCAGAGACGCCAGCACACTCGAGAGGCTATATCCGGTGTGACGACGGTCGTGATCCTCAAGCAGCGCCTCGCCCTGCGCAGAGTCAAGCAAGCCGTTTGCGACCCACTGGTCGATCTCTCGCCTCAAATATCTTCGCAGCATGATGCGATTCTTCCCTTGAACTGGTCCGGCTGCAGATTACATCACCGGGCAATAAGGGCCAACGATGTCATAACAGGCAGTTTGCCTCGCATCATCACGAAATTGCACAGCTACAAGGCAAATCGAGCCAATAATCAGCCCAGCCATGCAATCTCGGAATAGCTTCCATGATGATATTGCACTGCACAAATCGATTGAATGACCCTATATTCAAAACATCGGAACGCCACGGTGGTGAACCGAACAACAGCGGGACAGAGGACGACATCGATGAAACTGATCAACTCCTTCGCCAGCTGGCGGAAATACCGCGAAACATGCGTCGAGCTGAACAGGCTTTCCGAACGCGAGTTGAGCGACATCGGCATGTCACGAAGCGATATCCCATTCGCTGCACGGCGCGCCCTGTAAGAAATTCAAGAATTCGGAGCGGCCTCCTCCTCCTCCCAAAAAGCCGCTTCGATGTGACTGGTGTTCATCCTCCTCCCGAGCATCAGTCTCCCAAAATGACGCTCACCGGATCCTCCTCCCCCGGTGAGCGTTATTTTTTTGTCCGATGCCCTGAGCAATCCAGGACAAGCCGCGACATCATTCCCCTCACACACCTCAGTTCCATACACAGCGCCCCTGCCGCAGAAGCGTTCGTTGCGCTCAAATCCGCAGGTCACGGCACCGAGACAAATGTAATTAGGCCATATCTGGCAAGGGTTTGTTAATTCGCATTGCAGAATTCGCATGGCTCCTTTGCGATTTTTTGCACTGCACAAATCGATTGTAGCTTCCTATATCAGGATCATCGAAACACGGCGCAGGACAAACAAACCGGCGCCACACTGAAAGGTAAAAACTATGAACTTCCGTAAGGCTTACAAAGACTGGCGCGACTACCGCAACACTGTCAACGAACTGTCCCGCATGTCTGAACGCGAACTCAACGACCTCGGCATTTCCCGCGGCGATATCCCGTTCGTAGCTCGCCGTCCTGGCCAGTAAGAACTGAAAAGCTTTGCCCGGTTCACCGAACCGGACATTTAAAACGGCGCCCTGGCAACAGGGCGCTGTTTCTGTTTTGACGGCAAGTCGTCTTAGCTATTTCCGAACCGGACAAATTGTCGGGACGGCCCCACCGCAAATCCCATGCCTGCCGGCCCGCCCACGCCGGAACGGCTGTCGAATTTTTAAGCATCTCCAACAATTGATAAAGTCATAATCGAGCCATTCGAGCCGCGCATATCAGGGCTGCGATTATTGCGCTGCACAAATGAACAGCAAATGCCTATATGACAGGCATCAGATTGATCACATCATTATCACCGCCTGAACCAGGCGCACCCGAGGAGACTGCCATGAAGATTATCAGCAGAGCCCGCAGCTGGATGAAAACCCGCCAGACTGCACAGCAGCTTGCAAACCTGTCCAACGAAACCCTGGCTGACATCGGCCTGACCCGTTTCGACATCGACAATGTGGCCCGCGGCATTCGTACCCGCTAATCGCCTTTGTCATGACCGTTCGTTACGGCGTCCCCTGGGGCGCCGTTTTCGTTTTGCGGACGGATAAAACATCTTTGAGACGGCATCGCGCCCGTGGTAAATGGACGTCATGACCAAGACCTCTTCTTCGAATTCCCCCATCCACGTCATTGGCGGCGGCCTTGCCGGTTCTGAAGCAGCCTGGCAGATCGCCCGCCGCGGTTTGCCAGTGATTCTGCACGAGATGCGCCCGGTGCGCGGCACCGAAGCCCACAAGACAGACAGCCTTGCAGAACTGGTCTGCTCCAATTCCTTCCGTTCCGATGATGCGGAAAACAATGCTGTTGGCGTCATTCACGCTGAAATGCGCATGGCAGGCTCGCTTATCATGTCCTGCGCCGACAAGAATCAGGTCCCGGCAGGTGGCGCTTTGGCAGTCGACCGCGAGGGTTTTGCCCAGGCCGTCACAGATGCGATCGCGACCGAGCCACTGATCACCATTGCCCGCGAAGAGGTCACAGGTCTCCCGCCTGAAGACTGGGGCCAGACCATCATCGCCACCGGCCCGCTGACCGCACCAGGTCTCGCCGAAGCGATCAGTGCGGAAACCGGCCAGGACGCCCTGGCGTTCTTCGATGCCATCGCCCCGATCATCCACACCGACTCGATCGACATGTCGATCTGCTGGTTCCAGTCCCGCTACGACAAGGTTGGCCCCGGCGGCACCGGCCGCGATTATATCAACTGCCCGATGGACAAGGACCAGTATGACGCCTTCATCGATGCGCTGATCGCCGGCGACACCACCGGATTCAAGGAATGGGAAGGCACGCCCTATTTCGACGGCTGCCTCCCAATCGAGATCATGGCCGAACGCGGCCGCGAAACCTTGCGTCACGGGCCTATGAAACCGATGGGCCTGACCAATGCGCACCAGCCCGACATCAAGGCCTATGCCGTCGTGCAGCTGCGCCAGGACAATGCGCTGGGCACGCTCTACAACATGGTTGGGTTCCAGACCAAACTGAAATACGGCGCACAGGGCGACATCATCCGGATGGTTCCCGGGCTTCAGAACGCGGAGTTTGCCCGGCTCGGCGGCCTGCATCGCAACACCTACCTCAATTCCCCCCTGCTTCTCGATGGCAAGCTGCAGCTCAAGAGCAGGCCAGGTCTTCGGTTCGCAGGCCAGATCACCGGCTGCGAAGGCTATGTCGAAAGCGCTGCCATGGGGCTGCTCGCAGGCCGCTTTGCTGCAGCCGAGCAGCTGGGCGAAGAGCTGACACCGCCACCGCTGACGTCCGCATTCGGTGCACTGCTCAACCACATCACCGGAGGTCATCTGATCAGCCATGATGAGCCGGGCAAGCGCTCGTTCCAGCCGATGAATGTCAATTTCGGACTGTTTCCGCCGCTTGAGCCCGGTGCAATCGTGCGGCCCGAAGGCGGCGGCCGTTTTCGCGGCAAGGACAAGGCGAAAGCAAAGAAGCAGGCATATGCCCGCCGCGCACTGGCGGACTTCGCGGCCTGGCTCGGCAATGACGGCGTTCAACAAGCCGCAGAATAGTCAGACCTGGGATCTGCGCTTACTCCGCAGGTGCCACTGACTGTCGGCCGACAAGTGGCTCGGAGCCGGGTAATCCCGGCGCGCCCGCGGAGTCCGGGTGCTGCGCGACATAATCTGCTTTTAATTCGCCCGAGCCTTTACGCGATCCGTCATGGCTCCAGCCCGGCGGCGCAAACAAATACCCGAGCCGTTGCCTCAGTGTGAGACCGGGCCGAGCAGCATCGCGGAACATGTCGATCCACTCATGAAACGCAACTCGCACCGGATTGAACGTGCCGATGTTCTTGACGATACCGTAGCGCGGCATGTCCTCATCCTGCTCCGGTACGAAACTTCCAAACATCCGGTCCCAGACAATCAGTGTTCCGGCGTAATTGGAATCGAGATAGCGCGGATTGGTGGCGTGATGAACCCGGTGATGCGACGGTGTGTTGAAGATCCACTCGATAGGCCGCCACATCTTGCCGATTGTCTCGGTGTGGATCCAGAACTGGTAGACGAGATTGAGCCCGCCCACGAACAGCAGCAGCACCGGATGAAAACCAAGAAGCGCCAGAGGAATTCTCAGGATGAACATCCCGGTAAACGTCCCGGTCCAGCTTTGCCTGAGCGCTGTCGACAGATTGTAATGCTGCGAGGAATGGTGGATCACATGCTCTGCCCAGACCCAGCGACAGCGATGCGCGATCCGGTGATACCAGTAATAACGCAAATCATCGACGATGAAGCATAGCGCAATTACCGCCCAGGAGGTGCCAAGATCCACAATCCGGTACTGCCAGGCCCACATCAGCACTCCGAAAGCCACGAAGCCCAGAAGCAACCCCGAAGCCACGTTGCCGACCCCCATCAACAATGAGGTGGTGGTGTCGCGAGTTTCGTAGTCACCGCGCCCCTTGAAGTAGCGGATGACAAACAATTCAAGCAAAATGGCGACGACAAAAAACGGAATCGCCAGTTGCGTCACATCGGGAAAGTCCTTGAGGTCAGGCATTCCCGTCAGCCTCCGGGTTGTCGAGTTCTGCATTGGCCGCAGCAAAACTGCCGCACAGCCACAAGGAGACTTCCGCAGCGTCTTCCGGCGAATTGAACAGGTAATCTCCGCCCTTCAGCGTTGATTCGTGAAACTCGATCCGAAGTCCCGGCTGGTCTTCGACAGGCTGCACACCGACATCGCCTGGAAGGATCAGGCGCGCCACCTGATGCCGTCCCATGGTCTGTATAAAGCCGGTCTTGCCGTCGGCCAGCCTGAGAAAGCTGGCATTGCCGTCCTTGGTCATCGTGACCGAGCGAATCGCTTCACCCGGATAGGCGCGAGCAAACTCCAGAATGACCTCACCGTGGTCACGGTCACCCTTGCCGCGGGAGCCGCCGGTGTAGTGGACCACGCCGATCAGCAGTGTTACCGCGAAGGCAACCAAAACAATCAAGGCACCAAGACTCATGAACTTCCTCCGCTTGACGTAGCTCCTGTCCGCGTCAACCTGCCGTAACTATGCCGCGCATACCGAATACGCGCAAGGCGTCCAATCCGGCACTGATGCGCCGCATCAAACTGCAAGGAGCTTGCTCGAGACTGTGCGGATCAAAAACTGCCGCGGCGGGCAGCGCGCCACAATTGCCATTGCCTGCGCCATTGCGGCAACCGGACCGGCGCAGACAAGCAATCGGCAGCCATTTTCTCGGCACGAGTGAATACGCCCTCGGCCAGAGCCACTGGCAAATAGGCAGGTCTGACTGAAGCCGGAACCTCCGCAAGTGCCATGCGCGCCTTGGCAAGATGTTCGCGACCAAATCCTGTAAAGGCATGGATAGCATTTGCCGTCCGCTCTGGCTCGGCCCCGCCAAGCAGGCTGTCCCGTGAAAGACCGGTCGCCGACAGAAGGTCTGCAGGGATGAACACCTGCCCCCTGGCCTGGGTTATCGGCAAAAGCATCAGATGTCCGGCAACTGCCTGAGCGACACCCGCGTGACCGCTGACAGTACTGGTTTGCGACGCGGCAGACGGTTCAAGCAGAAACGCCGACATCTGCAGCAGCGATGATGCAGTTTCACCCGCATAGCCTTCATAGCTGGTTTTGTCAGGGATTGGATCGTCATAAAGATCAAAGACCCGCGCATCACACATCGCGAGCAAGGGCTCGACCGGCAGGTTGCGGCGTTTGATCACGTCGAGCAGCAATGAGGCCACCGGATGAGCGTGCGCTTCCTCTGCCCGGCCTTTCGAAATCACGTCGCGCCACCACTGCAACCGCACTTCACCGGGAAGCGGCTCACGCACCCGATCACGGACCGAAGCAATTTCAGCATTGAACAGAAACAGCGTCAACAGGTCGTCGCGGGCACTGTCAGGCATCAGCAACAGCGCCAGATAGCGATCGATATCCGCTGCGCGCAGGCTGGCGAGCAACTCGGACCGGCCTAGACCTGACAACACCGAGTCGGACACTGGTGTCACCCTTCGACAGCAATCAGGGCGGCGGCGACGGCGCGGGATTCGGACAGCATGACATTGTAGGTTCGGACTGCCGCACCCGTGCTCATCGGATCTGACGAGATGTTGGCCGCCCGGAGGGCCGCCTTCAGCTCGGCCGGCAACGGACGGATCGACTGACCGGTGCCGAGCAACAGGAACTCAATGTCCTTTGCTTCATCCAGAACCCGCGCAAACAACTCCACATCGAACGGCTGATTCTCTGTTACCTCCCATCCGTGAACGCCCGAAGGCAGGCACAGGATGGAACCGCGATGCGACATGTCGGCAAACCGGAACCCGCCATTCCCATAGGCGTCTATCGGGGGACGCCCTGGGAAATGCGCAGCGCGAATTTCAATGCCCGAGGCCATATTCAGGCCCTGCTTTGATCCGCACCCTCAGGCACTGTTTCCGCTTCGGTTTCTGCGTCCATGCCGACGCGGAAATTATCCGCTCTCAGCTTGAACAGGATCAGCACCGGTGCTGCGATGAAAATCGACGAATAGGTACCGACCACCACGCCAAAGATCATGGCGAAGGTGAAGGAACGAATGACCTCGCCACCGAATATGAACAGCGCAAGCAGTGCAAGCAGCGTTGTCACGGATGTCAGAATTGTCCGCGGCAACATCTGGTTGATCGACAGGTCGAGCAAACTGGTTAGCGACAGTTTCTTGTATCGCCTCAGGTTTTCGCGCACGCGGTCATAAACCACCACCGTGTCGTTGAGCGAGTAACCGACGATCGTCAGCACTGCCGCGATGCTCGACAGATTGAACTCGATCCCCGTCAGGACAAAGATGCCGATGGTCAAAACGACGTCGTGCAATGTGGCGATGATCGCACCGAGCGCGAACTGCCACTCGAAACGGAACCAGATATAGACCAGGATCGCCAGCAGGGATGCGATCACCGCAATCGTGCCGGCTTGCGCCAATTCTCCCGATACAGTGGGGCCTACAACCTCGACACGGCGAATATCGTAATCGCCTTCAAGTTCACCCCGCACCAGAGTAATGACGGTCTGCTCGGCATTTTCACCCCCGCCCTGCGCCTGCACCCGGATCAGCACCTCACGCGGAGAACCGAACTCCTGCACCTGCACATCGCCAAGATTGAGTTCAGACATCCGCGCCCGGATATCGCCAACATCGGCATTGCCGTCCTTGGCCTGAACCTCGATCATCGATCCACCCTTGAAATCGATGCCGTAATTCATGTTGATCGTGGCAAACAACGCCATGGATGCCAGCGACAAAACAGCAGAGAGCACAAATGTGAATTTGCGAATCCGCATGAAGCGGAAGCTGAAATCGCGAATGATCGAGTCAAGCGCACCTTTGGGCATGTTCTTGGGACGCTTGCGGCGCACCCATTCCGCCACCATCCAGCGGGTAAAGGTAAACGCAGTGAACACGGTCGTGACGATACCCACGGCCAGCGTGATGGCAAAACCGCGAACCGGGCCGGTGCCGAGATAAAACAGGATCACCGCTGCGATCAACGTGGTCACGTTGGCATCAAGGATGGTGCCGAAAGCTTTGGAGAAGCCTGCGTCAATTGCCTGGATCAGCGAGCGCCCTGCCCTGTGCTCTTCACGTATGCGCTCATAGATCAGCACGTTGGAGTCCACTGCCATACCGACAGTCAGCACGATACCGGCAATGCCCGGCAAGGTCAGCGTCGCCCCCAGCATCGTCAGGATCGCGATGATCATGCAGACATTGGCAATCAGCGCCAGATTGGCAATGAAGCCAAGCATGCCATAGGCGATGAACATGAAGGCCAGCACCAGCAACGCGCCGATAATGCCGGCGATTTCGCCCGCGGCAACGGAGTCGGCACCAAGTCCTGGACCGACCGTGCGCTCTTCAATCACCGTCAGCGTGGCTGGCAACGCGCCCGCCCTCAGCAGGATCGCCAGATCGTTTGCGCTCTGGACGTCAAAATTGCCTGAAATCTGTCCAGTGCCGCCCAGGATGGGCTCGCGAATGACCGGTGCCGAAACGACCTGGTCATCAAGCACGATCGCAAATGGCAGACCGACAAACTGTGTGGTCGCCTGACCGAAGCGCTGGCCGCCCTTGGAATCAAAGCGGAAGCTGACAATCGGCTCATTGGTGCGTTGGTCGTAACCCGCCTGCGCGTCGACCAGATTTTCACCCGACACCAGAACCGTACGCTGAATGAGGTAGGGAATCGGCGGATCGTCGGTGGTATAAAGAACTTCGGAATTGGCCGGCGGACGGCCCTGGATGGCTTCCTGAACTGGCATGGAGGTATCGACCATCCGGAACGCGAGCTTTGCCGTCTGGTTGAGCAGGTTCTTCAGTCGTTCGGGATCATCAAGCCCCGGAACCTGAACCAGAATGCGATCATCGCCTTGACGCTGAATCACCGGTTCAGTGGTGCCGAGCTCATCGATACGCTTGCGCACGACTTCAATCGACTGCGCGACAGCAGATGAGACACGATAGGTGATGCCGTCATCGGTGAGAAGAATGCGCAACTGCCCTGGCTGCATCTCTTCGACCGTTGCTTCGGCCACTGTGCCGCCGCCGAACAGTCCCGCACTGACCGGCTCGGATAGTTCAGCAAGAATTTCCTTGGCTTCTTCAACCCTGGCGTCGTCGCGGATCCGCACTTGCACCATCTGACCGGTGCCCGAAAGCCCGGTGTAGCCAATTCCGGCTTCACGCAACAACCGCCGAACATCATCAACCGTTGTGGTCAACCGATCCTTGATGATGTCCTCGCGTTCCACCTGCAACAGCATGTAGGAACCGCCCTGCAGATCGAGCCCCAGCGTAAGCTGCTTTGAAGGCACCCAGTCAGGCAGGCTGTCAGTCTGTTGTTGGCTGAGAACATTGGGGAACGCGAACACCACGCCGGCAAGCACCGCTAGCCAGATAAGAGTTGTTTTCCAACGGGAGAAATAAAGCATGGGGCTCTCGGTTCATCCTATGGGACGAAATGGGGTAAATCTTGCAGGAGGCCAAATCGCGGACAGAAGAAAACTCCTGTCCGCATATAACGGCTATTCCTTGACCGGCTCGCCCTTGACGCGAACATCGGCAATCAGGCTGCGCACCAGACGGACCTTGACGCCGTCTGCGATCTCGACTTCGAGCTCGGCATCATCGATCACCTTGGTCACCTTGGCAATCATGCCGCCGCCTGTCACCACCTGGTCGCCACGACGAACATTGGCGAGCATTTCCGTACGTTTCTTCATCTGGGTCCGCTGCGGACGGATGATGAGAAAATACATGATGACGAAGATCAGCAGGAACGGCAGGATCGACATCAGGATCTCGCTACCACCACCGCCAAGTGCGGACTGGGCGTAAGCCGGGGTTACAAACATGAAAAACTCCTTGAGAAGAAAGCATAGAGCCGCGAAAACCGGCCGCCAATAGTCGAGCGGAATATAGTGGCAAGATAGCCGATTGCAACGCAAACATGGCCTATGCCCAGCTGATTTCACGCTCAAAACCGCTTTTCGGCATTACCGCGCCATGCTACCGGCTTTCCATAACCTCTCACGCTGACAGCTTTTGCCGCTTCACCGGCAAAGCGCGCCCCCAACAGGAGGTGACGGGCGCACGGATCCGAACGGACGGGCAGCCCGGCAGAAACAGCAGCGCATCAGACAGACACGGGACAACACCATGCAAGATCAAACCGCCCAGCAAATCCTCGCAGAACTCGCCCGGCTTTCCCGGGCGGTGGAAACGCTTGCACCCGCTTCCCCTCCCGCTATCGACTTCGAAGCTGCGGACTGTTTCGTCTGGAATGCTGAAGCCCATCACCTCGCCCCGGTCGGCAAGCCCAACCGGATCGACATAGGCCTGATCAAGGGCGTCGATCATGTCCGCGATATCCTGGTCGACAACACAAGGCGCTTTGCCCGCGGTCTGCCGGCAAATAATGTGCTGTTGTGGGGCGCGCGTGGCATGGGAAAATCGTCACTGGTCAAATCCGCCCACGCGGAACTTGCCGCCGAAGCAGAGACGATCGCTCCGTTGAAGCTGATCGAAATCCACCGTGAGGACATCAACTCTCTGCCCGAGCTGATGGCAATTCTCAGACCTTCCGAAACCCGTTTCATCCTGTTTTGCGATGATCTGTCCTTCGACCATGATGACACCGCCTACAAGTCACTCAAGGCAGCGCTCGACGGCGGCATCGAGGGGCGGCCGGACAATGTCGTGCTCTACGCCACCTCCAACCGCAGGCACCTGTTGCCGCGCGACATGATCGAAAACGAACGCTCCACCGCCATCAATCCCAGCGAAACTGTTGAGGAAAAGGTCTCCCTCTCCGACCGCTTCGGCCTGTGGCTCGGGTTTCACAAATGCAGCCAGGACGAATACCTGGACATGGTCACAGGATATGCAGACCATTTCCATCTCAACATAACACCGGAAGATCTGCAGGCGCAGGCACTGGAATGGTCCACCACCCGTGGCGCACGCTCCGGCCGCGTTGCCTGGCAGTTCATCCAGGATCTGGCAGGCCGACAAGGTCAGAGGCTCTGATTTCATCGCGATGTTCGGATGAGACACAAAAAAGGCCGGCACCCCTTAATGCCGGCCTTTTTCACTTTCGCCTGGAGGGGCGCTATTCCAGATAGGTAGTCGGATCCACCGGCGAGGCATTCTTGCGCACCTCGAAGTGCAGTCGCGGCGTCTTGGCAATACCGGACATGCCCGAATTGGCGATCACCTGACCGCGCGCAACCTTGTCGCCACGTGTGACGTTGAGCTTGTCGGCATGGGCGTAGACCGTCACCAGCCCATCATCGTGACGGATCAGAACCGTCTTGCCGTATTCCTTCAGGCCGTCGCCGGAATAGATCACGACACCGTTTTCGGCCGCCTTGACCGGCGTTCCAGTCGGCATGGAAATATCGATACCGTCATTGCGCTTGCCGTTTTCGCTTTTGCCAAAACCGGTGATCACCTGACCACGCGCCGGCCAGCGGAATTTGTCGATCCCGGTTGCAGCGGGTGCAACCGCAGCTGTTTCACCCCTGGTTTTGGCCGCAACGCTGTCTTCAGCCGCCTGCACTGGCGGCGTATAGACCTTCGGCGTCGGAGCGTTCTGAACCGAAGCGGTCGTCGAAGGATCGAGCCTTGATGCGCCGGATCCGGGAATGGCAAGTGATTGGCCGATTCGAATATTGCTGCCTGTCAGATCATTGGCCGTTTTCAACGCATCCACGCTGACGCCGTGACCGCGGGCAATCTTGCTCAGCGTATCGCCGCCCTTGACCACATAAACACCGCTTGTGGCCTGACCGGAGCTTGATGCGGTATCGCCGATTGTCCGGCTTGCAACATCCTGTTTCTCGGGATTTCGCAGCGACGGCGCCGCTGGCAACACAGCCACATCACGAACCGGAGAAGGCGCGGGAACCGGCAACCGGTCATGCTTGACCTCACCGCGAAGGCCGGAGCTCGAATTCGAAGCCCGGGTCTTCGGGTTATTGTCCGGTGCGGAAACAGGTGCCTGGCGCGAATAGACATAGATCGGAATCAGCAACTGCCGCCCGCTCGCCACCCGCGAGGCATCCGTGATGCCGTTGGCCTTCATGATTTCGGATGCCGGCACACCATAGCGCTTGGACAGATTGTAGATCGTTTCGCCTTCGCCAAGCGTGATCCGGGTTGCGCCGGTCGTCGTCCATCCTGCGCCCTGCGGAGCAGTCCCAGTCACGATCGGATCGGGAGCCAATACGGGTTCGGCATTCTGGTAACGTGGATTGACCGGTACCGCAGCAGACACGTCACGTGGCCGTTCCGGGAAAGCCTGCGCCTGAGGTGCCGGCATGGTCGAACGCGCCATTGGCTCAAGAACGGGGACGGAGGCTGTCCGGATCGGCTGCGGCGCCGGATTGCTCGAAGGCAGCACTTTGCGCGCAACCGACGATACCCGCTGCACACCGCCGGTAATCAAGTTCGAGGACGAAGAAGCCACCCGTGCGGCGGAGCCGGGAATCGAACCGGTCGAGGTGGGATCATAGCCTTGCTGCGCCGGAGCGCGGTAATCACCGGGAAACGACTGCGAGACCGAAGATGGCGCTTGCGGGAACGCCTGCTGATTGGCGCTCGGCGCTTGCGGATAGCTGTTGTTTTGCGGATAGGCCGCAGCCTGGGGATAACCGCCCGCCAGCCCGCCTTGCGGCGTCGGATTGCCTCCGATGCTGCCCATCGGGGCAAGCGTGTCCGAAGCCGGCTGAGGAACAGAAGCCGTCAGCAACTGATCCGTGTTTCGATAGGCAAAGCGATTTGCATCAGAGCTGCACGCAGCGGCTGAACTTGCCAACAGCGCAACACCGAGCAAGCGAGTTACCGATGTGCCGGAAACGACAGTCTGTCTGAGACGCATAACACTACCCAATCAACGCAAAACCAATTGCGATGATTAAAGCGTGTTAGTGTTACTCATCGGTTAAGACCGCAGAATTCGGCGCATTTTGTGCCAAATTCCGGCTTATAGCGCAGCCGCGACACCGGGAATGAAAGCCCGGTAAGGAACCTCGAAAAGGTCCTCCCGTTCAAAACGGCTGCCAATTTTGGTCAGCCGCATCATGACCGTCGGGCCATCTTCCTGAACCAACGGCGCGAGCATGATCCCACCGGTTGCCAGCTGATCGACAAACTGGCGTGGCATGGCATCAAAAGCACAGGTTGCAACGATCCGGTCAAAACTGCCCTCCCCGGTTACCCCCTTGAGCCCGTCGGCCTGGCGCGAGACGACGTTGCCAAGACCCAGATGCGCAAACCGCTGCTGCGCCAGCTGAACAAGCGTCTTGTAGCGATCGACGGTGACCACACGCTCGGACAAACGGGCAGCCACTGCGGCCAGGAAACCGCTGCCGGTGCCAAGGTCCAAGACCCTTTGTCCCGGCTCGATCGACAGAGCGGTAATCAGTTTCGCAACAAGGTCGGCGCTTTCGGCAAACCCACCGCAATCGATTGGCACCAGCCGGTCCTGATAGGCCGCATCGGTATAGGCTGCCGACAAGAACAGTGTCCGGGGCGTCTGCTCCAGAGCGGTGAGCAAAGCCTTGTCTGACAGCCCGTCGGCGCGCAGACGCAGGAACAGCCCAGCGAACCCTTCCTTTTCCGCCAGCCGCACATTCATGGCTCAGTCTTTCAGCGCTTTGGAGATCTGGTCCTGAACAGCGTGGTTGGTCAGATCAAGTTTCAGCGGCGTCACCGATACATAGCCGTTTGAAATCGCCTTGATGTCGCTGTTGGCTTCGGGAGAAAAGTCGCGGCGTCCGAATTTCAGCCAGAAATAGGGGAATCCTCGACCATCCTGCCGTTCCTCGATGGAAAGCCCGTGCGTCATCTGCCCCTGGTCAGTCACGACAACACCCTTGACCTCGTCGGCAGGACAATTGGGGAAGTTGACATTGATGAGCGTGCCGGCGGGAAGGCTGATCTTGATCAGCTTCTTGAGCAGATCCGGTGCCAGCGATTCAACCACATCCCAAGGCAGGATCCTGCCATGATTGTAGGCCTGGCTGATAGCGATCGACCGAACACCCAGCAACGTACCTTCGATCGCGCCGGCAACGGTGCCGGAATAGGTCACATCGTCGGCAACGTTCTGTCCTGCATTGACACCCGACAACACCAGATCAGGCTTTTCGTCCATCAGGCTCTTGATCGCCATGATCACGCAATCGGTCGGCGTACCACGAAGCGCAAAGGTCTTGTCACGCACCTTGCGCAACCGCAGTGGCTCGGAAAGCGTCAGCGAATGCGCTAAGCCGCTCTGGTCGGTTTCAGGCGCAACGATCCAGACATCATCTGAAAGCGTCCGTGCGATGCGCTCAAGCACCTCAAGTCCCTCGGCATGAATACCGTCGTCATTGGTGATGAGAATACGCATAGTCTGCACTCCTGAAATGAACGGATTACGCCGCCTTTTCGATTTTGGTGATTCCGCCCATATAGGGCCGAAGCACGTCGGGAACGGTAATCGTCCCGTCGGCGTTCTGATAATTTTCGATCACCGCGATCAGCGCCCGGCCGACTGCCACGCCGGATCCGTTCAACGTATGAACAAACCGCGTCGCCTTGTCGCCCGCCTTGCGGCAACGCGCGTTCATCCGCCGCGCCTGAAAATCGCCGCAGACAGAGCAGGATGAAATCTCGCGATAGGCCTTCTGCCCCGGCAGCCAGACCTCGATATCGTAGGTTTTACGTGCACCAAAACCCATGTCGCCGGTGCAAAGAACGATTGTCCGGAAATGAAGCCCCAGGCCCTTGAGCACCGCTTCCGCGCTGGCCGTCATCCGCTCATGTTCCTCGAGCGAGGTTTCCGGAGTGGTCACCGAAACCAGTTCCACCTTGGTGAACTGGTGCTGGCGCAGCATGCCGCGCGTGTCGCGGCCTGCGGAGCCCGCTTCCGAGCGGAAACAGGCGGTCTGCGCCGCATAACGCTTGGGCAGCTGTTCTTCGGCGATGATTTCACCGGCTGCCATATAGGTCAGCGGAACCTCTGCCGTCGGGATCAGCCAGCGGCCATCGGTGGTCTTGAACAGGTCGTCGCCGAACTTCGGCAGCTTGTCGGTGCCATAGGCGGCGGCATCATTGACCATCAGGGGCGGATTGACTTCGGTGTAGCCGTGCTCACCGGTATGCAGGTCCAGCATGTACTGGCCAAGCGCCCGCTCGAGCCGTGCAAGCCCGCCCGACAAAATAGTAAAGCGCGCACCCGACATTTTCGCCGCGCGTTCGAAATCCATCATGCCCAGCGCTTCGCCGAGCTCGAAATGTTCTTTGGGCTCAAACCCCAGATCCGGCTGCAGACCGGAGACGCGGACCTCGACATTCTCGCTTTCGTCAGCGCCCACCGGCACATCATCAAGCGGAATATTAGGCAGAACCGACAAGGCATGTTTGAGCGCTTCGTCAAGTTCACGCTCCTTGGCCTCACCGGCCTGAAGCTCATCCTTGATGGTCGCAACTTCGGCCTTCAGACTGTCGGCTGTGGCCTGGTCCTTGGCGGCCATCGCCTTGCCGATTTCCTTGGAGGCTGCATTGCGGCGCTCCTGCAGAGCCTGCAACTGTCCCACATGACTGCGGCGCGCTTCATCGAGCTCAATCAGCTGTGCCGATTGAGCTTCAGCGCCACGCTTGGCCAGCGCAGCATCAAGGGCTTCGGGGTTCTCACGTATCCATTTGATGTCAAGCATGGCTGGTTCCGGTACTCAATTGGCAGCGCCAAACCCGCAACCGTGCCGTCAGACGGCACGGCGCAAAATCAAGACCGGAGCTCAGGCGTCCCCTTCGGGATCAGAGGCTGCCGCCGATGCTTCTTCGGCTTCCGCCATGGCCGCTCTCGCAGCGCGCTGGCGCTCCACGAGTCGGGCGCAATAGATGGCAATCTCGTAAAGAATGATGGTAGGCAGCGCAAGCCCGATCTGGGAAACCGGATCCGGCGGGGTCAGGATCGCAGCCGCGATGAAGGCTGCGACAATGGCATATTTGCGCTTCTCCGCCAGACCGGTGCTCGACACCAGCCCGACCCGCGCCAAAAGCGTGGTCACCACCGGCAACTGGAACACCAGTCCGAAGGCAAAGATCAGTGTCATGATCAGCCCGAGATACTCGGACACTTTCGGCAACAGCATGATCGAGGCTTCACCGGTGCCGCCAACCTGCTCCATCGACAGGAAGAACCACATCACCATAGGCGTGAAGAAGAAATAGACCAGCGCCGCACCAAGCAGGAACAACAGCGGCGAGGCAACCAGGAACGGCAGGAACGCACCGCGCTCATTCTTGTAGAGCCCCGGCGCCACGAATTTGTACAGCTGAGCCGCAATCATCGGAAACGCCAGCACAAGGCCGCCGAACATGCCGATCTTGATCTGCGTGAAGAAGAACTCCTGCGGCGCGGTGTATATCAGCTCGATCTTGCGGTCTGACATTCCAGCCCAGTCAACAGCCCAGGTAAATGGCTGAACCAGCATGTTGAACAGCGGCTTGGCGAACGCGAAGCACACCAGGAAGGCGATGAAGAAGGCGCCGATTGCCCACATCAGGCGATTGCGCAGTTCCAGCAGATGCGTCATCAGCGGCTGCGGCTTGTCGTCGATATTGTCCTCGGTCACGCCTTGTCCTCGCCTTTAGGTTTTCTGGCGCGAGGCGCACTTTTGGCCGCGGCCGGCTTTGCAGGCGTTTTTGCCCTGGATGCAGGCGTCGCGGCTTTCGCAGCAGTTTTCGGTGCCGGAGCCTTGGCGGCGGCAGCCTTCGGAGCTGCAGCGGTCTTGGTCGCACCAGTCTTGGCCTTGGCGGAGGCCGCAGCCTTGGTGGTCTTTGCCGCAGAAGCAGGCTTTGCTTTTGCTGTTGCCGGAGCCTTGGTTGTTTTCGCCGCGGCGGACTTGGCCGCAGGCGTCTTTTCCGCGGCAGTTGCTTTCGCGCCGGGCTTTGCCGCTGCTTCGGCAGGCTTGCTTGCTGGCCAGCTCTCCGTGAACTTCGGCGGGCCATCGTCAAGCTTCATCGCCGGTTCGGGAGCAGCCATCTTCGGCGGCTCTTCAGCCGTCGAAGATGGTGTCTTGACCGATTTTTCCAGGTCCGCCTTGATATCCTTTGCCGTGTCCTTGAGCGGATTTACGGCATCACGAAGGTTCTGCATGGGATTGAGCTTGCGCGCGTCATCAAACGTCTTCTTGACATCGTCAAGTTCCGCTTCCCGCAACGCATCATCGAACTGGCCGCGAAATTCGGAGGCCATGCCTCTGAGTTTCTTGGTCGTCCGCCCGAAGGCGCGCAGCATGGGCGGCAGGTCTTTCGGACCAACCACGATGATCAGCACAATGGCCACGACCAGAAGTTCTGGCCAACCGATGTCGAACATTCAGACGTCTCCTCACCCGTCAGGGCAACGGGATTGGGATATCAGCTACGGTCCTTGGCTTCTTCAGCCTTGCTTTCGACCGTCTTTGTCTCAGGCGCAGTTTCGTCGTCACCCATGCCCTTCTTGAAGCTCTTGATGCCCTTGGCAACATCACCCATCAGTTCAGGGATTTTGCCGCGGCCGAAAAGAAGCAGGACGACGACCAGAACGATCACCCAATGCCAGATACTAAATGAACCCATGATACTCTCCTGTATGCATTCCACCCTGATTTAGGGTGTTTATCCGTTTCTTTCAAACACCAATATGTCACGGGCGTTGACGGTGACCGAAACATCGCGGACGCCGCCCCTCAATTGACCTGCGCGAATGCGCGCGTCAATCGGGTTCTCACCCCCCGCAACCGCCACTGTCACCAACTCCTCCACCCCGAGAAATCTCCGCGCCACAATCCGTGCCGACACCCCGCAAGGTGTTTCCGTAACTTCAACGCCCGGCAGTCTTATTGCAATCGAGACGTTAGAACCATGCCCAAATCCATTTGCGGCAACGGGACCCAGCGGTGTTTGCGCAATACCGTCTGACACGACACTCTCGAAGACGTTGATTTCCGAGAAAAACCCCGCAGCAAAAAGATTGGCCGGCCGGTGATAAAGATCATCAGCTGTTCCAACCTGAACCAATGCCCCGTCTTTCAGCAAGGCGATCCTGTCGCCCATGCGCATCGCCTCTTCCGCATCATGGGTTACCACGATTGCCGTGGCCCGCGCTTCACGCAGGATTGCAAGGGTTTCGGCTCTGACACTGTCCTTGAGCCTGGAGTCCAGACCGGAGAACGGTTCGTCCATCAACAGAACCGCAGGACGCGGCGCCAGCGCCCGCGCCAGGGCAACGCGCTGCTGCTCGCCACCTGACAGCGCATGTGGATAGTTTTCGGCATAGTGCACCATGCCGACACGGTCGAGGGCTGCCAGTGCCTCGCGCTTGGCGTCAGCCGATGACAACGCCGTCAGACCAAATTTGACATTGTCTAGGATTGTCAGATGCGGAAACAGGGCAAAATCCTGAAACATCAGGCCAATGCCGCGCCGTTCCGGTGGCAGATTGGTTTGCGGACCGGCAATCTCGCGGTCGTTGAGCAAAAGCCGCCCTTGCCCCAATGGCTCGATACCGGCAGCAAGTCTCAGCAGCGTCGTTTTTCCGGAACCTGAGGGGCCGAGCAGACACAGCACTTCACCGGGCTCGGCCGCCAGCGTGACGCCACGCAGTGTCGGCTGATCACCATAAGCATGATGAACATCCTCAAACGCCAGTCGCGCGGCGAAGGTAACGCCGGCAGTCCTGCGCGCGATAGCCGCTCTTGTCTGCTGTGTAGCGATTGTAGGAACCCTTGTCGTCAGCAACACCTGGCCCGGAGCATCCGCGCCCGGATGCTTAGTCCTCCGCTTCACCCATCGGTGTCAAGAGACCAAGCTCTTCCAAATCGAGTTGAGTGATCGGGTCTTCATCCTCCGCGAAATCATCACCGGAGTTGGGCAGCGGCGGTTGGAAGTTCGAAGGGACCCGTCCTGAAAGCAGGCCCGCGCCCTTCAGCTCGTCCATGCCGGGCAGATCACGCAGGTCTTCAAGCCCGAAATGATCCAGAAACGCCATCGTCGTGCCATAGGTAACCGGGCGCCCGGGCGAGCGACGACGGCCACGCATGCGCACCCAGCCGGTTTCAAGCAGCACATCAAGCGTGCCCTTGGATGTTGCAACACCGCGCACATCCTCGATCTCGGCCCGCGTGACCGGCTGGTGATAGGCAATCGTCGACAGCACTTCGAGGCCGGCCCGCGACAGTTTTTTGGCCTCGGTCTCGTCACGCCGGATCAGGAAGCCCAGATCTGCCGCGGTGCGGAAGGCCCAGGCGTCACCGACTCGAACCAGATTGACACCGCGTGCGGCGTAGCGCTCGGAGAGCTTCGCCATCACCTCTCGGACCGGCGTGTCCTCGGGAAGTTTGCCCGCGATCAGTTTTTCTGCCACCGGTTCACTGGACGCAAACACCAGCGCCTCGGCAATGCGTTCTGCCTCATGCAGCGCTCGGCTCTTCAGCGCATCCAGAGCATCCGGCTCAATGCCGTCCGCCCGTACATCCTCTGCAGCCCCGTCAAAGGCATAAGCGGCGCCCTGGCCCGGATCCATGATCATGCTTTGCTCCCTGCGCTGACAGCCGCCTGTGGCGGCAGTCGCATGAAGATAGGTTGAAACGCACCATCCTGTCGGATTTCCAGCCGTCCTTCCCGCACCATCTCGAGACTGGCGGCAAAGGAGCTGGCGATTGCAGTTGTTCGTTCTGCGGGATCGGACAGGTAGCGTTGCAGATAGTGATCAAGCGCTGTCCAGTCCTTGAGCTCTCCGATCAACCGGAAAAGGATAACCCTTGCATCACTGAGCGACCAGACACGCCTGCGTGAAATCGTCACTTCGGTTACGGTCTGGCGCTGCTTTTGCGCGGCATAGGCCGTCAGAAGGTCGTAGAGAGTTGCGTCAAAATCCAGCGTCTTGTCGATGACCATCGGCTCGGGCGCACCGCGAGCGAACACATCGCGGCCCAGACGGTTGCGGTTGACCAGTTTGGTCGCGGCTTCCCGCATGGCTTCCAGCCGCTTGAGCCTGAACGCGAGCTGGGCCGCCATTTCCTCACCACTGGGCTCATCGCCTTTCGGCCCCTGCGGGATCAACAGTTTTGATTTGAGGTAAGCAAGCCAGGCCGCCATCACCAGATAGTCCGCAGCCAGTTCCAGCCGCAGCGCGCGCGCTTTTTCGACAAAGAGCAGATATTGCTCGGCCAAAGCCAGAACCGAAATGCGCGCAAGATCGACACGCTGGGTGCGCGCCAGATGCAGCAGCAGATCAAGTGGGCCTTCGAAACCGGCGACATCGATCACAAGAGATGGATCACCCGTAGCCCGGTCAGCCTTGGCATCTTCCCACATCACATCCATGGGAGTTTGCCCCGGCTGCGCTTTGCCAGAGGGCGTCTTGCCGGAAGTGCCACCGCTTTGCCGGGTGCCGTTGCTCACGTCTGCCGCCTTTCAGATCCCTGCTCAGGAGGCCGCCATCAGCCCCTCGAATTCATCACGCAATGCAGCCTCGTCACTGTCGTCGGGAGCGCGGAAGGCTGCCATGACACCCTCCGCGCGACGCAAGGCCACATCCGCAAGCACCGAAGTTGCCGACGCCACGGCTTCCATTTCCGCCCGAACGCCATTGCAGTGCAATGTGACATCGCATCCTGCGGCAAAAATTGCACGGGTCCTCGTGGCGAAATCCCCAGAAAGCGCATTCATCGACACGTCATCCGACATCAACAAGCCGTCAAACCCGATTTCAGACCGGATAATCTGCTCCACCACCCGGGGCGATGTTGTCGCGGGGTGCTCTGCATCCAGAGCCGTGAAAACCACATGCGCCGACATCGCCATAGCTTCGCCTGCCAGCGCCTTGAACGGAATGAAGTCATGCGCGGAGAGTTCTTCATGCGACGCGTCGACATGGGGCAATTCGAAATGCGTATCCGCCCCTGCCCGCCCATGACCGGGAATATGCTTGATTACCGGCAGCATGCCGCCGGCCTTCAGTCCCTCGGATGCCGCCCGTCCGAGCACCGAGACAACATCCGGGGTGATCCCGTAGGCCCGGCTTCCGATAACCTCGTGCCCACCCGGCGACGGCACATCCAGCACCGGCAGGCAGTCGACATTTATCCCCAGCGGCAAGAGATCGAAGGCATGCAGCCGCGACATGATCCAGGTTGCCCGAAGTCCGGCCTCGGGGTTGGACAGGTATAGCGCGCCGAGATCGGCGCCCGAGGGATATTGCGGCACCAGCGGTGGCTTGAAGCGCTGGACGCGCCCGCCCTCCTGGTCGATCAGCACCGGCGCATCCGGACGGCCGATGCTCTCCCGCAGGCTTGCGGTCAGCTCCGCGACCTGGCTCATACCGACAATGTTACGGCCGAAAAGGATAAAACCCCACGGTCGCGTGTCCGCGAAAAATGACGCTTCATCCGGGCTCAGTTCAGGTCCGGCGCATCCGAATATAACTGCTTTTGATTCGCTCATGCCGCAATGGTAGACGAACCGCCATCATTTGACAGCAAGCTGCACCGCATCTGCACATGTGAAAAAGGCCGCACAGGATGCGGCCTCTCGTTTCATCCCGGCGTCGGCCCAGGCTCAGCGTGACACAAAGCAACTGCCACCTGCCGCCTTGTAACGGCTGCAGAGCGCGGTGGCCTGATCTCTCGAACCGGCCGGAACGCGCACTCTGTGAAACACGCCCTTGCCCGGAATATCGGCCCGCTGGATATCGACACTCTGACCACCCAGCACGGAGCTGTAACGACTGGACAGGGTGCGCCAGGACGATTGCGCACCTTCCACAGTTGGTTGTGAGGCGATCTGAACATAATACCCGCCAGGATTGGCGACCGGAGCTGCGGCCGCAGGAGCAGGAGCAGCTGTCGCCGGAGCCGATGCTACAGCGACGGGCTGAGGCGTCGCAGCTGCAGCCGGTGCCGCACCAACGGTGCCACCCTGTGTAACCGTACCGACCACATTGACCGGCTGGTCTGCCGGGCGGCCTTGCGGAACCGGTGCGTTGGCAACAGGCCGGATTTGTTGCGTGGTGACAACCCGCACCGGCGCAACAGTACCTTCTGTGGATGCTGCCTCGGTGTCTGCCTGCTGGACTTCAGCAGTCGTATCGTCATCTGCGGAAACCTGTGTGACAGGTTCGGGACTTTGCAGAGGCTGGGCCGGGGTGTCGCTTTGTGTCTGCGCCCCTACCTGTACCTGTTCTTGTGCCGAAGCCGTATTTTGTTCGGTGACCTCCACCGAAGCGTCCGCCTCAGGCTCGGCGACCTCACGTGCGACGATCGACCCGTCCGGCTTGACAATCATCGTGCGGACCTTGCGTGGCGATACCACCGGCGCAGCGACATCATTACCCACCACTTCGGCCGTCGACCCATCGGCGGACAACCGTTCCTCGGATTTCTCGGAGAACTCGGAGCGTCCTTCCAAAGGCAGGATTTCAGGATCCAGGGTTCGCTGAACGACATCCACAGGCTCTTCAGCCGAATTGACCAGAGCCGGCTGCCCGGACGAAGTTCCGGTTCCGCCAGCAACACGATCATAGACCGCCTTGTCCTGGTTGGGCACGGTTACCCCGCCCGGATTTTCCGGCAGAACCTTCACCGGGTCCTTGTCAGCTCGGATGATGCGCGGCCCACCGTCAGCCGTCGTTTCACCGCCCGACAACATGCTCCAGCCGAAAGCGCCAGCGCCGGCCAGCAATGCGAGTCCCAGCACAGCAAAAGCCAACACGGGACCGCGCGAACGGCCATCATCTGTTGCACCGGCTCCCGCAGCCATCTCTTCATTGAAGTCGAAATCTGCGGCCGGATAGGTCGCATCAATACCCTCGACCACGGAAGGACGGCCATCCTCACCCGGTCTGACACCAAGCTCCCGCTCCAGCGCGATGTAATCATCAGACACTTCATCGGCGTGAGCGGTCGCCGCGCCACGGTTCCAGCCTTCTGCTGCCGCAAAACTGCCTCCGACCCCGGCCGCTGCTGCCTCGTCGGCATGCGTATCAGACCGATCGACAATATCCGCAAATTCCCGTTCGATCTCGGAATCGTAATCCGGGTCAATCGGCTGCGGCTCATCCTGCTCCAGTTCAGGAACATCGATATCAGCGACCACTTCGACCATTTCATCGGATTCGGAAATCAACCCGGCGTCGAAGTAATACTCGGAATCATCTGAGGCTGAGCCGCCTGGTTCCAGACCGTGTTCAGACGTCTCGAACCCGTCAAGCCAATCGCTCTGTTCAGGCACGTCGGCAGCAGGCACGGTAGAGGGGGGCGCCGCTGGCTGGTCAGACTGTTCTTGCGACTGCGCCACCACATCATCGGCATGTGGCGCAAGACCGAGAAAAGCCTCCGAGATCTCGTCGCGGTAAACTGGCTGCTCGAGTTCAGGACTCGCAGACAGCCAGTCGTCTGCTTCAACGACCTGTTCAGTCTCGAGCGTGGTTGCGAGCATCTCAACAGTTTCAACCGGACCCGTACCAGGCTCTGTTTCATCGAAACTGTCAGCAAGGGCCTGTTCCAGATCCAGGTCCAGATCAAGGTCGTCGGTTACATCACGGTTCTTGGCCGCTGCATTCACTACGCGCTCAGGCAACTCGAACATGTCACCCAACTCTTCATCGAGTTCCTCGCCCGCACCTTCTTCAATGCTGTCGAGAGACCAGCGGCCTTCCGCCTCATTTGACGGCAAGTTACGCGGCACGGGAGAGGCTCGATCGGCCCCGTCATTGTTTATCGACGCCAGCAATTCTTCGGCAGCATCGTCAAAAACCGCAACTTCGTCATCAAGACTGCTGTCATTCAAGGCATCCAGAGCGGTCTCGACTTCCAACTGTGCGGCGCTGTCGGCCTCATCCAGCTCCTCGTTCGTGCCACTGTCATCGCGGCCCGACCCCATGGCAACCTCGTGGCCGAAAACATCGAGTTCGGTGGAGAGATACTCTTCAAAATCCAGCGGCGCATCATCGGCCGGATTGTCATCTTTGGGCTTTATGTCCGATGTGGCCGGCGTCTCAATTGCTGCTGTCGCGACTTGAGCCGTATCCGGCAGTTCGAACCGCACCATATCGGCAAACACATCATCGTTGACAGGATGCCCCGCATCAGCCGGCGGCGCATCCTCAGCCGCAGCAACAGGTCCGGACGGACCCTCCGCTTCGGCGTCGTTAGCGCCCGCCCTGTCAGTCGGCGCAGCACCAAACTCGGTGACATCGGCTGACGGCGTGGGCTCATCGGCATCCAGCGTCATCATCCAATCATCATCGATCCCCGTTTCATCGCCATGATGAGTGGTGCCCTGCGCATGCGGCACTTCAGTTCCGATGGCCTCGAGAAGGGCCTCGGACGACCGCCCGTCCGCCATCAGAAAATCTGCATCTTGAGTGGGTGCAATATCAACCGGGCTTTCATGGCCACCGTCGTGAAGCTCTGGCTCACTCTGAAGCTCCGGCTCACTCTCTTGTGCAAAGGCCAAACCGAGTTCCTGATCAAGCTCCAGACCCAGTTGCTCATCGAAATCAGTTTCCGCCAGCATTGCATCGACGGCTTCTTCCGCTTCGACGTCGTCGAGCTCCTCATCGGAAGGAGCAAGAGGCACATCAAGCTCACGCATCAACTCGGCCTCGAGATCGAATTCAGCCGACTCGGGGGATTCGCCTGTCCCAGGTTCTGCTTCGGACGGCCGTTCGTAACCAATAATCCTGGCAAGTTCCGCCAAAGGATCATCGACTTCTGACTCGGGCTCCGGGGACCGCGTATTGCTATCGAATTGATCAGCCATGCATCACTCACATACTTTCGCACACTCTACTGCCAAAGCATTGTGCGGAAAAGGTGACGTTTAGCGCATTTCTTCCGGAGCATCAGTCCCGGTAATCATGAGACCCGACTTCAGCACCGACGCGACAGCGTACACCAATCCCAACCTGGCAATAGTTGATTGTCGGTTTTTATCGTTAACAAACCGCAAACCGGGCTCGTCTCGCCCTTTGTTCCAGTGCGCATGCAGCAAGCTTGCAAGTTCATAGAGGTAAAACGCCACCCGGTGTGGCTCCTGTCCGGAGGCCGCAGCTTCGATCATCCGCGGATATTCGCTGAGCTTGGCTATCAGCGCCAGTTCGCTCTCATGCGTGAGATCCGACAGGTCTGCTGATGCCAATGTCTCAGGCGACAGATCCAGATCAGGGAAGGTCTCCAGACCCTGCCGCATCACCGATGCGCACCGGGCATGAGCGTACTGCACATAAAAGACCGGATTGTCTTTCGAATGCTCGGTCACCTTGGCAAAATCGAAATCGAGCGATTCCGAGCTCTTGCGGTAAAGCATCATGAACCGGACCGAATCCACCCCCACTTCATCGACAACATCGCGAAGCGTAATGAAATCGCCCGACCGCTTGGACATCCGCACCGGCTCACCGTCGCGGTAGATCTTGACCAGCTGGCACAACAGCACCGTAAGCTTTGCCTCCCCCCCCGACACCGCCTGGGCAACAGCCTCAAGCCGCTTGATGTAACCACCGTGGTCGGCGCCGAGCACATAGATCATCTCGGAAAATCCGCGTTCGAACTTGTCGCGGAAATAGGCAACGTCGGCAGCAAAATAGGTGTAGCTGCCATCCGACTTGATCAGCGGACGGTCGATATCGTCGCCCACATCGGTGGACCGGAACAGCGTCTGCTCGCGGTCTTCCCAATCTTCGGGCAATTGACCTTTGGGCGGCGGCAGCTTGCCCTTGTAGACATGGCCCTTGAAGGTCAGGTCGTTGATGGCATGCCGGATGGCGCCCGCGCCGTTCACATGCAGGCTGCGTTCGGAGAAAAACACATCATGCTCGACATTCAGCGCCTCCAGATCCGAGCGGATCATCGCCATCATCGCATCAATGGCAACATTCTTGATGATTTCCAAACGGTCAAACTCAGGCATCGTCCGCAGCGAGGTGCCGTATTCCGCTGCCAGGGATTGGCCGACCGGAACCAGATAATCACCTGGATAAAGCCCCGCAGGGATTTCCCCGATGTCCTCGCCCAGCGCTTCGCGGTATCGCAGATAGACCGAGTTGGCCAGCACATCGATCTGCGAGCCGGCGTCGTTGATGTAGTATTCCTTAGTCACTTCGTACCCGGCAAAACCCATAAGATTTGCCAGGGCATCCCCAACCACCGCCCCGCGGCAGTGACCGACATGCATCGGACCGGTCGGGTTGGCGGAGACATACTCGACATTGACCTTGCGATTTCCACCCAATGTCGAGCGGCCAAACTCGGCACCTTCGCTGACTATGGTCGCAACCACCCGCTGCCAGAAGCTTGCCGTCAGTCTGAAGTTGAGGAAGCCGGGACCGGCCACGCTTGTTTCGGCAACATCTTCATCGCCGGCAAACTGCTCGGAAATCATCTCTGCCAGAGCCCGCGGATTCATGCCCAGTGGCTTGGCCAGGACCATTGCGGCGTTGGTCGAGATATCGCCATGCGCAGAATCCCGCGGCGGCTCCACGGTCAGGCGTTCAAAGCGGACTTCGCCGTTCTTTTCCTTAACAGCATCAAGCGCTTGCACAGCAAGTTTGATTCTATTTTCGAAGTCCTTGAAAACATTCATGGCTTAAGTCCGGATATGACGGGGAAATACTGAGCGACACCGAGGCTCGCTGTGGTGAGCGCTGCCTATCGCAATTCAGGCGTATGGTCAAACAAACGCCGGTGCGCCGCCACCGCGTAAGTGTCTGTCATACCGGCAAGATAGTCTCTCACCTTGCGCGCCCGCAGCTCGACCGTCAGGTCTTCAATACCAACATGACTGTGCTTGTCTCCCATCGCCGAAGGGTCGGCCATGAAGGCTGCAAACAGATCACGGACAATCTTCGTGGCAGATGCCCTCACCCGCATCACATCCGGGTGCCGGTAGAGATGCCTGTACAGAAATTTCTTGATGGCGCGATCCGCCTCGACGAATTCGTCGGAAAAATGGGCCATGGTCCGGCCCGCATGACGAATATCATCAGCTGATTGCGGCTTGGTCGCCTCAAGGTTCGCCTGGGATACACTGATGACATCCTCGACCATCCGTGTAATCTGACGCCGCATGACCTCGTGGATCAATCGCGGTTCTTCGAGGTCGGGATAGCGCTGGCGAACCTCCGACAGCAACCGTGCTATGAGCGGCAGCTCTTCCAGCATTTCAAGCGTGATCAGACCGGAGCGCAGGCCATCATCGATGTCATGGGTATTGTAGGCAATGTCATCGGCGATTGCAGCAACCTGGGATTCGAGGCTCGAGTGGGTCGAAAGCCACAAATCGTGACCGGCATTGTAGAGTGCAATCGGTTCGGGGACAGGCTTGCTGCCCTCCGCTATCAACGGTCCGTTATGCTTGACCAGCCCTTCCAGTGTCTCCCAGCTCAGATTGAGGCCGTCGAAATCGGCGTAGCGCTGCTCGAGCTTGGTTACGATGCGCAGCGACTGGGCATTGTGGTCAAAGCCACCGGCATCCGCCATCAGCTCATCCAGCGCCTCCTCGCCCGTATGTCCAAAGGGTGTATGACCGAAATCATGCACCAGCGCGACACCTTCAGCCAGATCCTCGTCAAGTTTCAGCGCCCGTGCCAGAGCACGCGCAATCTGCGCCACTTCGATTGTGTGGGTAAGCCGAGTTCGGTAATGATCACCTTCATGCGCCACAAAGACCTGTGTCTTGTGCTTCAGTCGCCGGAACGCGGTGGTATGAACGATCCTGTCGCGGTCACGCTGAAACTCGGATCGGGTCGGACTGACAGGCTCGGCAACCAACCGTCCACGACTCGACCACGGATCAACCGCCCATGGCGCACGGGTGCCGGTTCCAAACCCCAACTGCTTTGTGTCAATTTCCATGCCTATCCCGTCAACAGGCGCCAAACATTTCCCGACTCACTCCGTCCAAGCATTGACGCCGGGCAAGCGCCTTCATACCTATAGAGCAAGTGATTTGAAACATGTCTCTTCCGGACCTTGACCCCGGCAAGGAGGTACTATGACCGATACCACAACCGTAACGCTCTCGGATTCTGCTGCGCGCAGGATCAGGGAGATCGTTTCTGCCGAAACCGGCAAGTCCTCACTTCGGGTCTCAGTCGAAGGCGGTGGCTGTTCCGGCTTTTCCTACAAGTTCGACCTGGCGGATGAGCCCGATGCCGATGATGTCGTCCTCGAGAAGGACGAAGCGCGGGTGCTGATCGATCAGGTCTCGCTCGTCTACATGGCAGGGTCCGAGATCGATTTCGTCGACAATCTCATGGGTCAGGCCTTCCAGATCAAGAACCCCAACGCGGTTGCGTCCTGCGGCTGCGGAACCAGCTTTTCTGTCTGATCTGTCCCTTTTTCCGCGCTTGAGCGGATTGCTTGCCAAAGGATACGCGCCTTGAAAATCGCCACCTGGAACATCAATGGCGTCAAGGCGCGGATCGACAATCTGCAGGCCTGGCTTAAGGAAAGCGATCCGGACATCGCCTGCCTGCAGGAAATCAAGTCGGTCGATGAAGGCTTTCCGCGACTCGAAATTGAAGCCCTCGGCTATCATGTTGAAACCCATGGCCAAAAAGGCTTCAACGGGGTAGCGATCCTGTCCAAGCAGAGTCCGGATGAAGTCAATCGTGGTCTGCCGGGCGACGACAGCGATGAACAGGCCCGCTTCATAGAGGGTGTGTTCTCGACAGAGCGCGGCGTGCTCCGCGTGGTTTCGCTTTATCTGCCCAACGGCAATCCGGTCGACACGCCAAAGTTCCCTTACAAGCTGTCCTGGATGGAGCGGCTGGAAGCCTATGCCGCTGATCGCCTGACCTTTGAGGAGCCGCTGGTTCTGGCTGGCGATTACAACGTCATTCCCGAGCCGGTGGATTGCCACGATCCGAAGGTCTGGGAAGGCGATGCGCTGTTTCGGCCCGAATCCCGCAACGCGTTCCGAAAGCTTGAGAATATGGGCTTCACCGACGCCTTGCGCTCGGTCAATGACCAACCGGAAACCTACACCTTCTGGGACTATCAGGCCGGCGCATGGCCGAAGAACAACGGCATTCGCATCGACCATCTGATGCTTTCCCCTGAAGCTGCGAACCTTTTGCAATCCGCAACCGTGGAAAAGCACGTGCGTGGCTGGGAAAAACCGTCCGACCATGTTCCGGTGGCCATTTCGCTGGCAGCCTGAACCAGCACAAACTAGCCGGACATCGCTCAGGCCGTGCCTTGAACCCACTGCGAAACTTGCCAATCAGCCTCAACGAGCGCATCATTGGCGGATGAAACACGCGAGAACACGGCGACTGGCCTTGATCGGTGGTTTTGCAGCCGCTGCGTATTTTCTCGCGTCATCAGCATTCGCCGGTCAGGACTGTGAATGCCTGGGCAATGGCAAGCGGGTCAAGGAAGGTAGTGTGATCTGCCTGCAGATCGGCTCGTCGCAGCGTTATCTGGCGCGATGCGAACGCAATCTCAACAACACAAGCTGGAAGAAAATCACCGATGGTTGCCCGCTATCCCAGATGTCACCCCGGACATCGACGATGGCAGCCCCAATCAAAGGCTGACAGCCCGCAGATGATACTCGAATGAACCTTGATAACCGGCGCTGAATTCAGCCAAACTGGTTGGCTTGTCAGTTCAGGCCCTTGGCCAGCATATCTTGCGCCAACGCGACTGCCGTGCGGCGGTCGGCTTCACCTGCCAGCGAAAATGCCCGTTCCTGCATGGCCTGAATCCAGGCCTTGTCGGACACAGGCGAGCGTTCGAGCGCTGTGGTCATGAAGGCAAGCCCACGCACTGTCTGGCCTTCTTCAAACACCACGTTACCAAGAACCGCAGCAGCGCCAGGATGACCGCTGACCCGTGCGCGGTTCAGCCACTTCTTGGCCTGCTGGATGTCATTGGCGCCACCCTCGCCTTCCAGAATCATGCGGCCAAGCCGGTATTGCGCTTCGGGCACACCAAAGGCCGAGGCCGCCTGAAAATAAAGCTGCCGTGCCGCTCCCAGATTGGCCTGGATGGGGCTGCCCGGAATGCCCTTCTGGTAATAGGTCGCCAGCGACAGAAGCGCATTGACGAAATAGCCGGTGTCCTGCGAACCCGGCTCGACGCCCTGACGGGCGATATCATCATAGATCTTGAAGGCTTCGTAATCGTTCTCGATCACGCCGTCGCCATAGGCATACATGTTTGCAAGCGCCCAGCGTGCACCGGGATGGCCTTTTTCGGCTGCGTACTTGTAAGCCTCGACGGCCTCGTCCTTGCGGCCCTTCTTGTAGGCCGAGAATCCAAACCGAAAGAGATCAAACGGACCCGATTCGCGCGTCACCCCTGCATTGGGATCCAACGCCAGTGCAGGCCCGCCGCAGCTCATGGCCACAGCAAGAACAACACCACAAAGACCCGTCCGGGTACGCCTAGATGTCTGCATAGCAGTGCTTTTCTTTCGCTCCGCCCGGGTGGGTGACTGCGCCATAGCGCGCTGAACCCACCGTCTGGGCGTATTTCCACAGCGCGCCCGATGCATAATCGGTCTCCCGCGCCATCCATTTTTCCCTGCGTGCGGCCAGTTCCTCATCAGACAGCTGCACATTCAATGTTCCGGCAACGGCATCGATCTCGATGATATCGCCATCCTTGAGCAGACCGATCGGCCCGCCTTCCGCTGCTTCAGGTCCGACGTGACCGATGCAGAAACCGCGTGTTGCGCCGGAGAACCGGCCGTCGGTGATCAGCGCAACCTTGTCGCCCATACCCTGGCCATAAAGCGCCGCAGTGGTCGACAACATCTCGCGCATGCCGGGACCACCCTTTGGCCCCTCATAGCGGATCACCAGAACTTCACCTTCCTTGTAATCCCGATTTGTGACCGCATTGAAGCAATCCTCTTCAGAATCGAAACACCGGGCCGGTCCGTTGAATTTCAGCTTCGCCATTCCCGCCACCTTCACGATGGCGCCGTCCTCGGCCAGATTGCCTTTGAGGCCGACGACACCGCCGGTTGTGGTGATCGGCTTGTTGGCCGGCATCACCACGTCCTGTTCGTCGTTCCAGCGCACATGCTCCATGTTTTCCGCGAGCGTGCGTCCGGTCACCGTCATGCAGTCGCCGTGAAGGTAACCGTGCTCCAGCATGGTCTTCATCAGCACCGGAATGCCACCGGCCTCGAACATGTCCTTGGCGACGTATTTGCCGCCCGGCTTGAGGTTTGCGATGTAAGGTGTGCGTTCGAAAATCTCGGCGACATCAAACAGATCGAACTCAATGCCGCATTCATGCGCAAGCGCCGGCAAGTGAAGCGCCGCATTGGTCGATCCGCCGGTCGCAGACACCACGGCAGCGGCATTTTCTAGCGACTTGCGGGTGACAATATCACGTGGGCGGATCTGTTTGGCGATCAGCTCCATCACCTTCTCGCCGGCCGCATAGCAGAACTTGTCGCGCATCTCGTAAGGTGCGGGCGCACCGCAGGAATAGGGCAGCGCCAAACCGATTGCCTCGGCCACGGTCGCCATGGTGTTGGCGGTGAACTGCGCCCCACACGACCCGGCCGACGGGCAAGCTGCCTGCTCGATCTCGAGCAGGTCCTCATCCGACATGTCGCCGACCGAATGCTGGCCAACGGCCTCGAACACGTCCTGAATGGTAATCTGACGCCCGCGGAAATTGCCCGGAAGGATCGAACCGCCATAAATGAAGATCGACGGCACATTGAGACGCACCATCGACATCATCATGCCCGGCAGCGACTTGTCGCAGCCGGCGAGCCCGACTATGGCGTCGTAGCAGTGGCCACGCATGGTCAGCTCGACCGAATCCGCGATCAGATCACGGCTGGCAAGCGATGCCTTCATGCCCTGGTGCCCCATGGCGATACCGTCGGTCACGGTGATGGTGCAGAACTCGCGCGGTGTCCCCTTGGCAGAAGCTACGCCTTTCTTGACCACCTGGGCCTGGCGCATCAGCGAAATGTTGCACGGCGCAGCCTCGTTCCAGCAAGATGCGACACCGACCAGCGGCTGCGCAATCTCTTCACTCGACAATCCCATCGCATAAAGAAACGACCTGTGCGGGGCACGTGTCGGTCCAACCGTTGTGTAGCGGCTTGGAAGTTTGGATTTGTCAATTGGTGTGGCGCTCATGAAAACCTCAGACGCGTCGTGTCTGCCGACCGAGCCGCGGGGCTGAATTGATGCTTTGCCCTGCGCCCCGTTTGTGGCGGGAAATGGGCATTTTGTGCCCCGTCAAAATTCATAACAGATGCTTTAACAAAAACTGTTGCGGAATCGTCACAATGCGTGATCTCGAGCATTCATTCCGCGGATTTTCATCAATTTTTCAAAGGCCAATGCATCCGCGCGGAACAGTGCAATCCCGTACCGACTTGGTAGCAGCGCCCATCCTGCACAAATTCACACACAAAAACCCCCGCCACGAGGGCGGGGTCTGAAATCATGGCAGGCCTTGAAACGGATCAGAACTTGATCGAGGCACCTGCCGACAGCGCGTAACCCCATTCATTCGGTGAAGTTGCCGTGTAATCGACAGCGCTGGCCGTCTTCGACTTGGTTCCGCTGGCAAAGTTGATTGCAGCGCCGCCTACCCGCAGCTGAACTTTCTCGTTGACGTCGAATGCAACGCCCCCCGCAAATGTCCAGGTGTCGGTTAGAGTATCCCAGCCGGTCGTCACGCCCTTGTCCCAGGTGATCGAAGCCGAAGCTGCCACCTTGTCGTTGAACCTGTGAGCGACACCGCCGGTAACAGTCCAGCCATCCTTGAAGAAGAACCGCGAGGTCGAGAACGGCTGGTTGCCAATGCCTTCGACCAGCGTAATCGACTGAAGCACACTCCACTGGGTCCACTTGACGCTACCGAAAGCCAACCATCCCGGCGCGATACCGGACTGAAGCGACAATTCGACACTTTGCGGCAGGCTTGCTGTAGTGGAGGCTGTGGTGGCGGTGTTCGCGCCGTAGATCGCGTTGGCAGTGGCCGCCGCTGTTCCACCGGCGATTGCCAAGGTCCGGAACGGCGTATTGGTGTATGTGCCGCTTGCGTTGTGGTTGGTCTGAGACCGATACATCAAGGAAGCCTTGAGCGCAATTTCCGGGATTTCGTATCCAAGACCAATGCGGTAGCCCCAGGCATCCGAGGTCACGTTGATTTTGCTGTCGCCGGTGTTGCCGAATGCCAGATTGAAATTACGGGCTTGATTGTACTCGATTTGCTCGTTGAACACGCCGCCGATGAACGAAAGGCGGCCTTTGCCCATTTCGTGTCGGTACGCACAAGTCAAACCGAACTCGCTTGTCGCCAGCGACTGGCTGGCAATGTGATAGGTGATTGCACCCGTATAGGTCGAATTCGCACCGTAAGGCTGCGAATAGGATCCCACGCAAGCTGCGTTGTCGACGATTTGACCGCCCACAGATGCATAGGGGACAGTGAAGGAATCGCCGAATTCGACTTCACCTTGAGTAAATGCGCGGGCAGCGCCACCAACCACACGTGCGCCGGAGACGCTGCTGTAAGAACGACCGGGCGCGACATAGGTCACGCCGCCATACACACCGATGCTGTCAGAATACAGACCGTCCAGATTGGCGCTGCCACGATTGAAGCCGCCCGCCTGTGCTGCGGACATTACCGCCACACTAGCAGCCATAGCAACCATTGCTGATTTCAAAGTTCCGCGTGTCATATATACCCTCCCGGACGCAAAAGCTTACGATGATCATATTAGGTAAGGTATTGACCGGTTTGTAAACAGGCTAGAATCCCGCCTTGCAACCACGTTCCCATCAACGGAACACCAAATAGTCAAAAACAGCACATTGAAGACCGGGTTTTTGTCGAATTCACGTTTCCGTGACCGCCAAGACGCCGAAAAACAGGTCAAATTAGCGCGCAGTCACATAATTGTTGCATTTGAGCCACAATTGCCTTGTTTTCAATCAGAACGCTGAAATCCTGTGCCGAAGGCATGAAAAAGAGAAAAGGCGGCCCTTGAAGAGGCCGCCCAATCAACATCGAAATTCTGCCGTCGAATCACCCGGCCCTGGCAAGCCTCTCGATCGCTGCTGTCAGCTTGTCCACCTGCCCCGACAGCTCAACCAGCTTTTCGCGCTCTGCCTCGACGATTTCAGGCTTGGCATTGGCGACGAACTTTTCGTTCGCCAGTTTTTTCTCGATCTTGTCGACATCAGCGGTGACCTTGGCCTTTGCTTTTTCAAGCCGGGCCTTTTCAGCCGTCAGATCGATCAGATCACCCAGTGGCAGACAGGCAGTGGCTTCGCCCACAACGATCTGTGCAGAACCGGAAGGCACGGCGGTTTCCAGCACAATGTCCGTGACCCGCGCAAGCTGCTTGATCGCAGGGTCGTGGCGGAGCAGTCTTGCCTCGGTGGTCGCATTTGTACCGACCATCACCAGAGGCGCCTTTGCTGACGGAGGAACATTCATTTCCGCCCGAACCGAGCGCAGCCCCGAAACCAGATCGATCAACCAGTTGATTTCCGAGGCAGCCGCCTCGTCGTCAAACACCGGCTGCGGCCATGCGGCATGACAGGCGAGCCCTGCTCCGGAGCCGGCGAGATGCTCATAGAGCTCTTCCGTCATGAACGGCATGAACGGGTGCAACAGCTTGACCGCTTCGCTCAGCACATGCGCGGCGCAGGCCCGCGCCTCAACCTTGGCAGCTTCATCCTCGCCGTTGAACACCGGCTTGAGCAATTCCAGATACCAGTCGCAGACCTGATTCCAGACAAACCGGTAAAGCGCACTGGAAGCCTCATTGAACTTGTAGGCTTCGATCGCGGCTTTCACCTCGTTGGCGGTGCGTGTCAGCTCGGTGAGAATCCAGCGGTTGATCGTGAGCTTGGCTGACGACGGATCGAATGCCGGATCAAGCACCGCGCCGTTCATGTCGGCAAACCGCGCCGCATTCCAGAGTTTGGTGCCGAAATTGCGGTAACCGGCAATGCGCGCCGGATCGAGTTTCACATCGCGGCCTTGCGCTGCCATGATCGCCAGCGTGAACCGCAGCGCATCAGCGCCATATTCATCCATCAGCTCGAGTGGATCGATGACATTGCCCTTGGACTTCGACATCTTGGCGCCGTCCTTGTCCCGGACCAGCGCATGGACATAAACCGTGTGAAACGGCTCTTCATCCATGAAATGGAGCCCCATCATCATCATCCGTGCGACCCAGAAGAAGATGATGTCGAAGCCGGTCACCAGGACATCGGTCTGGTAGTAGCGCGCAAGCTCAGGCGTCTTGTCGGGCCAGCCGAGCGTTGAGAACGGCCACAAGGCAGAAGAGAACCAGGTGTCGAGCACATCCTCGTCCCGGGTCAGGATCTCGCCCGGCTTGAAGTTTTCCAGCTTCTCCTCAACCCAGGCCTTCCACGGTCCTTCATGAGCGATGTAATGCTGGATCGCCGCCTCGAGCGCCGTCTCCTCGTCCTTTTCGACAAAGACCTGACCGTCCGGGCCATACCAGGCCGGGATCTGGTGTCCCCACCACAATTGCCGCGAGATACACCAGGGCTGGATGTTCTCCATCCACTCGAAATAGGTCTTTTCCCAGTTCTTTGGCACGAAGTTGGTACGGCCCTCGCGAACGCTCTCGATCGCAGGCTTGGCCATTTCGGCGGCGTTGACGTACCACTGGTCGGTCAGGAACGGCTCGATCGGCACACCACCACGGTCGCCATGCGGCACCGTATGCGTGTGCGGCTCGATATGATCGAGAAGCCCCAGCTCCTCCATCTTGACGACAATTTCCTTGCGCGCGGCAAAGCGATCCATGCCATCGAGCTCTTCCATCACCTCGATCAACTTGCCTTCGACGGTCAGGCCCTCGAGGAAATCCTCGTTCTCTTTCAGCTCAATACGACCGTCGACAGTCAGAATGTTGATCGCCTTGAGGTGGTGGCGCTTGCCGACTTCAAAATCGTTGAAATCATGCGCCGGCGTGATCTTCACTGCGCCCGATCCGGCTGTCTCGTCGGCGTAATCGTCACCGACGATCTCGATCCGTCGTCCGACTAGCGGCAGCACGACGAACTTGCCGATCAGATCCTTGTAGCGCGCATCCTCGGGATTAACCGCGACTGCCGTATCGCCGAGCATGGTTTCGGGCCGCGTGGTCGCAACGATGATGTAATCCCGGGTTTCGTAGGTGTGGGTGTCCGTTTCCTCGTCATAGGAGACCGGATGCTCATAGGTAACGCCATCGGCCAGCGGATAGCGGAAGTGCCACAGGTTGCCCTGCATCTCGACCTGCTCGACCTCGAGATCGGAAATCGCAGTGAGCAGTTTCGGGTCCCAGTTGACCAGGCGCTTGTCCTTGTAGATCAGCCCTTCCTTGTAGAGGGTGACAAAGACTTCCAGCACAGCGCGCGACAGACCTTCGTCCATGGTAAAGCGTTCGCGCGACCAGTCGCACGATGCACCCAGCCGCTTGAGCTGGTTGAAGATCATCCCGCCGGATTCGTCTTTCCATTCCCAGATCTTGTCGACAAAGGCCTCGCGTCCGATATCCCGGCGCTGGATTTGCTGTTCGGCGAGCTGACGCTCGACCACCATCTGGGTAGCGATACCAGCATGGTCCATGCCCGGTTGCCACAACACATTCTGCCCGAGCATCCGGTGATAGCGCACCAGAATATCCTGCAATGTGTTGTTAAGCGCGTGACCCATATGCAGCGATCCGGTCACGTTTGGCGGCGGGATCACGATGCAAAACGAATCCTGCTCCGGCTGTGCGCCAGCACCGGCCGCAAAGGCGTTTGCCTCTGCCCAGCGTGTCACGATTTTGGGCTCTACAGCCGCGGCGTCATAGGTTTTTTCGAGCATAATCGGGGAACCGTTTGCATCTGAAGGGATAGGACTGTGATAAACCGGAACGAATTGGTGGAGTCAACACAAGCTGCGGCAGAGGCGCTGCAGCCGGTTGGCGACCCGCAAGCCGCTCTTGTGCAAAGCGTGATCCCAAATCAGCACGGCACTTGCGGACCAAAATCCTAGCACTTTTCAGCCATGGATGCGCAAAGCAATATGACGCAGCGTGACATCCCTGCCTTTTTACAAGGCAGGGTCGCTGTGTTTACGGGGTTTGGGAGAAGTCCAGGGGCGCATTCAAGCGAGGCCGAGCCCGGGTGCCCGGCTTGCTGAGCAGCCGCAGACTAGCGGCGGTTGCCGCGCGAGACGCGTTCGATTTCTTCGCGCACAAGCCGTTCGACCAGGGTTGGCAGATTGTCATCAAGCCATTGGGTCAACATCGGCCGCAGCATCTCTTCGGCGATCTCGTCAAACGATCGTTGCTGGCCCGCAGCGATTGCTGCATCAAGTTCGCCGAAGGCGGCCGCGACTTTCTCGCCGGTCTGCAGCGATACCAGCTGACTGCCCGCAGGGTGATCAGCTTGGACAGCGTGTTCGGCATCATCCTGCTGAGGCTGCGCAGAGCCGGACGCGTATGCACTATCCGCAGCTTTTGAAGCAGCCCCTTCCGCAGCGGGCTCCACTTCGGCTGGCTGGTCTTCAACCGGCTCTTCGAATGACTGCGCTTCGGCAACAACCCGCGGCGCTGTTGCCTGCACCGGCTCTTCCGATGTCAGCGCTTCGCGAAGCCTCTCCGCAGCCGCGTCAATGAAATCGGGTTCCGCATCGGCTGACTGTCTCGGCGCTTCATCGCGGAACTGTACGGTTGGTCGAGACTGGCTGTCCGGTTCCGGGTAGGCGTCCGGCTGCGAATGCGCATCTGGCATCGCACGTGCCCGCGCTGCGACGTCTGCCAGCGAGACCGGCTGTGCAACAGGTGCGTCATTGGCTGCGGACCGAGGGCTGTCCGTGTCCCGGTCGGCATACTCCGCGTCATGGGATGCTTCACCGGCATCATGCTGGTCATCGGGCTCATGCGGGGCAAACGCTTCGGCGCTGCCGCCAACCGTCTGACCATCCGGTCCAGGCTCGTTGTTTTCAATGATCCTGCGAATGGAAGCCAGAATTTCTTCCATTGACGGTTCGCGCTGTGCGCCGGCCTGTCCCATGATTACGCTCCGTTACTCTCGTCGCCAGGCTCATGCCAACCGGCGAATCACCTGACCACTCTACGGTATCGGCCTAGGTTTGAGAATCGGACGTTTGAATGCTTCGGCACTCATACACAGGAATTCACGTCAAGCGTGAAGCAGCCTGATCGGGTGAACGAACCTGCCTGCTTCAGCGACCGTCGACAGTGCGCAACCCGAACCAGCGGTCTTTGGTCGCCTCGTAATGAACTTCGGGTCTGTAGTTCGCGACATGTAGGCCAAGACGGTCGACAGTCAGCTTGCCGGTCGATGCGAGCACCGAAAAACTCGCAACGATCGCATTGCGCTCGGACTGCGATATGGCTTCCTTGGCACTGAGCACCGATTGCTGGGCGTTGAGCACATCAAGCGTGGTGCGTTGTCCGACACGGCGCTCTTCCACCACACCATTGAGGGCAAGATTGGCCGCCGAAAGCTGGGCCCGATTGGCCTGGATGGTCGCCGTAGAGGCTTCCATCTGGGTCCAGGAGGACACCACCGATTGCTCGATCGAGCGGCGGGCCGAATCAACCAGAATACGTTGCTGACCAAGCTGCTCTTTAGCCTGGCGAACACGGGCCGAAGCTGCGCCGCCCTGATACAGGGGAACAGTGACCTTGGCTTGGATCTGACTGGTGGTGATGCCGCCATCCGCTTCGGCAACGGAGCCGGACACAGTTACGCCCGGAAGAAAGGAGCCTTCCTGCGATTTGACATTGTAGCTCGCCGAATCAACGCCATACAGTGCGGCCAGAACGGCCGGGTGTTCCTTGGTTCCCTGTGCCACAGCAGCATCCAGCGACCGGGGAAGCAGTTTGCGCGGCAGCGGAACCGCCTTCAGGTTCTTCGGTGTGGTTCCGACGATCTGCGCATACACCGCAGCGCTGGATTTCGCCTGCGCGATCGCCGCGGTCAGGCTGGCCCGGGCGCCGGCAAGTTCGGCTTCGGCCAGGCTCACGTCTGTCCGGGTGCTTTCGCCCACATCGAATCGCGCACGCGCTGCGGAAAACTGTTCCTGGAGGAAGGCAATGTTCTGTTTGCGGTAGACAACGATCTGGTTGTCACGATTGACATTGGCATAGGCCTGAACAGTGGCCAGCAGGATATCGATCTCGGTTCCACGCAGGTTTTCCCGGCCGGCGAAGACCTGCGACTCGGCGGCGCGCACATTGTTGCGTGTCTGGAAACCATCGAAAAGCGTCTGGCTGATCGAAACGCCTACACTTGCGCTATTTGTCACGTAGCCTTCGGTGTTCACGGCCGAAGTCGCGGCCTCAGCGCCAATGATCGGACGATAGCCTGATTTCGCCAGCGCCACCCCTTCATCCGTAGCCCGCAAACCGGCGCGCGCTGCATTGAGGTCAGGATTGTTCTCATAGGCCTTGGCCATGGCTTGGTAGATTGTCTCAGCCGACACCGGCTGTGCCACCACCGCCATCATCGAAATGACAGCAATGGAAGCGAGCGAATTCTTGACAAAGGACACGAGCATATACTCCAGCATGCGCGAACGCGGTGGCCGCGATCAGACGCAGGACACCATCATGATGTTTCATCAACATATGATCGCTAGCGCACTCGGGCGCAATCACACACAGATCACAATTGCGTACTAATCCCCATCAAGTTGCCATCAGGCAACAGCGCGACACTTCGCACCATGGCGGATTTGCTGGGTTTGGCTCGGGTCAGAAGACGAATTCTTCAACCTTGCGGAACCCAGGAAGCGGCTTGACCGAGAGGTTGAAAGCCGGCCGGCTCGACACCGCGCCACCGTCCTTGACGAAAAGATGTGCCTGCGCGGACAGCCCCAGTCCGATAGGTGCCACAAGCCGCCCGCCTTCGCGCAATTGATCAAACAGTGCCGGCGGCACCGTTTCGACAGCACCGTTGAGGAAGATCAGATCATACGGACCTTCCGCTGCATAACCCTTTTCGAGTTCGCCTGTAACCACAGCCACGTTGTCGTAGCCACCCTCGCTCAGTGTTTCACTGGCGGAATCGACCAGCGTCGAATCGCTCTCGACCGCAACAACCGAGCCGGCGAGAAGAGAAAGCAGCGCCGCGGTGTAACCGGACCCGCAACCGATCTCGAGCACCACGTGATCGCGGGTGATCTGCGCCAACTGCAACATCTTGGCCAACGGAGAAGGCTCCATCACAAAACGCCCGACTCCGTCCTCGCCGGCAGCGGATACCTGCAGATCCGTATCGATATAGGCCAATGGCTTGAGCGGTGTCGGAACAAAATCCTCACGCGCCACCGTCAGAAACGCCTTCAACACCGAATGCGATGTCACATCCGTGGTCCGGATCTGGTTGTCCACCATCTTCTGGCGCGCAGCTTGATAGTCGGTGCCCATTAGGTCTCTCCGATGCATCTGTTCTTCCGCTTCCAATAAAGCGCTGCATCGCGAGATTCAAGCTGAACCAAGCTCAAGCCAGTCGATTTAAGGCTTTTCAACCAAACAAGTCACGCAGAAAGCTGCACTACCTGTCAACAAGCCCCTTGCGCCGCTTCGATTCTCCGTCTATTTGCCAGCCGTCCGGTCAATGATCGGCGCGAGGCCTCGTGGCGGAGTGGTTACGCAGAGGACTGCAAATCCTTGCACCCCGGTTCGATTCCGGGCGAGGCCTCCACTTTAAAATCAACCACTTAGCGCAGATAGGCGGCACTTAGAAGAATAGACGCCTTTGACCTGGTGACCCGCCAGTGACTCGTCACGGCTCTTTTTGATCGCCATGTCTTTTCGAGAATTGGAAATTTCTGCCGCTAAAGATTTCTTCTGCAGATATTTTCATCCAACCAAAATCGTCTCGATTCGGCCTAGCACTCGAAACTGTAGACGTCCTTGGCTCTCACCGTTCGACTAACCGGCTTCATCTCATTGCCTGGACACATCGCGGAACTGTGACAGATTGCAGGAACGAACAATCTCGTCACGGCGGCTAAGAACTCTCAGGCCGCTTAACATCCGGTCGATGCGCGCCGGAAATTCCGACACCATTCCGCAAAAGAAATTGCACGCATTGGCTGCCCGCACAAAAAAGGCAGTCCGGTTTGCGTGCTGCTCTCTTGCCAGAGCGCCGGAATGAGGCTGGAGAACCGCAAGGAAACCAGCCTCAATTTATGGCGTTATTCGCCGGGGTTCATGTAGGCGCCGCGGAAGTCGACCGCACCGCAACCGAAATCCAGATAGACGCGGAACTGAGTGCCCAGAACGTCAAAGCTGTCTTCGCTTTCAAACTGCGGCCCGGGTTGAGTACTCAAGTAGGAATACTCGAGCGTCGGGACGCTGGCAGGATCGGCAAACACATACCAGCTTGTGTCTTCGATCCGGGGCTCGACCAGAAGTGACAACCGGCCGGCGAAGGGGTTTACCTCATCGACCGTTGCGGCTGCCAGCGAGGCAAGCACCTGTTCAGCTTGTGTCTCGAGTTCTGGGCCAACCATGAGGAACTTAGGTACGGCATTGATGAACGTCTTGCCTCCCAACGATTTTTGCTTGCGCATCGCCAAGCGGGCTGCCTTGAGCGCGGCAACATCGATCGCAGTGCCAGTGCCTGCAAGGTTGCCATGGTCGGCATGGAACAGCGAGTGGCCGGTTTCTTCCAGCGTCGGCCCCACTCCGCTGTTCTGCATGAGAAGCGAGAACAGAAGGGCGCTCTCAGTTTCTGCCGACATGCGGCCGGCCGTGCGGTTGAAGTCGGCGAAGGCTCCCAGATCGTCATTGATCAGCGCCTGGCGCGTAATCTTGAACAAGCTTGCATAGGTTTCGAGCGCATAACCCTCCGCGGTCTCGGCGCGGCTTGTGTGCTTGATCTCACCGCCCTCCCCGACTTTCTGAAGGCGGTCGATGTCTGAGATCTTCAGGCGCGACTTCTTGCGGAAGTCATCGATTGCCGAAGACCGGCCAATGGCCGTTTTCAACGGCGACTGTGCCAGAGTATAGGCATCGACCAGCATCCGGTTGCCGGTGGCCTTCAGCAAGAGTGGAAAATCGCCAGTGGCGATCGAACGCTTGAACACCTCGTCAGGTGTCATGTTGCGTGTGTTCTCGCCACGCTCATCCAGAACGCCGCGCGCATGCTCCAGCAGGCTCGTGCCCATGTACTGCCTTGCACGGTCGCTCGGCGCCGTGCCGCTGAGGCGAGCATAGATTGCGTCTGAACGGTCTTGTCGAGCCAGTGCGGTCTCCGCATAGCGGCTCGAATTGAACGGCACTCCATGGTGGTTGATTTCAATACGCTCATCCTCTTCCTGCAAATGGTCGAGAAGAGCCTCGCGGAATTCGTCATAGCTCATCTGGTCGGCGATCGTCCGCGTGACCAGGTCTCCTCGCAGATCGACCTTGAACCGCTTTGCCAGGCCGAGAATGTCGCGCTCTTCATCTGCGCGGGTCCGGGTCGTCTGATCGTCTCGTTTCAGTGCCTGTGGCATTGTCACATCCTTTTGCTGCCGTGTGCGGGCATTGCCATCGGCCGGCACGCTCACAATTGAGATTTCCATGGGCTCCCATTCCGTCGCTCTGACGGTTGGAATTTCGGTGTCCCTGTTTTCAGTTTTCTCCGTGGCGTGGATGCGGTAGCCAACGCTTATCGGCAGAATGTGGTGGTCGAGAATGTCCTGAAACACCGCATCAGCCTTTTCCGTGCGGCTGAACCGAACGGTCACTCGGGCTTCATTTCCAACAATCTTGAGCGAGTTAGGCACGATGCTGCCCAAGCGGTCAGCGACGGAACCGGAGCGGTGCGAATCCAGCAAGCTCATACCCGTCTGCAACCGGTCGCCTTTGATCGCGCTGCTGCTGATTTGGAGCACCTCATCGAACGGGCCATCTTGCCATGTCGAACGTCGGACTGGCGTGTCGGTTGCAAATACAACCTCAACCGTCCGGGCAACTTCATCTGCCGTGCTGGCGCTCGCCTTGGCTGCGCGGCTCTGCATCTCGATTACATCAGTCATGCTCGGCCAGCCCTTCGAGATCTATTGACCAGATCCTTGCCGCGTTTCGAAATTAAACAACCGACATCGCAGCCTTCATTTTTTAAATTTATTTAAATATCTTTAAAAGACAGGAGCCTTCAGTCAAGTGATTATCAACATTTTGCTGAAAATAAGTCGAACATTAGGGTGATTTATGCTGAAGATGGGATCTACCCTAAACGCTGCAAAAAGCCACTGAGACCAACCGATCAAATGGCAGCAACGTCAAAATGATCTCTCACTTGCTCAACTCGTCCAAGGGGCTAGGCACGATCAGCCGGTCGCTGCACCGCACATGCGGTATCGCGCCATCAAAAAGTCCGGATGACCTCAACATTTGGCACCGTTCTAAGTTCGTAGTCGTGACGCGCCGACCGGTTGGTCAACAGACCCTGGGAATAAGGCGATCGCGCTACCGCGAACCCAGCAGCGTCGATCCAGTCGATGCCCTCGTCGCGGACCAGCGGGTGCACATCATAGCGACCATGATGCCCATCAACGCCGGTCAACTGGGCAACGCTGGTTAGAACCGCATCGACAGGCGCTGCGTCTCCTGCACGGGAGCGTTGCCAGGCCAGGAAATTCTGCGGGTCGACCAGCGCCTCAGGGTCCACGGCTTGCCCTCGCGCGCTCAACCACGCGCCATACTCCGGCCGGAGCGCTACAGCCTCTTCGCGCGTCTTGGCTAGCCCCTGCGCCAGCGCAAAGGCCACCAGAGGATCGAGCGTGCCCCAGCGCAGGAGTTCGCGAAACCAGAAGCCGATCCAAGGCAATCCCGTCGTCGCCCGCCATGTGTCGAGGGTGGGAGTCGCCAGTGCGGCGGCATTCTGTCCCCACACCTGTGCGACAGCAGCGCCGACAGCGACGCCAAGGCGAAATTCCAAATTTTCGGTTACGAACCTTTGCCAAGCGCGAAGCTGGTCAGGTTGAGGCGGCACCGCGCCGGCATGCTGCATCCACCAAGCCATGATGCCAGCCCAGTTTTGCAGGTTGGCTTGGCCACCCTCGGTCTGCCGCTCCCTGAAGCCGAAACCAGCTTCAGCGCGAACGCGTTCACCAAGCTTCTCGAAGAGAGCAAATCGTTGCTCCGCCGGCCACGAACCATAATCGGCGGCGGCAGTGAGCTCGTTGATCACATCGGGCGCGACCCGTTCGAAGCGCCGGCCGATATAGGGGGTGAACCCGTATTGATAGAGCCGACGGCGCTGCTCCGCGTTCGGATAGAGAGTTTCGACAAAGGCGCGTCCACGCCCAAGGAAAAGTCGCTCCAGAAGCTGCTCTTGCTCGGCCGCCACGCGGGCAAAAGTATGCGCCCATAACGCCCTCAAGCGTTCCTCGAGCCTTGCCCCATCTAGAGGTGCTTCTACCAGGAGCGCCAGTTCCTCTGTAGCAGCAAGGATGAAACCGTCCAGTTCATCGAGCGTATCGCCAAGCTGGTCGCCCGCAACGCGAGATTCGACGGCGAGATTGGCGCCGGCATGTTCCGGAAGTGTCGCCTCTAACCATGCCAGAATCTCAGGCTCGGTCCGCAATCCAAGGTCCCGCACACACTTCTCGATGATGGAGGTCATCAGGACCGCCAACGGACTGAACACCTGCCCTTGAGCCTGATCGTCTGCGAGCAACCGCGCAAGCAGATTGTTATAATCGCGCTCACCGCGCTGAATCTGTGTCAGCTGGGTAGGGCGACTGCCCTTCGCGGTAGTGGATGGTGCCTGGGGCAGCGCGACCAAGGTCATGCCCTCGATCGCGTCCGCAGCACCCGGGCGTCCGGCTCGACCAGCGAGATTGCGAAATTCTGCGGTCGACATCGGAACGATGTCCTGCTTTCCGGTCTGTGCATCGAATCCGCGCCGTAGCAGACTGGTCAAAAAGATGATGTCGAATGGCAGATTGACGCCTTCGGTTAGCGTAGCGGTCGCAATCGTGATCGAGCAGATACGGCGGTCGATTAGATCCGTCATCAAACGCCGCAACCGCTGCGGCATCTGGCCATGGCTGGTCGCAATGCCGCGATCAATCAGCCGTCGCTCGTAAGATTCAATTCCGCAGTAGTCGATACACGCCGCGCGAGCTTCGTCGAACCGGCTGCGATCGGCAACATCCTCCGGCGGGACGAAGAGTGGGATTGCCTCCCAACCGGGCAAGTCGAAAGCATCGGCGAAGCGGCGCATCAGCCGTTCGGGCGACTGCATCACCGAAATCAGAATCCGGCGTCCGCCTTCTAGCAAATGGAGCGCCGTCCAAAGGACATAGATCTCGGTATAATGCGGCAGGCTGTTGCGGATGCCCGAGGCCGGCAGCTGCATCTGGGGGATACGGAGCTGGAGATAGACAGGATCGTCGCGCCCCCGGACATACAGCATCTGCCCGTTCATGATGTCCAGAATGGCGGCAGGCGCGCGGTTGGGGGAGCACTGAAGCGCGCCGATCAACTGGCGGCTACTGCGATAGCTCATGCCGATGGGCTGTGCATTGGCGTCATTTTCGATCCAGGTCGCTACTGGTTGCGCCGCGCCGCCGGCGACTGCGGTTAGTGCAATGCGTGGGACGTCAGGCTTCAGCGTCAAAATACGCGAAATCATCGCCTCAAGCCGCATGGAGCGGCTGTTATGCGCCGCGAACGCTAGCATCGCGTTCGCGTTGCCTTCGTTCACAACCTGGTGGGCTTCGTCGATCACCAGCAGCCGCAAACGGTGGATCAGGAGATGGCCGACATAACGCATCAGCGCTTCGGCCTTTTCTACGGTTGCGATCAAAACAACCGGTTGATCCGTCGTGAGCCAGTAGTCAGTGATGCCCCAGTCAGACCCGCCATATAGCCCCGTGACGACAATTCTGTCTCCGAATTCCGAGGTGAGTTTGGCTTCAACCTCACCCGCAAGTGCCCGTGACGGCACCAGATAGATTGCAAGCGGCGCGTGAAGGCCCGCTGGAACCAACAGCAGCTCTTTGACCAAGGCCAAGTTGGCCACAAGTGTCTTGCCGGATCCCGTCGGCGTACAGAGCGCAAAACTGTCCTGAGCGATCAGCCGATCGAGCCCCTGAAGCTGCGACGCCCAGAGAATGCCACGTCCTCGTGCGAACTGCTCGCGTGCGAACCGCCACATGAGAGGGGCCTTTTCTGGCAAACGTTCGGTCAGACGCGCGACCCGCTTGTGAATGCTGTCGGCCGCATAGCGCCGAGCAGCAGCATCGATCAATACAAGCAATATCCAGAGTTCATCGCTCGAGAGACGGGTCGACAACTCGAACAAATTGCTCAGTTTTTCGAGTGCACGATCGGTTCGCTCAGCATTGCCACGCCGTAAACCATCGGAAAGCAATCCGAGCGAACGTATCAGTTCTACTGTAACCCACCGACCGAACTTTCCGGCCTCCACGGCCGCCTGGTCGTCTTCAGCTGCTGGCATGTCACGGTCATCGGCCTCGATGCCCGGATCGTCATTCTCTGGGTCCGCCACATCTTCGGCGAGCAGCACAGCCGAACCGTCCCGGCCAGTCCACTCTGGATGATCGCCCCAGAAGGCAATGGCGCGGGATATTACCTCGTCGAAGTCGGCACTCAGGAAGGATGCGAAGATCGAGGCCGCACCCACATCGAACATGCCCTGTCGCAACAATGCAGTTGCCATAGCTGGCAACGACGCAAGCTGATAAGCGCCCGCCGCCAGCATGGAGACGGGAACCTCGCGCGTTACCGCATCAGCAGAGCGCGCTAGCCATTCAAGTAGCTCACCCGCGCGACGATAGCAGGATCGCGCGTCAGATGAGTCATCGCCATCGATCTGACGGAAGATATTCGCAGCATGCAGCAAGCGGCGAGCGTCCGCAAATTGTTCGCGTGATTGCTGTGTGCTCCATGCAATCGGCGGGACCTTCCAAGAGGTCTGCAACGACCGCACGAACAAGCGCGCCTGCTGTGGCGTAAGCTCGTTTTCGTCCGCCCGTTCCAAGCGAACCGCTGCGGCAAGCGCGCGGCGTTCTTCGTCGAGCCGTGCCATTACCGACCATCCCAGAGCGACGCATAGAGCCGTTCGATCAGGTCGACGCCACCTTCGACGACCATCTCAACCACCTGCAGCGGCCGGCCCGCCCTATAGTCGGCTGGCGGTGCGTTGGTCGGAAGATAAGATTGGCCTTTTGCTCGCCGCGCGGCCTTGTTCCCAGCGATGAATACAAGGTCGGTTCGAGGTAGCGCCGGAGCACGCAGTAACAAGGCCCTATCAAGTGACACGATTGCTTCGGCATATTCATCCCGGGCCTTTTCGCACAGGAGGCTGTTGAGCTGTTCAAGACCTTGTGGTGCTGGAAGTCCACGGTTTATCTCATTCCAGATACCGTCGCCTTTGCGCACACGGGCGCCCGGCGGACCAGTCCATTCGCCATGCATCAATTCTTCCATCTTTGATGGCGTCAGGCTCGCCCGCCACTTTGCTTCACCCGCGATGAAGCGCACAACCTGGCGCGTGTCTGGATCAATTCCTAGTGCAATGAAGTCGTTGCCATGCCGACCAGAAACTTCTCTCGTTCGTGTCGGGTCGCGGGCAAGGTCAAACAGATAGGCGCCCACCTCTACATGAAAACGAAACAGAAATATGGGAATCGTCCAACGATGGCCGCCTACGAATTGATAGGCTTCTGTCATTAGTCCTGCCATGACCTCACCAAATAACCCCTTCTTGGCCGTTGGTGGCAGGCAATTGGGATAGCGCGCATTTCCGCCGGGGCCAGTAGCATCGGGGTGAAGGTCAATCCGGGCCGCGCGGTGAAAAACTTCGCGCGCGTCCAGATGAGCCGACTCGAAATAGGGTCTAAGGCCGGTTACCAACGAGTCGTCGATCGGCGCAACCTGCTCAAAAAGAATGTGACCATAATTTCCGTTAGTATTTGCCGAGCCAGTCAGCCATGCGGCAAGCAAAGCGTGCGGCACCGGACAATTATGCATCATCTTTGTCCGGCTGCATCAATTTCCCAACTCCCACACCAGTCTGGCCGCGCTTTGCGCAACATGCCAATCCGCTTTGACGGTAAAGCTAGCCGACGCTTACGCACGATGTCGACCAAATCCGAAATAAAAAGCAAAGATTGCAAACTTTGGCTCGTCTACTCGCTTTGCGTGTTGATAGATCATATCTACCCACAGCTGGGCAAGCGAGCATGATTGATTGGGGTGGAACAAGAAATCCTGATCGTGCCGATAGAAGTGCCGCACCAGTGGCACTTATTGAACCCCTCCGCGTTAATTGGGGTGCACGCATCTGCGGCCATCCTATTTCGAGACGGCGAAAAGCAGGGTCAATTTGAATATGAAATCGAGCTTTTTGAATTCCACAACGGCCGAAAAAGGTAAACGCCTTTACAATTCAAATAACTAGCCGCCTGACACCAATTTTAGCCGTTCGAATTCAAAGTGGTTTCAAATACTTGAAATTCTCCGATGGACTGCGCTGCGCTGCCCCCGCGGTGGGGCCCCGGGGGGCGAAGAACCTAACCCAGGGGGCCAGCGGCCCAGCGTCAGCGTTACTCAGGTGTTCGGCTTGACGACGTTAGGAAGGCGAGCCGGTTCAGCTCTTGTTGAACGGCATCTGTAAACTGAGTTATTTGTCGGTCGACTTTTGCTTGTGACACGCCGGCTCTTGTCAGTCGGTCCGCCATCGGTTGAACGGTTCGCCGCCAGTACGCATCTGCAGCCTTGCCCTGCTTGGTATCCAACACCACCGCCACTCTCCTCACCTTGCCGATGTTGGCAGCAAATGGGAACGGGATGACCTGGACCGGTGGGCTCCATGACAATAGGTCAAGCTGTCTATCCTTCATGAGAACTCCTCTCCCATATGGTATATCTATATGTGGCGCATGGGTGCGCCTGTGAGGTCCCCAAAAACCGCTGTAACGTGCGCATGGGTGCGCCTGTTAGCCTGTTTTTGCTATTAACACCGGGGTTGCGTGCCGCATGGGTGCGCCTGTGTGCCGCATGGGTGCGCCCGTAGATTTTTCTGGCGGCTGCCATCGCATGAACTCTTTTGTAGGAGGTTGACCAGTCCGATGACACTCATACTCGGTCAAACGCCACTCCGTAGCGGTGCGGTTTTTCACACTGAAACCGCTTTTCCTAACCTTCACGATAAAGCCCTTGTCTTGCAGTCCGCTTAGCGCTCGCCTGGCTGTATCTTTACTCATGTTGATCGCGCCAGCCAGCTCACGTTCGCCGAGGCCTATAGCGCCGTTGTTTGTGCCATCGTACCGCCATTTGATTTCGTCATAGGCACTTCGTTCGACGGGATTCAAAGCCCTATATGCGGCCGAGAGAAATAAGTAGCTTTCTTTCTGGATAAACTTGCGATTGCCCTTTCGTTTCCACTTGCTGCTCATTGCTGCGCCTCCTTCTCGCGAAGGTGATCCAGTGCAATTCTAATCGCCACGGCGCAGCCGCGAAGCGTCAGTGGATTGAAAATCGGCAGCGCGTCAATGTCTGCCATGTTCGGGGTAATTCCGCGGTTCTCGAGTATTCTTTCAACCTTCGACAGTTGCTGGATCAGATTTAGCGTCACCATTCGCTCGTTTCTCTCGAGTTTGGATTGCGCAATCGCCTCAATCGCTTGGGCCATGGTCAAACCGAAGCGACTCCGAACTACCGCTATCGGATCAGTAGGCAGTTGATACTCAGCGAGACCTGCCAGCCAGTGTGCAGCATGATCCACCGCTGAAGCGGATTCGTGATCAATTCCCGTCACAATTGCGCCCTCACATTACCGAGGCTATCAGAACCTGAACGCGCTCCCACTACTCGACACTGCTGAGCCGAAACCCCTTGGGTCGTCAGTCGAGACGACACCGGATTTGCCTTGTCACAAATCCCGAATATTTCATCAGTCACGGAGTCCAACGGGTTTTTCGTCTCGACGTTTCCTATTTCGAATTCAGAGAACTTGGGGCGCTCATTCATCGGGCTGCCCTCCCCTTATCTTCGGGATCACTGTCTGCTGCTCCATGTATTGTCTTAGCCATAGGCGGCGATAAAATACTTTCCTCCCTAGCTTCATGTAACGTGGGCCTTTGCCAGCGCAACGCCATACCGTCAGGGTTCGTTGTGCTTGATGCAGGTATGCGGCAGAGCGCTCCTCCGACTCAAGATCATCGAACACGTCGTCTGAATTATCTTCATGCATTTTCGAAAGTCTCCTCACCGATTGATTTCGGTGTCAGGAGACTGCGGCAAGGTTCGGAATTTACCTATGCAGCGAAATTAACATTTAGCTCTCGTTCGCTGCATACTCGATCTCGCCCATAATCAGGTCAATCTCCGCTTCCCGCATCTCATTTTTGAAATTCTTGAATTGGTTGATTGCTTGCCTGAGTTCAATTTTCTCCCCTGCCACGTCACAAACGGGGTAAATAGCCGATCTGAAGAAGCGAGCTGAAGGCGCTTCCGAATCGGAAAGTAGAACGAACTCCACCATAGGGCACTGTTGGTCTGCGTGAGCGTACACGCTAAAAGCATCGACGATAAATTGCTGGCGTGCCCTTCGCTCCCTTGGACTTTCGACGAAGTAGCGTTCGGTGTGTAAGTGGCGCAATAGGGCATCAAGACGTCTCAGGTGCGGTCCATCTTCATCGTTCTTCAACATCGCCATAACTGATTCAACCTGATAGATTTTCAGCGCGATGCTTTTTGCCTTCGCCCTTTGAGGTTGATCAATGCGGTTAAGATAGACTGCAGCCCAAGATTCAAGTCCTTCGATCACCCGTGAATCTGGTAGCTGGTTCGTGCCGAAAACTACTGGGCCCGCAAGGGACCCGAGAATGTCCTGCCGTTCTTCGGTCGAGTAAACGAAGCGCTTCATTTCCCGGCACCCCTTTTCAGCAGCGTGGCGCCTTCGCCCTTTGCAGATTGTGCGAGTGCGGCCTCAATCCGAGCGCCAACCATTTCCGCCGCCTCTGAGGCCGGATCCCCTACCAAATGCACATAACGCTGTGTGGTCGCCGCGACTGTGTGTCCAAGCAGTGCGCCGATCATCGGCAGGTTATGCCCTGCCATCGCGGCTTGAGACGCGAAGCTATGTCGGCAGTCATATAGGCGCACATCTTCCAGCTTCGCCAACCGACGCACCTTCAGCCATGCGTTGCTGAGCCGGGCATAGGCAGTATCTTTTTCCTGCCCGGCGAAAACGAACTTCCCAAACTTCGGCGCTGACGTGAGGACCGCCCAGGCAGCCACATTACAATAAATGATCCGCTGCCTATTCGCTTTCGAATCTGGCAGCACCACGCGCTTGCGCTCGTGATCAAGAAACCGCCATTCGATCGACTGAATTTCTTTCGGACGGGCGCCGGTAAGAATCGCGAAGCGCAGTGCGGCACAGGCATGCACAGAAAGACGCCTCTCCGCCTCAAGGGATGCGATTGCGGTGAAGACGTGACCGATCTCGTCCGCCCCTAGAATACGCTCCTTGACGCCCTCCCTGTAGCGTTTGATCCCAGACGTTAAATTCGGCCGGTCATTGTATGAAAGAATCGTTCCCAGCACCGCCAGATAGTAGTTTGCCCGGCGTGGGGTGGAAGCCTTGTCTGCATGAAGCCGACGCGCATCGTCTTTTACGATCGACGCCAAAGGGCGGCCTTCAAACCGATCTTTCAGTTCTTCAGCGATTTTCTCATAATCCCGAACCGTCAACGGTTTCAGCTTCAGCCGAACATGTTCGCTCAGCCACTTATCCACAGCCTCAGTGAATGAGACCTCAGGCGGGGACTCGATTTCGGCTGACCGGGTTCGCGGATCGATGCCGGCGCCCATGGCGACCAGTTTGCGCCGCGCCTCATCTCGGGCGGCAGCAACTGACATCTCAGGATAGTAACCGAGAGTGACACGGGTCGCCTTACCGCTGAGACGCCGCTGAACGATGAAAATCTTCTTGCCGGCCGCGGTCACCCGCACCCCGAACCCTGAAACGATCGCATCGAAATAGAGCCGGTCCTTTCCATCGACCGGAAGCGCTTCCACCGACTCCGCGGTGAACCTGGTAGCACTCATGATTCGCAGCCGAGAGTCACGAGGACTCTCATAAGTGCAGCTTGAAAAAGGATCATACCTTTGCACCCCTAAAGAGTCACTGGGACTACGTTCCTAGGAGCATTTTCGTTAAGGTGCAAGGATTGAAATTGACAATACAGCTTTAAAAACAACGTTTCGATGTAGTCCCATACTCGCGAAAACACCAACCCTTCAGCCTGCAAATCCTTGCACCCCGGTTCGATTCCGGGCGAGGCCTCCACTTTTTCCCCATTCTGATCAATGTTCTATTTGCGTCTGATTTCGCCACGGGATCTGTTTGGGTTGCGGCGTTCCATTCGAACCACAAGCGACCGGCGCCAGCGGCGAACCAGCGGCAGATCCTGCGACAGAACCAGCAGCCCCAGCGGCAACATCCAGAAGCCCAGGACCGGCAAGAACCCAAGCGTCCCGCCAACCACCAACCCCAGACCCAGCCCGATTCGCGTAGCCACCCGCTGCGGCAGACGGAACAGCCTCGATCCGATACGGATCTCGCCACGGCCAGCGTGAAAACTGAAAATTCGGCTCAGAGACATGGGCGAAGGCCTGTTTTAGGCGGTTGCAGGGCCGTTTGAGGTCCCTTCTTGGGTCCCCGACAGATGGGCTTTGCAAAGCTTCTTGGCAAGATCGACACATTTTCTTCAAAAACCGCTTGGCAAATCAGAGAGGCATTTGTTATAGGCCCCCCACGCTGCTTAACGCGGTGATCCCCGGTAGCTCAGTGGTAGAGCAATCGACTGTTAATCGATCGGTCGCTGGTTCGAATCCGGCCCGGGGAGCCAGATTACAAAAGACCGCATCCTTTTACGGATTGCGGTCTTTTTTGTTTCCGGCGCACGTTCCGGCAACTCCGTGAATGATCAACATTTTTTCGTGAAACTTCTGATCCGTCTTTTGCGTATTCCCGTAAGAGACAATCAAAGCCCCGGTGATTTTCGCCAAAACGGAAAAAATGCTTCGATGACACGCGACATTTCACACTTCGAACATCCAGCAATTGTCTGGTTTCGCAACGATTTGCGGATCAAGGACAATGAAGCTTTGGTTGCGGCGAGCCAGCACAGTTGCGTTGTTCCGGTCTTCATTCGCGAAACCAACTCCCAGGTACGCGCGGCAGGTGGAGCCCGAAACTGGTGGCTGCATCATTCGCTTGCCGGCCTGTCGCACGATCTTGAAGAGCTTGGCGCCCCGCTCGTGCTGCTCAGTGGCGATTCGCCGGCGCTAATTGACAAACTCGTCGAGGCCACCGGCGCATCGGCCGTTTACTGGAACCGACGCTATGACCCCGCATGTCTGGAAATGGATGCGACACTCAAGGCCAACCTTCAGGACAAGGATCTGATCGCCGAAAGTTTTGCCGGGCAACTGTTGCACGAGCCGACCAAACTGCGCACTGGTTCGGGCACCCATTACAAGGTTTACAGCCCGTTCTGGCGCGCGCTTGAACCCGACGTGGAAAACCGCCCCCCACTTGATGCACCCGGGCAGCTGACGCCTCTGGACGAAGCCACAGGCCTTGCCACGGAATCGCTCGACAGCTGGAAACTGCTGCCCACCAAGCCAGACTGGTCTGGCGGGCTGGCAGATGCATGGGCGCCCGGTGAAACCGGTGCCCATGAGCGACTTGCTGATTTCATCGAAGACCGGATGCAGGGCTATTCCGACCGCCGCGACATGCCCGGGGTTGATGCTACCTCCGGCCTGTCCCCGCATCTTGCCTGTGGCGAAATCACCCCGGCGCAGATCTTCGAGGCGCTCAGGACCACCGAAAATGATGCAGCACCTGACGATCGCACCAAGTTTCGCAAGGAAGTCGGCTGGCGCGAATTCGCCTGGCATTTGCTGGCCAACGAACCAGCCCTGGCGGAGAAGAACCACAATCGAAAGTTTGATGCATTTCCTTGGCGCGATGATCACAGCGCTCTCGACGCCTGGCAGAAAGGCCTGACCGGATATCCGATTGTCGATGCCGGCATGCGCCAGCTCTGGCAGACCGGCTGGATGCACAATCGGGTCCGCATGGTCGTCGCATCCTTTCTCACCAAGCACCTTTTGATCGACTGGCGCACCGGCGAAGACTGGTTCTGGGACACCTTGGTGGATGCAGATCCAGCCTCCAATGCCGCCAGCTGGCAATGGGTAGCAGGCTCCGGTGCGGATGCCTCGCCTTACTTCCGGATCTTCAATCCGGTGCTGCAGGGCGAAAAATTCGATCCCGAAGGCGATTACGTCCGCCGCTTCGTGCCGGAACTGGCGGATATGCCAAAGAAGTTCATTCACAAGCCATGGGCCGCACCGGACCAGGTGCTCGAAACCGCCGGCGTCAGGCTTGGCGACACCTACCCCCATCCGATTATCGACCATCAGTTGGCGCGCGATCGCGCTCTGACTGCCTACCAGCAGATCAAGGAAGCCGCATGAACGTTCATCTCAAGGCCTTTCCCGTCTCCAACGGGCCGAAGCAATTGAAGGTCGCCGTTATCGGCTCCGGCATTTCCGGCGCTTCGGCTGCCTGGGCATTGCGGGATCTGCACGATGTCACACTCTACGAGACGGAAAAACGCGCCGGCGGCCACACGGCAACTGTCGATATAGATTATGATGGCACTCAAGTGTCGGTCGATACCGGCTTCATCGTCTACAACGAACTGAACTATCCCAACCTGACAGCCCTCTTCGCCCATCTCGGCGTCAAGACCCATGACAGCGACATGAGTTTTGCGCTGTCGCTTGACCACGGCAAGATGGAATGGGGTGGCGACAGCCTGTGGACGCTGTTCGCGCAGAAACGCAACCTGCTGCGCCCGTCTTTCCTGCTGATGCTGCGTGAAATCCTGCGCTTCAATAGGATCTGTCTGCAGGATCGCGCCCACGGCCACCTGGCTGCACGCTCGATTGGTGATTATCTCAACTGGCGCGGCTTCTCGCCGGGCTTCATGAACAATTATCTGGTGCCGATGGCAGCCGCTATCTGGTCGACACCGGCCAAGAAAATGATGGAGTTCCCGGCCACTTACTTCGTCAATTTCTTCGAAAACCATCGCCTGATCCATCTGGAACGTCCGGTGTGGCGTACCGTGACCGGCGGCAGCCGCAATTACCATGAAAAACTGCTTGCGCCGTTGGGAGATCGGGTTCGGCTGGATACCGGTGTTGTCTCGGTGCGCCGCAGCACCGAGGGCGTCGACATCCTCGACACCAACGGAACCATGCAGAGCTATGACCGGGTGATTTTCGCCTGCCACACCGATCAGGCTTTGCGCATCCTCGACCGGCCGACGCAGCAGGAGCAGTCGATCCTCAGCGCGATTCCCTACAGCCCCAACCGCGTGGTGCTTCACCGCGATGAAAAGCTGATGCCGACGCGCAAGAAGGTCTGGGCGTCGTGGAACTACCTGCGTTCGTCCGATCAGAAAAGCGATGCCAATGTCGCCGTCTCCTACTGGATGAACCGGCTGCAGGGGATCGATCCTGCCAAGCCCCTGTTTGTCACCCTCAACCCTGACCGGGAACCGGACCCGAAGCTGGTCTTTGGCGAGTACAGTTATGATCATCCACAATTCGGAACCGATGCGATGGACGTGCAGGCGCGATTGAAGCAAATCCAGGGTGACAACAACACCTATTTCGCCGGAGCATGGACCGGATACGGCTTCCACGAAGACGGATTGACTTCTGGCATCCTGGCAGCCGAAGCCCTGGGCGCGGTTCTTCCTTGGCGCATGAACGCGGCCGAGCCGATGGAAGTGGCAGCATGACCATGAGCGTGGCCCCAAAAAATCTGGTGCCGGAGCAAGGCGCCCCGCGCGAATCGGCATGTCTTTACGCCGGTGATGTCATGCATCAACGCATGAAGCCCGTCGGTCACAGGTTCCGCTACAAGGTCTATTCGATGCTGATTGATCTCGACCGCCTCGCCGAAGCGGATCGCCTTTCGCCGCTGTTTTCGGTCAACGGCCGCAATCTGATGTCGTTTCATGAAGCCGACCATCTGCGCGGTACATCGCAAACCTCGCTGCGCCCCCATATCGATTCACTGCTTGAAGAGGCTGGAATTGACCAACCTGCCGCCCGCATCGAATTGGCCTGCTATCCACGCATCTTCGGCCGGGTCTTCAACCCGCTCTCGGTCTACTACGCCTATGACCTCAACGGAGAGCCTCTGGCCCTGGTCTACGAGGTGCGCAATACCTTTGGCGAAAACCATACCTATGTCTGCAAGGTCGAAGACGGCGACATGACGCCGGCAGGTATCCGCCAGAGCCGAACCAAGCTTTTTTACGTCTCCCCCTTCGTCGAAATGGAAGCGCGTTACAATTTTCGCATGACCCTTCCAGGTGACGACTTGAAGTGGCGGATTCTAGAGACCGACCCGTCAGGCCCGCTTTTGGCGGCCACCTATCACGGCAAACGACGCAAACTGTCGACCGAATCAATTTTGAGCTTGCTCTTGCAGATTCCGCTTCTGACGTGGAAGATTGTCGGTGGCATCCATTTCGAGGCGCTCAAATTGTGGCTCAAGGGGATGCGTTACGTGCCGCGCCCGGCGCCGCCTCCCAGTGCGAGCTTTCGCGATCAGGGAAAGTTCGAACGTCAGGTGGCAAGACCGTGACGGATGAACCATTGGCGATACGGAGGAGGCTGCGCTCATGAAGACTGAAGCCACCTGGAATGAACATCAACCTGTCGAAAAACTGTCGACCGAAAATCTGTCGACCTATCTGCGCGGACTGCCGGCTAAGGCCAAGATGGCTCTGCGCGGGCTTCTGCACATGGGTCACGGCCGATTGTCGATCCGCATGCCGGATGGCAGAACCGTGTTGATCGAAGGCCGGGCGGAAGGCCCCGATGCCACGCTGATCCTGCACAACTGGAATCTAGCCCACCGAGCGCTGACCGGCGGAACCATCGGTGTGGCCGAATCCTACATCGACGGCGATTGGGAAAGCCCTGATGTCACGGCATTTCTCGAACTGTTTCTGGTCAATGTCGAAGTCGGCGACACATTGGCTGGTGGCGCACGCGGCATCGCCCGCCTGGTTGAACTGGTCCGCCATTGGCTGAACTCGAACTCGCGCGGCCAGGCCAAAAAGAACATTTCCGCCCATTACGACCTCGGCAACGAGTTCTATTCGAAATGGCTCGACGAAACGATGACCTACTCGTCAGCGCTTTACGAGGACGGCGCCAATGATCTCGCCAGCGCGCAAACGGCGAAATACCGCGCGCTGTCCCAGGCAGCCGGCCTCAAAGCCGGGGACCGTGTTCTGGAAATCGGCTGCGGCTGGGGCGGCTTCGCGGAGTTCGCAGCCGCTGAAATCGGCTGCCACGTCACCGGCCTGACGATTTCCAACGAGCAACTTGCCTTCGCCAGACAGCGCATCGAGAAAGCCGGATTGTCCGACAGGGTCGATCTCCGCTTTCAGGATTATCGCGACGAAACCGGGCAGTATGACGGTATTGTCTCGGTTGAGATGTTCGAGGCGGTGGGTGAGAAGTACTGGCCCGCCTATTTTTCCAAGGTGCGGCAATGCCTCAAGCCCGGCGGCAAGGCCGGGCTGCAGATCATCACCATCAAGCCGGACGCCTACGAGGCCTATCGCGCCAATCCGGATTTCATCCAGCGCTATGTTTTCCCCGGCGGCATGCTGCCGACCGAGAATCATCTCAAGACGCTGGGCGAAACGGCAGGCCTCGACATGGTCGGACACCGTGCCTTCGGCCCTGATTACGGGCGCACGCTGGCCGAATGGCGCCAGCGCTTCTGGAACGCCTGGGAGGACATTCAGCCGATGGGCTTCGACCTGCGCTTCAAGCGGTTGTGGGAATTCTACATGTATTACTGCGAAGCCGGCTTCCGCTCCGGACACATCAACGTCCGCCAGGTGGTTTACGGCTGATCAGCCGGGAATGGCAGTCCCGATGACGTCTCTAGCCCTTGTGTAGCCTGTCAGGCATGAACATATTCTGCTTGCGTCACAACCTGGCTGCGAGGTCCGAACCAGAAGCAGATCACCGCAGCCAGGGCGGCAACGGTCATGACGACAGCCATCGGCAAAGCATTGGTTTCGCCACCAAGACCCACCAGTGGCGAAGCGATGGCGCCAAAGCTGAACTGGAGCGCCCCGAGGAAGGCGGATGCCGTCCCTGCCATCTTGGGCGCCTGCCCGATAGCCAGAGCCGTGGCGTTCCCGAGAATGAAACCGAGGGACGCAACCGCCAGGAACAGCGCCGGAAGCATCAGCACCACCGGACTTCCGGCCACAACCGCCCCCAACACACCCAGTGAAGCCAGCAACAGCAGGGCTACACCCCAGCTTGTCAGGCGATGCGGTTCGATCCTGCGAACCAGCCAGGACGATATCGCACCGAGCAGCATGATCCCCACGGCGTTGGTGCCGAAAACAATGGAATAGGCTGTGGGCGACAGCCCCAGCACGTTCTGCATGACAAAAGATGATGCTGAAATATAGCCGAACAGAGCCATGAACGAGAAACCGGTCACCAGAGTGTAGCCGACATAGGACCGGTTCCGCAGAAGCTGCCCAATCGCTGCCCAGAGCGCTGAAGGCCCTTTGGCCGAGCGATTTTCGGGTGGCAGGCTTTCTTTTAGAAAAACCACGGCTCCCAGCAGCGACAGTAATGACAGCAGTGCCGTCACGGCGAACACCGCGCGCCATCCTGCGGCAGCCACAATGACGGTTCCGACAAGCGGTGCGAGAACCGGCGCCAGTCCGCCGATGATCATCATGATCTGGAACATCTGCGCAGAGGCACGCGCATCCTTTGCCGAATCTGAAACAATGGCGCGGGCGAGCACGACACCGGCGCCGCCGCCGATCCCTTGCAGCGCACGAAAAGCGATCAGGGATTCAATATTGGGCGCGAAAGTGCAGAGAAAACCTGACACGACTGCCAGCCCGGTGCCGAGCAAAAGCGGCCAGCGCCGTCCGAACCGGTCGGACAGCGGACCGATCAGCAATTGTCCTGCCGCCAGCCCGATGAGAAAACTGGTGAGTGTGAGCTGGATCGGCGCGGCGCTGGAATTCAGATCCGAAGCCATCTGCGGGAAACCAGGCAAATACATGTCCGTTGCAAGCGGCGCCACGGCAGAAAGCAAAGCGAGAAAAAACAAGGCGTAGAGGGACAACCGGCCAGCGGCACTGGGGAGACGGGTTTGTGGCATTATGATCGGATTCCGTATCTATGTTATGAACGGCGTCATCACCTTCGCCGCTCTCGAATCCTCCCTCACCACGAAACAGTTAGCATGCTAACCACGGGCTCTCAACCCGCTCACAGAAAGTTGAATCGGTTTTGGATTCCCCATCAGGCGGGCACAGTGTTCGAGCGAGGTGAACCAAAGCCACGGTAATGACGTAAACCTGTCCAGCACGCAGGCGACAATTGTGCTTGCCCTCGTAGATGGACCAGTGACTGTGGATCAACAAACACCCGACGTTCAGCACATTCCATCAACCGGAACACACCTGCTTTCGCGTGGTCAGATCGTCGCCTACGCCCTGCCCGCCATTCCCCTGGCGGCGCTCACTTTGCCGCTTTATGTGCTGGTTCCGACGTTTTACACCGAGACGCTCGGGCTTTCGCTCGCCTCGGTCGGCTTCGCCCTTTTGCTGGTGCGGATCTTCGACGCGGTCAACGATCCGCTGATCGGCTGGGCGGCTGACCGCTTTCGTCCCCGCTTTGGCCGCCGCCGCACGCTGTTTGCCATCAGCCTGCCGTTGACGGCAGTTTCGGCCTTCATGCTGTTCTGGCCACCCGTCGATGCCGGTGTGCTGTGGCTGGCAGGCTGGGGCCTCATGCTCTCTCTCGGTTACACCGCTGCCCTGATCCCGTTTTCGGCCTGGGGGGCGGAGCTTGCCACCGACTACCATGGCCGCTCCCGCATCACCGCCTGGCGCGAGGGTTTGACCCTGGTGGGAACCCTGATCGCCATCGCCCTGCCCTTTGCCGTCGGCTTTGATCGGGCAGGCGGGCTGCATGGGTTGGCGGTGCTTGGACTGGTCATTCTCTTCGCCCTGCCCCTGTTTGGCGCAGTTGCCGTATTTGGAACCCCTGAGCCGGACGAGCATTCGCGCAAGCGGATCGATATGAAATCAGGACTGAAACATCTCGTGAGCAACCGGCCCTTCGTCCGCCTAATCGTTGCATTTTTTCTCAACGGACTGGCCAACGGAATTCCGGCAACACTGTTCCTGTATTTTGTCTCAGCCCGGTTGGGTCTACCCGACGCGAGAGGTCCGTTACTGTTTTTCTATTTTCTCTGCGCCATTGCGGGCGTGCCGCTGGCCGCTTGGGCAGCGCGCCGCGTCGGCAAGCACCGGGCCTGGTGCTACGCCATGCTGGCCGCTTGCCTTGCCTTTGTCCCCGCACCTCTCTTGCCCGAAGGTTCGCTCATGGCATTCGCCATCATCTGCGCCGTCACCGGCCTTCTTCTCGGCTTCGACCTTTCGCTGCCACCGGCGATCCAGGCGGATGTCATCGATGTCGATACCGCGTCATCCGGCGAGCAGCGCTCGGGCACCTATTTTGCGGCCTGGAGCCTGGCCACAAAGCTCTCGCTGGCCGGCGGTGTCGGGATCGTGTTCCCGGCCTTGGCGATGTTCGGGTTCGATCCTGGCTCAGACAAGGGATCAGCAGAGGGATTGACGGCGCTCGCTATCGCCTATGCCTGGGTGCCGATTGCGGCAAAACTCGTCAGCATCGCCATCATGTGGAATTTCCCGCTTGACGAGGCCGCGCAGAAATCGCTGCGCACCCGCATTGAAACCGCCTGATCAAACCGGATCAGGCGGCTTCAAGCGGCCGTTTCTTCCAGCCCGTCGCCGCATTCATCAGCCAGAAATAGGCTGGATACGGCAGAAACTGCAGCACCTTGAGAACGTAGGTGAAGCGGCGCGGAAACGTGATTTCGAAGGAGGTGGACTTCAGGCCCTTGGCAATACGCTTGGCAGCCTCTTCCGGCTGCAGCAACGCCGGCATTTCGAACGCGTTGTCCTCCGTCGCCGGTGTATCGACGAATCCCGGGTTGATCACCTGAATTCGGACGCCAAACTTGTCGAGATCAAATTTCAGGCTTTCCGCCATGTTGATCAACGCTGCCTTGGTCGCACCGTATGCCGCGCTGGTCGGCATGCCGCCATAACCGGTGACTGACGAGACAATGGCGATCTGACCACAGCCCCGGGCCTTCATCCGCTCGATCGCCGGCACAAGCCCGTTTACCACGCCCGACAGGTTGACGGCGAAGCTCTTGTCAAAATCCGAAACCTTCAGGATCTCGCCATGCACCGGGAGATAAACCCCGGCATTGAACACTGCCAGCGCCAGCCCGTTTCCGTCGCCGTCGATACGACCGGCAATGGCTGCCATCGCATCAGTGTCGGTGACATCGCCGGGAGCAGCAATGATCCGGCCCTTGAGGTCGGCAGACTGCCCGGCGAGCTCTTTCAGCGCATCTTCGCTGCGCGCCGTAACAAAGACCGTAAACCCCTCCCGCGCCAGATCGAGCGCCAGAGCCTTGCCGATGCCGCTCGAGGCACCGGTCACCCAGGCTGCTCCGTCTGCAGGTGTCGCGGTAAAACTGGTCATGCATGTCTCCAATCAGAAAGGCCGTCTGAAACATGATACGTTCCAGACGGCCTGTTGGTTCAATAACTCTGATACCTGTGTGGCTTAGCCGATGATATCTCCGATCAGCTGACGGAACGAACCGGTCAGCTTCAAAGGCGCGTCCATGACCGCAAAGCCAATGCAGGGACGGCCGGTGTCGGCGCTCGGACGGTGGTCGACCGAATCATCGGCCACCGAAATGTCGCCGCGGCCATAATGCCCGCGCCCATCGCTGAACGCGCCATCCAGCACAAGCGACAACTCGCTGCCTTCGTGGGTATGGGCCGGCACGGTGCGGCCCGGCTTGATCCAGAACAGATTGACGTGGCAGCCCTCGATATCGCCGAGCTCGTATTCCTTGAACCCGGGCATCTTGGTGCGCCATGGCACATCATCCGCATCAAAGCCGACGAAATCATACAGTGCCTTGGGGAAAACTCGATCTGTGTCGGTCCGTGCCGAAGCTGTTGCGCCGGGCGCATCTGTCCCGAGCACGGCCGCCAGCATTGCATCACGGTTCGTCAGAGCGACGGGCTCGACATCCATCAGCTCGAGACCGGCCATGGCCTCGAGATTCGCAACCTTGATCCGGTTATCCGCTTTCAATTCAAGATGAGCTTCCACCAGAACCCGCGCCGGGGTCGGAAGAGTCCCAGCAACATACCGGGCAAGAAGCGAGTCGATCGTATCGATGTGTTCACGCACCATGCGTATCAAGCTTTCCACAAATTCAACGACTTATCCGCACGGAAAGGCGAAAAAGCTGTTTCTGTCTATACCAATTGTCACTTCTTACGCCAGATGGCGCAATATGGATCACCGGAATATGCCATTTCACATTTTTGCCGTTTGAAGGCAAATTTTCCCTTATATTCGGGTGTCGGGAGAGCAGGTTTCTTGCACCAGCCCCCTTGAGAAGCCACAACTGGCTGCCTAGTCTCAGCAAGCCTGTGAACCCCACAGTCAATAACAGGAAAAACCATGCCAGCCATCAGCTCCGTTCTCGACGCCATCGGCAACACGCCGCTCATCCGCCTCAATGCCGCGTCGGAAGCCACAGGTTGTACCATTCTGGGCAAGGCAGAGTTTCTCAATCCCGGCCAGTCAGTCAAGGACCGCGCGGCGCTCGAGATCATTCGCGACGCGGAATCCAAGGGGCTGCTGCGCCCGGGCGGCACCATCGTCGAGGGAACAGCAGGCAACACCGGCATAGGGCTGGCACTGGTGGCGTGCGCCTTGGGTTACAAGACAGTCATCGTGATTCCCGAAACCCAGAGCCAGGAAAAGAAGGATGCGCTGCGCCTGCTTGGCGCCGAACTGGTTGAAGTTCCCGCCGCACCCTACCGCAATCCGAACAATTACGTCCGGCTGTCAGGCCGTCTGGCGGAGCAGATTGCAAAATCCGATCCCAGAGGCGCGATCTGGGCCAACCAGTTCGACAATGTCGCCAACCGTCAGGCCCATGTGAAGACCACGGCACCCGAGATCTGGCGCGACACCGATGGCAAAGTCGATGGCTTTATCTGCGCCGTGGGGTCCGGCGGCACGCTGGCTGGCGTCGCCGAGGGCCTGCGCAGCCAGAACAAGTCCGTCAAGATCGGCCTGGCCGATCCCGATGGCGCCGCCTTGCACAATTTCTACACCAACGGCGAGATGAAATCGTCCGGCGGCTCAATCACCGAAGGCATCGGCCAGGGGCGTATCACCGCCAACCTGGAAGGCTTCACGCCCGACATGTCGTTCAACATCCCAGACTCGGAAGCCATTCCGCTGGTGTTTGATCTTCTGGAAAACGAAGGCCTCTGCCTCGGCGGCTCCTCCGGCATCAACGTCGCCGGCGCGATCCGCATGGCCCGCGAGATGGGGCCTGGCCACACCATCGTGACCATCCTGTGCGACTATGGCAACCGCTACCAGTCCAAGCTGTTCAACCCGGAATTCCTCCGCTCGAAGGACCTGCCGGTGCCCGAATGGCTGACGCGCGAGAGCGATCTTTCCGTCCCCTATATCAGCGAGTGAGTTCCATGACTGCTCTCTTCCTCGAAGACGCCTATCTCTCCACCGTCGAGGCCCATGTCACCGGCGTACGGGAGGATGGCGGCATCCTGCTTGATCAGACCTGCTTTTACGCAACCTCCGGCGGCCAGCCAGGCGACACCGGCTTTCTCGAGCGCGAGAACGGCGACAAGATCCAGATCGCAGGCACAGTCACCGGCGATACCAAGGCCGAGATCATTCTCATACCGGCTCCTGATCAGGCAAAGCCTGCCGTTGGTGAGAAACTGGTTCAGCACATCGACTGGGACCGGCGCTACCGGCTGATGCGCATGCACACCGCCTGCCATTTGCTTTCGGTTGTCTGTCCCTACCCGATCACCGGAGCCGCGGTCAGCGAAACCGACAGCCGCATTGATTTCGACATGACCGACACCATCGACAAGGCCGAAGTCACGGCCAAGCTGATGGAACTGGTCAACGCCAACCATCCGGTTTTCAATCAATGGATTTCGGAAGAGGATCTCAACGCCAATCCGGACCTGATCAAGTCCAAGAACGTGCGGCCTCCCCGCGGCCAGGGCCAGATCCGGCTGGTCTGCATTGGTGAAGGCTCGTCTATCGACAGCCAGCCCTGCGGCGGCACCCACGTTGGCGAAACCGCGGAAGTCGGCGAGATCCACATCGGCAAGATCGAGAAGAAGGGCAAGGAAAACCGCCGCTTCCGCATCCGCTTCGGTCCGCTTCCCGTCTGATCACTCAGCTCCGGATTTCGAACCTTGCCGTGCCTCGGTTCACCACGGCACGGCAGGTTTTTTGCAGGTGGCGACAACCTTACACACCCATTTAACATCTCGTTAAAAAATGCGGCGTAGTGATCAGTCTATGCCATGAAAACCTCTTGAAGTTCATGGTCTGTGAAGGAACGCCGTGATCGAGGCCAGTCTGGCTTCGCGCCGAACATTGAAAAGCCAACTGATGCCATCCATTCAAGCCAGATCCTACCCGGTTTCAGCAATGGTGCCCAGCGCGCTGCCCGTTCAGCCTGCCGCCAACACCAGCAAAACCACCGCACAGAAGACGGATGCAGTCGCTCCATCCGGTTCGAGCACGTCTGTCTCCAATCGTGTTTCGGCATTTCTTGCCAGTGACACCGCGACTGAAAAATCCAGCAATCGACCCGATCGCCCGCCGCCACCTCCTGGTGGAGGAAAAGGTCCGGAAGGTGCCGGCGGAAGCGGCGCATCCAGCGAAACCGAAACCGCGCTGCTGCTTCTGGAAACAGAAGAAGACACTGAAACCGACGAGACCACGGACACGGCACTGACCACGGCGATCCTGTCTGACGATACCGACGCAAGTGCCGCAACCAGCGAAGCCGACACAGCCTTGTTGCTGCTGGAAGCCGATACGGTAGACGACGCCGAAAACGAGCAGCTTGATGAAGAAACCGAAACACGACCCGCTGCGGTCTTGTTTGACGAAGCCAAAACCTACTATCCCACCGCATTCTATTAGGCTGGTGACAATTGGGTTGGAACGGGCCGGTCATCGGCCCGTTTTTGTATGTAAAACCGACGTTCCTCATTGCAGCAAACATTTGCCATCGCATACCATGCCAGCCGGGCAGCGAGTTCACCGTTTCAAAGCCCGGCCCACGCCCATGAGGATTGCTGCATGACCACGTCACCCGATCAAAGTCCTTTCGTCGTTTCCTTCGACTGGCTCAAAAGCCGGCTCGGTCAACCGGACCTCAAGATCGTTGACGCCTCCTGGTATCTCCCGGCACAGAACCGCGACGGTAGAGCCGAATTTGCAGCCTCGCGGATACCCGGCGCCGTCTTCTTCGATCAGGACAGCATTGTCGACGAGACCTCGGATCTGCCCCATACAATTCCCGATCCCGCTGTTTTCGCCAGCGCTGCTGGCGCACTCGGCCTGTCCGAAACCGATACGATCATCGTCTATGATGGCCCCGGCATGTTCACCGCGCCACGCGTCTGGTGGCTGCTGCGCATCTTCGGCGCAGGCAACACCTATGTGCTCGACGGCGGTTTCGACAGCTGGAAGCAGCAGGGTCTGCCGGTCGAAACCACCGCGCCGGCACAGCCGCTTCCGGCAGACTTCAACCCGACGCTCAATGCCCGCGCCATCACGACTTTTGACCAGATGCGCGCGATCGTCGACACCAGTTCTTCGCAGATTGCCGACGCGCGCGGTCCGGGGCGCTTCACCGGGGTCGAAGCCGAGCCACGCGCCGGCATGCGCTCGGGGCACATGCCCGGTGCCCGCAATGTCCCGTTTCCGGTTCTGTCGGAAGGCGGAAAGCTCAAATCGCTTCCCGCGCTACGCCAGGCACTGGAAGCATCCGGCCTTGATCTCGACAAGCCGGTGGTCACCAGCTGCGGCTCCGGCGTCACGGCAGCAGTGATAACACTCGCGCTCCAATCGGCCGGCCATCGCAACAACACGCTTTACGATGGCTCCTGGTCCGAATGGGGCGGCCGCGAGGACACACCCATCGTCACCGGAGAAGCCTGAGATGGCAAAGGCAGCAAAACCGAAATCGCTCAAGGCAACGGTCACACATCTAGAAATGAAGCGCCGGCCCCGCGCCACCACACCGCTGCCGGTCAATCTTCATGCGACGCTGATGAAGACGACAGACATCCCGCTGCATTTCTACCGCTACCTGCAATGGCAGGTCGGCCGCGAATGGCACTGGGTCACCCGTCTGCGCCTGACCGACGAGAAGCTGTCGGAGATTGTTCACGCAAAGAACACGCGCATTTTTGTGCTCAGCGTAGAGGGTGCGCCGGCTGGTTTCTTTGAACTGAGCGATCTCGAAGACTCGACGGTTGAGCTGGCCTATTTCGGATTGATGGACCATGTGCGCAGACGCGGACTTGGTGAATGGATGCTGGGTCAGGCGGTCAGCACCGCCTGGTCAACCACCCCTGCCCGCGTCATCGTGTCGACCAACACGCTGGACCACCCCGCAGCCCTGCCGCTTTACCAGAAGATGGGGTTTGAACCTGTGAGCCAGAACGGAGCCATCATCCGGCCGCTGTCGGATGATGAAATCCTGGCCATGGTGAAGGCCACAGCTCCAGACACACAATAAACCAGCCACGGCCGAAATCGGGTGGCGCGGTTTTGCGCCGCCGGGTTACCTCGCAGCATTGGCAAAGCAAGCGAGGACGATGATGAAAATCGATTTTGTACCCATGGACACAGCCACCGCCGAGCACTTTCGTAGCGGTGCACCGGACGCCTATGGCAATCCGGCGGAGCGCAAGATCTCCGATGGCATCGGCGTGCCCTGTCGCTGTTGCATGAAACTGGTTGGCAAGGGCGAGCCTTATCTGGTTGCTGCCTGGCGTCCGTTCATGAAAACACATGCCTACGCTGAAACCGGGCCGGTCTTTCTCCATGCCGAACCCTGCACGAACCAGCCAGTCAAACAGGATCAATTGCCTGATTTTCTGGAAAGCCCGGACTACATTCTTCGCGGCTATGATGCTGATGAGCGGACGATTTATGGCACCGGCGGCGTCGTCAAACTCTCGGCAATTCCTGCAAGGCTGGAAGAACTGCTGGCAAGCCCCGGCGTTGAAGCCGTTCACATCCGCTCGTCGCGCAACAATTGCTATCACTGCAAGGCGGTGCGAGGAGCAGAAGCTCAAAACTGATAGGATCCCAAGCCAAAAAACCGCCCGCATGATGGGATGCGGACGGATCGGGCTTGTGGAGGAGCCCACGGAGAACGGTGTCGGCAACAGCCGATCAGGCGACTTTCAGCACCTGATCCATGTCCGCCAGTTCATAGCCCAGCGCTTCAGCGACCGGACGATTGGTGATGCGGCCCTTGTGAACATTCAGGCCCGCGCGCAGGTGACGGTCTTCGGCAATCGCCTTCAGCCCCTTGTCGGCCAGCATCAGGCCGTAAAACAGCGTCGCGTTGTTGAGCGCATGAGCAGACGTGATCGGCACAGCCCCCGGCATGTTGGCGACGCAGTAATGGATCACGCCATCAACCTCGTAGGTCGGCTCGGCATGGGTGGTGGCATGCGAAGTCTCGAAACAGCCGCCCTGGTCGATGGCAACGTCTACGATCACCGCCCCCTTCTTCATGCCCGACAGCATCTCGCGGGTGACCAACTTCGGCGCGGCGGCACCCGGGATCAGGACGGCACCAACCACGACGTCAGCGGAGAAGACTTCCTCCTCCAACGCCTCAATCGTTGAATAGCGGGTGTGAACCCGACCGTTGAAGATATCGTCGAGCTGGCGCAAGCGCGGCAGGGACCGGTCGAGAATGGTCACATCGGCACCAAGGCCCACGGCCATCTTGGCCGAGTTGAGGCCGACAACGCCGCCGCCGATGACGGTGATCTTGGCCGGCAGCACGCCAGGAACGCCGCCCAGCAGGATTCCGCGACCGCCATTGGCCTTCTGCAGCGAGGTCGCACCCGCCTGAATTGCAAGACGACCGGCCACTTCCGACATCGGCGCCAGCAACGGCAGTCCGCCGCGATCATCGGTCACGGTCTCGTAGGCCACGGCGGTGCAGCCCGAGGCCAGCAGGCCTTTCGTCTGTTCCGGATCGGGAGCCAGGTGCAGATAGGTGTAGAGAAGCTGGCCGTCGCGCAGCTGCGCCCATTCCGACGGCTGCGGTTCCTTGACCTTGACCACCATGTCCGAGCGCTCGAAGACCTCCTTGGCAGAGCCAACGATGGTGGCGCCTGCGGCCTGGTAGGCTGCATCATCTGCGTCGATGCCCATGCCTGCCTTGGTCTCGATGATCACATCGTGGCCATGCGCCACATATTCACGCACGGCACCAGGCGTCAGGCCAACACGGTATTCATGGTTCTTGATTTCCTTGGGGCAGCCTACACGCATTGACGTCTCCTCCGAGCCTTGGCTGACGCTTCAAGCGTCAAATCCGATTTCAATGCGGCCTATTGGAACATCGGCGCTCCGAAATGTCCTTGCGAACCAGCCTTGTCCGCATCACAAGATTCGAATAATCTTGCGTATTGATACGTATTATTCGGATATCCTTGACATGCATGAGCTCGACACACTTGATATCGCCATTTTGAAGACACTTCAGAGCGAAGGCAGAATCTCCAACGCCGCACTCGCCGAGCGCGTCGGCCTGTCCGCATCGGCCTGCTCCCGCCGGCTCGATATTCTTGAGAAATCCGAGGTCATCAAGGGCTATCACGCGCGGTTGTCACACAAGGCGCTGGATTACCGGATGATCGCTATTGTCCATATTTCGCTGTCGGGACAATTTGCCAAAACCCTCTCCGAGTTTGAAACTGCGGTCAAACTCTGCCCCAATGTGCTGGTCTGCTACCTGATGAGCGGCGAGTATGATTACATCCTGCGCGTGGCTGCGCGCGACCTTGAAGATTATGAGCGCATCCACCGAGACTGGCTCTCCGCCCTTCCCCATGTGGTCAAGATCAACTCGAGCTTCGCCTTGCGCGAGATCATCGACCGGCCCAATGTCGGGCTTGGCTGATATATGAGTAAAAAACTCATGTTATTTCCGATCAGACCTGCTAGGTAGGCCCGACAAAGTGACCTGAAGGAGCAAGATCATGGCGCGTCCCCAACCACGCGAACTGGATGTTATCGGCAAGAAGAACGTGACACCGAACATGCTGCGGATCACCCTTGGCGGAGCCGGGCTGGAAGGCTTTCCCGACGACCAGACCAGTGCCTATATCAAGCTTCGGCTGCCAGACGCCCAGAGCGGCCGGGACGTGGTCCGCACCTATACCGTCCGCACCCATCACGCTGAAACCATCGACGTCGATTTTGCTCTGCATGAGGAGTGCGGACCTGCAACACTGTGGGCGATGAACGCAAAGCCCGGTGACACCATCACGGTGGGTGGCCCCGGACCACGCAAGCTGGTGCATAAAGGGGCGGACTGGTACCTGCTTGTTGGAGACATGACGGCGCTTCCCGCAATCTCCGGCAATCTAGAACTGCTTCCCGAGACGGCGCGCGGCACGGCGGTGATTGAAATCATGGCCGAAGCAGATATTCAGGAGCTGCAAAAGCCAGCGCATCTGGCCATCGAATGGGTGGTCAATCCGCATCCGGGACACAACAGCGACCTGCTGGTCGAACGGGTCAGGAACCTGCCTTGGCCGGATGGCAATCCCTCGGTGTGGGCGGCTTGCGAGTTCGCCAGCATGCGCAAACTGCGCGACTATTTCCGTGGCGAGCGCGGGTTGGACAGCTCAAACCTGTATATTTCAAGTTATTGGAAGTCAGGCAGCAACGAGGACAACCACAAGATCGCAAAGCGCGAGGATGCAACAACCGCGGCCTGATCCGGCGCCCGGCACTCATTCCTGACTGTGAAACAAAACCGGCCGCCGCAAAGAGCGGCGGCCGGCAATTCGGTCTGAAGACGAATGAACGTTACATCCAGTAAGGTGGCTGGCCGTAATGCGCATAGAGGCTCTCTTGCGTTGCCGGCGACCAGTCGTAGTCGTTGTCGCGTTTGTATTTCGGTGCGCCCTCGACCTGTTCCTTGGTGATATCGGCCTGGTAGCCGCCCAGACCTTCATCGTATTTCAGCTTCTCCCACGGCAACGGATAGTGGTCATCTCCAATGCCGAAAAAACCGCCGAAACTCAGCACGGCGTAGGAGACATTGCCTCCACGCTTTTCAATCATAAGCTTTTCGATGGAGCCGATGTGGTTGCCGGAACGGTCATATACCTCTGTACCGGCAACCTTGTCGCTGCCTATCAAAGAAGCGCTTTCCTTGGTCATGCTCATCTCGTTCTCCTGATGGTTAAACAGTTGATCGATGCCCGGAAATGTCCCGGGTAAGCCTCATCCTGAGCGATAGATCAGGTGCAGCTGACAGACCAACGTTGGATCTGCGACGCGGTTCCGAACAGATATTGGGCGATTTCGCGACACCTTGGCCGCAATTCAGCTGCAATCCAACTGGCCGCCGCCCAGTCCTGCCACCCAGTCTCAGTGACACTGAAAGCAATGTTGTGCCCGGGATCTACACAAGTAAAGACGACGGCAAAACAGCAACCGGCTGCCCATTCAGATCCAGCCTGTGAAACCGCTGAAGCCAGATTCCATGCCAATTCTGGGCCTTGAGAGCAGATGCTGAACGGGTTGGGGCGGTGAAGACGATAATGAAGTGCTCGACGAACCGATCGGCATCGACAATTTCGAGGCCAGCAACGTGTATGTCCAGAACAACAACATCAGTTTCGACTGATCAACACCGCCAGATCGGGAACACGTGCCAACAATCGGGTTCTATCGATGACGATTGGCCATTCAGTTTGTCGTGCCCTGCTGCATATGGACACGATTTTTTCCCTTGGCACAGCGCAAGGACAACCTAGCTGAACAGCCGGTCTCCCTGCTCCTCGATGATCTGGCGCGCCTTGCGCAAGGTCATGGCTTCAACTTCCTCCCGGTTGGCGAAGATATCGGCGCGGATGAACTTGTGTTCCTTCGCAGCGTCCCCCTCGCCTTTGACAATGCGGCCGGCCAGCCGCCATTGCCCGCCTTCGGAAATCGGTTCGGCATAGATCAGACAATCCTTGTAGCGGTCAGGCGCATTGGCTGCCTGGGGTGGCTTGGATGCCGAACCGCCACTGAACAAATTGCGGATGCTGTCCATAATACCTGCCATGCCATGCTCCTTGCTGTCGCAAACGATCGGTTTTGCCGTTCGCCCGTCGATCTCCGCCCCGCCCCGGGTGCAACTGAATTTGGTTGCACAAGTGTCATGTCGGGATCACACTTGCGCTGTATGGCTTGCCGCCGGACGTGACGGAAAGCCCGGATGCTGATGCGAGCCGATGCACCCGCCATGTATCCTTTCTAGGTCAACTGCAGGGAGAAAGTCCATGAAAGACCAGCGCATTTCCGACATGCTTCATCCGATCTCGCGGCGTTCCTTGCTGGGTGGTCTGGCAGCCACCAGCGCCCTTGTCATGGTGCATCCGTTCACCGCCAGGGCCAATGCCAACCAGGCGCATCTGCGGATCATGGAAACCACCGACCTGCACGTCCACGTCTTCGCCTATGACTATTATGGTGACAAACCCAACGATACGATGGGGCTGGCGCGCACCGCCTCGATCATCGACCAGATCCGCTCGGAAGCCGAAAACTCCATCCTGCTCGACAATGGCGACTTCCTTCAGGGCAACCCGATGGGCGATTACATCGCCTATGAGCGCGGCATGAAAGAGGGTGACATGCACCCGATCATTTCGGCGATGAACGTGCTTGGCTATGATGGCGGAACGCTTGGCAACCACGAGTTCAACTACGGCCTCGACTTCCTGTTCAAGGTGATCTCCGGCGCCAACTTCCCGATGGTCTGCGCCAACCTCGCAAAGGGATCACTGGCCGAAAACCCGCGCGACGACGACCTGTTTCTCAAGCCCTACATGATCCTCGACCGCACCATCAAGGATGGCGCCGGCGAAGAACACCAGATCAAGATCGGCCTGATCGGGTTCGTACCGCCGCAGATCATGACCTGGGACGCCCGCCATCTGACCGGTAGCGCCGCCACGCGCGACATCGTCAAGGCCGCAGAGGCCTGGGTGCCACAGATGCGCGAGGAAGGCGCCGACATCGTCATTGCACTCTCGCATTCCGGCATTGGCCAGCAGGACTGGGCCGAAAACCTCGAAAACGCCTCCGTACCGCTTGCCGCCGTTCCCGGAATCGACGCCATCGTTACCGGTCACAGCCATCTCGATTTCCCCGGCCCCAAATTCGATGGCGTTGCAGGCGTCGACAATGCCAAGGGCACCATTTCCGGCAAGCCCGGCGTCATGGGCGGGTTTTGGGGATCGCATCTCGGTCTGATCGATCTGATGCTCGAGCGCGACGGCAACACATGGAAGATCGTCAGCCACAGCTCCGAAGCCCGGCCGATATACGAGCGTGTCGACAGGAAGGTTCAGGCACTGGTGGCCGATAAACCTGAGGTGCTGGCCGCAGCCCGGGAAGACCACGAAGCCACGCTCGCCTATGTCCGCACCGCGGTCGGCAAGACCTCGGCTCCGCTGCATTCCTATTTCGCCCTCGTCGCCGATGATCCGTCCGTCCAGATCGTCAGCCAGGCCCAGACCTGGTACGTCACCGAGATGCTCAAGGACACCGAGTGGAAGGATCTGCCGGTGCTCTCGGCAGCCGCTCCGTTCAAGGCCGGCGGACGCGGAGGCGCGGACTATTACACCGATGTTCCCGCCGGTGATATCGCGATCAAGAACGTGGCCGATCTCTATCTCTACCCCAACACCGTGCAGGCGGTGGTGATCACCGGTTCTCAGGTCAAGCAGTGGCTGGAGATGTCGGCCGGGATCTTCAATCAGATCGAACCCGGCGCATCCGATGCCGAACTGATCAACGGCGATTTCCCGTCCTACAATTTCGATGTCATCGACGGTGTGACCTACCAGGTCGACCTCAGCCAAGCGGCCAGATACAGCCCCAAAGGCGAGCTGCAGAACCCGGAATCAAGCCGGATTCAGGACCTCAGCTTCGATGGTCAACCCGTTGATCCGGAGCAGAAATTTGTGGTCGCGACCAACAATTACCGTGGCGGCGGCGGCGGCAAGTTCCCTGACATCGGACCCGACAAGGTGGTCTTCCAGGCTCCCGACACCAACCGCGACGTCATCGTCCGCTACATCGTCGATCAGGGCACCATCAATCCATCCGCGGACGGCAACTGGCGCTTCGCACCGGTCGACGATGCGACCGTGCTGTTTTCGACAGGCCCCAAGGCCACTGCCTTCGTCGACGATGTCAAGGGCGTCTCGATCGAGCCCGCCGGCGAAGGTGCCGATGGTTTCGCACAATATCGCATCACGCTCTAACCTTGCAGTTCGCCTCTCACCTTCCCCACACCTCGCGCAGGGAGGGTGAGAGTGCCCGCAAGATCGCTCACGGCTCAACCTCAAGGTCATGCGTGTTTCGGACCTGACCTTAGCAATTTGCTTACCCCTGAATGCGACAATGTACAGCCAGCAAGTCGGGGGACATATTGCGATGACGGGATCGACCGGCCGCACCATCAAGCGGGACAAGACCAGGGTAAGGGCCAAGATTGACTGCATGGGCCAGAAAACCACCGGCGCCGTGGTCGACCTGTCCCAGCAGGGTATCTGTCTCCAGATCGATGCCGGCATCCCGATGGCGCGCGGCGACAAGATCCATGTCGAGACCGAAGAAATGGGTCTGCTGATCGGCACCATCCGCTGGATGCGGGGTGGTCGCATCGGCGCAGCACTGGTGCTGACCTCCAACAACCGGGCCAAGGTTGAAAGCTACTACAAGATGTTCATGCACAACAGACAGCCGGCATAAGGCCCTTCCCTCAAGGTCAACCAACTGAGCCATTTCGGCACGGTGTCGCTAGAAGCCTTTGCCGGCAACCGGAACCGACGGGAACCGTACAAGGCCTACACAGCCGAAACAAAACAATTTTTCAACCAGATACACGGTCCAATCCGCCGCTCAACTCCCCATTCCAACGCCAGGATCGTCACTCTCCCCTGCATCAAAGCACGGGTCAGGTGTTAAGTGTTTCCCAACAGATAGCTGGCACGTTTGCGCATCGAGCAATAACACAGGGCGAATGGCCATGAAAAATTTTGTCGGCCGTGCACACCCGAGAAACAAAACCCGGATGCGGGCCAAGATCGATTGCAAGGGCAATGAAACACCTGGCTCAGTTCTTGATCTTTCCAGGCTCGGCGCCGGCCTTTACCTGTCGCACGACATTCCGGTTGCCTTTGGTGACGAAATCCACTTCAAGACCGAAGAGATGGGACACCTGACAGGCACCGTACGTTGGAGCCGAAGCCCTCGTGTTGGCGTATCGCTGGCGCTGTCATCCAATACCGAGGCCAAGGTCGAGAGCTACTACAAGATGCTCGGCGACGCCAAATCACCGGACTGACAGCCCGGTTGGCCTGGGCATTTCCGGTTGCCTGCGTGCCACCGTCCAGCTCACAGGCTGTGTCCAAGTGCCTTGTCGAGACTTACCTGTCCCTCGGCGTTATCACCGGCCGAACCGCCTGTAAGCCTTGAGGTAACGGCGACGACTGCAACCGTATCCCTTCAAGACACCATGTTCCCCGCATTTTGAATGCCGCCAGAGCTGCCTTGGCCCGCAGCTCGCAAGGGTGACCCGGGGCCAACCAGCTTCCCCAGCAGCAATCTCCCGCCCTCGGCAACGCGCGCCGACATGGAGCACCGGCATGGAGCCGACGCCACCTGTCCGTCTGGGCCGGAACAAACGCCAACGCACGCGTTTACGCATCAGGTTCTGAACCGTTCACACATTCACGTGCGCGCAAGCCGGATCACGTCCGGCTCTCTTCACCGCATACTGCAAGCTCGCTGCGAAGGCTGACTCAGAAGGAGGATGCGGCTGCGCCAAACAGCCTTATCAATTTGATAACCCGCCACTGATAAATTTAGCCTACCATATTTTGGGGGTTTCACATCATGAGTGACAGACCAAGACGAATGGACCCGCGCGACGCAACTGAATTGCGGGCGACCATCACCTGCATGGGCCGATCCACCCATGCAACAATCATCGACATCTCGATGGGCGGCATGTGTATTTATCTGAATTCTCACATACCCATTTCTCCGGAAGAGGAAATCACCATCAAGACGGAAGAAATGGGCTACCTTACCGGCACAGTGCGCTGGTTCCGCAGGCCCCGGCTTGGTGTGCAGCTCGAGATGTCATCCAACACCGCCGCCAAGGTGGAAAGCTTCTACAAGAAATATATAAAGTACTACATGTCAGCCTGAAGCGCGGCTCTCCGATTATTCCGACCGGCCGCTGACCGAAAACCATTGCGCGTCAAGTCTCGCTACTCCACTGTTCGCCCGGTTCGGTGACCGGCTGCAACTGTCAGCCTGACGAGAGGAATGCGAATGACCGCGAAATCCGCCCTGGGAGCACGCATGGCGCTGTACCTGACGGGAATTTTGGTTGTTGCCGGCATTGCCGCTTTCGTTTTCGGCCCGCGCCCCGCATTCGACACGACGATTGATTTCGACGAAACCACCCTGCCCGACGACCTGGCCAGCTACCTCGCGACATCGGAAGCACGCTTTGATGATCTGCGCCCCGGCAATGAAAGGCAGATCGTCTGGGCCTACCCGGCATCTCGCGCCCGTACCCCGCTTTCGATTGTCTACATTCACGGCTTCTCCGCCAGTCCCGGCGAGTTGCGGCCTCTGCCCGATCTGGTTGCGCAAAAACTCGGCGCCAATATCTACTATGCCCGCCTCAGCGGCCATGGACGCAGCGGTGACGCCATGCTCGAAGCCTCTGCTCATAGCTGGGTCAATGATGTCGCCGAAGCCATTGCCATCGGACGCAGACTGGGCGAGCGCGTCGTGGTGATGGCGACATCGACAGGTGCATCCCTGACCACCTGGGCAGCAACCCAGCCGGAGTTGATGCGCGACGTCGCTGGCCTGGTCCAGTTTTCACCAAATTACGGCGTCCAGGCTACTGGCTCGTCCTTGCTGACAATGCCTTGGGCGAAGCAAATGGTGCAGCTGATTATCGGTGAGCGCCGCTCATTTGAACCGAAGAACGAAAAGCACGCCCGGTACTGGACATCAGACTATCCCAGCCTCGCCCTTGTGCCGATGGCGTCGCTGGTCAAACTGGCAGATACCGCCGATGCAGGAACCATCAGGATACCATCGCTGTTTGTCTATTCCCCCCTCGATCAGGTCATTCGCCCGGATCTTGTCAAACGGAAAGCGACCGCCTGGGGTGCGCCGACCAAATCCATAGAAGTCACCAATGATGACGATCCCAACCACCATGTGATCGCCGGAGATGCGCTGTCGCCCTCCACCACCGGCATTCTGGCTGCGGAGACCGCCGACTGGATTGCCGGGCTCTAGCCCCACGACACCAGGATCCAATCACTCAGATGATCAGATTGGCGATGATCTCGTTGTCGGTGATGTCCTCAAAACTCAGCCCCGCCTGGTCAAAGGCTTCCATCAGATGGACAAAATTCTCCGGCGATCTGGTTTCGATCCCGATCAGGATTGACCCGAAATTCCGGGCCGATTTCTTCAGGTATTCAAACCTCGCAATGTCGTCCTCAGGGCCAAGCAGATTGAGCAGATCCTTGAGCGCACCCGGACGCTGCGGCAAACGCAGGATGAAATATTTCTTGGTCCCTGCATGGCGCATTGCCCGCTCTTTGACGTCGGGCAAGCGCTCGAAATCAAAATTGCCGCCCGAAACCACGGCAACCACGCTCTTGCCTCGGATCTCGTCAGCGGACAGCGCCTCCAGAGCCGAGATCGACAAAGCACCGGCAGGTTCGAGGACGATGCCCTCGGTGTTGAGGATCCGCGTCATGGTCAGACAGATCGCATTTTCCGGCACCGTCATCACCTGGTCGGGCCGAAACCGGCGCAGGATCTCGAAATTGCGCTCGCCGATTTCGGCCACGGCCGCCCCGTCGACGAAATTGTCGATCTTTCCGAGTTTGACCCGGCGACCGGCTTCAAGGCTCGCCTTCAGGCTCGGTGCGCCCGCCGGCTCCACCATCAAAAACCTCTCGGCATCCACCTGACCTTCGAAATAGCGCGCCGTCCCGGCAGACAACCCGCCGCCGCCGACCGGCAGCACCACCAGCTCCGGCGTCTCGCCCTTGGGCAATTGAGCCGTGATCTCGGCGGCAACACTCGCCTGTCCCTCGATGATATCGTCATGGTCGAAAGGCGGCGCCATCAGCGCGCCCTCAGTCTCAGCGAACTCCCTTGCCGCATCATAGCAGGCGTCGAAAAAATCTCCGGTCAGACGGATTTCGATGAACTCGCCGCCAAAAATCCGGGTCTTGTCGATCTTCTGCTGTGGTGTCGTCACCGGCATGAAGACCACACCCTTGCGGCCGAAATGGCGGCAGACATAGGCAAAACCCTGGGCATGATTTCCCGCTGACGCGCAAACGAACAGATTCTGCTCAGGATTGGCAATCAGCGCCTTGCGAATGAAATTGAACGCGCCGCGAATCTTGTAAGACCGCACCGGCGACAGATCCTCGCGCTTGAGCCAGATCCGCGCGCCAAACCGGGCAGACAGATGATCATTGAGCTGCAACGGCGTTGCCGGGAACAGCTCACGCATCTCGTCAAGCGCGCTGTCGACAGAGCCGCGGAAATCGTCAGGAGATTGTTTTTCGGTCATGACGGGTCTATGCCACGGGAAGCTGCCGGTTGCCAACCAGATCCGGCGTTCAAGAGGGCATGGCGTGCACGGCCACACTATCCGATCCGCGGTGTTCATCGCCTCAATTGCCGGCCTTTACATTGCGGTCGCCATGATCGCACCCGCTGCTGTCGATTACTACTACGGCAATCCGGACTGGCAGGTGTTTGCCGTTTCCTCTTTCGTGGTCGGCGCCATCTGCCTCACCGCTGCAGCCGCAAACCGTGGCATCAATGCCCCCTTCAGCCGGCGGCTGGGCTTTCTGGTCGTCAACCTTTTGTGGATTACGCTGTCGGTCACCGGCGCCATCCCGTTCTACCTGGCGTCACTCGGGCTCGATATGGCCGATGCCCTGTTTGAATCCGTTTCCGCCGTAACAACAACCGGCGCCACCGTCATTGCCGGGCTCGATTCGGCGCCACCGGGGCTGTTGCTGTGGCGTTCACTGCTGCAATGGATCGGCGGTATCGGCATCGTCGCTCTGGGACTGCTGGTCCTGCCCTATCTCAAGGTCGGCGGCTTCACCGTGTTCAAGATGGAATCCTCCGACACCTCTGAAAAGCCGTTCGAACGCTTCGCCGTGTTCGTACGCGCCTTCTTTGCCATTTACATCGGCCTGACGGTGACCTGCGCCATTCTCTATCGCGTTCTGGGCATGAACGACTTCGACGCCCTCAACCATGCCATGACCACCATGGCGACAGGTGGTTTTTCCACCCATGACGCCTCATTCGGCGCATTTCAGTCACCTGCCCTGATCTGGACTGCAACGATCTTCATGGCGATTGCCGGTTTGCCCTTTTCCGTGCTCATTCTGTTCGTCGTGCGGGGGCGCTGGGATGCTTTGCGCGATCCGCAGATCTTTACCTATGCAGGTATCCTGCTTGCGCTCTCCATTGTGATCGCGCTCAGCCTGCGCCTGTCCCAGGGCGAAGGCTTTGGCATGGCGCTTACACACGCCAGCTTCAATGTCGTCTCCGTGGTTACCACCACCGGGTATGCCAGCACGGACTACACGCTCTGGGGGCCGCTTGCCGTTGCCGTCTTGTTTATGGCGACATTTCTCGGTGGATGCTCCGGCTCGACCTCGGGCGGCATCAAGGCCTACCGTCTGGTTATCATCGCCAGTTCTATACGTACCGGCCTGATGCGACTGATCTACCCCAACAGTGTCCGGCCGGTTCGTTACGGATCCATAGCCGTAGAGCCCGACATGCAGCGCACGGTGTTTCTCTTCGTCTGCGCCTATGTCGGCATCTGGGCTCTGGGATCGATTGCGCTGGCAGCCACTGGGCTCGACATCGAGACCGCGATATCCGGCTCCATTACTGCGCTTGCAAATGTAGGCCCCGGTATCGGACCGGTCATCGGACCGTCCGGCAACTTCAGTTCTCTCGGCGATCCGGCCAAGATCATGCTTGTATTTCTGATGTTGCTTGGACGGCTCGAAATACTGGTGGTTCTGGTCTTGTTGCTGCCCGCTTTCTGGCGTGAGTGACCCTATCCGCGAATGCGGACGTCACTAAATTATCCAACGATTAACCAAACTCTGCTTTTCTCCTCTGAGACAGAGGAAATCAACGAATGCACGCTTTGCAGGTATCTTTCGCCGAAGAGACGGATCTCCAATCCCAAAACGGGCGCAACGCTCTGCCCGAAACGGCACCTCCCGAGCAAGACGAGGCGCGCCTCGAACGCGCCATGAACGTGATCGGCTCACAAATTGGCGAGTTGTCCGTCAACATCGCCGACACCAGTGGCATGGTCAGCGATGTCTCCGGTTCGATGTCGCGGCAGGCCGAGGAGTTTCACGCACTCACCCGTGACATCTCGATGATTGCCCGCTCGAACCAGACCGTGGCGGAAGCCTCGCGCGGCGCGATCGAATCGGCCAAGGCCACGAAGGCGGGGCTCGACACCACGACTCAAAGCGTCAACGGCATTCTCGGCAATGCGGTTTCCGACATAAAATCGATGGCAACCAGCGCCACCGAGATCACCGGCGTCCTCAATTCGGTCTCCGGCCAGATCAGGGAAATCCATTCATTCTCCGAATCGATTCAGGGCATAGCCACCCAGACCCAGCTTCTGGCCGTCAACGCCGGCATCATGGCGGCCCATGCCGGGGAAGCCGGTCGCGGCTTCGCCGTTGTCGCCGACGCCGTCAAGCAGTTGGCCGACAAGACCGGCACCGTCTCGCGCGACATCGTCTCACGGCTCGAGGCTCTGCGCGCCATCGTCGACAAGCTGCAAAAGCAGAACGCCGACAACGAGATGGTGGCGACCGCCGCGCACCAGCGCTCGACCGAGATCGACGGCGAGCTGCAGAAATTCACCGGCTTCAGCCAGACCGTGGCCGGCATGATCAGCGAGATCGAGCGGATCAGCGATCCCGTCGAGGAGACCACGAGAGCCTGTTCCACGGTTCTCGGGAAAGTGTCCGACCTCGACAAGCAGGTCCACGCAAGTGCCGACATGCTCATTGCCGCCAGCGCCAAGATTGACCGGCTGGTGTCCTTCTCCGAAAACGTCATCGGCGAAGTGGCCCAGAGCGGTGTCGAGACCGAAGACACCCCGCTCATCCGCCATTGCATCGCCAGGGCCAAGGATGTCAGCGCCCTCTTCGAGCAAGCAGTCAGTTCGGGAGCAATGTCGCTCACCGATCTGTTTGACGAGAACTATGCGCCGATCGCCGGAACCGATCCGCTCCAGCACATGACGCGCTTCACCCGGCACACCGACCGGCTGCTGCCACCCATTCAGGAAGCCATGCTCGACGTCGACCCACGGGTGACATTCTGTGCCGCGATTGACCGCAACGGCTATCTGCCCACGCACAACCACATCTACTCGCAGCCACAGAGTTCGGATCCGGTCTGGAATGCCGGCAATTGCCGCAACCGCCGGATTTTCAACGACCGCACCGGTCTCGCCGCCGGTCGCAACACCAAGCCGTTCCTGCTGCAGACCTACCGGCGCGATATGGGCGGCGGCAGTTTCACCCTGATGAAGGACCTCTCGGCCCCCATCATCGTCAATGGACGCCACTGGGGCGGCCTGCGCATCGGTTTCAAGATCACTGCTTGAGCAGCAAACCGTGTAGTTGGGGCGCGTTTTTGCCCAAATAATCTGATGCAGTTGAGCGAAGCGAAGGCCAACCCGCACGATGGGTTGGCCGGCGGCGACGCGCAAACAAGAGTGGTGCGGACGACGGGAATCGAACCCGTACAGCCTTGCGGCCGAGGGATTTTAAGTCCCTTGCGTCTACCAGTTTCGCCACGTCCGCACGTGGTCTAGTCGGTACAAGACCATCATCCTGCAGGCAAGAGTTGTTGTGTGGATTGACAAAAACAAACCGCGCCCGACACTGATGCCGAACGCGGTCTCTGTTTGATTGCGAAGATGGAGATTGTCGTCAGGCGACGATCTTGGCTGCAATTTCGGCGACCCGCTTGCCCTGGAATTCGGCCCCTTCGAGCTCCTGATCCGACGGCATCCGCGACCCGTCGCCATTGCTGGTGGTGGTCATGCCGTAAGGCGAGCCGCCGCGCACGACATCGTTGCCCATCTGGTCCTGGTAGGCATAGGACAATGGCACGATGATCATGCCGTGATGCTGCAGCGCTGCCTGTGTGGTGATGATAGCCATCTCCGAGCCGCCATGCTGCGTGGCGGTCGAGGCCATCACCGAGCCCACCTTGTTGATGAGCTTGCCTTCGGCCCACAGCGGACCGGTCTGGTCGAGGAAATTCTTCAGCTGGGACGCCATCATGCCGTAGCGGGTCGACACGCCAAATATGATCGCGTCATAATCTGCCAGTTCCAGCGGCTCGGCAATGGCCGCGTCCTGATCGAGCTTGTAATGGGCAGCCTTGGCTACTTCATCCGGCACCAGCTCGGGCACCCGTTTGATGGTCACATCGGCACCGGCCGCAGCTGCGCCCTTGGCCGCAGCCTTCGCCATCGCTTCCATGTGGCCCCAGCTCGAATAGTAAAGCACCAGTACCTTCGCCATCGTCATCTCCTTTTTCCGTGGTTGCCGCCCGTTGCGGTGTCAGCGCAAGAGATATGCGTTTTGTCGTTCACAGTAAGCGGGTAAACAGAGCACGGACTGTTCACAAATCGGCCCTTGCCACGGGTCACTGCTCCCTTGCACCCAGGCCCATGAACGGTTTATTCAAAACAGCTTGGCAAAGGAGAGTGAGCATGAACGAAGCCCGTACAGTGACCGCCGCAGCGCTTGCCATCGGCGACGAACTGCTGTCGGGCCGCACCCGGGATAAAAACATCGGCCACCTCGCCGAATTGTTGACCGCAGCCGGCATTGATCTCGAGGAAGTCCGCATTGTTCCCGACGATCAGAATCGCATCGTCGGGGCGCTGAATGCGCTCAGATCCCGCTATGATTATGTTTTCACCTCCGGCGGCATCGGCCCCACCCATGACGACATTACGGCCGATGCAGTCGCGGCAGCCTTTGGTGTAGCTTGCACCCACGACGCCGACGCGTTGGCGTTGCTCGGTGCGCATTATGCAGAACGCGGCTTGGAATTCACCGAGGCCCGCCGCCGCATGGCGCGGATGCCGGTGGGCAGCCGACACATCGACAACCCGGTCAGCAAGGCTCCCGGGTTCGTGATCGGCAATGTCCACGTCATGGCCGGGGTGCCATCGGTTTTTCAGGCCATGCTCGACAATGTCTTGCCGACATTGAACACCGGCGTGAAGATCCACTCCGACAAGGTCAACTGCCCCTATGGCGAAGGTGACATCGGTGATCCGCTGAGCGTCATCGCCAAGGCCCATCCGGCGGTCAATATCGGCTCCTATCCGCGTTTTTCAGGAGATGCATTCTCCACCGAGATTGTTATCCGTGGACGCGATCAACAGGCGATCGCAGTGGTCAAACGCGATGTCGAGGCAATGCTCTCGAGCGTCGAAACAAAGCTCCGTCCGAAAGCTGTTTGATAAGGATCAATGCGGTAACTCCGGTTGCGAAGCATGGTGACGGTTGAGATATTCGTCACTGCGCCTCGCAAAGGAGATCAATCCATGACCTATCATACGATCCTCGCCGTATATGCAACACAGGCCGATGTGGCACCGGTGACGTCGGCCATTGTCGGCTTCGCAACGGGCAAGGAAGTCCACCTGATCGGGTGTCATGGGGAACCCTCGCAGTTCGTTGTGCTTTCGGCCCCTATCGATGTTCCCGATGCTGCCACCATCGCGGCCTTGTATGAGCAGGCCGACTTGCGCATGCGTGAAGTGGGTGATGCCTTCAACAAGGCCTGCGAAACCGAAGGTCTGTCGCATGAATGGCGTCCGGTTCGCTCGCCCGGCGGTGACAGCGCGGTCTCCGCCCTTGCCAGCGCCCGCTCGGCGGATCTCGTCGTCGTCCGCCAACCCGACCGGGAAGCCAATGAAGACATGGCGACCAATATTGAAGCCCTGCTGTTTGAAGGCGGCCGTCCGGTGCTGTTCCTGCCTTCCGACGGCAAGCTGGCCACGCCGATCAAGCGTGTCCTCATCGCCTGGGACGGCTCGCGCGAAGCGGCCCGCGCAACCCACGACGCGCTCCCGCTGCTCAAGGCCGCCGAAGCGGTTGAAATCGTCGTTGTCGACCCCGACAAATTGCCTGACATCGACGCGCCACTTGCAGGCACGGATATCGCCAGCTGCCTGTCACGGCACCATATCCACGCCAATGTCACCACCGTTTCCAAGGGCAACGGCACGACAGCGGAAGCGATATCGGCCCAGGTTGCAGCCACCAATGCCGACCTGGTGGTGATGGGGGCATACACGCATCAGCGGCTGAGGGAATGGCTGTTTGGCGGCGTCACCCGCGCCTTTGTCGAAAACTCCCCGGTGCCGGTCTTGATGTCACGCTAAGACAATCACCCTCCGTGCGCGGCGACTGCGCTGCGCGCGGAGTGTTTGCCAAGCATGAAGCGCTTCAACCCAGCAGCATCCACACGGCTACAACAGCCAGCATGGAGGCAAAGAAAAGGTTCAATCGCCGCGCGCTGGTTTCGCTGCGAAACATGCGCCCCAGTCCGTCGCCGGCAAGCGTCCAAAGCAGGAAAGCCAGAAGATTGTTGACCGTGAACACCAGCGAGATGATCGCAACACGTTCGCCCGCGCTGGCAAAATGAAACCCTGCAAACTGCGAATACATCAAGAGGATAATCACATAAGCCTTGGGGTTGAGGACGAGCAACACGGCACCGTCAAAGAACCCCGCTCCGCTATTTGGAACATCTGCATTTGATCTGCCCGCTGACGCCATTTTCCAGGCCAGCCAGAGCACGTAAACGGATCCGGCGGTTTTCATGAGGGAAAACAGGTTTGAGGCGGGATCGAGCACCGCGACAACCCCTGCCCCAACCAACCCCGTTAGCGACAATGTAGCCAGATGATATCCCGCATTGGCGGAAAGTGTTGCGGCCACACCAGACCGCGCACCCATCGCGGCAAAGAACATGTTGCCGGGTCCGGGGCTGTAGGCCAACGGGAACAGGAATACCAAAAGCGCACCGACAAAAACGGTCATCAATTCACCCTCCTTCGTATTGCCGTTTGTGATCTTTGCCTGCGCTCAGGCGCGCCGCCACCCGATTCCAGCTTGGACACTGCATCGTAAAGGCGCAGTCAGACTTGCTTTCGCCAATGAATTTCGGCTATTTGCGGCGCTTAACTCTTCAAACAGCAGCCATCGGGGTTGCCTGCACACTCGAGGAAGCCAGCCATGTCTCTTCCAGACAAAGCCTTTCCGGTCTCGTGGGACCAGTTTCACCGCGACGCGCGGGCACTCGCCTGGAGGCTGAGCGGCAGCGGGCAAGCCTGGAACTCCATTGTCTGCATCACCCGTGGCGGGCTTGTGCCAGCCGCCATCATCTCGCGCGAACTCAATATTCGCCGCATTGATACGGTTTCGGTCGCCTCTTACCATGACTATGTCAATCAGGGCGAAATGCAGGTCCTCAAGGAAATCAACTCGGAGATTTTGGACACGGAAGGCGAAGGCGTTCTCATCGTCGATGATCTGACAGATACTGGCAAGACCGCGGCCATTGTCCGGGCCATGCTTCCGAAAGCCCATTTTGCGACGGTCTATGCAAAACCGAAAGGCCGGCCTCTGGTAGACAGCTTCGTCACCGAAGTCAGTCAGGACACCTGGATCTATTTCCCCTGGGATTTGGGCTTTGCCTATGTCGAACCGATCTCGAAGGATTCGCGCGGCTAAGCTGCAATTGGCGTCTTTCAGAGAAAATCAGGCCAAACGCTCCTGTCGTTGTCTGATGCGCGACGCGCTGATGCATGTCGTGTTCAGATACCGCCATTTGAGCAACAGCGTCTATGCATCGTGTCTCAGCCTTGCCGATCCTTTGCGCATCCGACTGGAACCGCGGCACTCTTGCAAGTCAGAGCGATGAGCTCAACACCACAAGTGGCTGCCTGATGTAGCAGTCCGGCACAAACACAAGACGTCGCATATTTTATATGGGCTGTTGTTAACTCTCTTTATATACATTTAGCGGAATATGTCGGGTCAGACATGATGACCCGGCTGGAATGATATCAGCTTGTAAGCGCCTCCATGAGGCATGCCTCGCGGCCTACTGGCAGAACATTCAAATCCATGCAGCAAGCACCTCCATTCAACACCTTGTTCAGGCAGTGCCGCATTGTCGGCATCAATCTTGCCGTGATCATTGTCGTGTTGTCGGCTGCCGCAATTGTTCCCCGGAATGGTCAGGCCCTGGTGATGGTTGCACCATGGAGCGAGCCGGGACGCGTTGTTGATGTCATCGCTGATGCCGGCGGATCGATCATGAACGGCACCGGCGCGCCCTACGCCGCAATCGCATATTCCGACGAACCCGGCTTCGCTTTCCGCCTGTTCAAGTCAGGCGCCATGCTGGTCCTCGACGGCAGTCTCGCTTTCTTTTGCAGGAGTACACCTTCGCCATGAACTACATGAATTCGCTTCGCACGCGCGCAGCAATCGCGATTGTATCGCTGCTGTGGATCAACGTCGTCATGATGGCGCTCCGCGCCTGGTGGGGTATGGATGCTAATCCGACCATTGTCCTGGGAGGCGGCGCAGCCATCGCCGGCGTTGCGACGCTGACATGGTGGCGTGATCGCACTGGAACGGCAACGCAGATTTCGACGGCCCTTGCTCATGCGGCCAGTGTCGCCCTGCTGGTCTACGCGTTTTCCGGCTCGCCGTACCAGATCGACATGCACATGTACTTCTTCGCCAGCCTGGCGATCTGCGCGTCATGGGTCAGCTGGAAACCAACATTGGCATTTGCCGGCCTCACGGCGGTGCATCACCTGGTATTGTTTTTCATGATTCCGGCCGCAGTCTTTCCCGGTGATTCCGATTTCGGCCGTGTCGTGCTGCATGCGGTTATTCTGGTTCTTGAGGCGGGCGCCCTGGTCGCATTGGGTCATTCACTCGCTAAAGCCTTTGCCGAAAACGAAGAAGCAATGATCAAGACACGTGCCGCCAACGAGCAGGCCAGCGAAATGTCGCAAAAGGCCGAACAGGCCCAGCAGCAAAACCTCGAAGACGCGAAACACCGCGAAGCCGAGCGCGCCGCAGACACCGCACGTTTGCAATTCGCCATGGAATCGCTCGGCG
>Ga0209344_10000336_pt1 | contig 87681 bp, 92 predicted proteins | sample Cruoilmetagenom6_FD_187293 | JGI IMG/M metagenome (GOLD analysis project Ga0209344, IMG submission 187293) | Oil polluted marine microbial communities from Coal Oil Point, Santa Barbara, California, USA - Santa Barbara Oil Seep Sample 6 (SPAdes)... | ecosystem: Environmental > Aquatic > Marine... | reverse complement strand
TCTGCGGCGGCGGTGGCAGCAGCGGTTTGGGCTGTATCGGCGGTGGTCTTCGCTGTGTCGGCGGCGGTTTTGGCAGCTTGTGCGGCGGTGTCGGCGGCTTGGGCGGCGGTGGCGGTGGCGGCGGCGGCGGCATCTGTTGGTGCGGCGGCGGCGGCAGCTTGGGCGGTGGTGCTGGCGGAGGCGGCGGCGGTGGCCTTGTCAGCTGCGGCTGTGGCGGCGGTGGCGGCTTTGGCGGCGGCGGCAGTGGTGGTGGTGACGGCCTTATCGGCGGCGGCTTTGGCGGCGGCGGCTGGGGTAGCTGCCATGGTGCCGTTGTAAGCGACCAAAAGCGTCTCGATCAGGGCCTGGATTTGCGCCGGTGCGGTTGTTTTCACCGCGGCCGTAATGTCGGTTTGCGTTTTCGTCAAATCGCCACTGGCCAAATCTTCATAGATGGTTTTGGCGTCATCCGTAGAAAGCGGCGCGGCCACTTGGAATCGGACCGTGTTGGTGAACGCGGTATAGTCCGTGGCGATCTTGATATCGACGTTGTTGACACTCATGCGTTTTCTCCCCGCAGACGCGGCTTAACTGGCGACGTTTGAATCTATTTTTTGGTCGGATCTTCGGTCGGCTTTTTCGCCGGCGTGTTTTTTTGCGGCGCAACGCTGATCAAGTAATCCAGTGCGCCAGAAACCGCAATCGGCGCAAAGGTTTTGGCCTGCGCCTTCATCGTGGCCCAGTCGCCGTTGTCCATGGCCTCTTTAAGTTTCACCGCCTGGCCCGGCGGAATCGGAATCCCCAGCGAAAAATTTAAACTCGCCGTCTGCATTGTGCAGTCGACCTCAAACGCTACGGTCACAACGTCCATCGCCATAGGCGGCCTCCCTGGGGTTTAACTGTGGGACAAGTTATCGTCATGAAATAGACGTCCTCAACACACAATTGTGAACCGAATGGCCACAAATCTTGAATTTTAGGGTGAATTTTTCAGTCCGACGCCACACATACATTGTGATGCATTAGGAATGAGAGAGAAATGAGCACCCTGCGCAACTATAAGGTTTTCACGGTTCTGATGTTTCTCGGCGCTGTCAGCCTGAGCGCATGCTCCGACAACACCCCTGAAAAGCCTATTCGCATCGGCACCAATGTGTGGCCAGGTTACGAGCCCCTGTATCTTGCCCGCGATATCGGGCTGTACGATAAAGCCAAAGTTCAGCTGGTCGAATATCCTTCCGCCAGCGGGGTGATCCGTGCGCTCAAAAGCCGTTCGATCGAAGCCGCCGCGCTGACCCTGGACGAGGTCCTGGTTCTGCTTCAACATAAAATACCTGTCCGTGTCGTGTTGGTGATGGACATTTCTGTCGGGGGGCGATGTGATCATCGCCAAACCGAACATAAAAACCTTTCACGATCTTGCGGGTAAACGCGTTGGTGTCGAAGGGTCCGCTTTGGGGGCGTATGTTTTATCGCGCGCACTGGAAATCAACGGTATGGACGTTGAGGACATTTCGATCATCCAGCTGGAAGCCGATGAGCATGAGCGCAGCTACACCAGCGCCAAAATCGACGCCGTCGTAACGTTTGAGCCCACCCGTACGGCCCTCATAAACGCAGGCGGCCATGAAGTTTTCACCAGTCGCGAAATTCCCGACGAAGTGGTCGATGTCTTGGTCATTCACGAAGACGCCATCGCGGCTTCCCCTGAAAATGTTCGCCATATCACCCAGGGCTGGTTTTCGGCGCTGAAACGCCTTGAAACCGATCCACAAGTCAGTGCCGCCATCATCGCCCAGCGCCTAGGCGTTACAGCAGAAGAAGCACTGGCCAGTTTTGATGGCCTGCAGCTGCCAAACGTGGTCGGGAATAAATCGTTGCTCGGTGGTGAAAACCCAAAATTGCGTGCCGTCGCTCTCAAACTCGCAAAGACCATGCGCAAACGCGATTTATTGGACGGCGACGTTTCAATCGATTCCCTACTCGCCCCCTTTGCATTGGAATGAGGAAAGATGCGCAATCCTCTTTTCAACGTACCACTGCGCTACCTCATCCCCATTTTGCTGGGCGTGTTTGTTTTGGGCGTCCAGGGTTTTCTTTACAACGCCAACCATGCGCGCGGCTTTGCACACACACGTGACGACGCTGTGGAGGGTGTACGCAATCAACTGAACCGGGCGCAAAACATCATCGAGTTGCTGCACAAGGATGCAACGCTGCTGCTGATCCGCACTTTGGTCTCTTCCTTCGGCGCTGAGCCCGGCCACGAGGTCATGATTCTGACCGATGAAAAGCGCATCGTCCTGGCGTCAACGTCGATGAAATTGCTTGGCAAGCCTGCCACATTGCCGAGCACGCCCCATGACCTTGCCGCCATCGCCACAGTCATGGCCAGCGGCGGTGTAGAAACGTTCTTGTCCAACCAAGGCCGCACCATCAATGGCTACGCATCCGTGTGTGCGCTGTCCGCAGCCGGACAGCTTCGCATGAACAATTGTGGCCTTTTGTATTTGCGCAATGACATCACCCCCGCCCTGGCCGCCGTCTCAGACGCCTTGGCGGTCGATGCCAGTCAAGACGGCATTGTGGTTTTGGCTTTGGCGTTGATTTTGTGGGTGGTGATCCATTTCTCCCTGACCCGCCGCACACAAATGCTGATTGACACCACCCACCAATTTTCAAGTGGCGATCCGCGCGCGCGTTCACACCTGATCGGTCACGATGAATTGGCCGTTGTCGGCAAGGCCGTGGATAGCATGCTCGATCAAATCGTCGACGACCGCGTAGCGCTGGAACACAGCGAAGACCGCCTGCGCACCGTTTTTGAATCCATCGCCGACGGCATCATTGCTTTCGATAACCACGGCGTCGTGCATGCTTTCAATTCATCATGCGAAGACATGTACATCATCGATCGCAATCATATCATCGGCTCGTCAATCGCCACATTAGTTGCGCCATCACATCGCAAAACATTTGCCCTCAACACACCCAAGGACGGCATTTTGGAAACCGTCGGCATACGCCCGGACGGAACCGAATTCGATGTGGAAATGACCATGAGTCAAATGACCTTCAAAGGCGAAGATCAAACCATCGCCATCGTGCGTGACGTCACCGAGCGCAAACGATTGGAAAACCTCCAATCGGAATTCATATCCGTTGTCAGTCACGAATTGCGCACCCCACTGACATCCATCCAAGGGGCGTTGGGCCTCATGATCGGTGGCGTGGCGGGGCAAATACCCAGAGACCTCCGTCAAATGCTTGAGATGTGCAAGCGCAACAGCGACCGTTTGCTGAACTTGATCAACGACATTCTCGACATGGACAAAATTTCGTCCGGCAATTTGGAGTTCCACTTTACCGCCAATTCAACGGGCAAGATTCTGCGCGAAGCCGTCACCGTGAACCAGCCATATGCGCTCGCCCACGATGTGAACTTCGTGACCAAGAACAATACTTCATCCATAGTCATGGTGGACACTGGCCGCATCCAGCAAGTTCTCACCAATCTATTGTCCAACGCCGTCAAGTTTTCCAAACCCGGCGACATCATCACCGTGTCTGCGATAGAACGCGATGGCGTCATTCGCTTCGCCGTCACCGACAGCGGCCCAGGCATCCCAGAGCATTACCACAGCAAAATTTTTGACCGCTTCATCCAAGTTGAAAACGCCAACACCCGCTCATCCGACGGCACCGGACTGGGCCTAAGCATCAGCAAGTCAATCGTCGAACACCACCACGGTACAATCGGCTTGGACAGCGAACTGGGCAAAGGCAGCACATTCTGGTTCGATCTTCCGGTGAGTGAGGAGGCGCGCAATGTGCCTTCAGGGAAATTGGCGGCCAACTGCCCCCCCTGCCGCATTTCTGACTTTTAATCTTGGCGTCATCATTCGGTCCCTTATCTATTACAATTGACATCCAGTCTCGCGAATCACTTACGCACCTGACAATTTTTGGAGATTGAAGATGATGCGCGTCAGCATTTTAACCGTGGCGGCACTTTCGTGCCTGTCGGCCGCTTTTTCTGCGCAAGCAGGCACCGTGGACTTAGGACCTCGCCCTAGCTTCCTGGTCGATCAAATGAAAGAAGGGCCGCTCAAAACTAAGTTGCTGTCTTGCGCGCAGATGCCGCTTGAGCAAAAAGCTTTTTCCATCGGTCACCGGGGGGCGGCGTTGATGTTCGCCGAACACACCGCACAATCGTACAAAGCCGCCGGACGCATGGGTGCGGGCATTATTGAATGCGACGTCACGTTTACCAAAGACAAGCAGCTGGTCTGCCGTCACGCGCAAAACGATCTGCACACCACCACCAACATTTTGAAAACGTCGCTGGCTGAAAAATGTACCAAGGGCTTCACGCCCGCATCCGGCGACACAGCCGCGTCCGCGGAATGTCGCACCAGCGACATTACGTTGGCTGAGTTCAAGACCCTAACCGGTAAAATGGACGCCGCCGATAAACAAGCCACAACGGTCGATGACTACATGAACGCCACCGCCAATTGGCGCACCGATTTGTACGCCGCAGCGGGTGGCACGGTGATGACCCATGCCGAGGCCATTCAATTGATCCGCAGCTTGGGCGCTAAGTTCACGCCCGAACTGAAAAGCCCGGCGGTGGCGATGCCCTTTGATGGCCTCACCCAAGAAGGCTACGCACAAAAAATGATCGACGAATACAAGGCAGCGGGCATCCCGGCCAAGGACGTCTTCGCACAGTCCTTCAACCTCGCCGACATCGAATATTGGATCAAAAACGAGCCCGCATTCGGCAAACAAGCCGTATTTCTGGATGGGCGCTACGACGACAAAGGCTTCGATCCGATGAAGCCCGCGACCTTCAGCCCCACCATGGCCGAGTTGAAAGCCAAAGGCGTCAACTACATCGCGCCGCCGATGTGGATGCTGGTGACAGTTGAAAACGGTAAGATCGTGCCGTCGCCATACACCATCGAGGCCAAAAAAGCCGGTCTAAAGATCATCACCTGGACGCTGGAGCGTTCGGGTCCGTTGAAAACCGGTGGCGGCTGGTACTATCAGTCGATTAAAGACGTGACCAACTCCGACGGCGTGATGTTTGAGCTGCTCGACGTGCTGGCCAAAGACGTCGGCATCGTCGGCATCTTTTCCGACTGGCCCGCGACGGTCACGTATTACGCGAACTGCATGGGCCTCAAGTAGTCTCTTGCACAAAAAAACGGCCTCCAAATGGAGGCCGTTTTTCTAACTTTACGGGGGCGCTTATTTCAGCGCGGCGCAAGCCCGTTGGATGCGGGTGCAAGCTTCTGTCAGCAGCTCATTTGACGTGGCGTAAGACACGCGGAAATGTGGGCTGAGGCCAAACGCTTCGCCGTGAACGGCGGCGACACCCTCAGATTCCAACAGGTAGGTGACCATGTCTTCGTCGGTGGCGATCACTTTGCCGTCCGGGGTGGTTTTGCCGATGCAGCCCGCACACGACGGGTAAACGTAAAACGCGCCTTCGGGCGTCGGGCAGTCGAGGCCTTCGGCTTCGTTGAGCATCTTGACCACCAAGTCGCGACGGCCCTTAAAGACCTCGTTGTTGCCCTTGATAAAGCTGTGATCGCCGTTAAGCGCCGCAACCGCCGCCGCTTGGCTGATCGACGAGGTGTGCGTGGTCGATTGCGACTGAACCTTGTTCATGGCCTTGATCACGGCCTCAGGGCCCGCCGCGTAACCGACGCGCCAGCCGGTCATAGCGTAGGCCTTGGACACGCCGTTAAGCGTCAATGTGCGGTCATACAAGCCCGGCTCCACCTCGGCGGGGGTGACGAATTCGAAATCATCGTAAACGATCAATTCGTACATATCGTCGGTCATCACCCAAACGTGTTCGTGCTTCATCAACACGTCGGTCAGCGCCTTCATTTCAGCGCGCGAATAGGCGGCGCCCGTCGGGTTGGACGGCGAGTTGAGGATCAACCACTTGGTTTTGGGCGTGATCGCCGCTTCCAAAGCCGCCGGAGTGAGTTTGAAGTTCTCGCTCGCCGGGCAATCGATGATCACCGGGGTGCCTTCGGCCAGCAGCGTGATATCGGGATACGACACCCAATATGGCGCCGGGATGATGACTTCATCACCTGGGTTCAGCGTCGCGACCATGGCGTTGTAGATGCTCTGTTTGCCGCCGCATGCCACCTGAATTTGGCCAGGGGTGTAGTCGAGGCTGTTGTCGCGTTTAAGCTTGGCGCAGATGGCTTCGCGCAGCGCCAAGGTGCCCGCAACGGCGGTGTACTTGGTCGCGCCCGCATCGATGGCGGCCTTGGCGGCGGCTTTGATGTGATCGGGAGTATCAAAATCCGGCTCGCCCGCGCCCAGGCCGATGACATCCATGCCCGCGGCTTTGAGCTCGGCGGCTTTGGTGGAAACGGCGATGGTGGGGGACGGTTTGATGCGGCTCAAACGGTCAGCGATAAAGGCCATGGTGCTTATCCTGCTTAAGAGAAAGTTGATTAACGGCAAGCTAACGCCGAGCGCGTTCCACCGCAACGGGGAAAAAGTCCTGTCGGCGCGTTTTTTCCGTTTTTTAAGAGACTTTCGGCTTATCGAAAACAATCCCGTAGTGATACGGCGGCAATTCGACGATGCCGTGCAAACGAAAACCGATGGGCAGAACCTCGTCCATCACCTGTTCGGGGGTCATGCGCAGGCTGGTTTGCGGCCCGCGCGGCTCGCCCAAAACGGTGGTGTCTTCTTTAGGGCGGTGGTGCCAATTGACGATGGCCAGTTGACCGCCTGGCGCCAGCGCGTTGAACACTTCGCGCGCCAACTGCTGCTTGTCCGGCACGCCGTGAAAGGTATTGGCGACCAGCACATAGTCCGGTGCATGGGGTAAGATGCTGTGCAGCGAGCACGCGTCGCATTCGATCCAGCGAATGGTGCCATTGGAAATGCCCGCGCGGTTGGCGCGATACTTGGCTTTTTCCAGCATCTCCTTGTCGAGATCAATGGCCATCACCCGGCCCATACCGCCGACGATGTGAGCCAGCGGCACGGTGAAATGGCCGTCGCCGCAGCACAAATCCAAGACCGAAGTCCCAAAATCGATGCCCAAACGCCTCAGAATGCCTTCCGGATCGGGCCAAAGGGCCTTCCACCAATCCGAATTCGGCATGCCTGTCGCCGGAAATTTCGCGGGATGATTCATCTGCACCTCGCCTCCCCCTTGTTTTGGTTAACAAATATATAACCGGATTCTGCCCCCAACGCGAGTCGATCATGCCCCTTGCACACGCGGCCTTAGGTCTTATAACTCAAAGGTATGAGCGATCTCGTCAAACCCGGATTCCACGCTGACGCCCAACCTACGCCGCGCCCCCAGCCTGGAGCTGGGCCCGGGGTAGGCCAGCCGTTCCAACTCGTGTCCGATTTTGAGCCCGCCGGCGATCAACCCAACGCCATCAAAGAACTGGTTCAAGGCCTCAATGATGGTGAAATGAACCAGGTTTTGCTGGGCGTGACGGGATCGGGCAAGACCTTCACCATCGCCCACGCCATCGCCCAGGTGGAGCGCCCGGCGCTGATTTTGGCGCCCAATAAGACCTTGGCGGCACAACTTTATGCGGAAATGAAGGACTTTTTCCCCCACAACGCGGTGGAATACTTCGTTTCGTACTACGACTATTACCAGCCCGAAGCCTATGTGGCGCGCACCGACACCTACATCGAAAAAGACGCCTCGATCAACGAACAGATCGATCGCATGCGCCACAGCGCCACCCGCGCGCTGTTTGAGCGCCGCGACGTGATCTTGGTTGCGTCGGTGTCGTGCATCTACGGCATCGGCTCGGCGGAGACCTATGCCGATATGGTGGTCAAGCTGGCGGTGGGCGAAGAATACACCCAAGACGACTTGCTGCGCTCGCTGGTGACGCTGCAATACAAGCGCAACGACACGGCCTTCGGGCGCGGCATGTTCCGCGTGCGCGGCGACGTGGTTGAAATTTTCCCCAGCCACTACGAAGACCGCGCCTGGAAACTGAGCTTTTTTGGCGACGAGCTGGAGAGCATCTATGAGGTCGACAGCCTCACCGGTGAAAAGAACGCCGATCTGGAACAGATCACCATCTATCCCAACAGCCACTACGTCACCCCACGGCCAACGTTGCTGCAAGCGATCCCGCAAATCAAAGCGGAGATGAAAGCGCAGATCGAAACGTTCCGTGCTGAGGGCAAATTGCTTGAAGCCCAACGCATCGAAGAGCGCACCACCTTTGATTTGGAGATGATGGAAAGCACCGGTCATTGTAGCGGAATTGAGAACTATTCACGCTACCTGACCGGACGCGACCCCGGCGCACCGCCGCCGACGCTGTTTGAATACCTGCCCGAAGACGCCATCATGGTCGCCGACGAAAGCCACGTGTCGGTGCCGCAAATCGGCGGCATGTACAAGGGCGATTACAGCCGCAAATCAACCCTGGCGTCGTTCGGCTTTCGCCTGCCCAGCTGCATCGACAACCGTCCGCTGAAATTCGAAGAATGGGACGCCATGCGTCCGCAGACCATCTTTGTGTCCGCCACCCCGGCGCCGTGGGAACTGGAACGCACCGGCGGCGTGTTCACCGAACAGGTGGTGCGCCCGACCGGCCTGATCGATCCCGAATGCATCGTCCGTCCGGTCGCCAGCCAAGTTGATGACTTGCTGGGCGAATGCAAAGCGGCGGCGGCCAAGGCGCAACGCGTTCTGGTCACGGTGCTGACCAAAAAAATGGCCGAAGAGCTGACGGAATACATGCACGAGCACGGCGTGCGCGTGCGCTACATGCATTCCGACATCGAAACGCTGGAGCGCATTGAAATCATCCGCGATCTGCGCCTGGGTGCATTCGACGTGCTGATCGGCATCAACTTACTGCGCGAAGGCTTAGATATTCCCGAATGCGCGCTGGTGGCAATTTTGGATGCGGATAAAGAAGGCTTCTTGCGTTCCAAAACCTCACTGGTGCAGACCATCGGCCGCGCCGCGCGCAACTTGGATGGCCGGGTGATCTTGTACGCCGACAAAATGACCAAGAGCCTCGACTACGCCATATCGGAGACCAACCGCCGCCGCGCCCGCCAAGAAGCCTTCAATAAGGAACACGGCATCACCCCCGAAGGGATCAAAAAACACATCGCCGACGCGCTGGGCTCTGTCTACGAACAAGACTACGTCACCGTCGATACCGGCGACAGCGGCGACGAGCACTTGGTTGGCAAGACCCTCAAACAGCACATTCAAGATTTGGACGTACGGATGAAAAAAGCCGCCGCCGATTTGGAATTCGAAGAAGCCGCAAGGCTGCGCGATGAAATCCGCCGCTTGGAAGCCCACGAGCTGGGCCTGGATTTGGCTGGAGTGTCAAAATCCGCCGCCGCTAAGGCCGGGGCTGGGTCGCGCAAGAAAGGATTGTAGTGTCATTAATTTGCCTCCCCAAATACAGGTTCGCCATACCCCAACAGCTCAATGGCACGGCGATTCCAGGCAGCAACCCGCGCGCGGGTTTGCTGTATAATTTTGAACGTATTTTTTGCGTGCTGACGTCGAAATGTGACGGAGATCAAAACCCGATCCCCCGGCGATTGCCAGTACCAATCACATCCAGGATATGTACCTGGGGAAGGGCGTTCACATCGCCCAACCCCCAACAATCGACCATCGCTTAAAATTGCGTAACGCTGACTACGGTAATCCGTATTACGAACAATATCCGTGATTTCACGAACCGCATTGTTCTGACCCTTGAACAGTTTACGGACCCGACTGAATTTATCTTCAATCTCAGGCCTGAACTTTTCGTCATTCAAAATCTCGTCACTGGTTTTAATCCCCATCGCCCCAAGAATGACACGCTCAGCATATCTATAGGGTGTCTCACGATCACCCGGCCCCATCACCAGCAACATCATCCAGTTCATGGATGGTAATTCCTTACGAGCTTCCCATCCATTTTCACCAACGCTAGGCAATGAAGCTTGGAGGGACAACATTGGATGATGGCCTTCCACAACGGGGGAACGGGTTCGAAAATACGCATGGGGAATCAAAAACGGTACGTCACCCACCTCGACCAGGAATGATCCATTTTCGTGTTCAGGATAATCTTTGGGAATGATTTGCGGTGCCCGACCCTCTTGCAGTTTCGGGAAAGCCATAGAGCGGATCATGCCCAGGTATGAATTGATCAAGACGACCGTAAGTACAATTCCAGCTAAGATGCCGATCAATATTATTGTTTGTTTTCTGATCTTCATATTTGCAAATCCAAATAAGGGGCGTTAGGCCTCGCTTAGCATGCCCGGGCGCTGCATCCACGCCAGCACCCAGCCGTCTTCGGTACGCTCCAGACATACCACCGCGCCAGGTTCAAACGCCACGTTGACGCCGTTCTCCGCCCCCGTCAAACAGCGCGCAACCATCTTCGCCATAAACGGCAAATGCCCCACCGCCATCAAATCGCCGCCTGCCGTTTCGGCGCTGTGTATTAAATGATCGGTGCTGTCGTTGGGGCCAAGGCCCGGCAGTTTGATCGCGGCGTTCCCCCGCCACACGGATTTGGATAGGACGTTGGCGGTTTGCTCGGCGCGGGTTTTGCCCGAATGCACGACTTCGTCAACTTGCACATCGGCTTTCAACAAAAACGCCGCCATCTTGGCCGCATCGCGATGACCCTTTTCGCTGAGCGGTCGGTTGGGGTCGGTGTCTTTGGGCACCGCGTCGGCGTGTTGCACCAGATACAGCTTCATCGGCTCAGTCTTCCTCTCGCTTGGGTCCACGAACGATGCGCGGCGTAAACATCCAACGCATCTGCCAGCCCTCGCCATAAGGATTGCGCGCTAATGCCATAACGGTTCCCGTCTTAACCTCGACTAGGCCCGCATGCGCGTTGCCGGTCATCAGATACGACACGGCCTCGCCCATGAACGGCTCATGACCGCAGACAATGGTGTCCTCGCCCCATGTTTCCGCCAGCTTGGCGAAGGCCTTGACGTTGCCCCACGGCTCAATTCCTTGCAGCTCTTCCAAATGCACGCCTGGAGCTAGCGACGCCGCCAAAATTTCCGCCGTTTCGCGCGCCCGCGACAACGTGCTGTGGATCACCCGCGCGACACTGATTTTCTGAGTTTTAAGATGTTCAGCCACGGCCTCGACATCGGCGCGGCCACGTGGGCTGAGATTCCGATCAGCGTCTTCTGGGCCAAATTCGGCCTTGCCGTGTCGCACGAGCAACAAACGCATCAACCCTCTCTCCCCAAACATTGATCTCACTCATGTACTGTACACAAAGCCCATCAGAACAGCCATTAGCATCATCACATATACTTTTAAACGCTTACAAAATGAGATATTGACCCTATGCTGAGTATTATATTATTTTGATACGCACATAATACAGATGGATTATAATTTGTGACTTTCATACAATGGAACGACAGCTATAAAGTCGGACACAAAATCGTGGATTTCGACCATATGACATTGGTTAATATTACCAATGAGCTCTTTGTGCGTGTGGATCGTGGTTTTTCCGACGAAGAAATTGCCCAAACGATCACTTTGCTGATCGACTATGTAGAGCGTCATTTTGAACGCGAAGAAGAGCTATTCAAAAATTCCGAATATCCAGACGTCGATAAACATTTGGCGATGCACGACGACATCAAAAAAACCGTCAGAGACATTGCCACCATCTACAAAACAAAACCTGACGCCATCAACATCAATGAGGTGCTGGAATTTCTCAAAAAGTGGCTTCTGAACCACATCATGAAAGCCGATCAGGGCTATACCGAGTACCTGAAATAAAGTCGGCATTTCTTTAGACTGAACATAAAAACGGGCCCCTGCGTAGGAGCCCGTTCTTTAATTTTGTCAGGTGCCAAAACCCAATCAATGATCAAATCAATGTGTGGCAGGTTCCGCACCCATCGCTGCCAGCATGGCTTCGGCGGTTTTAATTTCCGCTTCGGCGTTGCTTTTTTCGACTTCGCTGGAAGCCTTTCCCAAGGCCGTTTTGCCCGCATCAAGGCGTGTTTGCGCTTCGTCTTGGTTGAGATCACCAACCGCTGTGGCTTCTTCGGCCAACAGCGTGCAACGTTCAGGCGTCACTTCGACAAAACCACCTGAGACAAAGATGCTTTCCGACACCTTGCCATCTTCGTGGATATCGACGACGCCGGGACGTACGGTGCCGATCAACGGCGTGTGACCGGGCAGCACACCGATGTCGCCTTCGGAGCACGGTACAACGACCATGCCCACGGATAGCGACTTCACAAGCCGCTCAGGCGATACCAGTTCGAATTCGACCCTATCGATCATGTGCTTTTACTCCAAACCCAAAGGTTCAAACACGGTTGGAATTAGGCTGCTTCAGCTGCCATTTCTTTGGCCTTTTCGATGGCTTCATCGATGGTGCCAACCATGTAGAACGCAGCTTCCGGCAGATGATCGTAATCGCCGTTCACGATGCTTTTGAAGCCTTTGATGGTGTCTTCCAAAGCCACCAACTTACCTGGCGAGCCGGTGAAGATTTCGGCCACGTGGAACGGCTGGGACAAGAAGCGTTGGATTTTACGGGCGCGCGCCACGGTCATCTTATCTTCTTCGGACAGCTCATCCATGCCCAAGATAGCGATGATGTCTTGCAGGCCTTTGTAGGTCTGCAAGATCTGCTGAACCTGGGTCGCAACGCCATAGTGCTCTTCACCGACAATGCGCGGGTCGAGAACGCGAGACGTCGAGTCCAGAGGGTCCACAGCCGGGTAGATGCCGAGCTCGGCAATCTGACGGCTCAAAACCGTGGTGGCGTCCAAGTGAGCGAACGATGTCGCAGGTGCCGGATCGGTCAAATCATCGGCTGGCACGTAGATAGCCTGCACTGAGGTGACAGAACCCTTTTTGGTCGACGTAATGCGTTCTTGCAGCGCGCCCATATCAGTCGCCAGCGTCGGCTGGTAGCCCACGGCGGACGGGATGCGGCCCAACAGCGCGGACACTTCGGAGCCGGCCTGGGTGAAGCGGAAGATGTTATCCACGAAGAACAACACGTCCTGACCTTCTTGATCGCGGAAGTACTCAGCCAGCGTCAAGCCGGTCAGAGCAACGCGAGCACGGGCTCCGGGAGGCTCGTTCATCTGACCGTAAACCAGGGCGGCTTTGGAGCCGTCGCCTTCGAGGTCGATAACGCCCGATTCGATCATTTCGTGGTACAGATCGTTACCCTCACGAGTACGTTCGCCAACACCGGCGAACACGGAGTAACCGCCGTGGCCTTTCGCGATGTTGTTGATCAGTTCCATGATGAGAACCGTCTTGCCCACACCCGCGCCGCCGAACAGGCCAATCTTACCGCCCTTGGCGTACGGTGCGATCAAATCGACAACTTTAATGCCGGTTTGCAGAATTTCAGATTCCGTCGATTGCTCGGAGAAAGCCGGTGCCACGTTGTGGATCGGTGCTTTGGCCTTCGTCACAACCGGACCGCGTTCATCGATCGGCTCGCCGATCACGTTCATGATGCGACCGAGCGTTTCCGGGCCGACCGGAACCGAGATTGGCTCGCCGGTATCCGTGACGTCCTGGCCACGTTGCAAGCCATCAGTGGAGTCCATGGCGATTGTACGCACCATGTTCTCACCCAAGTGCTGAGCAACTTCAAGAACCAGGCGTTTGCCGTCGTGTTGCAGTTCCAAGGCATTCAGAATGTTAGGCAGTTCGCCTGACTTGAAACGCACGTCGATAACGGCGCCCGTGATCTGAGTGATTTGTCCGATATTGTCTTTCGCCATCGCTGGAGCTCCTTAAGGGTATTCAGCGTTTCTCTACAGCGCTTCAGCGCCGGAGATAATTTCAATCAATTCACTGGTGATCGCCGCCTGACGCGAACGGTTGTACGTCAGCGTCAACTTGTCGATCATATCGCCAGCGTTGCGGGTAGCATTGTCCATGGCCGTCATGCGCGAGCCGTGTTCCGAAGCCGAGCTTTCGAGCATCGCCTGGAAGACCTGCACACCGAGGTTTTTCGGCAACAGCACTTCAAGGATTTCGCTTTCTTCAGGCTCGAATTCGTATGCGGCCTTCAACTCGCCACTGCCAGCCTCTTCACCGCTGTCGGCTTCATCCGAAGCAAACGGGATCAGTTGCTGGGTTGTGACGATCTGCGTCATCGCCGACTGGAACTTGTTGAAAACGATCGAGCAGACATCGAATTCGCCTGCTTCGAACATTTCCGTAATCCGGTCGGAGATCGCCGTGGCTTCATGGTATTGGATGCCCTTCTTGCCGCCGACGCCGATGACGCTATCGATGATATCGCCCCGGAACTCGGATTTCAGAAGGTCAGCGCCTTTACGACCAACACACAGCAGCTTAACCGTCTTGCCTTCGCCTTTCAGCTCATGGACGAGACGACGGCTTTCACGCACGATCGTTCCATTGAAACCGCCGCACAAACCGCGGTCGGAAGTGAACACCACCACAAGGTGGGTTTTATCGTCACCGGTACCGGCAAGCAACTGCGGCCCGCCCTCCATACCGGCGAAAGAGCCGGCAAGAGAACGCAGCACCGTGTCCATACGCTCAGAGTATGCGCGGGCGGACTCGGCGGCTTCCTGGGCGCGGCGCAATTTTGCAGCCGCGACCATTTTCATGGCCGAAGTGATCTTGCGCGTCGATTTGACGCTGTCGATCCGGTTCTTTAGGTCCTTGAGGTTAGGCATGAGACGTTGTCCCGCTCCGCTCCTTGAGGTCTAACACTTAGGCGAAAGACTTGGTGAAATCTTCGATGAACTTCGCCAGCTTGCCTTCGGTTTCGTCGGACAGGGCCTTTTCGTCACGAATAGTGGCCAAGATATCCGCACCCTTGGAGCGCAGCTCGCCGAGCAACGCATGCTCGTAACGGGTCACGTCCTTGGTATCAACCTTGTCAAGATAGCCCTTCACGCCCGAATAAATCACAGCGACCTGCTCTTCAACGGTGAGCGGGCTGTACTGGGGCTGCTTAAGCAGCTCGGTCAGACGCGCGCCACGGGCCAGCAAACGCTGGGTCGCCGGATCCAGATCCGAAGCGAACTGCGCGAACGCCGCCATTTCACGGTACTGAGCCAATTCCAGTTTGATCGAACCAGCAACCTGCTTCATCGCCTTGATCTGGGCTGCAGAACCCACACGAGACACCGACAGACCGACGTTCACAGCCGGGCGAATGCCTTTGTAGAAGAGTTCCGATTCCAAGAAGATCTGACCATCGGTGATGGAAATCACGTTCGTCGGAATGTATGCCGACACGTCACCCGCTTGGGTTTCGATCACCGGCAATGCGGTCAACGAACCGTTACCGGCGGCGTCGCCCAACTTACAAGCGCGTTCCAGCAGACGGGAGTGAAGATAGAACACGTCACCCGGATATGCTTCACGTCCAGGCGGACGACGCAGCAACAGGGACATCTGACGATAGGCGACAGCTTGCTTGGTCAAATCATCATAAAAGATTACCGCGTGCTGGCTGTTGTCACGGAAGAACTCGCCAATCGTGGCGCCGGTGTACGGGGCCAAGAACTGCATCGGCGCCGGATCCGATGCTGTCGCCGCGACGACCACCGAATATTCCAAAGCGCCGTTGTCTTCGAGCGTTTTGACCAATTGCGCAACCGTGGAGCGCTTCTGACCGACGGCGACGTAGATGCAAAACAGCTTTTCGCTGTCGTTGGTTGCCGCTGCGTTGATGCTCTTTTGGTTCAAAATGGTGTCGATGATCACGGCGGTTTTGCCGGTCTGGCGATCGCCAATGATCAATTCGCGTTGACCGCGACCGATGGGGATCAAGCTATCGATCGCCTTCAAGCCGGTCTGCATCGGTTCGTGAACCGATTTACGCGGGATAATGCCCGGCGCTTTGACTTCCACACGACCGCGGGTGGCGTCCGTGATGGGGCCCTTACCGTCGATGGGGTTGCCGAGACCGTCGACAACGCGGCCCAACAGGCCCTTGCCGACCGGCACGTCAACGATGGTGCCGGTACGCTTGACGGTATCGCCTTCTTTGATACCCCGGTCATCACCGAAGATAACAACACCGACGTTGTCTTCTTCGAGGTTCAGAGCCATGCCCTTAATGGCGCCCGGGAACTCGACCATTTCACCGGCCTGGACGTTATCAAGGCCATGAACGCGCGCAATGCCGTCACCGACGGAGAGCACTTGACCAACCTCGGCGACTTCCGCCTCGGTACCAAAATTAGCGATCTGATCTTTCAGAATTGCGGAAATTTCCGCGGCACGGATATCCATTATCCAATCCCCTTCATGGAGAGGTGTAACTGCTGCAACTGAGTTTTAAGCGATGTGTCGATCATGCGTGAACCGACTTTAACGATCATCCCGCCAAGCAGGCTCTCGTCAACATCGGCTTCAATGGAGATTTTACTCCCCACAGCCTTTTTCAACACATCGGAAACGGCCTGAAGCTGAGCATCGGAAAGCTTCTTGGCCGAAGTGACCTGCGCCGTGGCTTCGCCCCGGCGACGCGATAATTCGTTGAGATACGCCGCGATCATGCTCTGCAGTGCGGGCAAGCGACGGTTCTGGGCGATGGTGCCAACAAAGTTGCTGGTCAATTCTTCCATCGAGGCTTTGGCGCAAATCGCCGTCATAGCCTTAACCTGCTCTGCGCGTGTCAGCACCGGTGATGAAATCACGCGGCGCAAATCGGCACTGTCCATAATCATGGACCTCAAAGATTTGAGGTCTTCGGCGACCTTATCCAGGCTCGACGCAGCGTCAGCCAGCTCTAAAAGAGCAGCGGCGTAACGGCCTGCGAGGCCCGTGGTACCTGTGGTCTCGGATGACACCTGGGAGAATCCCTGACCTGAGTGTTTAGCCCGGGGGCTTAGAGCCCCTCTAAATCGTCCGCTCAGCACGCGCAAATGAATTGCTGCCCATGCGTGGCGCGGCAGTTATCTAACACAGGGGTATGGGGGTTGCAAGGTGACTCTTCGGATATTTATTTTCCCAGAATTCCGGGGGTTTGGCGTCATTCAAACACAAGCGAGCATATGCCTTTTTCCATATATTAGAAAATGCGCATAAAAACGTTTCGTAATGTTTCAAGACTGGCCGAAATCCGCCCCTAGTGCGGCTTTAAAAATTACCCAAACGACGCCCAAGGCGAACATTCCATTTTGCGTATATTTCTAAGTTCTTATATTTTGGTGCTCATAAAAAACTTTGTGGATCGACGTCGATCTGGATTCGCACCCCTTTTTCGCGTCGTTTTGAACTCGCCAGGCGCTCTAGCCATTCACGCACCACCGGTTGGGGGGCGATGCCGGGTTTGAGCTTCATCAGCAGGCGCCGCCGGTGGCGGCCACGCAATAAAGCCAGTGGCGCGGGCGCGGGTCCCAGCACTTCGATACCATCGTAATGGGGGGCGCAGCGGCTGAGGTTGATCGCCTGGGCGTCAACCGCGTGCTCATGCGCGCCTGACACGATCAAAGCCACCAAGCGGCCAAACGGCGGCATATGCAGATCTTCACGCGCTTTGACCTCTTCGGCGATGAAGCGTTCGCGCACGCCGGATTTCATCGCCTGCATCACCGCATGTTCGGGCTGGTAGGTTTGCACCAACACCCGACCGGGCCGCTCGCCGCGTCCAGCGCGCCCGGCGACTTGATACAAAAGCTGATAGGTGCGCTCGGCGGCGCGCAGGTCACCGCCCGCCAAACCAAGATCACCATCGACGACGCCGACCAACGTCAGCATCGGGAAGTGATAGCCCTTGGCGACGATTTGCGTGCCGATGATCAGATCGACCTCATGGCGCTCGATACGCTCGATCAAATCGGTCGCCGCGCGCGGGCCTGTTAAAGTATCTGAGCTGGCCAGAACCACGCGGGCGTCGGGGAACGCGATCTTGGCTTCTTCGGCGACCCGTTCGACGCCGGGGCCACAGGCATGAAAGCTGTGCTCATCCTCGCAACTGGGGCAGCGTTCGGGCATCGGGATGGTGTGGCCGCAGTGGTGGCATTGCAGCCGCCCCTTCACCCGGTGCTCCACCAGCCACGCCGAACAATTGGGGCATGCGAGCCTAAATCCGCATGTGCGGCACAGCGTCAGCGGCGCGTAGCCGCGGCGGTTCAAAAACAGCATCGCCTGCTCGCCCGCCGCAAAAGTCTGCTCCAAGGCCTCGACCAAAGACGGCGACAACCACCGTGTGGCGGGCAGCTTTTCGCGGCGCATGTCGATCAAATCCAAGTCCGGCAGCACCGCGCCGCCATGACGTTCAGGCAGGTGCAACAGCGTATACTTACCGCTTTCGGCATTGACCGCCGTTTCCAACGACGGTGTGGCCGACGCCAAGCAAATGGGGATTTGGCCAAGATGCGCGCGCACAACAGCCATGTCGCGGGCGTTATAAATGACGCCCTCTTCTTGCTTAAAGGCTGGGTCGTGTTCTTCATCGACGACGATCAAGCCGAGATTTTGATACGGCAAAAACAACGCCGAACGGGCGCCGACCACCACGCCCACCTTGCCGTTCGCCACCGCGCGCCAGGTTTCGCGACGATCGCGTGCGCCCATATCGGAATGCCACTCAGCCGGGCGCGCGCCGAAGCGCCGCTCGAACCGCGCCAGCCATTGTGAACTGAGCGCAATTTCCGGCAGCAACACCAACACCTGTTGGCCGTGTTTGAGAGCCTCAGCCACCGCTTCGAAATAGACTTCGGTCTTGCCCGATCCCGGCACCCCATCCAGCAGCACCGCAGCAAAGCCGCCCGCTTTGGTTTTCGCCACCAGATCGCTGGCCGCCGTGTGCTGGGCGTCGGACAGCTGCGGGCCTTCTAGGTCCACATCGGCCTGCGGCCAAGATTTTTCGCGCACCCGCGACGTCTCAACAAGCGCACCCGCTTTGGCCAGTCCGGCGACCACGGCGGGGGAACATCCGGCTTCCAGCGCCGCTTCGGCGGCGCTTAAGGGCGGGCCGTCTCCCAGCACAGCCAGCACCCGTTCGCGTGTAGCGGTCAGCTTGATGTCGGGCATCGGATCAGCGATGCGATACGCCTTGGCGCCTTTGGGTGGCTCCAGCGCATCCGTCACGCTCATGGCCATTTTCAGCACCGCGCCGGGACTCGACAGCGTATAGCCCGCCACCCAATCAATGAAACGCCGGGTGACATTAGCCATCGGCACGGCGGGCAGCTTTTCGATCACCGCTTTGAGTTTCGCGTCAGCAAAGCCGCCCTCACCGGGTCCCCACACCACTCCGGCCATTTTGCGCGGGCCCAACGGCACGCGCACGAAATCGCCCGCGGCGAGCGTCACGCCATCAGGCACCAGATAGTCGTAAACCTGACCGAACGGCACCGGAAGCAAAACGCCGCAGCGAGCGCCCGGGCCAAAGACAGGGGGGAAAGTTTGAGGGGGCGAATCGGACTTTGACATGTCCCCACTTTAAGGAAGGAAAGCATTAACGAAAATGGTTCATGATGAGCCAACACGATTCGGTCCGATTTTCGGAACTGTGAGGGGCGCCCCATGACCACGAACACTCTAACCACCGACACCCTGTTGAACGACGAGGACATCAGCCAGTACCTGCTTGATAATCCAGATTTCTTCTCGCGCAATCCTGAAGTCCTGGTGCAGATGAAAGGCCCCATCGCCGCAGATCGCGGCGACGGCGTGGTCGATTTTCAGTCCGCAATGGTTGATCGCCTGCGCGATGAAATCCAAAACCTCACCGCCTGCACCCAGGATGTGATCGAAACCAGCCGCACCAACATGACCTATCTGACCCGCACCCACGCTGCGGTTTTGGCCTTGCTATCGGCCCAAGATGGCGACCACATGGCGCGCATCATCACCGACGATTTACCGTTGCTGTTGGATGTCGATGCGGTGGCATTCGGCTTTGAACAAGACACCAAGGCCGAAGCGGCCTTGCGTCTGCCAGGCGTGCGGATGCTGCCGTTCAGTTATCTAGATGCCCAGATCGGCGAAGGCGGCGACGTTGCTTTGATCCGCGATATGCTCGATGACGGCACCATCTTTGGCGACAAGCACGTCGATATCCGCTCCGCCGCGCTGGCGCGTCTACGTCCCAGCGCCACCACCGCTGGCGGACTGATCGCGCTGGGATCGAACATGTCGGGCGCATTTCATGCCGGTCAAGGCACGGATTTGCTCAACTTCCTCGCCCGGGTGAGTGAAAAGCTGTTCCAAAAATGGCTGAGCAACACCTAGACGCCCCCAACTTACCGGGCCCGCTGGAGCATATCTCTGGCGAGCCCGCGCTCAAACGCGCGCTATCGGACTGGATCGATTGGCTGAAGCACGAAAAGCGCTCCAGTCCACATACCCTTGATAGTTACAGTCGCGATATCGCTGCATTTTTGGCATTTTTCACCGAACATCTGGGCTTTACGCCGGGCATTCGCGACTTGGCGCAGTTGCGTGCGGTGGATTTTCGCAGCTGGCTGGCGCGCTTAGGCCAAGACAGCAAAAGCCGCGCCACCATCGCGCGACGGTTTTCGACCTTGCGGACATTATATAAGTACCTCGAACGCCAAGGTGTGCTCACCAACACCGCCGTGCATGCGGTGCGCACGCCCAAGCTGCCCAAATCCCTGCCCAAAGCGCTGAGCGTCGAAGATGCGTTGGAAGTGGTGGAGCTGGCCGCAGACTTGGCCGATGAACCATGGGTCGGCAAACGCAATCGTGCGCTGATGATGATGCTGTACGGCTGCGGATTGCGCATCGCCGAAGCCCTGGATCTCGACGTTAAGGACATCCCAGAAGGCGACGTCATCGTCGTCACCGGCAAAGGTAATAAACAGCGCGTGGTCCCGGTGCTGCCCCAAGTCGCAAAAGCCATCGCGACCTATGTAAAGATGTGCCCTTATCCGATGACGCCAAGCAGTCCTTTATTTCTGGGCGTGCGCGGCAAGCGTCTGCAAGCCGGTGTGGCCCAGGCGATGGTGCGTGAGGTGCGCGACTATCTGGGTCTGCCCGCAAGCGCAACGCCGCACGCGCTGCGCCACAGCTTCGCCACCCATCTCTTGGCTGGCGGCGGCGATTTACGCACCATTCAGGAACTTTTGGGTCATGCCTCGCTCAGCACCACCCAGCGCTACACAGATGTGGACGCGGCGCGCCTTCAGGCCGTTTATTCCCACACCCATCCGCGCGCAAAACGAAAAAACTAATCCCGTTTTGCGTGAAATCCCTTCGTTTACTCGGACGTTGCCCCCAACCTATGGAAATACCACACGAAATGTGTGCGCGCATTGTACTACCCACACTTTCTTTTTTTCTAATATGAAGGACCCCTTAAATGAAAACAGGGGGATAACAATAATGATCCGCACACTCTCGCTTATCGCCATGGCATTTGTGGCGCTGCTGTCATTCCAGGCGCCCGCGCAGGCCGAAGGCGAAATGAAGCCTTTCATCCTCGCCAGCAAAGCTGCTGGCTCGATTGACGCCGCTGTCGCCGCCACCACTGCAAAGCTGCAAGCGGCGGGCTTCGAAGTTGCAGGCACATACGCGCCGTATTCGGGCGCGACCGTCATCATCGTCACCAGCGACGCTCTTAAGGCCGCCGCTGCCAAGACTGAGTTCGGCGCTTACGGCGTGGTTCAACGCGTCGGCGTCACCGACGTGAACGGTGAAATTCAAGTCGCTTACACGAACCCAAGCTACATGGCCGCCGCGTACCGCATGGACGGCAACATGGCCGACGTGGCCGCCGCGTTGAGCGCCGCGCTCGGCAACCAAGGGGAATTTGGTTCTGACAAAGGACTGACCGACGCCGACCTGCGCGATTACCACTATGCATTCTTGATGGAATACTTTGACGACCCGTCCAAGTTGGCATCGTACAACGATTACGCCAGCGCCGTTTCCAGCGTCGAAGCCGCATTGGCCAAAAACACCACCGGCGTAACCAAGATCGCGCGCGTCGATGTGCCCGGCAAGGAAGAAACCTACTTCGCCGTCGGTCTGTCTGGCGATCTGAAAAACAACAACGAAAAATTCCGCACAGACGCGTTTGTCATGAGTGAGATTGACTTCAAAGACATCCGCTCAACGGCGCATCTGCCGTATGAGATTGTCGTATCCGGTGACCGTGTATATGCGCTGTACGCACGTTTTCGCATCGCCATCAACTTCCCGGACCTTTCTATGATGGGTGACAACAGCTTCATGAACATCATGGCGTCGCCCGAAGCCATCCGTAAAGCCTTAACCATGGCCAGTGGCGGCAAATTCAAAGAAAAATAATTTGCCTCCAGCCACATGAAATGATTAAGTTTTATGGGCCACAGACCTTCTCCGCCCGGCCCCAAGCCGGGCGGAATTCTTTACAGTCGCGCACAATCCATGGTTAAATGAAAACAACCATAAGGATAATAACCGGACGGTGCTCGACATGTCATTGATTGCGCAAAACATGCTACCTGAACCTATGCATTGTCTAGACGAAATCACACGCCGCGCCGCACGCGTTGCTCTTGCCGGGAACGACGCCGTTCGCGTCCCATACATTTGCCAGCTTTCTGGTTCGTCCGAAGAAATCCTGCTCATCAGCCGTTACGCCGCCGAACGCATGATTGTTGCCACCCGCGGCGCCATTGATGCCGACGAAGCTCGCGTGTTGGCCATGGTTCACATCGCCAAGCTGTGTGAAAACGACATTGGCGAACTGCTGCACATGTCGGGCACCAAAGCCGCCACCATCCTACGCGAGTTGATGGCTCGGGGTTTGGCCTTTGCGCACAACATCAACGGTGTGACCTGCTACATCCAAACTGACGGCGAAGTCCGCACCCAATTCACGGATTTGGCGCTAGGCGCGTTGAGCGCCTAAACATACAACGGTCGCGTTGAGTGCCTAAACGTACAAAAGCCGCGTTGAGCGCCTGAACAATCACACCCTACCAAGCCGTTACCGGCGCACCCACACCCACGCGCCCGCAAGCTCAGCAGCACTAAAATGTTCGGCCTCGCCGTAAGCAAGCCGGTTGAGCGTGTTTGCCGCCACGTGACTCCACTTCGCGCCGCCGACAATGGCAATGCGCTCCAGATCGTTCCAATGCTTGACGCCCATGACAAACTCTTCCCACGCCGCCGTCGGATCGATGCGATCACATTCGGACACATCCAACAACAGCCGCACGGTTTTGTGTTCTTCGATCAGCGCTTCGATGCGCCCTGCCAACAGCTTGCACTCGTCACCGCCTAACCGACCGCCAACACGCGCACCGATGACGTTGCCACTGCTTTCGGGTAGAATCTCAAACATGACGCCTACCACCTCCTTTACCCAACGCAATTGGGCCCCGAAGTACAATACAAGGTATTATACCACGCAGGCCCAATACGGTGTGTGACAAGACGCGTTTTTAAACGTGGATGGCGCGCCCTAAGCACGCCAAGGCGGCTTCTTTCACGGCTTCAGACGTGCCCGGATGCGCATGGCTGCTGCGTGCGATATCTTCGGATGATCCGCCAAATTCCATTGCGACGACCACTTCTTGTATCAGCTCGCCGGCACCGGGGCCGATGATGTGCGCGCCGAGAACACGATCTGTCTTGGCGTCGGCCAAAATCTTCACGAAGCCTTCGGTGTCGCCCACCGCGCGAGCGCGAGAATTGGCCATGAAGGGGAATTTGCCAACGGTGTATTCAACGCCTTCGGCCTTCAGCGCCTCTTCGGTTTTGCCCAAAGCGGCAATTTCCGGATGGGTGTAGACCACGCCCGGGATCGCGCCGTAATTCACATGGCCCGCTTGACCGGCGAGAATTTCGACACATGCGATGCCTTCTTCTTCGGCCTTGTGCGCCAACATCGCGCCGCCAATCACATCGCCGATGGCGTAAATGCCCTCGACATTGGTTTTGAAGTGACCGTCGGTTTTGATGAAGCCGCGCTCATCCATATCGACGCCGACCGCGTCCAGGCCCAGCTTGTCGCTGAACGGACGTCGCCCGATGGCGACCAGAACCACATCGGCTTTCAGCGTTTCAACTTCACCGCCCGCTGCGGGTTCAAGGTTTAGCGTTACGCCGGATTTGGCGGTTTTCGCGCCGGTGACTTTTGTGCCAGTTTTGAATTTCAGGCCTTGTTTCTTGAGCGTACGGGTGGCCTGCTTGACCACCTCGCCATCCATGCCGGGCAAGATCGCAGGTAAGAATTCGACCACCGTAACGTCGGCGCCAAGACGCCGCCACACAGAGCCCAATTCCAAACCGATCACGCCGCCACCGATGACGACCATGGACTTGGGAACCTTGGGCAAATCCAATGCACCGGTCGAGGTGACGACTTGCTTTTCATCAACTTCGACGCCCGGCAACGGTGCCGGTTCCGATCCCGTGGCGATGATGATGTGCTTAGCGGTATAGGTATCTTTACCGACATTGACTTGACCGGGTGCGGTGATCACGCCTTCGCCAACAATGTGAGTGACATTGTTTTTCTTGAACAAGAACGCGATGCCCTTGGTCAAGTCGCCGACCACATTATCCTTGCGACCCAACATCGCCGCCAAGTCCAATTTAGGCGCGCCAACGTTGACGCCGTGCGCGGCCATACCGTGACCGGCTTCTTCAAACAAATGCGACGATTGCAGCAAGGCTTTGGATGGAATGCAACCCACGTTCAAGCACGTGCCGCCCAAGGTTTCGCGCTTGTCGATGCACGCGGTGTTCAAGCCCAACTGGGCGGCGCGGATGGCGGCGACGTAGCCGCCCGGACCACCACCGATGATGACGACGTCAAATGCGTTTTCAGCCATTTAAATAGTCTCCGGCTTTCTCTTTAAGCATCCAGCATGATGCGGTCGGGGTCTTCGATGCACTCTTTGACGCGCACCAAGAAGGTCACGGCTTCGCGACCATCGACAATGCGGTGATCGTAAGACAGCGCCAAATACATCATCGGGCGTGCTTCGATGGAGCCATCCGGCATGACCATCGGGCGCATCTGAATTTTGTGCATACCCAAAATACCCGACTGCGGCGTGTTCAGAATTGGCGTTGATAACAACGAGCCGAAGATGCCGCCGTTGGTGATGGTGAAGGTGCCCCCGGACATTTCATCCATGGTCAAGCGACCTTCGCGCGCACGACGTCCGAAGTCGTTGATGGACTGTTCGATTTCGGCAAAACCGAGCGTATCGCAATCACGCACCACCGGAACCACCAAACCGTTTTCGGTGCCCACGGCAATGCCGATGTCGTAGTGGTTTTTGTAGATGATATCGCCAGCGTTGATCTCAGCGTTCACGGCGGGCAATTCACGCAACGCGGTGACTGCCGCTTTGGTGAAGAACGACATAAAGCCGAGCTTCACGCCATGCTTTTTCTCAAAGCCATCCTTAAAGCGTTTGCGCAGATCCATGACGTTGGTCATGTCCACCTCGTTAAAGGTGGTGAGCATGGCGGCAGTGTTTTGCGCTTCTTTGAGACGCTCCGAGATGCGCTTGCGCAGACGGGTCATGGGCACGCGCTCTTCACGCGGGCCGATGGGGCGCGGCGGATATTGCGCGGGCGCTGGAGCAGATGTCGGGGCCGGCGTTGCCGCAGCTGCCGGAGCAGGAGCCGGCACCGGTGCAACAGGAGCAGCCTGGCGCGTTTCCAAATAAGCCAGCACGTCGCCCTTGACGATGCGGCCATCCTTGCCGGTGCCGTTGATCGTGTTCGGATCAATGTTGTTTTCGTCGATGAGCTTTTTCACAGCAGGTGAAAGCGGTGCGTCTTCCTCGGCGGTGACAGCAGGAGCAGAAGCTGCTGCAACAGTCGGTGCCGGAGCGGAGGCAGGTGCGGATGGCGCCGCGCCCGCAGCCGCCTCATCGATGGTGCCGAGGACGGCGCCAACGCCGACGTCGGTCCCCGCATCGAACGCAATGCTCGCCAACACGCCCGCAGCCGGTGCGGGCACCTCAATCGTGACCTTATCGGTTTCCAATTCGACGATTGGCTCATCTAGATGCACCGTCTCGCCTGGTTGTTTAAACCACTTGGAGACCGTTGCCTCAGTGACCGATTCCCCCAGAACTGGCACGTTGATTTCGGTAGCCATTATGACCTCTCGCTTTCGTTTGGCCCGCCAGAGATGTTCCCTAGGGGGCCTTATCCATTCAGTTCATTAATATTGCGGTCGCTGATGCGGCTGCACTAATTTGCTCAAATCGCCGGACAAAGCCTGATCGACGATCCATTTCTGTTCTGCAACGTGACGCTTGTGCATACCTGTTGCCGGACTCGCCGCACCGCGCCGACCGACATAATTCACAACCTGATGATCGTTGTTGAGGTCGCGCACGATGGTTTCGATGCGCTGAGAGACAAAGAACCAAGCGCCCATGTTTGCGGGCTCTTCTTGGCACCACACCACTTCGGCATGCAGATAACGTCCCAACTGTTGCATCAAGCCTTTCCACGGGAACGGATACAACTGTTCCAAACGCACGATCGCGACGTCGTTGATCTCGCGCGCACGACGCTCTTCCAACAAGTCGTAATAGACCTTGCCCGAACACACGATGACGCGCTTGACCTTTTTGTCCAAAACCAAGCGGTCGTGTTCCGGCAACACCCGGCGAAAACGCGTGCCCGGTCCCATCTCGCCCAAATTGGAAACCACCAGTTTGTGGCGGAGCAGCGATTTCGGCGACATCACAATCAACGGCTTGCGCAGGTTACGTCGCAACTGGCGGCGCAACACATGGAAAAATTGTGCCGGTGTGGTGACGTTGACGATCTGCCAGTTATCTTCAGCGCTTGATTGCAAATAGCGCTCCAACCGTGCCGATGAATGCTCCGGACCTTGGCCTTCGAAGCCGTGGGGCAACAGCATCACCAGACCCGACATGCGCAGCCACTTGGTTTCGCCAGATGACACAAACTGATCGATGATCACCTGCGCGCCATTGGCGAAATCACCGAACTGTGCTTCCCAGATGGTCAAGCAATGCGGGTCGGAAAGCGAGTGGCCGTATTCAAAACCCAACACCCCGGCTTCAGACAACGGGCTGTCGATGACCTCGTAATGGGCCTGATCGCCGGGACGGATGTTGTTGAGCGGGATGAAGCGTTCTTCGTTTTCCTGATCGACCAGCACCGAGTGCCGATGCGAGAACGTACCGCGACCGGAATCTTGACCCGACAACCGCACACCGTGGCCTTGGATCAAAAGCGTGCCGTAAGCCAGCGCCTCCGCCAAAGCCCAATCGACGCCTTCTTGCGTTTCGATCATTTTGCGCTTGGCTTTCATCTGACGCAAGATTTTGGTGTTGGTATGGAACAAGGCGGGCGGTTCCGACAGGGCGTGACCGACTTCGCGCAACAAATCCATCTCAACCGAGGTGTCGTCCTCGCGCAGTTCTTCCGCGCCTTCTAAGACAAACAAACCCGCCCACTTGCCTTCCAACCAGTCGGCCTTGTTGGGTTTGTAGCCGTCGGCAGCCGCGCGTTCCTTGTCCAGGTGCGCCGAAAAATTCGCGACCATTTTATCGCTGGCGGCCTCACTCAACACGCCTTCTTCAATCAGCTTGCGCGCATAAATCTCACGCGTGGTCGGATGCTGGGCGATGGTCTTGTACATGATCGGGTTGGTGAACATCGGTTCATCACCCTCGTTATGGCCATGGCGGCGATAACAAAACATGTCGATGATCACATCTTTTTTGAATTCCTGGCGGAACTCCATGGCGATGCGCGCAACGTGCACCACAGCTTCGGGATCGTCGCCGTTGATGTGGAAAATCGGCGCCTGGATCATCTTCGCCACGTCGGACGGATACGGCGAAGAACGCGAATAAGATGGGTGCGTGGTGAAGCCAATTTGGTTGTTGATAATGATGTGGATGGTGCCGCCGGTCTGATAGCCGCGCAACTGCGACATATCCAACGTTTCTGGCACCAAGCCTTGGCCTGCAAACGCCGCGTCGCCGTGTAGCAACAAGCCCATCACCTGTTCGCGTTTATCGTCGCCCATCTGGCGCTGCTTGGCGCGAACTTTACCCAACACCACCGGATTGACGCATTCCAAATGCGACGGGTTAGCGGTCAACGATAGATGGATCGATTGGCCGTCGAACACCCGATCCGCCGAAGCACCCAAGTGGTACTTCACATCGCCCGAAACTTCGAGTTCTTCCGGCATCGCCGACAGGCCGAGAAATTCAGCGAAGATCGCCATGTAAGGCTTACGCATCACTGACGCCAAAATATTCAAGCGACCGCGATGCGCCATGCCGAGGACAATCGACTTCACGCCCATCTGGCCGCCGCGCTTGATAATCTGTTCAATGGCGGGCACGACACTTTCGCCGCCATCAAGACCGAACCGCTTGGTGCCTTTGAATTTTACGTCGAGATATTTTTCGAAGCCTTCAGATTCCACCAGACGTTCCAAAATGGCGCGTTTGCCTTTGATGGTGAAGTCGGTCTGATTGCGGATGCCTTCGATGCGCCGCTGAATCCAGGCCTTTTCGTCGGGTTCCTGAATGTGCATGAACTCGACGCCGATGGACCCGCAATAGGTTTCCTTCAAGATTTGAAGGATTTCGCGCATGGTCGCCGTTTCCAGGCCCAGTACATTGTCTATGAAAATCGGTCGGTCGAGATCGGCGTCGGTGAACCCATAGGTACGGTAATCGAGTTCGGGATGTTGGACCCGTCCCTCGAGACCCAGCGGATCGAAATTGGCGATCAAGTGACCGCGCACCCGGTAGGTGCGGATCAACATCAATGCGCGGATGGTGTCTTTGGTCGCGGCGCGGATCACGTCCACGCTGGGACGCACGGTGCCTGCGGTGACGTAGCCCGCGTTGGGAACTTCCACCGCCACGGCGTCGCACTCAGATTCGATTTCCATCAAACCGCCGCCGCCGAATTGTCCGATCACGCCAGATGTTGACGACGCCCAGGACGCGCCGCGTAAATCGACCAGGATTTCTCGCTCCTCATCGTCCATCGCAGCGAAATAATCGGCCCACGATTGATCCACTTGAGAGGCGTTTTCGGTAAAGCGGGCGTAAAGCTCCGCCACGTATTGCGCGTTTGCGCCAGTTAAAAACGTATCGGACGATCCTGCCATGATCCCTCTGCGAAATGCCGAGCGTTACGCTCGCACATCCGCCCTCGTTGTGTGCCCCGGTTACCCCAAACCCGGCCCGCATAACGCGGGCCGGATGTTTTTTTGCCTTAGTCCCTGGGCTTTGTTAGCCCTTAAGGACCTCCAGCATGGTCTTGCCAAGCGTTGCCGGCGATGAAGCGACGGTGATGCCCGCGCTCTTCATCGCTTCGATCTTGTCGCCTGCGGTTCCTTTACCGCCGGAGATGATCGCCCCTGCGTGACCCATGCGACGTCCCGGCGGTGCGGTGACGCCGGCGATGAAGCCGACCACAGGTTTTTTGACGCTCGACGCCTTCAAAAACTCGGCGGCTTCTTCTTCCGCCGTGCCGCCAATTTCACCGATCATGATGATGGACTCGGTCTCATCGTCACCTAAGAACATGTCCAGGCAATCGATGAAATTGGTGCCGTTGACCGGGTCGCCGCCGATGCCGATACAGGTCGATTGGCCCAGTCCAGCTTCGGTGGTTTGCGCCACGGCTTCATAAGTCAACGTACCCGAACGCGACACGATACCGACTTTACCGCGGGTGTGAATGTGACCCGGCATGATGCCGATCTTGCATTCACCCGGCGTGATCACGCCCGGACAGTTGGGACCGACCAAACGGGTTTTGGAACCAACCAAAGCGCGCTTGACCTTAACCATGTCGAGCACGGGAATGCCTTCGGTGATACACACCGCCAGCTCAATCTCGGCGTCGATGGCTTCCAAGATTGCATCCGCCGCGAACGGCGGCGGCACATAAATCACCGTGGCGTTGGCGCCGGTTCTTTCGACCGCATCGGCAACCGTGTCGAACACCGGTAAGTCCAAGTGCGTGGAGCCACCTTTGCCCGGCGTCACACCGCCGACCATTTGGGTGCCATAGGCAATAGCCTGCTCGGAATGGAAGGTGCCCTGCGCGCCGGTGAAGCCCTGACAGATGACCTTGGTGTTTTTACCTACGAGAACGGACATCTTACGCGGCCTCCTTCACAGCCTGGACGATCTTTTCGGCGGCGTCGCCCAGATCATCGGCGGAGACAATAGGCAGTCCCGACTCGGCCAATATTTTTTTACCCAATTCGACGTTGGTGCCTTCAAGGCGCACCACCAGCGGAACGTTGAGGCTGACTTCGCGCGCCGCCGCAACCACGCCTTCGGCGATGACGTCGCAGCGCATGATGCCGCCAAAGATGTTGACCAAAATGCCTTCGACGTTGGCGTCGGACAGGATCAACTTGAACGCCGTGGTGACGCGCTCTTTGGTCGCCCCGCCGCCAACATCCAAGAAGTTCGCCGGGTCGCCGCCGAACAGCTTGATGATGTCCATGGTCGCCATCGCCAAGCCGGCACCGTTGACCATACAGCCGATATTGCCGTCAAGCTTGATGTAGTTGAGGTCGTGACGCGCGGCTTCCAATTCAGCCGGATCTTCTTCGTCTTCGTCGCGCAGTTCGGAAACGTCTTTTTGACGAAACAGCGCGTTGTCGTCGAAGTTCATCTTCGCATCCAACGCCATCACCGCGCCGTCGCCGGTGACCACCAGAGGATTGATTTCGATCATCGACGCATCCAGCGCGTTGAACGCTTTGTACATGCCGAGCATCAACTTCACCGCCGCACCGACTTGCTTGCCCTCGAGGCCCAGGCCAAACGCCAATTGACGGGCGTGGAACGGCAGCATGCCGGTGGCCGGATCGATGGTGACGTGGTTGATTTTTTCCGGAGTCTTTTCCGCAACCTCTTCGATGTCCATACCGCCTTCGGTCGACGCCATGACAGTGATGCAAGACGTCGCACGGTCGATCAAGAAGCTCAGATACAGCTCACGCTGAATGTCGCAGCCTTCTTCGATGTAAACGCGTTTAACTTCTTTGCCTGCGGGGCCGGTCTGGTGGGTGACCAGCTGCATGCCCAGCATATCGTTGGCGGTGTCGCGCACGTCTTCGATCGACTTAACCACTTTGACGCCGCCGCCTTTGCCGCGTCCACCCGCATGGATTTGCGCTTTGACGACCCACACAGGACCGCCCAGTTCTTTCGCCACAGCTTCAGCCTCAGGCGCGGTGTAAGCCACCTTGCCCTTGGGCACCGCAACGCCGTATTTGGCGAGCAGCTGCTTGGCTTGATACTCGTGAATGTTCATCTGTCTTTATCCTCTCAGAGCCTCATGTACATGGGGGCTCTGCCTCAGTTTTTTTACTTCGCGGCTTCAGGCGTGGCGCCCGACGCTTTTGTGGGGGCTTTAGCAACCACCTTGCGCGCCGGTGACTTTTTCGCCGGTGCTTTTTTCACCGGCGCTTTTTTTACAGGAGTCTTTTTCGCTGGTGCTTTCTTCGCAGGTGCTTTTTTTGTAGGCGCGGCGGCTCCGGCTTCCAATTTCTTGATGGTGTCAACCAGGCCGAACACAGCCTTCACCGATTTGTTGAACAGCGCCTTTTCGGTGCGATCAAGTTTGATTTCAACGATACGTTCCACACCCTTCGCGCCGATCACAACCGGTACGCCGACGTACATGTTTTTGACGCCGTACTCACCCTTCAGGTATGCGGCGCACGGCATCACGGACTTTTTGTCCTTAAGATACGCTTCGGCCATTTTGATGCCCGCAGCTGCAGGCGCATAGTAAGCGGAGCCGGTTTTCAGCAAGCCAACGATTTCCGCGCCGCCATCACGGGTGCGCTGAACGATTTCGTCCATCTTCGCCTGAGTGGTCCATTTCATGTCGATCAGATCGGGCACCGGAATACCGGCGACGGTGGAGTAACGCGGCAGCGGCACCATGGTGTCTCCGTGACCGCCCAACACAAACGCGGTGACGTCTTCGACCGAAACGTTGAACTCTTGGGCCATGAACAGCTGCATGCGCGCGCTGTCCAAAACGCCGGCCATGCCGACAACCATGTGCGGCGGCAAGCCCGAAGCTTCACGCAGCGCCCACACCATCGCGTCGAGCGGGTTGGTGATGCACACCACAAACGCTTTAGGGGCGTATTTTTTGATGCCCTGACCGACTTGTTTCATAACGTTGACGTTGATGGACAGCAAATCGTCGCGGCTCATGCCCGGCTTACGCGCCACGCCTGCGGTGACGATAACCACGTCTGCATTGCGGATGCCCGCGTAGCTCTTGGTGCCTTTGAGCGATGCGTTGAAGCCTTCGATGGGCGACGACTGGCCGATGTCCAAAGACTTGCCCTGCGGCACGCCGTCCATGATGTCGAACATGACGATGTCGCCCAATTCCTTGAGCCCCGCCAAGTGCGCCAGCGTTCCGCCGATGTTGCCTGCGCCGATGAGTGCGATTTTGTTGCGTGCCATTGGAATACCCTTATCTCTGTCTTTTGACGCGTCCCGGTTTCGGATGGGCGTCTGGTTCATGTCGATTTAAGCCGTTTTAGGGCTCGTTTATGTCAGTTCCGGCTTCTTTTCAGCCAGGGCGCGCTATGTTGCGCTGCACAAAAATACGTTTGTTTCGTAGCGTGATTCCCATCCCGGAGCAAGGCAAAACAGCCCAAACGGGTAGGATTCTTTACGAACATCTTTGAACGAGCATTGTATATCCCTCAGGCACCTCGCTTTTCATGTTTCAATTCCATGTAAGACTCCGATTGCATTTCAACAAGCCGCGAAGCGGTGCGTTCGAATTCAAATGAGCCCTCACCTTCGACGTACAGGTCCATCGGACCGACATCGGACGAACAAATCAATTTCACGTGGCCTTCGTACATGGCGTCGATCAGCGTGATAAAGCGCCGCGCCACGTCCTTGTTCTCGGAACTCATTTGCGGAATACCGGGGATGATCAAGGTGTGAAAGCGCCGCGCCAGTTCCAAATAATCGGCAGGGCCTAAGGGGCGCCCGCAGATGTCGGAAAACTGCACCATAGCGACGCCTTGGGTGGCCTTGGGCACCGCGATATCGCGCCCTTGCACCGGAATGGTTGCGGCGTGGGCGCGCGCGCCGTGGGTCAGTTTGACGAACGCCTGTTCAAGCTTGGCGCGCGCCGCTTCGTCGTCGGGATACAGGTAAACATCCAACTGGCGCATGTGCTCAAGGCGGTAATCGGTTTTGCCGTCAAGCTGCAACACATCCATCTTTTCTTCGATCAGATCGATGAACGGCAAAAACGCTTCGCGCTGCAAACCGTCTTTGTACAAGTCGCATGGCGGACGGTTGGACGTCGACACCACCACCACGCCTTTTTCAAACAACACGCCGAACAGGCGGCTCAAGATCATCGCGTCGGCAATGTCGGTGACTTGAAATTCATCGAAGCAAAACAGCGCGGCTTCCGCCGCGATTTGTTCGGCGACCGGCGGAATGGGGTCGGCTTCGCGACCTTTGAATTTTCGATATTCATTAAGCCGGATATGGACCTGCTGCATGAACGCGTGAAAATGCACCCGGCGTTTGCGTTTGATCGGCGCATCTTCGAAGAACATATCCATCAGCATGGACTTGCCGCGTCCCACGCCGCCATAAAAATAGATGCCTTGTGGTGGGTCTTCGCGGCGACGCTCTAGGCCGAAACGTTCCTTCCAGCCCACGGGGCCGGTGCGCGGCTCAAATTCTTGCAAGGCTTTGTGCAGACTTTGCAACTTTTCCACCGCCAGCGCTTGGGCGGGATCGTGCTTCAATTCGCCCGCGTAAATGCGCTCGCGGTATTGGACGAGCGGACCTATCGGCGGTGCTCCATCAGGAACGGACATGGCAGGCCTTCAGCCTTTTATTTTGCAACTGCACAAACGTAAACGTATGAACTGATACCGGCTATGTAAATAACTGTTTTTTCTGTACTTTATTTTATCGTTCCACAGATTGATTGGGCTCCGCGCTTATATCCACAAAAGTTGCCGAGCCGAGGCTTGCGGCGCTTCGCCGTCCGGGGCAAACTGTGGACAAGCCTTATACATCAAGCCTTCAACAGAAAGACCAGCACATGATCGGCGAAAGCCTGCTTGAGTTTGAGCCCGTGATCCGCCTTTCCGCATTTGCTGGAATCTTCGCCGTGATGGCGCTGTGGGAATTGGCGGCCCCGCGCCGCCCGCTTTACGTTTCCAAAAAACTGCGGTGGTTTTCCAACCTCGGCATCGTCGTGCTCAACACCGCGGTGGCGCGTGTGGTCTTTCCGATGGCCCCGGTGGCGTTTGCGTATTTTGCCGCGGAACGTGGCTGGGGGGTCTTCAATATTCTTGAGTGGAACGTCTGGCTTGAGCTGGTGATCGTCGTGGTGTTGATGGATTTTTTCATCTGGCTGCAGCACGTCATGGTTCACGCCATACCGCTATTTTGGCGTTTGCACCGCATGCATCACGCCGATGTCGATTACGATGTCACCACTGGGGCGCGCTTTCACCCTATCGAAATTCTGTTATCGTTCGCTATTAAGTTCGCGGTGATCGCGCTGCTCGGCGCCAGCCCGATCGCGGTGTTGGTATTTGAGGTTTTGCTCAACGCCACTGCCATGTTCAACCACGCCAACGTGCGTTTGCCTTTGAGATTGGATGCGGTGTTGCGCTTGTTCGTGGTGACGCCAGACATGCACCGGGTGCATCATTCGGTCGTACCGCAAGAATGCAATTCAAACTTCGGTTTTAACCTGCCGTGGTGGGACCGCCTGTTTGGCACCTACACCGCGCAGCCCGAAGCCGGCCACGAAGCCATGACCATCGGGCTGGATATGTTTCGTGAAGAACGCGAAGAACGCCTCGACCAAATGCTGGTCCAACCGTTCAAGAGCGCTCGCGGCGAATACGCCATCAACCGCCGCGATTGGGATTAACAATGCCCGAAACACCTCTCAAAGCAGGGCGCCAGACTGAAGACTTCACATTCGAAGTTCAACACATCGGCCTCGACATGGACTTCCATCATTCCAAGGGCCGCGATTTAAAGCTGGACGCTCAGGTCATCGAAGCGTTCGAGACGGAACGCGAAAACGCTGAAATTTTCATCCAGAACGCATCGGGCACAGCCTTTTCCACCGAAGAATTACTCAGCTGGTTTTTGCTGCAAACCGGAACCTCGCTGGCCGATCAGTTGCCCAAGGCCGCTTTGGACTCGGCGCTGGCAAAAGGCGAAGGCCACGTGTTTGTGACCTTTCCCATTCGGTTTGAGCCTGGAGTCTTTCACATGATCACGGTTGAAGGCGCACAGGATTTGTCGGCGCTAAAAGTGATGTCGAAAGTCACCATCCTCAAGCGCGCCTCACAATCCGCTACGCCAGCTTCAGGTTGACGCCACCGCCCAGGGCGGGGATAGTCTGCCATCAACACACATTTTGAGGATACCCGCCACATGTCCGAGCGCGAAGATCACCGCAGCCCCGAAGAAATCCTCAAAGCCCAGCGCACTCTGGTTTTCATCTTCGGCTTCGCTACGCTGATGCCGACATTGTGGATGCTATTGATGGCCTACGCTGGCATCACCGCAGTTCAGGGCGACACGACGCCCTTTGACGGATTTTCCACGGTCCTGCTCTATTGGGGTTACGCCGCACCTGTTGTGTGGCTTATGGCAAATGGTCTGGCGCTGAAACGCATCCAGGCCGGCAACGGCGACAGCGCCCGGTATTTCCCACTGATTCCAGCGTTCTGGGCGATCATCTGGTTTGCCAGCCAAGTCAGCGGGTGATCTGACTTTTACCCGGTTCTTGCTCTGAGAAGGGGCATTTTTAGTGTTCGAAGTGGGCGCAACGACGCCCCTCAATCGACCACAAAAAGCTTGGCGCCCACCGGCGTAGATGACCGGTGTGGTTCGGCGTTGTCACCAACCTGGTAACTCATTTCGGGCTTAAGTATAAACGTGCGCCCATCGTCCAGTTCAGTGTGCAACTCACCTTCCAAGCAGAACAGAATGTGGCCTTTGACGCACCAGTGGTCCGCTAAATATCCCGGCGTGTATTCCACCATCCGAACGCGGAGTGCGCCGAAATATTGGGTCTGCCAATAGGCAACTCCATTTTCGCCTTTGTGTTCAGTGCGTTCGATTGTTGACCAGTCCGTGGTCCCGAAAGGAATATCGTTCATGTTCATGTGGGGCTACTCCGGAAATGGAATAATGAGGATGCGTGGAACTGCTCTAACGAGAATGTTTAGCGAGCATTTGTAAAAGCGGCTTGGAATGTTTGCAGGCTTCCTCTTCTGCCATCCGGTATTGTTTCACCAATTCTTTGCCGAACGGCGTGAGCGTCGCTCCACCTTTTTCCTTGCCACCCATTTCGGTTTTGATAACGGGTTGGTCAAAGGCTTCTTGCAGCGTGTTGAGCAAATGCCACGCCCGGCGATACGCCATACCCAGTGCGCGCGCCGCCGATGAAATGGAACCCTCACGCACGACGGTTTCCAAAAGCATAATCTTGCCTGGCCCAATCGAAGTTCCGCCCACTTGAATTTTTAGACGTACCTTTGCATCGTGACCTGTCATGACGTGGCGCTCCTGCGGTCCGTTCTTTCTTGGCTCATCGTATCCACAAATAATGTGAACGGATGCATTGACCAGATCAATCGAAAGATTTAGCGTATATCGCTATGATATAATTATCATAGCGATTCATTGACGAGACATGGATGAAGCTGAGAAGGGAAAGATAATGAAGCGTTTTGTTTGGATGGTGCTGGCATCCTTGCTGGGGGTGACAAGCACAGTCGCAACGGCAACCGCGAATGAGTACATTACCGTTGCGTCGACCACATCGACCGCCAACTCAGGGTTATTTGATGACCTGCTTCCGCAATTTACCAAAAAGACCGGCATTGACGTCCGCGTGGTCGCCGTCGGCACCGGCCAAGCCTTGAAGATCGCCCGCAACGGCGACGCCGATGTTTTGTTTGTTCATCACCGTCCTTCCGAAGAAGCCTTCGTTGCTGAGGGCTTCGGCGTCAAACGCTACGGGGTTATGTACAATGACTTTGTCATCGTCGGGCCCAAAGCCGATCCCGCGCATGTCAAAGGATGTGCATCTGCGAAGGATGCATTGAACAAAATTTCCCACACGCAAAACGTCTTTGTGTCACGTGGCGATGACAGCGGCACCAACAAACGCGAAAAGTCCTTGTGGAAAGCCACCGGCGTTGCATCGGGCGAGCCTGCAGGTTCTTGGTACCGCAGCACCGGTTCCGGCATGGGCGCGACGCTCAACACTGCGGCTGGCAGCGGCGGTTACGCCCTTTCCGATCGCGGCACCTGGATCAGTTTTAAAAACAAGCAAGACCTGAGCATCGTCTGCGAAGGCGACCCCAGCTTGTTCAACCCTTACGGCGTGATGTTGGTGAACCCCGCAAAGCACCCGCACGTTAAAGCCAAAGCCGGTCAGGCGTTTATCGATTGGCTGGTCTCCGCAGAAGGCCAAGAAGCCATCGGCAGCTTTAGGCTTGAAGGTCAAACCCTGTTTACGCCAAGCACCAGCAACTAGATCCCACGTCCGGTTGCTGAATGCCGCCGCTTGTCGAAGACACACTCGACAAGCGGCAACCAAACAGGCCGCTGGTGCAAACCAGCGGCCTTTTTGATGTCGCTCATGATGGTATTTACGCATTTATGTTTTTGAGCAACCTTCCAGCGCACTCCAACACCTGCTTCGATGTCTCAACACAACTGCCGTCAACCGACAGGTATTGTTTGGCTTCGCTGACTTTTCCAGCTTGGGCGAGGATCACGGCGTCCGCCGCGGATTGGTGCAATTGTGCGTGAAGCGTGAACAATTCAACATACTCAGGCCGTTCCCGGTGTTGAGGACCTATCGCATTGATCCACTTCCCAAGCTCGCACAGATCATGCCGAGCAATTTCCGCAGGGTCGAGTTTCACAGGGTTGCGAATGTCGTCCAGAATGTTCTGAAGCCACAATATGTGCATATGGGATATTTGCGAAAAAACCATCGGGGTATGCCTTTCTCAGCGTAGTTGTCTACGCAGCGCGCATCCCCAGGTTATGCCATAATAATACCTGCTCATGACGGGTCAGGCCATCATTTTTAACGCATAAATCAACATACACGCCCCATCTATACGTTTTCGTAGGCACAAACGCACTCAACAAAAAGGCCGCTGATCAAAATCAGCGGCCTTTTTGTTTTGTGATGAACCAAGCTTAACGGCGTTTAAGCAACAGATGCTTGATTTCCGCAATCGCCTTGCCCGGATTGAGGTGTTTGGGGCAGGTGTTGGTGCAGTTCATAATCGTGTGGCAGCGATACAAGCGGAACGGATCATCAACGTTGTCGAGACGTTCGCCCTTGGCTTCGTCGCGGCTGTCGGCGATCCAGCGGTACGCTTGCAGCAAAATCGCCGGGCCGAGGTATCGGTCGCCGTTCCACCAATAACTGGGACAGCTGGTCTGACAACAGAAACACAAAATACATTCCCACATGCCGTCGAGCTCTTTGCGCTCGCTGGGGCTTTGCAAACGTTCCGCCGTCGGTGCCGGGGTGTCCGATTTCAGCCACGGCTCAATCGATGCGTACTGCGCGTAGGGCACGCTCAAGTCCGGCACCAAGTCCTTGATCACCGGCATGTGCGGCAACGGATAGATTTTGACCTCGCCGCGAATGTCTTTGATCGGCTTGGTGCATGCCAGTGTGTTGGTGCCATCGATGTTGAACGAACACGACCCGCACACGCCTTCGCGACAAGAACGGCGGAAGGTCAGCGTGCTGTCGATTTCGTTTTTGATCTTGATCAGCGCGTCCAAGACCATCGGACCGCAGGTATCGAGATCGACCTCATAGGTATCGACGCGCGGGTTTTCACCGCTGTCGGGATCGAAGCGGTAAACCTTAAAGCGTTTGAGGTTGGTCGCGCCGTCAGGAGCCTTGTGCAATTTGCCGCGCATGACCTTGGAGTTGGCGGGAAGATTGAATTCAACCATGTCTCTGTCCTCCGGGCTTAATACACACGAGCTTTCGGCTCGATGTATTCGACCTCATCGGTCAGGGTCCAGGTGTGCACCGGGCGATAGCCGAGCTTCACCGATTGATTTTCGTCCAGCCACGCAACGGTGTGCTTCATCCACGTCTCATCATTGCGATCGGGGAAATCGTCACGGGCATGTGCGCCACGGCTTTCTTCACGGTTCAACGCCGAATGCACGGTGGCTTGGGCGCACGCCAGCAGGTTTTCCAGCTCCAACGCTTCGACCAGGTCTGAGTTCCAGATCAATGAGCGATCATTGATGGCGATCTCGCCCAGTCCACCGACGATATCGTCGATTTGCTTTTTGCCGTCCGCCAACACCGCTGCATCGCGAAACACCGCCGCGTCGCGTTGCATGGTGCGTTGCATGTCATCGCGAATTTGCGATGTCGGCAATTCACCCGATGCGTGACGCATTTTGTCGAAACGATCCAGCGCTTTGTCGGCGCTGTCTTTGGCCAGGGATTTTTGTTCCGCCCCGGCTTTGAGCACTTCCGCCGCGCGCAACGCCGCTGCACGACCAAACACCACGATGTCCAAAAGCGAGTTGGTGCCGAGACGGTTGGCGCCGTGAACCGAAACGCAAGCCGCCTCGCCAATCGCCATCAGGCCCGGACACACCGCGTCGGGATCATCAGCGGTCGGGCGCAAGACTTCGCCGTGAATGTTAGTGGGGATGCCACCCATGTTATAGTGCACAGTGGGGATCACCGGAATCGGGTCGCGGGTCACGTCGACACCAGCGAACACCTTGGCGCTTTCCGAAATGCCCGGCAGGCGTTCCGCCAACATGTCGGCACCCAAATGTTCCAGGTGCAGCATGATGTGATCTTGCTCATCACCCACGCCGCGCCCTTCGAGAATCTCAACCGTCATCGCACGCGACACCACATCGCGCGACGCCAAATCTTTCGCCGTTGGGGCGTAGCGCTCCATAAACCGTTCGCCGTTAGCATTGGTCAAATAGCCGCCTTCGCCACGGGCCCCCTCAGTGATCAGCACGCCCGCGCCGTAAATGCCGGTGGGGTGAAACTGCACGAATTCCATGTCTTGCAACGGCAGGCCAGCGCGCGCCACCATGCCGTGACCATCTCCGGTGCAGGTGTGGGCAGAGGTACATGAGAACCAAGCACGACCGTAACCGCCCGACGCCAATACCGTGGTCTGAGCGCGGAAACGGTGAATGGTGCCGTCTTCCAAATTCCACGCGATGACACCCCGGCATTCGCCGTCTTCGTCCATGATCAAATCAAGAGCAATAAACTCAACGAAGAATTCCGCGTCGTGGCGCAAGCTTTGCTGATACAGCGTGTGCAAGATCGCATGGCCGGTGCGGTCCGCTGCGGCGCACGCGCGCGGCACCGGAGCCTCACCAAAATTCTTCATGTGCCCGCCGAAGGGACGCTGGTAAATTTTGCCCTCTTCGTTGCGCGAAAACGGCACGCCGAAGTGTTCCAGCTCATACACGGCTTGGGGCGCGTTGCGACACATATATTCGATGGCGTCTTGATCGCCGAGCCAGTCGGACCCCTTGACGGTGTCGTACATATGCCACTGCCAGCTGTCTTCGTCCATGTTGCCAAGCGCAGCGCCGATGCCGCCTTGGGCTGCGACGGTGTGGCTGCGGGTGGGAAACACCTTGGTGATGCATGCCGTCTTCAGGCCCGCCTTGGTCATGCCGAACGTGGCGCGCAAACCCGCACCGCCCGCGCCGATAACAACGCAGTCATAGGTGTGATCTGTAATGGGATAGGACTTGGTCATGATCTATTATCCAGCGAGCGAGATTTTAAGAACAGCGAAGACAGCCGACGCGGCAAAAATCACCGTGCCATACTTGACGAAGAGCAACAGGCCCATTTTCCACACTTCGGAATGGACGTAGTCTTCGATCACGACCTGCAGGCCGAGCTGCGCGTGGTGAAACATCGCAACCACAAACAACATCAAGAAAACGGCGTTGCCAAATTCACCCGCCCACGCATGAAACGCGTCGTAGTCGCTTCCGGTCAGTGAAATCAGCGAATAGATGAACCACAAAGACAGCGGCAGCAAAGCCACCGCGCTCATGCGCTGCGCCCACCAGTGATGAACGCCTTCGCGGGTGGAGCCTAGGCCGCGCACGCGTCCCAGTTTGGATTGCAGGCTGCGGGTTTGTTGGGGTGTGTTGATCATCGGGCGCTCCTCACAACTTATCGACATGGCCGTAAGCCATGAGCCAACTGAGCACCGTCAGCGACACTGATGCGACCACGACGATGACCCCGGTGATGCGCAACCGGGGCAGTTCAAAGCCCCACAACATATCCCAGCCCAAATGGCGGATGCCGTTGCACATGTGATAGAACAATGAAAACGTAAAGCCGAACAAGATCAGCCGTCCAAACCACGATTCCATCACCGCTTGGGCGCGCGCAAAGGCTTCGGGCCCATACGCGGCGGACGCTAGCCAGTACGCCAACAGCAAGGCGGCGAACGCCAGCACCACACCGGTGGCGCGATGGGCGATTGATAAAATGGACGTGATTTGCGGGCGATACACCTGCAAATGCGGTGAAAGCGGTCTGGTATTGTCAGGCATATGCCGTTCTCCCCTCTCTGATAGAGGTCCCTAAGTGTCCCGTCCCCAAACGGGCCCAAACAGATATAGTCAACGTACCCGGTGCGTTCTAGCGCCGGGGCATCAAAACAGTGTAGTCGAAATCCAGTACTACCGCAGGATCGTATTTGCCCGCCTCATCCTTATAGGGGAAGTCTCCGGCGGTTTTGTCCTTAAGCCCCACGGTGCGCAAGCGCAACGCACCTACCCCGGGGTGGCCCGGCAGTTCCATTTTGTCGAGCACTTCGCTCCACGCATAGACCGTATCGCCGGCGAAAATCGGCGAAACATGCGCGCCCGCGTTGATCGCGGCGATCTTGAACGCGTTGCCCAGGCCATTGAACGACAGGGCGCGACAGATCGAAATGACGTGACCGCCATAAACGATGCGCTTGCCGAAACGGCCGTCTTTCTCACTGTGCTGGTTGAAGTGAACGCGCGCGCTGTTTTGATACAGACGGGTGGCGAGCTGGTGCTCAGCCTCTTCAACGGTGAAGCCATCGACGTGATCAATCTGTTCCCCAACGGCGTAATCGTCCCAAGCGTGCGGGCTGCCCGCGAGCTGAAAATTGTATTCCGCCATATCCAAATCGGTCGGGGCTGCGAGATGTTCGACGGTGACGCAATCGGGCAGATCGGGCACCACAGGGCCGCTTTCAGCCACGTTCGGCGCAGGTTTAGATGGGTCTTTTTTGTTGACCATCACCCAGCGCACGAAATCCACGATCAGTTCGCCGCGTTGGTTTTCACCAATGGTGTGAACGTAGACGATGCCGGTCTTACCGCTCGACGTTTCTTTCAAGCCGATGACCTTGGAACCTGCGCTGAGCGTGTCGCCCGCATATACCGGCGTCACCATGCGCCCGGCAGCATAACCCAAATTCGCCACCGCGTTCAAAGACACGTCCGCCACCGATTTGCCAAAGACCACGTGAAAGGCCAGCAGATCATCAATGGGTGCGGCCTCATAGCCGATGTCCATGGCGAAGCTGTCGGCGGACTGCACGGCAAAACGCGAACCGTAGAGCGCGCAATACAGCGCCACATCGCCTTCCGTCACGGTGCGCGGGGTGGCGTGTTCAAGGACTTGGCCTAGTTGGAAATCTTCGAAAAAGTTTCCCGTCCCCGTTTTCTTCACAACCGACATTTTATTCCCTTTGGCCCTCTGATATTAAAGCTTACGTCGTAAGCTCAGCTTGCATCGCGTCAATCATACCTGACAGTTGCACCAAACGCTGCGCTTGCGCAACGTGCAGGTTTTCCACCAGTTTGCCATCAACCACGACCACGCCTTTACCTTCGCTTTGTGCGGCCTCGAAAGCTTCGATGATTTTTTGCGACCATGCAACATCGCTTGCTGACGGGGCGAACGCCTCATTGGCCTTAGATATGGTTTTCGGATGGATCAAGGTTTTACCGTCAAAGCCCATAGCGCGGCCTTGTCCGCATGAATACGCAAAACCTTCGTCATCATCCAAATCCAAATGCACGCCGTCGATGATCGCCAGGTCGTAAGCACGCGCAACCAACAAGCAATGGCTCAACGAGGCCTGCAACGGCGTCCGTTCCCGGGTGTGCGCGGCGTGTAAATCCTTGGCCAAATCGGACGTGCCCATGACGAAACAACCGACCCGCGGACTGGCGCTGCCGATGTCTTGGGCGTTCAAAATGCCCAGTGGCGTTTCCATCATGCACCAGATAGTCTGGTGGGCGGGTGCGCCCGCAGCCTCCATAATGCGCTCCACCTGATGGATGGTGCTCGGGCCTTCGACCTTGGGCAGCAAAATCGCATCTGCGCCGGACGTCGCGGCGGCAACGATGTCTTGATGCCCCCACGGCGTGTCCAGGCCGTTGACGCGCACGATGCATTCGCGCTGGCCGTATCCGCCTTCAGCCAAAGCCGAAACGATCTGATCGCGGGCTTGTTCTTTGGCGTCGGGCGCGACGGCGTCTTCCAAATCCATGATGAGAGCGTCACACGCCAGTGCGCGGCCCTTTTCAAGGGCGCGGGCGTTGGAACCGGGCATGTACAAGACACTGCGCCGGGGACGTTGACCCAGGGGACGCTGATTATGGGGCGGTTGTGTGCTGGGCATGGGGAGGCCTCCGCTGATCTTTTCTTTTCGCACCTGCGAAATAGCAATATGCCCCCGTTGATAAATCATGGCAAGCCCCCACAACAGGGCTTATGGATGTGCTTGCATTGACTCCCAATAGTATGATCTAAATCAAAGACTTCGTAGCAAGACAATCAGGAACCATCATGGCGGAACATGGATATCTGGAGCAGATCCGTTTTTTGATCATTGATGACAATGCCTTTAGTCGCCAGCTGACCCGGGGCATCCTCAATCAATTTGGCGCACGTGAAATTCACGAAGCCGTAAACGGTGCGCAGGCCCAGGTCGAGGTCAAATCTTTCAAGCCCGACATCATCATTGTCGATTGGGTGATGAACCCCGTGAACGGAATGGAATTTGTCCAATGGTTGCGCGAAAGCGCAGATAGCCCCGAACCGTTTACGCCGGTGATTATGGTCACCGCTTATTCCCACCTGCACAACATCATGCAAGCGCGCGACGCGGGCATCAACGAATTCCTCACCAAGCCTATTTCTGCTAAGTCATTGATCAAAAGGGTTCAGTCGGTAATTGAAAAACCGCGACAGTTCGTCCGCGCCGATGCCTATTTCGGCCCCGACAGACGCCGTCGTGACCTACCGCATCGTGGAGATGAACGCCGCGACGATATGATTGAAAACGATGCTGACGTTATCGATCTCGGTCCGCAATAAATAAGCGAACCAGCTCAGCCTCTGGCCTCGATCATTGGGCCAAGGTCGTTAGACTGGATAGATTGCTTCTTGTCTTCCCCCACCGCACGTCCCACATAACAAGCACCTCACCCAAACCGACCCTCAGATAACTTGTGTGATGATTCACCTCATGGTATTCTACGAAAATTAGGTGTGCATGTGAAGGGCCCCCATGGGACAGAGCAGCTATCTCGCCAACGTCAAGTTCCTCATCGCCGACGACAACGCATTTATGCGTACGATCATCCGGCGCATTCTCGGCGCCCTTGGCGCGCAAGACATCCGCGAAGCTGGCGACGGTGCCGAAGCCTTAAAAATTATCCAGACTTGGCCTGCCGACATCATCTTGTTGGACTGGGAAATGACACCGTTTGACGGGATTGAGTTCACCACCATGATGCGCCATGCGCATGACATGACCAACACGTTCATGCCCATTATCATGATTTCCGCTCACTCTGAATACTGGCGCATATCCAAAGCGCGCGACGTGGGCGTCACCGAATTTTTGGTCAAACCCATTTCGGCGCACACGTTGTTTTCGCGCATCCGAAACGTGATCGAACGCCCGCGACCGTTCGTCAACGCCCCCGGTTTTTTTGGACCCGACCGCCGCCGCCATGAACAACTGCATAACCAAGAGCGGCGCGAGCACGAACCGGATCAAATAGCCCCTGATCGGGTCATGGAACAAGATGAAATCAATGACTTCTTTAGTCAGTATGATTCCGGGCAAATGCCGCACTACTCACCTCCCCAGCAAGACGGAGAGGCTTGAAGAGAACACACCATTGACCCTTGGCATGACAACAACCATCTAAACATCACGGCATTTTTAAGGGATGTTTATGGACGATCATGGATACCTGCATGGCCTAAGGTTTTTGGTTGTAGACGACAGCCCTTTTATGCGTGAGCTGCTGGGTGACGTTCTGCGTCATTTCGACGTGCGAAACATTCGCGAAGCGTCCGACGGTGCAGAAGCCCTGCAAATTATGCTGGCCTGGACACCGGACATCATTTTGATGGACTGGGAAATGACGCCGTTCGACGGCATCGAATTCACCCGCTCAGTACGCTCATCTGATCGCGGTGAAGAATGTTATGCGCCGATCATCATGATTTCCGGGCATTCCGAATATTGGCGCATCCAGCACGCAAGAAATGCGGGCGTGAACGAATATCTAGCCAAACCCGTATCGCCAAAAGCTTTGTTCTCGCGTATCCGCGCGGTGATCGAACGGCCCCGTCCATTCATCAAAACGACGACCTATTTCGGCCCGGACCGCCGCCGTCAAGACATCGAGCAAACCGATGAGCGTCGTATGGAGATGCGCGACCAGACACCGATTCCAGCCGAAGAGACCATGGAACAAGACCAGATCAACGCCATCTTTAACCCAGGCTCTGAACACCCCGACGACCAAAGCAAAAAACCCGTCGGTCCACAACGATAAACGAAAAACCGCCCCAGCCGGGAAGCTGGAGCGGTTTTGGCTTAAGACGGCGTTGAGCGTTATTTGCTCAAATAATCGCTGGCGAGAATTTCCGCGATCTGCACCGTGTTCAACGCCGCACCCTTGCGCAGGTTGTCGGACACGCACCACAAATTCAGGCCGTTTGCGACCGACGCATCCTTGCGGATACGCGAAACGAACACCGCATCTTCGCCGGCGCATTCGGCCGGGGTCACATAGCCTTCATCCTGGCGGTAATCGATCACGGTCACGCCCGACGCTTCACGCAACACATCCCGGGCCTCATCTTCATCAATCGGATTATCGAATTCCAAGTTGATCATTTCGGCATGACCGATGAACACCGGAACGCGCACACACGACGCGCAAACCTGAATATTGGAGTCGAGAATTTTATGGGTCTCGACCACCATCTTCCATTCTTCTTTGGTCTGGCCGTCATCCATGAACTTATCGATATGCGGAATGACGTTGAACGCGATCTGCTTGGTGAAAACCTTGCGGTTCTGCTCAGAGGTCTGGTTCATATAGACGCCACGGGTCTGATTGAACAGCTCGTCCATCGCCGACTTGCCGCCACCGGATACCGACTGATACGTCGCCACCACCACGCGCTTGATGGTCGCCAAATCGTGCAGCGGCTTCAACGCCACCAGCATCTGAATGGTCGAACAGTTAGGGTTGGCGATGATGCCTTTTTTGGTGTAGCCCGCGATAGCGTCTGGGTTCACTTCAGGAACAACCAACGGCACGTCCGGGTCCATGCGGAAGTGTGAGGTGTTGTCCACCACCACCGCGCCCGCAGCTGCCGCCTTGGGCGAGAACTCAGCCGAAACCGATGCGCCCGGGCTCGACAACACGATGTCGGTGCCCTTGAAATCAAAGGTGGCGAGGTCTTGGCATTTCAAAACGGTATCGTCGCCGTAGGACACTTCATGCCCAACCGAGCGATGGCTCGCCAGCGCGACCACTTCGTCGGCGGGGAAATCACGCTCGACCATCGTTTTGATCATTTCCCGGCCCACGTTGCCCGTGGCGCCGACGACTGCAACTTTGTAACCCATTGCCTTGTATCTCCTCAGTTAGGGCCCGTCCGTCCGGGGCCCATACACCAAGGCCCGCGGAGCTGTCCGCGGGCCTGGTTGCATGTAAGCAAAACCAAAAGCCCGCTAACAGCGAGTGGTGGTCTTGGTCGTAATGGTTTTCGCAAAGGAAAGCGCGCCAACAGCCTTCAAAGCCGCAGCGGAATACAGATCACATTTTGCCAACAGGTGGCGCATGTCGCGTCCTCATTAAAATCTGCGCTTTTTCTACCCCCCAGAGGGGCAAAAAGCAAGAATTTAGGCCAATCACCGCATTTTGCATTCCCGAGCCATACTCAGTAAATCGACGCATGGCAATATGCCGAATTACCTCTACCTTATTGCGTGTAAATTACACTCGCAAAACGTTATGGTCATTGCATACGAATTGACGGGAGACGGTTTTGCAAAACATAATCATGGCGTTCACATTCATTGGAGCTTCCTTGCTGGGGCTTACCGGCTGTCAAACCACCGGCGTGCGCCCAGGCATTGATCCTGTGCTTGGTATGCTGGCTGTGGAAGCTATTTCAGACAGTTGCACCATTGTCTCCACAAGCGATTCTTCATATCGGATGGAACGCCCAGTTCCGCCGGGACTCACGTTTATTGAGAACGTGAGTCCTCCTCTCGATGGGTGGATGATTGCTGATTTTAAGTATTCAGGCCCTGGTCGCACGCTCTCAGGCCAGGCAACTTTTAATTTAGCAACCCAATCAAGTGTCTGCTTTTCAGTGCCAAACGACCCGCAAATTTCTCCTGCGCTTCTGACCTATGCGATTTTATCCGAAGCTCCTTCACGTGCGGACAGGGAACGCATATCGCCTCGTATTCAGGCTTCCATCATCCCCATTTAAATGAGCTGGCCCGATAGCAACCAAGAGTTCGTCGGCAAAACAATTTGGATGCGAAATTTTGACAGATATGATCCGTCTCGCAGCGGTTGGATATCCGTCCGCTCACCAGACAGTTCAGCTCTGTGCACGGGCATGTATCGTGCGACAGCCAAACGGTCTGGGGGGAAGTGGACCCTGCATTGTCCCAATGGCGTCACGGTATCAGGAGGTTTTGACCTCGCCTATAAGAACTCATCTGATAAGGGGCCGGGCAACGTAAAGGCCTTAGGCCGTGGCATTGATAGCCTCGGCAGAAAAGTAGGATTCACTATGCCATGGTCATACGGGCCGGATTGAGGATCCTACTTTCCAAAGCCATACATATCAAAAAATGCCAAGAGGGGCACCTATGACGACAACAGATGCGACCACCATCGATAACGCAGATCATTCAACCAGCGATTCATCAACGGTCGATATTCGCGATGATTTGCGTTTGTTCGTCGGTAAAAATGTCGGTGAATATGAACGCCTGATCAATATCTATGCCGATAAAACGCCGACAGCCCCTGTTGGTTTTAAGTTCAGCTTTGCCTTAACAGGTCTCTTCTTTTCCTGGCCCTGGCTGATGTATCGCAAAATGAACACCTTTGCCTTCATCGCCTTTATCGTGCCAGTGGTAGAAAAATTTCTAAACTTGGGCGGTTTGTTCGTCCTCGCGATTGCAATCGTGACCTGCTTTGGAGGTAAAACCATATACATTCGCGGCGCCGTCAAAAAAGTTCGTGAGATTCGCGCAAACGCCAACACTCCTGACCGGGCCCTGGAACGGATTGAACAAGCTGGTGGCGTCAACAACCGTGCTATTTTACTTGGCGGTGTGATGTACGGCCTGTTCTTGGTTGTTATGGTCATTGGCGCAACGACATTGCTGATAGATCCACCTCAATAAAAAACGCCGGGTCATAAAGACCCGGCGTTTTGCAGCAACATCTGACAGCCCGCGATTAGCTCAGTTTTTCCAACTCACCGATCAGCGCGTCGCCCATGCCGGACGTCGAGACCAAAGTCATACCGTCGGTCATGATGTCGGCGGTGCGCAGGCCCTTGGCTAGCACGCTTTGCACCGCTTGGTCGAGCATGTCAGCGTCTTCGATCATGTCGAAGCTGTAGCGCAGCATCATCGAGTGGCTGAGCAGCGTCGCCAACGGGTTGGCTTTGCCTTCGCCCGCGATGTCAGGGGCGGAGCCGTGGACCGGTTCGTACATGGCAGGGATTTTGCCGGTGGCGGGGTCTTTGGAACCTAAGCTTGCCGATGGCAGCATGCCCAACGATCCAGTCAGCATCGCTGCGCAATCGCTCAACAAATCGCCGAACAAGTTGTCGGTGACGATAACGTCGAACTGGCCGGGCCAGCGCACCAACTGCATGGCGCAGTTGTCGGCATACATGTTGGACAATTCCACATCGGCGTAATCGGCGGCGTGGACTTCGCCCACGACCTTTCGCCAGAACACACCCGATTCCATGACGTTGGCTTTTTCAACGCTGGTGACTTTGTTGTTGCGCTTTTTCGCCAATTCAAAGGCGACGCGTGCGACGCGGTCGATTTCGTTTTCGTTGTAGACCTGCGTGTCGAAGCCGTAGCGCACGCCGTCGCGCAGCTCTTCACCGCGCGGCTCGCCAAAGTACACACCGGCGGTGAGTTCACGCACGATCATGATGTCCAGGCCGCGCACCACATCGGGCTTCAGGGTCGAGCTGTCGATCAGCGCGTCGAACACCAGCGCCGGGCGCAGGTTGGCGAACAGGTCGAGCTCTTTGCGCAAGCGCAGCAGACCGGCTTCGGGGCGATGCTCACGCGCAACGTTGTCCCACTTTGGACCACCCACGGCACCCAGCAGCACCGCGTCGGCGGCTTGGGCTTTGTCCATGGTTTCATCGGTCACCGCACAGCCGTGGGCATCGAAGCATGCACCGCCGACCAAGTCTTCTTCGACCTTAAAGCCGGTGTCGCGTTTGTCGTTGGACCAGTCGATGACCTTTTGGACTTCGGCCATGACTTCGGGGCCAATGCCGTCACCCGGCAGCATGAGAATATTTTTGGTATTGGACACGGTGTTTTCCTTAAAACGGAGACAGCCAAATTACACGAGAGGCCACCTCAGGGTCATGTGGTGCGATTAAGCGAACAACCAGGGTTGGCTGGCTTTCTGTTTGTCTTCATAGCTGTCGATCTTGTCGGCCTTTTTCTGGGTCAGGCCGATGTCATCGAGACCTTCCAACAAGCAGTGCTTGCGAAACGGATCGATGTCGAATGAGACGACGCCGCCGTCGGGGCCGGAAATGGTCTGCGCTTCTAGATCGACGGTCAGGGTGGCGTTCGCGCCGCGTTCGGCATCGTCCATCAACTTGGTCAACGTTTCTTCATCGACGCGGATCGGCAGCATGCCGTTTTTAAAGCTGTTGTTGTAAAAGATGTCGGCGAAGCTGGTGGAGATGATCACCTTGATGCCAAAATCGTTCAGCGCCCACGGTGCGTGTTCGCGCGACGAGCCGCAACCGAAGTTGTCGGCCGCAACGATGATCGAAGCCTTGCGATACGCGTCTTTGTTCAACACAAATTCCGGGTTTTCCGAACCGTCGTCGAGATAACGCATTTCGTCGAACAGATGCACACCCAAACCTTCGCGCTTGATGGTCTTCAAGAACTGCTTGGGAATGATCATGTCGGTGTCGATGTTGCGGATCGGCATCGGCGCCGCAACGCCGGTGAGCTTGGTGAATTTTTCCATAGTCCCGATCCCCTTAAACCAGTTTACGCACATCGGTGAGGCAGCCTGCAATGGCGGCGGCGGCGGCCATGGCGGGGCTGACTAGATGGGTGCGTCCGCCTTTGCCTTGACGGCCTTCGAAGTTGCGATTGGATGTCGAGGCGCAGCGGTCGCCCGGTGCCAATCGATCATCGTTCATCGCCAAGCACATGGAGCATCCCGGCTCTCGCCATTCAAACCCAGCTTCAATGAAGACCTTATCCAAGCCTTCTTCTTCGGCTTGTTCTTTGACCAAGCCCGAGCCCGGCACCGCCAGGGCGCGCACGCCATCCGCAACCTTGCGGCCTTTGGCCACAGCGGCGGCTTCGCGGAAATCTTCGATGCGACCGTTGGTGCACGAACCGATGAACACGGTGTTGATCGCAACACCTTCGATGGCTTGGCCGGGCTTGAAATCCATGTAGGCAATGGCGCGTTCAATCGCGGTTTTCTTTTCCACGTTGGACTCGGTCGCCGGGTCCGGCACGTTGTCTTCGATGGACAGCACGTTTTCCGGGCTGGTGCCCCAGGTGATCTGCGGAGCCAAGTTGGTTACGTCCAGTTCGACCACCGCATCATAGTGCGCGCCGTCGTCGGATTTCAGCGTCTTCCAATACGCAACCGCCTGTTCCCAGGTACCCGCTTTGGGGGCCATAGGACGGCCTTGAATGTAATCGAAGGTCTTTTGATCGGGGGCGATCAGGCCAGCGCGTGCGCCGCCTTCGATGGTCATGTTGCAGACCGTCATGCGACCTTCCATGCTCAGCGCTTCAATGGCTTCACCGGCGTATTCGACCACATAGCCGGTGCCGCCTGCGGTGCCGATTTTGCCGATAATGGCGAGCACGATGTCTTTGGCGCTGCAATGATCAGGCAAGGTGCCGGTGACTTTGATCAGCATGTTCTTGGCGGGTTTTTGCAACAGCGTTTGGGTGGCGAGCACGTGCTCGACCTCCGACGTGCCGATGCCGAACGCCAGCGCGCCGAACGCGCCATGGGTGGCGGTGTGACTGTCGCCGCAGACAATCGTGGTACCCGGCAACGTAAAGCCCTGTTCGGGCCCGACGATGTGCACCACGCCTTGGCGGATGTCGTCCATTTCAAAGTACGGCACATCAAAATCGGCGACGTTCTTTTCCAGGGTTTCGACCTGAATGCGCGATTCATCGTTGCTGATGCCTTTGGACCGGTCCGTGGTCGGCACGTTGTGATCGGCCACAGCCAAAGTCGCATCGGTGCGGTGGACTTGGCGTCCCGCCGTGCGCAAACCCTCAAACGCCTGGGGGCTGGTCACTTCATGGACCAAGTGACGATCGATGTAGATGAGGCAAGTGCCATCGTCCTGGACATCGACCAGATGGGCATCCCAGATTTTATCGAAGAGGGTTTTGGGCATTTTGTGAACCTGCAACGTTCGCGGTGAAGTCACGCAGTCCTTAACCGGGGCTAAGGACCACACGGTAAATAGAGATAGTCAGTCGCACGCTCACAGCCAAGGCCGGCCAACGATCACACCTAGGTGATCGCCGGACGGCCCGGCCTGAACGGTGCCACAGTCAGCAAGAGGCTTATTCGCCTTTTGCCTCAGCCGCAGCGGCCTTTTTCGCCTTAGCGGCGGTGTCGCGATCAGACTTGATCTGAGCTGCAACGGCCTTATCGGCGGCGTTGAGTTTGGCTTTGTGTCCGTCGGTCTGTTCGCGGATACGTGCGGACTTACCGGTACGACCACGCAGGTAGTACAGTTTCGCGCGACGCACATCGCCACGACGCACAACCTCAACGGCGGCGACGTTGGGCGAGTACAGCGGAAACACACGTTCCACGCCTTCGCCGCTGGAGATTTTGCGCACGGTGAACGCGGAGTTCAAACCGGCGTTCTTGCGGGCGATGCACACGCCTTCGAACGCCTGCAGGCGTTCACGTGTACCTTCGACCACTTTCACTTGAACGCGCACGGTGTCGCCCGGGCCGAAATCCGGAACGTCTTTGTCAGCCGTGAGCTTGCCAAGCTGCTCAACTTCGAGCTCTTCGATGATGTTCATGGCACTCAGTCCTTCTTTTTCCAAATTCTTAGCCGGGGCGCACCCCGACGAAATTTTCAATTCAAACTCAATTCGTATCCAACCCTGATCACTCAGAGCTGGCGGTGTATGCTTTCCACAAGTCGGGCCTACGTTCTTTCGTAATGGCCTCGGCCTGTTCGCGCCGCCACGCGCGGATTTTTCCGTGGTGACCGGACAGCAAAACCTCCGGCACCGTGCGCCCTTGCCACTCGGGGGGGCGCGTATACAGAGGGTATTCCAACAAACCCTCTTCGAAACTCTCTTCTTCGTGCGACTTGTTCGACCCCATAACGCCTGGGATCAAACGCACGCACGCGTCCATCAAAACCAACGCCGCGACTTCGCCGCCCGACAACACGTAGTCGCCGATCGAGATTTCCTCGACGTCGTGGGCGTCCAGCACGCGCTGGTCCACCCCTTCATAACGGCCGCACAAAACCGCGACACCCGGCCCGAAAGCCAATTCCCGGACCCGGTCTTGGGTCAGCGGGCGACCCCGGGGGGTCATGTAGATCAGCGGCAACGCGCCACTGTTTTTGTCCTGCCCGTTTTCCTGCACATCACGGATCGCCAGATCCACGACATCGGGGCGCATCACCATTCCGGCGCCGCCCCCGCACGGGGTATCGTCCACGGTGCGGTGTTTATCGCGTGCAAACCCACGGATGTCCACCGTTTCCAACGTCCAGCGCCCGTCTTCAAGCGCTTGGCCCGCCAGCGACTGGCCCAGCGATCCCGGAAACATATCCGGGAAAAGCGTTAACGCAACCGCCCGCCAAGGAGACTTGGACTGGGACTGAGGTGTTGCGTCGTCACTCATCGCCTTACGCCTCTTCACCGTCTTGCGGTTCCGGATCTCCCGGTTCCAACAAACCATCGGGTGGATCGATCACCACCCGACCGGCTTTGATATCCACCAGAGGCACTGCGGCCTTGGTGAACGGCACCAGGACATTGCCGTGGCCGGGAGCCTTCACCTCGATAAACGGGCCGCCGCCGAAATCATCGGCCTCGATCACTTGGCCGAAAGGCGTTCCGTCCGCAAGTTCCGCATCAAGGCCCACCAGATCGGAAAAGTAAAACTCATCCTCGTCCGTCTGGGGCAACCGATCACGAAGCATATAGAGCTTCGTGCCGTTCAGCGCTTCGGCCGCATTGCGGTCATCCACGCCCTTAATCCGGACCACCATCTGGTCCTTGTGCTTACCTGTGACCTTCAGCTCAAACGTCCGTGTGGCGGTTTCATCCGTCAGCGGGCCGTAGGAGGCGATGGCGCTTGCGTCAGCCGTAAAGCTTTTGACGCGAAGCTCGCCTTTCAGTCCGCGTGCCGAGCCTAAAATTCCGACACAGATGAGCCCATCATTTGGACCACCCGAAGACGCATGAGAGCGTTGATCAGCCATAAGCAAAACCCAGGGCGTTAACCCTCGGCAGCGTCCTCGGCCGGTGCTTCAGCAGCAGCTTCTTCAGCCGGTGCTTCTTCAGCAGGTGCGGCGGCAGCTTCTGCAGCAGCAGCTTTTTCAGCTTCGGCGGCTTCGGCAGCAGCAACTTTTTCAGCTTCGGCAGCTTCTGCAGCTTCCTTCACTTTGGCTTCTTTCTCAGCGATACGTTCGAGAGCTTTGGCCTTCGGTTTGTTCTTTTTGGTCTGCTCAGGCACAGCCGGTTTGTCAGCGAGGCCAGCAGCGCCCAAGAAGCGTGCAACACGGTCGGACGGCTTTGCGCCCTGGCCGATCCAATGCTTGACGCGGTCTTCTTGAAGCGTCACGCGCTGATCGCTGTCTTTAGCGAGCATCGGGTTATAGGTGCCGATACGCTCGATAAAGCGGCCATCACGCGGGCTGCGGGAATCCGCAACAACGATACGGTAGTAGGGACGCTTTTTTGCGCCGCCACGGGAAAGTCGAATACGCAGAGACATGGTTCTCGCTATCCTTTTCAGTGTTTGCGTACTGCGGTGAGTACGATCGTTAATCCAAAAGCTCGTGTTCTCGGCCGACTTATTTAAAAGGCGGCATCATTCCTGGTGGAAGGCTGGACATGTCGGGCATGCCTCCGCCACCAGCGCCCATTCCGGGGCCGGGCATTCCGGGCATACCTTTGCCGCCCGACTTGCCCATTTTCTTCATCATCTTGCTCATCATGGTGAACTGCTTCAAAAGGCGGTTCACCTCCGGCACCGTGGTGCCGGATCCAGCCGCGATGCGTTTGCGCCGCGAGCCGTTAATCAGTTTTGGGTTGCGCCGTTCACGCACCGTCATGGATCGAATGATCGCTTCTTGATGTGCGATTTTCTTTTCATCGACATCGGCGTTGGCAAGCTGCTTTTTCATCTTGCCCATGCCCGGGATCATGCCCATCAAGCCCTTAAGGTCACCCATCTTGCGCAGCTGACCGATTTGGGTCGCCATGTCTTCAAGGGTGAACTGACCCTTCATCATGCGCGCGGCAGCCTTTTCGGCCTCATCCTTGTCGATGACCTGGGATGCGCGCTCGACCAGACCGACCACGTCGCCCTGACCGAGGATCGAACCCGCTACGCGGCGTGCATCGAAGGCGTCCAACTCATCAATTTTTTCGCCGACGCCCAAGAATTTGATTGGCGTATCGGTCACGGCCTTCATCGACAGCGCCGCACCGCCGCGCGCATCGCCATCGACGCGCGTCAGCACGATGCCGGAGATACCGACTTTATCGTGAAATTCCTTGGCGACGTTGACCGCGTCTTGACCGGTCATGGCGTCGGTTACCAGCAGCGTTTCGCCGGGATCAACGGCGTCGCGAACCAACTGGACTTCTTTCATCAGCTGCTCGTCGATGTGCAAACGACCGGCAGTGTCGAGCATCACCACGTCATAGCCTTCGGTACGCCCCACATGCATGGCGCGCTTGGCGATCGCGACGGGCTGCTCACCGAACACGATCGGCAAAGTAGCGATGGTATTTTGCTGGCCCAGCTGCTCAAGCTGCTGCTGGGCGGCGGGACGATAGATGTCCAGCGACGCCATCAAAACTTTTTTCTTTTCCAAACGCGTCAAGCGCGCGGCAATCTTGGCGGTGGTGGTGGTTTTACCAGAGCCTTGCAGGCCGACCATCAGCACGGCGTTGGGCGGGTTTCCGTATACGCGCAGTGGTTCCGGCTCGGCGCCCAGCATATCGACCAGGTGATCGTGTACCACCTTGACCACCATCTGCCCCGGGGTGACGGAGCGCAGGACGTCTTCACCGACGGCGGCTTCGGAAACCTTGGCAATGAAATCTTTGACGACCGGCAGCGCCACGTCTGCTTCGAGCAGCGCAACACGCACTTCGCGCATGGCTTCGGAAACATCCGATGCCTTCAGCGCGCCGCGTCGTGTCAGCTTGTCGAATACGCCGCCAAGCTTGTCGCTCAAACCTTCAAACATGCACTCACTACCATCGTGATCTGTTTAAACCCCAGTGCTCTCATACACCGTGCTCATCCGCCGCCTCCGTAACCCTTAGGCAAAACGCAAAACGCGCCAGTGCGCGAAACTCGCGGACTGGCGGTGCCCCCATGATCAATCCGAGGGACAACGTAAATTCAGCACGTGTGGCTGATGAGTGCGCTTAATCTACGCTGTCCGGCGGATAAGAGTCAACATCTTTTGGTGTTTTTTCCCGCCAACGAGAGACTTCGGTAGTTGACTTATCAGCGAACCCCAAACACTCTAACGCACTTCAAACGAGTTGATGAATAGTCTTGTTTGGTTGTTTATTCGAAATCAATAATAACGAATTATGGATAAATTTGGAGCCCACACATGAGTAGACGCCCGCCCAAGGAAGTCCCCGATCCCATCGACACCCACGTCGGCCAACGCCTCAAAGCGCGACGCGTGGGCTTGCGGATCAGCCAGTCCGAAATCGGCAAAGCGCTGGATGTTACGTTCCAGCAAATCCAAAAATATGAAAACGGTGCCAATCGAATTGGCGCCAGCAATCTTTATAAGCTGGCTCAGGCCTTAAACGTCGAAGTCTCCTATTTTTTTGACGACCTCCCCTCCGGCAGTAAAATCAAATCGCTGTCGGATCAGCCTGCAGCTTCATTTGAACACGACCCCATGACCCAACCGGAATCCATCAAACTGGTGCACAACTATTTCCGCATCATCAGTCCCGGCGTCCGTGGGCGTGTATTTCAATTGGTCAAATCCATTGCCGACGCTGAGGCGCTTGCTGAAGAAGACAACTAACGTCTCTATGGCCCTAATGAGGGCCTCATCACCAGGCCCCGAGTTGGGCCAAGTAATCTGAGGACGTAAGAGCTTCGGCACCTTGACCCCGTTTTTAGCGCAAATTGCGGCGATAGGCGCCAAGCCCCGCCGCAATTTTGTGACAAATAAAATACACCATATAAGTGCATGAAAAATCATTGTATACTTAAGGGTGTGCAACCATTATAATGCCATTAGATCGTTATACAACTTGATTGTAACCGTCAGGCATTTTTATGGGAAGCTATACTATGATCGACCCCCCTGAGCGCGAAGAGGGCGACAGTGGCGTCAAACAAGAGTACGCCCCATCAACGCAAACACCACTCAAAAGATCCTCTCTAGATCATGATATCCCCATCCGTCTGAAGGCTCTACGCATGTCGCTCGGCCTTAGCGCCGCCATGATGGACCGCCAGTCGGGCTTCACCAGCGGGACGATCGGACGTTTAGAGCGGGGTGACCTGCGCGTTTACGCCAATCACCTCTATCGCATCAGCTCTGCCACTGGCATTGCCATAAGTTACTTTTATGAACAGCTCGACGGCCTTACTGCCAACGTGGGCGAGAATGAGATCGAAGGTGGTCAAGAACTGGAAAAACAACGCCTTTTGCTGGCTTATATGAAAATCAAAGACCCGACATTGAAACGCGATGTGTTCGAACTGGTGGAAACTTTAGCCGCCGAGTCCGTGTCCAAACGGCGCTGAACTCGCCCGAGCCCTAGCGTGCTGTGGCAAAGCCCTGGACTTGTGGGCCTTTCCCCCCATATAAAGCCCCCATGGCACCGCTTGATTTCATAAAGATGCACGGGCTCGGCAACGATTTCGTCATCCTGGACGGTCGCGATAACGGACTGACCGTATCGCGCGATGTCGTGCGCGCGATTTCCGACCGCCGCCAAGGCGTGGGCTGCGATCAGTTCATCATCATGCAACCACCCCAAAACGCCATCGCAGACGTGTTCATGCGCATCTACAACACCGACGGTTCGGAAAGCGGCGCATGCGGCAACGCAACGCGCTGCATCGCCAGCTTGGTGATGCGCGAACAGGCTACCAGCCACGTCATCGTTGAAACCATTTCGGGTCTGCTCGATTGCGAAAATGTCGGTGGCGGGCTTTACAGCGTGGATATGGGACCGGCGCGTCTAGACTGGCGCGATTTGCCGCTGTCCGAAGCCCGCAACACCGAACACTTGAATATCGAGGCCGGACCGCTGAAAAATCCGGTCGGCGTTAACATGGGCAATCCCCACGCGGTGTTCATGGTCGACAACGCCGAGGCCATCGACCTCACGGTGTTCGGCCCGATGGTCGAACACGACAAACTGTTTCCCGAACGCACCAACGTCGAAGCCGTCGAAGTGCTGTCGTCGGAGCGCATCCGCATGCGGGTGTGGGAACGCGGCGCGGGCATCACCCAGGCTTGCGGTTCCGGCGCATGCGCGGCCCTGGTCGCGACCGCTAGGCGCGGCTTGACTGGGCGCAAAGCCGATGTGGTTTTGGATGGCGGTACGCTCAGCATCGAATGGATGCCCGACAACAACGTATTGATGACCGGCCCGGTGGCAACCAGCTTCGTCGGCAATATCGATCCGTCTCTGTTGGGGGACGATGAATGAGCTCTAACGATATCATCACGTTGGGCTGTCGCCTCAACACCCTGGAATCAGAAGTCATGCGTGACGCGATGGCCAAGGCTGGCGTCAACGATGCGGTGATCATCAACACCTGCGCCGTCACCGCCGAAGCCGAACGCCAAGCGCGCCAAACCATCCGCCGCATCAAGCGCGAACGCCCCGGTGCGCGCATCATCGTCACCGGCTGCGCCGCGCAACTGGACCCGGAAAAATTCGCCGCCATGGATGAAGTCGAACGCGTGGTCGGCAATGCCGAAAAGCTCGACGGTGCAAAACTATTTGGACCCAACGGCGGCTTGGGTCAAAACGAACCGACCTCCATCGTCGTATCCGACATCAACGAAGTCAAAGAAACTGCCGGACATCTGGTGTCCGGCTTGGACGGGCGCACCCGCGCGTTTGTCATGGTCCAGCAGGGCTGCGACAACGACTGCACGTTTTGCATCATTCCCGCCGCACGCGGACCCAATCGATCCGTACCGTTGGACCAGATTGTCGCCCAGGTGAAAAAATTGGTCGCTGCCGGTCATCTGGAAGTGGTGCTGACCGGCGTGGACATCGCCGCGTACGGTTCCGACACCGGCTTGACGGACGAAAACGGCACAGGCCTTAGCACCGTGATCCGCGCCATCCTCAAAGGTGTGCCGGATTTGGCGCGCTTGCGCCTCAGCTCGCTGGACCCGGCGCGTTTGGATGATGCATTCTTTGACGTGCTCGCTCACGAACCGCGCCTGATGCCGCACCTGCACCTCAGCTTGCAAGCCGCCGACAACATGGTGCTCAAGCGCATGAAGCGCCGCCACTCTGTTGACGACGTACGCGCCGTTGTCGAACGCGCTCGTGCGGTGCGCCCCGACACCGTATTCGGCGCAGACCTGATTGCAGGCTTTCCCACGGAAACGGACGCAATGTTCGCGACGACCCTAAACAACGTCGAAGACATGGGCCTGCAATACCTGCACGTGTTTCCCTATTCCACCCGCCCCGGCACCCCGGCGGCGCGCATGCCGCAAATCCCTGGTGACGTCGCGAAACGCCGCGCCAAAATGCTCCGCGCCGCAGGCGAAGCCAATTTGGGCCGTCATCTCGAAAGCTTGGTCGGCGACAGTCAAATGGTGCTGGTCGAAAAGCTGACCTTCGGGCGCACGGAAACGTTTGCACCGGTGCAGTTGGACGGTAGTCACACACCCGGTGAGCTCGTGCGCATTGCTATCGTCGGCGTTCAGGGCGGTGAACTGACCGCCACACACTCCAACACACAGGCGGCAGAATAATGGGCTGGTTTGACAGACTGAAAGCGGGCCTGGGCAAAACCTCGGTGCGCATCACCGGCGGCATCGGCAATCTGTTCACCGGCAAGCGCCGTTTGGACGACGCCACGTTGGAAGAGCTGGAAGAGATTCTCATCACCGCCGACATGGGCGTGAGCACGGCGGCGAAGATCACCGCCGGATTGGCCAAAACTCGCTTCGATCAGGAAATCAGCAACGAAGAGGTTCGCGAAACCTTCGCCGCCGACATCACTGCAATCTTAGAACCGGTCGCCAAGCCGTTAGAAATCCGCGCCGAGCTCAAACCCCATGTTATTTTGGTGTGCGGCGTCAACGGTTCGGGCAAAACCACCACCATCGGCAAGCTCGCCAAGCAATATTCTGAGCAAGGCAAAAAGGTCATGCTGGCTGCTGGCGATACCTTTCGCGCCGCCGCTATCGAACAGCTGCAAGTGTGGGGTGAGCGCACCGGCGTTCCGGTGATCGCGCGCGACATCGGCGCGGACGCGGCAGGCCTGGCTTACGACGCCATGGAACAAGCCCGGGATGCCGGCGTCGATGTGTTGCTGATCGACACAGCCGGACGACTGCAAAACAAATCGCACCTGATGGAAGAGCTGGAAAAGATCGTCCGCGTGATTAAAAAAGTCACCCCCGACGCGCCCCACGACGTGATCTTGGTGCTTGACGCCACGGTCGGCCAAAACGCCCACGCCCAGGTCGAAACCTTCAAACAAGCGGTCAACGTTACCGGCTTGGTGATGACCAAACTGGACGGCACCGCCAAGGGCGGCGTGGTGGTGGCGCTGGCCGATAAATTTGGGCTGCCGGTTCACGCCATCGGCGTTGGTGAAGGGGTCGATGACTTGCACCCCTTCAAGGCGCGCGACTTCGCTTGCAACCTGTTGGGCCTAGACGCCTAACTGGACCTTGCGCCCGTCGCGACGCAAACGCTTTGATCGTTCCAACCGTTTGATGGCCCGGTACAACGCTTCATGGGTCAGGCCAATGTCCTGAGCAAACCCTTTCCACGTCCCCGGCATTTCATAGTTTGTTTCGCCATCACCTAAGCGCAGCGACAAAGCCGCCATGATGCGATCTTCCGCCGAACGCATAGCACGCAATTCAATGTTCGAGCGTAGCCGCTGAACCTGCCCCGCCATACCTTGGCAAAACTCGACCGCAAACGCCCCATCATTTTGCATCAGGTTGAGCATCGCCGTTTTTTCAAACAAAGCGATCTTCGCACCCGCAATTGCGATGCCATCACAATGGTAATGGGGAGAAAACAATGCGGCTTCGGCAAACACTTCACCACCTTGAGCTCGATGCACAATGATCTCTGCGCCTTCGCGTGTGGTGCGGCGCAAGTGGGCTTGGCCGTGCAACACGCCGTACATATGCTGCGTCGCATCGCCGCGATGAAAGAGCATCCGGTCGTCATCCACCTTCTCAATGCGCGCTGCGCCGCCCAGACGTTTAACGAGTTCCACCACCGGCATAGGCACCTCCTTATCCATATGATTGCGATCATACGGCAGAATCAGTTTGCCGCCTATGCTTCAATATCGCACACAATTGAGGACCCATCGATGACCGCCCGTATGCCCCTGATTTGGATGATCACAGCATTCTTGTGCGCCTCACAAAGCACAGCCGCACATGCCGATGAACGGACTTTGGTGGAAATGCCCGCACTGATGCAAGATCACCTGCTGGGCAACATGCGCGACCATCTGCATGCGCTGGATGATGTCTTGGCGGCCCTGGCCGATGGCGACGCCGCAACAGCTGGGCAAGTTGCCGAAGCGCGTTTAGGCATGTCATCATTGGACGATCATGGTGCCGCGCACATGGCACCGTTCATGCCCGAAGGCATGCGCGCGGCGGGCACAGAACTACACCGCGCCGCCAGTCGATTTGCCCAAGTCGCCGCAAACGCCGATGTTGAACATACGTTCGAAGCGCAGCAAAGCGTGTTCGCCGCATTGCAAGACATCACCGCGACCTGCAACGCCTGTCACGACGGCTATCGCATCCGTTAATTTTTAGGTGGTTGGGTCGCTGGAAGGCGCGTCGGCGGGCATCGGCATTTTGCCGTTTGGATCTTTTTCCATCATCTCGGCCACCGCATCATAGGTGCGCGCGTTGACGTCCATTTGTTCTTTCAGATCAGGATTTTGCGCCCCAATGTCGCGAAAGAACACCGCTGCGTTGCGCAACAGATTAATGGCGAGTTCGGCGTGCGTGGCCATGGGAAAACCCTTTCATTCAATGCAAGTCTCTCACCCGTAAACATGGGTTGGGTGAGGGCGTAAAAAAAGACCCAAATTTGGGCCTAATCCGTCGAAAACGGGACAGAACCCTGTCCTAGACCTTAAGATCCAGATAAAACCCCCGCGGCACGTCGCCGCGCAGCGGCTGGCCGGACGACAAAGCCCGGTCCAAGCGGTTCAACGAAGCTTGATTTTGCGGCGTTTCGACGTTGTTGAGGACATTGGCGCGACGCGACACATCGCCAGCATCGCCGTAACCTTTAGCAGCAGCGGGGGCTACACCCGAGACCACAGGAGGACGCGCTCCACCCACCCCTGAACGTTGAGCAGAGGGCCGAACGACCGGTGTGGAAACATTCGTGATATCAGCCATAACCGCCACTATCTCACAAAAAAACTTAAAGGTTCGTCAAACGCCCCAATATCAGAGCTTCGAACATCCTAGCAGGTCTAACGCCCATTGAAAAGACACGCGAATTCGCCATCCCGCACCCTTTCCCCCGAACGCAGAGACCCGCCCATCCTTTCGGATGAACGGGTCTGCGTAGGTTGGTCTGTCCTGATGTTCGCGTTCACGCAGAAAACTCAAACGTGAGAAGCGAACCAATGCTCAGGCCCTAACGTCAACCACTTCACCACGCCCTTCGGGGGGAACGGCCCCCTTTTGAGCGTCCTGGGCTGCGGTGTCTTGCTGCGCCTGCTTAACTGCCTGATTGGCAGCTTCAGTCACAACAACGGCCGCAACCTGCTCCGCCTGTACAGTCTGGCGGAGAGCGACGAGTGCTTGTTGAACGTTGGCGGCTGAGCCTGCTGAATTTACAGACATATCGGCTCTCCTTTCTCGGAACCGGCGCGCCCGCCCGAAAGCGGGGCAGCGATTCAAAGCAACGGTTCTGTCGCTTAAGCGGAACTGGAAAACACCCCAGAAAGAGGGAGCATCCGGCCCCGCGACTCGTGTCTGTCGTTTGTGTTTTCAGCAATCAAAGACCCATCGAACACAGACGCGGACCTTCTTTTTATATCACAACTCGCCCAAAAAGTGAATACACCGGCTATACCGCCCATTTTCACACGAAAAAACCCCCAGCCTCTTCGGCTGGGGGTTTTTATTCAAACCAGCTGAGAAAGCTTAGCCTTCCAGCGCGGCAACGCCCGGAAGCGTCTTGCCTTCGATCCATTCCAAGAATGCACCGCCCGCGGTCGAGATGTAGGTGAAATCATCGGCCGCACCGGCATGGGCCAAGGCGGCAACCGTATCACCACCACCGGCGACCGACAGCAGCGTACCGGCTTTGGTCAAACGCGCTGCAGCCTGCGCCGCAGCGTTGGTGCCCTTGTCGAACGGTTCGATTTCAAACGCGCCGAACGGGCCGTTCCACACCAGGGTCTTGCAGCCTTCGAGACGCTTTTCCACGTCTGCGATGGTCGCCGGGCCAACATCCAGCGCCATCATGTCCGCGGGAATGTCGTCCAAACCGACGACTTTATTCGCGGCGCCGGCGGCGAATTCAGCGGCAACCACCAAATCCAGCGGCAGGACGATTTCACAGCCATTGGCCGCTGCATCAGCGACGATTTTACGGGCTTCATCAGCCATGTCTTTTTCGCACAGCGACTTGCCGACATCATGACCGTTGGCGAACAAGAAGGTGTTGGCCATGCCGCCGCCGATGATGATCATGTCGACTTTCTTGGACAGATTGCCGAGCACTTCCATCTTGGTCGAAACCTTGGCGCCACCAACCACGGCGGCGACCGGTTTTTGCGGGGTACCGAGCGCACCGCCCAAAGCTTCCAGTTCCGCCTGCATCAAGCGACCGGCAGCGGCGGGCAATTTGCGCGCCAGAGCTTCGGTCGAGGCATGTGCGCGATGCGCGGTGGAAAATGCGTCGTTGACATAGACATCGCCCAAAGACGCCAAGGCGCCGGCGAAGCCGTCATCGTTTTCAGTTTCTTCGGCGTGGAAACGGACGTTTTCCAACATCGCCACATCGCCGTCGCTCATCGCCGCGATCACGGCTTTGGCGCTGTCGCCGATGGTGTCGGTGGCGAACGCCACGGCGCAACCCAGCGCGGACGCCATAGCGTCGGCAACCGGCTTCAAAGTCATTTCCGGCACCACTTGACCTTTGGGACGGCCGAAGTGCGACAGAATGATGACTTTTGCGCCTTTGGCGGCAAGATCTTTGATGGTTTGCGCGGAACGGTCGATACGCGTCGTGTCGGACGGCTTGCCGTCCGCCATCGGAACGTTCAAGTCGGCGCGCACCAGAACGCGCTTACCGGCGACATCCAGGTCATCAATGGTTTTAAAAGTGCTCATGGTCTTATCCTCTTGGCAGGCTAGCCTGCTTCCCTGTTGGCTATACATCACGGTTCAGAACCGGCCGGCTGGGGAGGAAGGCCGACGGCATCTTTGAGCCCGTTTTATGCTGATTCCTGCATCAAAAGGCAAGTGAAGAGTCATCGACAAGGCCTACAGATCACGCCGCAGGCAGGCGCAGACGCACGCTCAATCCGCCCAAATCCGACGCATCCAGCGACAACGAGCCGTGATACAGCTCAGCCAGTTCATGCACGATGTTGAGCCCCAGGCCGCTGCCCGGCGTGGCTTCGTCGAGACGTTTGCCGCGTTTGAGTACATCGTCGCGCAGCTCAGCGGGGATGCCCGGCCCATCGTCATCGATGATCAAGACAATCTCACGGCCTTCACGTTTGCCCGTCACACGCACCCGACTGGCGGCCCATTTACAGGCGTTGTCGAGCAAGTTGCCAAGCATTTCTTCAACATCTTGGTGGTCGCCAACAACGCTATGTTCGCGCACGTTGACCAGAGAAATGCTCACCCCTACGCCATCATTTTTGCGCTGATATATACGCTGCAAGGTGCGTTTAAGTCCCGAGGCGATATCCCCAACATCTGCTTTCAGGCCCGGCGCGCCCAATCCGCCAGCAGCACGCGCACGAGCCAAATGGCGAGTGACCAGATCGTTCATGGTGGTCACTTGTTCGCGCAAAGTCGTGGCGCATTGACCATCCATGCCGTCGGCTTCATTGCTCAACACAGCCAGCGGCGTTTTCAAGGCATGGGCCAGATTGCCCGCATGGGTGCGCGCGCGTTGAATGACTTCGGCGTTGTGGTCGAGCAGCTTGTTCAGATCAAAGACCAGCGGTTCAACCTCGCTGGGGAACGCACCGGTCATGCGCTCCGTTTCACCCGCATGAATGGACGCCAATTTTTGGCGCACCAATTTCAAAGGCCTGAGCCCCAAGATGACCTGCAGCACCACCGCCGCCATGAGCCCGAGCCCCAACAACAACAAGGAACTGATCAAGGTTTCGGTGAATTCTTCGGTGGCGCGATCAATGACTGACGCAGGGCCGGTAAAAAAGATCACAACATCTTTGTCATAGCCCGGCAAAGAAAATGCCTCCGCCACGACGCGCAGCCGCTCATCACGCGGGCCATCGACAAAGAAGCTTGTCACTTCACCACGCGGTGGAGCCGGTTTGATGGGCAAGACCTGATCCCATAGCGAACGTGAACGCTCCACCACCTCACCCTCGGCAATGAGTTCCCAATACCAACCCGACAACGGGCGCAGGTATGACGGATCAGTCGGACGACGGGTTAATCCCACCTTGCCATCCACCACGTCGGTATAAGACAGAAGCTCCTCGACGTGGCGCTCCAACCCATAATCGAACGAGGTCTCCACGTGCGTGCGAAAATGCTTGCTCAGCACCCAACCGCCGATGACCAAGGTCGCAACGATCCAGGTCACGGAGATCAAGATCAGACGTAAACTGACGGAGCGCCCCAACATCACGGCGCGCCTTAAACGGTTTCGCCGGGCGGCGACATGGAATAACCGCGACCACGATGCGTCTTGATCAAATCTGATGAAAGCTTTTTACGCAGGCGTGCGATGAACACCTCGATGGTGTTGGAATCGCGGTCGAAATCCTGATCGTAAATGTGCTCGATCAGTTCCGTTTGCGACACCACCCGGCCTTGATGATGCATGAAATATGACAACACCTTCAACTCATGCGCGGTCAGCGACACCGCAGCGCCATCCATCGTCACCTTGCCGGTACGGGTGTCCAACTCCACCGGACCGCATTCAAATATCGGCGTCGCGTGGCCTGCCGAACGGCGGATCAAGGCGCGCACGCGGGCCAGCAATTCTTCCATATGGAAAGGTTTGGTCAGATAGTCATCGGCGCCCGCGTCGAAGCCCCCGACCTTTTCGTTCCAGCTGTCGCGCGCGGTGAGAATCAACACCGGCATGTCGCGATCCCCCTGGCGCCAATGGCTGAGGACTGAAATGCCATCGATTTTCGGTAGGCCCAAGTCCAAAACGATCACGTCGTACGGTTCGGTATCGCCAAGAAATTGGCCTTCTTCACCGTCCGGCGCTTCATCGACGCTGTAGCCTGCTTCTGACAGCGCGCGACTGACCTGGCGACGCAGATCCGGCTCATCTTCAACGACCAAAACGCGCATATACTTCGTCCCCCAACCCCATCATGTGATTAAGCTTTGCGAAACGACATCAGTCGTCACGCTTGCCATATTCATTATCGTTACCGTCAACGTCTAGAATCTCAAGCGTTTTTGCATGCACTTTCAGTTGTAAAACATTGCCTTCGGGAGTCAGAAGCTTAATTTCATAAATCAACGTCGGACCGATGCCGAATTTGTCTTCTTCTTCGAGCTCGACCTCGATGACGTCGCCTTTGAAGCTTTTTTCGACGGCGAGCAACGCTTTGGGCAGCGGCTCCACTTCGCCGCGCAGCATCGCAGCGCGGGCGCGGTCTTGGTCCTTATCATCGGCAAGCGCCGGAACCGCAAACATCCCCACAGCCCCCATCATCAAAGTGACAATAAGAGACTTAAGCCCAATCTGGCAGTGAGCCGTTTTCATGGAAAAACCCTTTCGCTCTAGCGCATGAAGTAAAGCACGACCGCCATGGCAATAGCGAGAGCTATCAAAGGACGCGCCATGCCGACGGGCTTGATGTCTTCGCCCGAAACGTCGGCGGGAACGTGCTTGTCGCCGGTGATCATGGCGCGCGGCAGGTTTTCGCGCGATATGATCCCGTGCGCGAACACCCCGACGACGTGGGCGAAGATGAGCACCAACAAGAAATTTGCAAAGCCTTCGTGAGCTTCACCTAAAAAACCGCCGCCGATGTGCGACAAGGGGCCGACGTAGCCGTCTTCCGATGACATCAAACCGGTCAAAACGGTGAACAAAATCACGACGATCATCGCGATGATCATCCAGCCGCCCAGTGGATTATGGCCCAGTGAAAACGGCGGACGGAACGCCATAAGGCGCGCCGTGTAGCTGGAGACTTCTTCCGGGCCGTGCACAAAATCGCCAAACTGCGCATGGCGACTGCCGATCACGCCCCAAACAGCCCGAAATGCGACAAAACCGATCAGCAACGTACCTGAATAGACGTGGATCCAAAACGCGCCGCCGTCAGCCTCAGATGACACCCAGGCCAGTGCCACAACGAACACCAAAGCCCAGTGAAAAATCCGCGTTGGGAAATCCCAGACTTTAACCACACGGTCTTTAGCAGAGGTCTTTGGGGGCTGCGCATGAGGCGCGCCCATATGTCCGCTCAGGCGTCCATTGTTCATGGGGGGGGCATCCACTTTTTTGTTCTGCCGTGCGTTTGCGTTGCCTATTATCGGGCCTATTATCCGACCTAATATATCGCGTCTGGCATTGCACAAAGCACGCTCATTTGCTTTACCAGCATGGCCCAAGCAAGATGAATGTGCGCTGAATAACAAGATAAGCATAAATTCAGTTTGTTTTAACTAAAATACGCTTGCTGAATACAGCTCAACACGAGATAGAATGCGCGATTTTTTGGGTGATCCTTTGGGGAAGTGTGATAGCGAAAATGACTGACGACGCAAAGTCTTCCGGCCGCGCCAGCCGCAATGTAAAAGTTTGGGATCTGCCGACCCGAATCTTCCACTGGACTCTGGTGGCGATGGTCCTGATCGGCTATCTCACCGGTTGGGTTTTCGCTGAAAACACCATGGGTCTGCATCTTTGGGCCGGTTATATCACCGTCATCTTGCTGGTTTTCCGCCTCACCTGGGGGGTGTTCGGCAGCGAATACTCGCGCCTGGAAACGTTTACCTTCAGCCCCGTGCACATCTTAGAGCACATGAAAGAGCTGATCACGCTACGCCCCGTCAAACACTACATCGGTCACAACCCAACCGGATCTTTGATGGTGTTCGGCCTATTGTTCGTGCTCGCGGTGATAACCCTGTCGGGGCTGATGGTGCTGGGCGGCGAAGAAAACCAGGGCCCCTTGGCGGGTTCAGCCAATTACATCATCGGCGACATGGCCGCCACCATCCACAATACGTTCGTCATTTTGCTGTTGGCGATGATCGTCCTGCACATCGTCGGCGTGTTCGTTGAAATCAAGCTCACCGGCGAAAAATTGGTGCGCGCAATGATCACTGGTTTGAAGGCCGTGCCTAAAGACACACCATCGCTGCAGCACCGTAAAGCGCGGCCCATCGCGGCTAGCATCGTCATTTTAATCTTTGTCGGCCTAGCGGGATCCATGTTGTGGGCGTTTTCCACCATGCCGCCGTCGGGGCTGATCAATTTGCCGTCCAACGACGTTTATGAATCTGAGTGCGGTGATTGCCACAAACCGTTCCACCCCAGCCTGCTGCCCATCGACAGCTGGAAACAGATGATGGCCGGGCTCGACGATCATTTCGGTGAGGATGCGACGCTGGATGACGCCAACGTCATCGAAATCACCGCTTATCTAACCCGCTATGGTGGCGAGAGCTGGGACACAGAAGCGGCCAACCGTTTTCGCATCGTCGATCCGCAAAAGCCACTTGAAATCACCGCGACGCCCTACTGGATTCGCAAACACAAAGAGATCGACCCGAAAAACTTCAAGTTGAAGAAAGTGGGCGTCAAATCCAACTGCGGCGCTTGTCATACAGATCATTACACCGGCCGTTTCGACGACCAGAAAATCAAAATCCCGAAGGAGAATTGAGAGATGAAACCCATCAAAGCACTGGTTTGCACGTTCGCCCTAGCCGCCGCATTCGGCGCTGCCGTGGCCAGCCCGGCATCCGCCGGTCCGCGTGAAGACATCATCGCGGGCTTCATGGCCGAAGGCGCCGGCCCCGGCAACGCCGCCAACGGCGCCGCCATGTACACCAAGAACTACGGCACCGGCAAGCCCGACACCCCCAAATGCACCACGTGTCATGGCGCATCCCCTCAGCAGGGCGGCCAGACCCGCACCGGTAAAGCCATTGCCCCGATGGCGGTTTCGCGCACCGCTGACCGCTTCACCGACAAAAAGAAAGTCGATAAGTGGTTCCGCCGCAATTGCAAAAGCGTGATCGGTCGCGAATGCACGGCCCAGGAAAAAATCGACTGGATCACCTACCTCTCGAGCCAATAGTCAGCCAACGTATAGCGGGCGGTTTGGTGTTTTGCCGGACTGCCCGTTCTGTCTTTTTTTAGGGGGAAGGGAAAACCATCATGAAAAATGCACTCATCATCGCCGCAACACTTATCGGCGCGTCCGCCACCATATCGAATGGGGCACGCGCCGAAAGTTTTACGCCGATCAAAGATCAAAAAATCACCGCCGCATGCGGCGAATGCCACATGACTTTTTTTCCGCAAATGCTGCCGCAAGATAGCTGGACAAAAATCATAGGTGATTTGTCGAACCACTTCGGTGAAGACGCCTCACTGGACGCCGCCACCCAGGCCTATGTGCTGAACTATCACCTGGGCGATTCCGCCGATGTGAAGTCCACCCGCGCCGCCAAAAAATGGATGAACAAAGTGGACCTGAACAATCCGCCCGAGCGCATCGTGACCGCGCCGCGCTTCGTCAAAAAGCACTCCGGCAAAGAATTCTCCCGCATGTGGGATCGCAAAAAAGTAAAATCAAAAGCCGACTGCGTCACCTGTCATAAAGACGCGCAACGCGGCATCTTTGAAGACGATTGAGCCTTCATTGCTGACATAAAAAAAGGCCCGGATTTCACCGGGCCTTTTTTTATTTTTAATGGTCACCTTTTTTACTGGGCTTGCAGGCGCTGAATTTGCGCCTCGGCTTCCGCCACTTTGGCCATATCCCCCATCACTTGGTAGGCTTTGGCGAGGCGTTGCCAGCCTGCCAGATCGTCGGGGTTTTCTTTCAGCTTGTCCGCCAGGCGTTGGACCATGGATTGGATCATCGCTTGGCGATCGTCAACCGACATCTGTTGAGCGTCTTGCATTTGCTCAGCCGTCGGCCCTGGCGCTGCCGGTGCTGCTACGCCCGCTTGCAGACGAGCCACCTGGGCGTCGGCCTCTGCGGCTTTGGCCGTTTCCCCCTGCACCCGGTAAACCTGGGCCAGACGTTGCCAGCCCGCCAGATCGTCGGGATTGTCTTTCAAGCGATCAGCTAAACGTTGGACCATGGATTGAACCATCGCCTGGCGTTCCTCGGGCGTCATTTGCTGCGCGTCTTGCATCTGTTCGGCAGTCGGTCCCGGTGATGCAAATTCCCCCGGTCCTGTCGGCATACCAGCGGGTGGGCCAACGGGCGGCAACATTGCGACCTCGGGCATCTCAATACCGATCTCGTTGGCCAACGCCGTCATGCGGTCTTGAATCTGCCCCACCCATTCAGCGTCCGACGGCGAGACTTTGAGCAGCTGGACGTATTCATCCATAGCCCCGGCCAAATCGTCGTGCTGCTGACGTTCCAGCGCCAGATAGAAGTACGAGCGCGGTTCAGACGGGTCCTTGGTTTTGACTTCTTTAAGCAGCTCCGCCACCGCAGGAAGGACCACCGTTTTTTCCGCCATGATCAGCGCTTCGGCCCACGCGGTCAGCGGTTCGGGATGACGGTCGGTCAGGTTGACGACTTTTTCATACGCCGCTGCCGAGTCCGCAAAGCGGTTCATCGCTTCGTAAACCTGGGCGAGGATCAGCCAGCCTTCGATATCTTTGGGGTTTTCTTTCAGACGCGCTTCCAACTGGGCAAGCAATTCCATCGCCCGCGCGCGGGTGTCGGCGCCTTGGCCCTCACCCTGGGCTTGAGCCTGTTGCTGCATCTGCTGGCGCTGCGCCAACGGCTGATCGCGCAATTCGGGCTGACCGAGGTACATATAAAAAGCCACTGCACCCAATGGCACCGCAACCACGATCGCGGCAATCAGTGCCATTGACGATTTGGGCTTGGACGTTGCGGCGATTTCCAGTGCGCTGTCTTGATCTTGACCCGCCGTCAGCATGCGCCGCTCGATTTCGGTGCGGGCGGCAAGCGCTTGATCTGCGCTCAACACACCACGTTCCAAATCGCGGTCGACTTCGGCCAACTGGTCTTTATAGACGGTTATATCAAAGTCGGCGCGACCGGGCGTCACGCCATCAGACTTGACCTTGCGCGCCAATGGCACAATCATAAACACCAGCGCGAGGACTGTCAGCGCGGCGGTAGCACTCCAAAACGCGATCATGCGCTATCTTCCTTCAATAGTTCGTCGAGGCGACGACGTTCGTCATCGCTCAAGGGGGCGCTTTGCGGACCGGATGTCGACATCTCAGATCCGCCGTCCACGCTTTTGCGACGGCGGAACATCATCGCCACCCAAAACAGGCCGAGCACGGCTATTGCCGCCGGGCCGATCCACAGCACCAAGGTCGCCGCTTTGAACGGTGGGTTCAGCAATACATAGTCGCCATAGCGATCCACCATGTAGTCGAGAACTTCTTTGTTGCTATCGCCCGCCGAGATGCGTTCACGCACCAGCACGCGCATATCCCCCGCCAGCTCGGCATTGGAATCGTCGATGGATTGATTTTGACAGACCACACAACGCAGTTCTTTACCCACTTCGCGGGCGCGCGCTTCCAGTGTGGAGTCCCTCAAGATTTCGTTCGGTTCAACGGCCTGCACGCTGAGCGGTGCGAACACCGCCAGCATCAGGGCGACGGTCAAGATCCTGATCATATTTTGCGCAGCTCCTGTATCAACGGCCACAAGGTGCTTTCCCACACGTCCGGCGTTATGGGGCCGATCTGCTTGTAGCGGATCACCCCTTTTTGATCGACGATGAAGCTTTCCGGAGCGCCCGTCACGCCAAATGCAATCGCGGCTTTGGAATTGGGGTCGTTCCCGATCAAGGTGTATGGATTGCCAAATTTCGCCAACCACTTCGGCCCGGCGTCGGGTTTCTTTTCGCGCCAGTCGATGCCGTAGATCGGCACCAGACCCTGTTCTTTGATTTTCATCAAGAACGGATGTTCCGCCTGACACGCCACGCACCACGACCCAAACAGGTTGACGATGGTGACTTGGCCGAGCAAATCCTTAGAGCCAAAGCCCTTCTCGTGGCCTTGAATGGGGGCCAGATCGAACGGCGGCACTTCGCGATTGATCAGCACCGAAGGCAAGATATTAACCGACTTGCCGCCGCTCACTTGCTTGAGTTGCATGATCGAAAAGCCACCAACGACCAGCAAAACCATCAACGGAATGACGTATAAAAAGCGTTTCATTATGCGTCCCTCACTCGCCCTATTCAGCCGCAGCCGGTTGTGCGGCTTGATCAGGCGTGCGCTTCTTGGTTTTTTCCGGCGCGCCGACACGGTGACGGCGATCGGACAAGCTGATCACAGAACCCAAAACCAACATCAATGCGCCCACCCACAACCACAACACCAACGGATTGTGGAAGATGCGCACCACGTAGCCATCGCCGTTTTGCTCTTTATTGCCAAGCGCGACATAAAGATCGGCCAAGAACGTGGTCTCAATCGCGGCTTCGGTGGTGGGACGTCCTTGAACCGGATAGATCCGATTTTCAGGATACAGCCAAGTGTAATGTTGACCGCCTTCCGTCACCTCTATCGCACCGACCTGGGCCGTATAGTTCGGCCCTTGCACATCGCGCACACCTTTGAGCGTATAAGTGTAGCCAGCCAGCTCGACGGATTGATCAACATTCATCACCTGAATGCTTTCCAGCTTCCAAACGGTGGACCCGATCATGCCGGCAATGGCGATGCCCAGACCGGCATGCGCAAACGTCATGCCCCAGCTGGAACGCGGAATGTTGACCAAGCGGCGCAATGAGCTGCCCAAATCGGTTTTGAACAACCGAATGCGCACCGCAATCTCTGTCAGCGTACCAACCACCAGCCAAGCCGACAGCCCGGTGCCCAGCACCGACAAGAAACTGGCGCGATCGATCACCATCCAATTCGCCACCACCGTGATCACAGACACAATCAGTGCGACATACAATTGCTTGAACGCACGCCCCGCATCGCCGCGTTTCCACGACAACAACGGACCGAAAGCCATAACCACAATTGCAGGCACCATCAACGGGATGAACACCGCATTGAAGAACGGCGGGCCGACGGACACTTTATCACCACCCAGCGCATCCAAGAACAACGGATACAACGTGCCCAAAAGCACCGCAGCAGCAGCCACCGTCATCAACAAATTGTTGAGCAACAACGAGCCTTCACGCGATACCGGCTGGAACAAACCACCGGCTTTCAGTTGCGGTCCGCGCACGGCGAACAAAGCGAACGAACCACCCACCACGGCCAACAACAGGCCCAAGATAAACACGCCACGCGCCGGATCGGACGCGAACGAGTGCACCGAAGACAGCACGCCCGAACGCACGATGAAGGTGCCGAGCAGCGAAAACGAGAACGCGACGATGGACAAAAAGATCGTCCAACCTTTTAAGGTGTTGCGCTTTTCCACCACAATGGAGCTGTGCAGCAACGCGGTGCCCACAAGCCACGGCATGAAGGATGCATTTTCCACCGGATCCCAAAACCACCAGCCGCCCCAGCCGAGCTCATAGTACGCCCACCAAGACCCCAACACGACGCCAGCGGTGAGAAAACCCCACGCGGCCAGCGTCCACGGGCGCACCCAGCGCGCCCATGCGGCGTCCACGCGGCCTTCGATGAGGGCTGCGATGGCGAACGAAAAAGCGATGGAAAAGCCGACGTAGCCGAGATACAGCAACGGCGGATGAAAGGCGAGACCCGGGTCTTGCAACAACGGGTTCAGACCGCGACCGTCCATAGGAGCGGGGAAAATCCGCTCAAACGGGTTCGAGGTCAGCAAGATAAACAGATAAAAGCCCAGTGCGATCAGCGCCTGGATGCCCAGCACGCGGGCGCGCAAGCTGGGTGGCAAATTACGGCCAAAAACCGCCACCGCCAGGCCGTAGATGGCGAGGATCAACACCCACAGCATCATCGAGCCTTCGTGGTTGCCCCACACGCCGGAAACTTTATACAGCATGGGTTTCATCGAATGAGAGTTCGACGCCACGTTGAGCACCGAAAAGTCCGACACCACGTAGGCGTAGGTCAGGGCCGAAAACGACAGCACCGCGAACAGGGCTTGCGCCATGGCGGCGGGACCGGCGAAACGCATCCACTGCACATCGCCGCGTGCGGCGCCGATCAGGGGAACCGTGGATTGAAACAAGGCCACCATGAGGCCCAAAACCAACGCGAAATGTCCGAGTTCGACAATCATTTGACGGCTCCCACTGCATCGCCCTGCCATTGGCCGGACTTTTTCAAGGCGTCGACCGCTTCGGGCGGCATGTAATTTTCGTCGTGCTTGGCCAAAACTTCTTCGGCTATGAACTTACCGCCGACGACCTTGCCGGTGGTCACGATGCCTTGACCTTCGCGAAACAAATCGGGAAGCAGCCCGGCGTAGACCACCTCAACCGTGTTTTCCAAATCGGTGACCTTGAAGCGCACAGTGGCGGAGCCTTCTTCGCGCTGGACCGAGCCTTCTTCGACCAAACCGCCCAAGCGGATGCTCTGGTCGGGGCCGGGGGCCTTAACGACGATGTCGGTGGGGCTGTGGAACAACGACACGCCGTCGCCCAGTGCAAACAGCACCAAGCCCGTGGCGGCGCCGACCAACGCCATGGCGACCACCACAAAGGTGAGACGCTTGTGTTTACGCTTCATCGCCATTGGGGGCCTCCTGGTTTTTGTTTTTGTTGGCGTCGGCTTCGCCTTTCAGACGATCAAACGCAGATTCGGTGGCTTTCAGGCTGCGTAAGCTGGTGAACAGCAACACCGCCATCACCACCGCCGTCATGACGTAAGACGGCCACACATATGCGCCGTATCCGCCCATGGAAAAAAACTCGGCCATGTTCGGTGCTCCTTCAGCCGCCGTGAACCTGCTTGAGGCGCAGGATCCGGACTTTGTTGGCGGTCAGTTCTTGGCGAATGCGCACCAACAGAACCCACACATAATAAGTCTTAAACGCAACCGCCATGATTAACAGCGGCCACAGCATGTCGGGATGGATCGACGGTCCGCCCATTTTGATCACGCTGGCGGGCTGGTGCAGGGTGTTCCACCAATCGACCGAAAACTTGATGATCGGTAAGTTGACCGCGCCGACCAGCGCCAAAACGGCGGACGCTTTCGCGCCGCGCGCTCGATCATCGAACGCACCTTGCAGCGCCATGTAACCGATGTACAAGAAAAACAAGATCAGCATTGACGTCAGGCGCGCATCCCACACCCACCACGTGCCCCACATGGGCTTTCCCCATAGCGAGCCCGTCGCCAGCGACAAGAACGTAAACGCCGCCCCGACCGGCGCGGTGGCCTTGGCGGCGACATCGGCGAGCGGGTGCTTCCAAATCAGCGCAACAGCGGACGCCGCGGCCATCGCGGCGTAACAAAACATCCCCATCCACGCAGCGGGCACGTGCACATACATGATGCGCACGCTTTCGCCCTGTTGATAATCAGGCGGCGCGGTGAAAAAGGACATGTACAAACCGACACCGAACAACAACACGGTGATCGCGGCCATCCAAGGCTGGACGGCGGCGGCAATTCTCAAAAAACGAGTTGGATTAGCGAAACGATGCATGGAGCCCCTGTTCTCAATCAAGCGTAAAGCGCATTTTTTATTTTTGTTTGCCAGTCTACGGGCAACCGTTTTACCCGTTACACCTTCGTTTTGCCAGACTTTGCCCCTTCGTCGTGTCCAAATTGAGGCAAATATGACAATTCGGCTTATCTACTCAAGCGCCTGTCGAAGCCCCGCAGCAGCAGCCCACGGCGTTAACGCCAATGAGCCGACCAGCAATGCGCCGAGAAACAACATATGCGGACGCACCGCCTGGTCAAAGATCGCCGCATCCACCGCTGAGACGCCAAAAATCAAAATCGGGATGTACAGCGGCAGCACCAGCAACGACAGCAGCACCCCGCCACGCCGCGAGCCCAAGATCAAAGCGGCCCCCACCGCACCGATCAGACTGAGCGTTGGCGTGCCCAGCAGCAACGCCCCCATCAAGGTCACAAAGCCGTCTTCGGGCAATTGCATCAATACCGCTAAAAGCGGCGCGGTGACGATCAACGGAAGACCCGTGGTCAACCAGTGCGCCACCACCTTGGCCAGCACGGTGACTTCCAACGGCACCGGGGCCAGCGCCAGCAGCTCCAACGAACCATCGTCGTAGTCGGTCTGAAACAAGCGTTCCAACGACAACATCGAAGACAACAACGCCGCCACCCAAATGGTGCCGGCGGCGATTTTCGCCAAGGTGTTCACTTCCGGGCCGACGCCGAACGGGAACAACACCACCGCGATGACGAAAAAAGCCACCACCATGAGGCTGTCCATGCCCTGGCGAAAGGCCAGTGCAAGATCGCGTTTGACGAGTTCGATAAACTTTCCCATTTCGTCCCGCCTTAGACCATCACGTGTTCGTCAAGCGGTGCGGTGCAGGTGAAATCAGCCAAATTCAAAGTCTCCGCCCCCGGCGTATCGACATCGGCGTGGGTCGACAACACCACCATGCCGCCCGCATCGCGATGCTTTTGAATAGCGGCTTCCAACCGTTTGATGGTCGCCTTGTCCAGCGCCGTGGTCGGTTCATCCAGCAGCCACAACGGCGCGGGCGCGGCGATGATGCGCGCCAAATTAACCCGGCGTTTTTGCCCTGCCGACAAAAAACGCCCCGGCACGTCGTGCAAATGTTTGATATCGAAAGCGCCCAAGGCGTCTTGGACCGCATCTTCGCCGCGGTCGCACAAATGCGCCCAAAATCCGATGTTTTCCGCCGCCGTCAGCACGGGCTTCACCGCATCGTGGTGGCCGACGTAGTGCAGGCGCGCGCCATGTTCGTCAATTTCGTCCAAGGCGTTTTCCTCACCCCACAACATGCACCCGTCGGCCGGGCGCAGCAAACCCGCCATCATGCGCAGCAGCGACGATTTACCAGACCCATTGGGGCCGATCAACGTCAGCGCGCCGCCCGCGCTTATGGTGAAATCAAGGGCGTGAAAAACCGTGCGCTCGCCACGAACGCACATCAAGTTTTCGCCCCGAAAACGGGTCTTGTCAAAGTCGGTCATGGTTGAAAAGTCGTGTTGCCCATATGAGGTCTGGGACCTTAAACGATCCCCCGCCAATTACAAGTTGGCTCACAACGTCACGCTTTGAATAGAACAAAAGAAAGGCCGGGTTCCAAAGAACCCGGCCAGTTTGGTCAGCACTGCAAGTCATACCAAAGTTCCTCAAAGCAAGGGCAGTTGGGAGGGAGCCTTAAGAAGAGGAACAATCAGATCAAAACTTGTTTCACCTGTAGTCTATTGAGGAGCTGTAACATCGGAGGCTCGCTCTTGGGGGAGGGGATGAGCCATCCGATGAAGATGATTAGACCCCTACATTGTGGTTGGAATGTGTCACAAAGGAGGAAATGTGATGGTTTTCAACCGCGCGGAAAATCGCTATACCCAACCTCAGACTTTCACTATGTCTGCGGGCAGAGCTCAAAAACCTACCCAAAAGTGTATTATGACTGTCCTGCTGTATACGAATCGTGTATAGAGATGCACCGTATGCTGCACCGCAACATAAGCAGGCATAAACGAAACGAACAATAAGGTAAGGAACCCCAAATGGCCGGACAGGACACGCTCAAAACCCGCCGCACCCTTGAGGTAAACGGTAAATCTTACGATTATTTCAGCCTTGAAGCCGCCCAACAGGCCGGCCTCGGCGATGTATCCAAACTGCCCTATTCCATCAAAGTCCTGGTTGAAAACCTGTTGCGCTTCGAAGACGGCCGCACGGTTTCGACTGATGACGTCAAAGCGTGCGCCGCGTGGGCGTCCGACGCCAAAGGCGGACACGAAATCGCGTACCGCCCGGCGCGCGTTTTGATGCAAGATTTTACCGGCGTTCCAGCGGTGGTCGATTTGGCCGCAATGCGCGACGCAATTGTGTCGGTCGGTGGCGATCCGAAAAAAATCAACCCGTTAAGCCCGGTCGATCTGGTCATTGATCACTCAGTGATGGTCGACTTTGCGGGCACAAGCGACGCTTTGGAAAAAAATGAAGCGCTGGAATTCGAGCGCAATAAGGAACGTTATGAGTTCCTGCGCTGGGGTCAGCAAGCGTTCGACAACTTCCGCGTCGTTCCGCCTTCCACTGGCATCTGTCACCAAGTCAACGTCGAAAACCTCGCCCAAGTGGTATGGACCAAAGACGAAGACGGTGCCACGTTCGCGTTCCCCGACACCTTGGTCGGCACCGACAGCCACACCACCATGGTCAATGGCCTGGGCGTTTTGGGCTGGGGCGTGGGCGGCATCGAAGCCGAAGCGGCGATGTTGGGTCAGCCGGTATCGATGCTGATTCCCGAAGTGGTTGGCTTTAAACTGACCGGCGAAATGAAAGAGGGCATTACCGCCACCGATCTGGTGCTGCGCATCGTCGAAATGCTGCGCGAAAAAGGCGTGGTCGGCAAATTCGTCGAATTCTACGGCCCGGCCCTGGATCACTTGAGCCTGCCAAACCGCTCCACCATCGCCAACATGGCCCCGGAATACGGCGCGACCTGCGGCATCTTCCCGATTGACGACGCGACCATCACTTATCTGAAGCTCACCGCGCGCGATGATGATCGCATCGCACTGGTCGAAGCCTACGCCAAGGCCCAGGGCATGTGGCGCGACAGTTCCACCCCTGATCCGGTGTTCACATCGACGCTGGAACTTGATATTTCCACCATCGAAGCCGCGATTTCCGGCCCCAAGCGCCCGCAAGATCGTATCGATCTCAAGAGCTCCGCAGCGGCCTTCAAAAGCACGCTCAAAGACTTGGTTGGCGCCGACGCACCACGCGAGACGGAAGTTGCGGGCGCAGACTACAAGCTGCGCGACGGCGACGTGGTCATCGCCGCCATCACCAGCTGCACCAACACATCCAACCCCGACGTGCTGATCGCCGCCGGTTTGGTGGCGCAAAAGGCCCGCGCGTTGGGCTTGCAATCCAAACCATGGGTGAAAACCTCGCTCGCGCCCGGCTCTCAAGTGGTCGGCGACTACCTGCAAGATGCTGGCCTGCAAGACAGCCTCGACGCCATGGGCTTTAACATCGCCGGGTTCGGTTGCACCACCTGCATCGGTAATTCCGGCCCGCTGGCGGAACCGATCGCGGACGCCATCACTTCCGGTGATTTGATCGCCACCGCCGTGTTGTCGGGCAACCGAAATTTCGAAGGCCGCATCAGCCCCCACGTTAAAGCCAACTACTTGGCCTCACCGCCGCTGGTGGTGGCCTACGCCATCGCCGGATCGATGACGCGCGACATCATCAATGAACCGCTGGCCAAAGACAAAGACGGCAATCCGGTCTATCTCAAAGACATCTGGCCGACCAACGCCGAAATCAGCGAGACCGTGGCCAAAGTCGTCACCGCCGACTTGTTCGCCAAACGCTACGCCGACGTGTTCAAAGGCACCCCGGCATGGCAAAACGTGCAAGCGGCAACTGGCGAAACATTCAGCTGGAAAGCCGGTTCGACCTATATTCAGAACCCGCCGTTCTTCGCCGATTTGTCGCCGGAGCCCACCGACGTCACCGACATCCGTGGCGCGAAGCTTTTGGCGGTACTGGGTGATTCGGTCACCACCGACCACATCTCTCCAGCGGGTGGTTTCAAGCCCGAAACCCCGGCCGGTCAGTATTTGACCGAACACCAAGTGCGGCCACAGGATTTCAATTCCTACGGTTCGCGCCGTGGCAACCATGAAGTCATGATGCGCGGCACGTTTGCCAACATCCGCATCAAAAACGAACTGGCCCCGGGCACCGAAGGCGGATTTTCCATCTACGGGGGGCAGCAGACCTCCATGTATGACGCCGCCATGAACCACATGAACAACGGCACGCCGCTGGTGGTCATCGCGGGCAAAGAATACGGCACCGGATCTTCACGCGATTGGGCCGCCAAAGGCACCAAACTTTTGGGCGTAAAAGCCGTTTTGGTGGAAAGCTATGAACGCATTCACCGCTCCAACTTGGTGGGCATGGGCGTTTTGCCGCTGGAATTCAAAGACGGTCAAACCCGTGCGGATTTGAACCTCAAGGGCGATGAAACATTCGACATCACCGGCATCGAAGGCGGCATCACGCCGGGCCAAGATGTATCCGTTGCGATCACCCGCGCGGACGGTTCTTCTCAGACCGTCACCGCCAAGTGCCGCATCGACACCTTGGACGAGGTCGAATACCACCGCCACGGCGGCATCCTCAGCTATGTGTTGCGCAATCTCAACGCATCGTAGGTGCGCGTTTATATAAAAATGCGTCTCAGTACACCCCCGGCCTTTCTAAATGGCCGGGGGTTTTGCTATGCTAGGGCTATGAAAGCCAACACGCGCCTCGCCACCCTGTTGATCGCCGCTCTCGCAACGCTCGTCGTGGGCTTGCATGCGCCTGTCGCCCAAGCGGCATACAAAGACGGCTTAGTCTTGGTGCGCCAAGGCAAATGGGCCAAAGCCGTCAAGGAGTTCAGAGAGCTATCGGGAACCGGCCATGCCCAATCGCAGTTCAGCCTGGGCCTGATCTACCATTTAGGCCGGGGCCTCACCAAAGACCTCGCCAAGGCCTACAACCTGTACAAAGCCTCCGCACTGCAAGAGCACCCGCCCGCGATCAACAATCTCGGCATGATGTACCTCAACGGCGATTATGTGGAAAAAAACCAAGCCGTCGCCTTCATCATGTTTGAGCGCGCCAGTGCTGAACATGCCCAGGCGAAGGACAACTTGGGCCGTTGCTTTGAAAATGGCTGGGGCACTGAACAAGACATCGAACAAGCTATGAACTTCTACGAACTGGCCGGTGACGACGGATACAAGCTCGGCTATTACCATCTTGCTCAATTGCATGAAGAAGGCCGGGGTGGCGCGCCAGTGGACATTAAACAAGCCATCTCATGGTATCAGACAGCTGGCGACAACAGTTTCGCCAAGGGCTACCACCGCATCGGTGAAATTTACGAGCTAGGCATCGGCGTGCCAAAAGACCTCGACCTAGCCCGCAATTGGTACGAAGAGGCCGCCTCTAAGGGTTACGACCCATCCATCGTGAAGCTCAAAAACCTCAAGTAACATAGCGGAAAAGGCGCGCCCCTCACCCAGAGGACCGCGCCTTTTGCTTTCTTTTGATCTGCACCTATACGGTTTACATGATGCAGTTCTTGGTAAATTCAGCGGCTTCGTTGCTGCTCCAATCGCCTTTGGGTTTTTCTTTCATCTGCGTACACCATTCAGGTGACCCGACTTCCGGCGAGCACGCCGCCACACCTAAGGCAAACACAGTTGCAAAGCCCAAGGTCGCAAGTTTTTTAACAGCCTTCATAACGATCTCCTCCTGCTATGGTCATTCAGCGCCACGTTCTAGAGCGTATTAAAGAGCATGGATCATCACCGATGCAAGGCGTTTTGCAAACGCCGCTGGATCTGCTGGCGTTTCACCTTCGGCAATCCGCGCTTGATCAAGCAACAAGTGTGCGGCGTCTTTGAGCAACGCATCTTGTGCGTTGCCGTCTGCACGCTCCGCCAGTTTCTTAACAATAGCATGCGTTGGATTGAGCTCCAGGACCCGCGGGAGACCCGCCGTCATCTGGCCATGGCGGCGCAGCAGACGTTCCATATTCACGTCCATGTCACCTTCGTCGGCGACCAAACACACCGGGCTTTCGGTCAAGCGCTTGGAGGCCCGTACGTCTTTGACGCTGTCGCCCAATTCCAACTTGATGGCCGCAATCAGCATATCCAGGCTGGGCGCACCCTCGGCCTTATCGTCATCTGCCTTATCGGTGCTGTCGTCGGATTGGACACCGTCGAGATCCGCAGAACCGCGGGTGATTGACTGAAACGGCTTTTCGTCGAACTGGGTGATGTGCTGCATCCAGAACTCATCGACCGGATCAGTGAGCAGCAAAACCTCAACGCCTTTGGCCTTGAAGCCTTCCAAGTGCGGCGAGGTCGCAACCTGGGTCTCATCTTCGCCAGTGATATAATAGATCGCGTCTTGGCCGTCTTTCATGCGTTCAACGTAACCCGCCAGGGACGTGACGCCTTCGGCAGTGGACTTAAACCGCGTCAGTTCCAGCAGCTTGTCGCGCATGGTGAAGTCGTCGACCAGGCCTTCTTTGAGCACCACGCCAAAATTGTCCCAGAACTGGGCGTAATCGTCGGGTGCTTTGTCGGCCTTTTTCTTCAGCTCAGCGAGCACCTTTTTGGTTAAACCTGTGCGGATTTTGGCGAGCTTAGGATCGGTTTGCAGCATCTCGCGGGAGATGTTGAGCGACAGGTCTTCGCTGTCCACCACGCCGCGCAAAAAGCGCAGGTAAGGCGGCAACAAGCCTTCGGTTTGTTCGGTGATGAACACCCGATTCACGTACAGCTTCACATGGGCCTTGCGTTCCGGATCGAACAAATCGAACGGGCGCACGGACGGAATGAACAGCAAGTTGGTATAGCTGACCACCCCTTCGATGCGGTTGTGCAGCGTGATCCATGGTTCATCAAACGCATGAGCCGAATGGTGATAGAATTCTTTGTATTGCTCCGCCGTGATGTCTTTGGCGGCACGCGTCCAAATGGCCGACGCGGCGTTGAGCGTTTCCCCAGCCTCTTCACCAGCCAGCGTCACTGGAAAACTGATGTGGTCGGAATAGGTTTTGACGATGTGGGTGATGCGCGACGGTTCCAAGAATTCCTTGGCGTCTTTTTTCATATGCAGGACCACCGTGGTGCCGCGCTCGGAACGGGACGCGTCGCCCGTGGCTTCTTCAATGGTGAATTGGCCCTTGCCGTCCGACACCCATAGCCAGCTTTCTTTCTCGCCGGCCTTCTGGGTCGTGACCTCGACTTTATCGGACACCATGAACGCGGAATAAAAGCCGACGCCGAACTGGCCGATTAAGCCCATGTCCTTTTTGTCATCCTTGCCCAGCTGTTCGATGAACGCCCCGGTGCCCGAACTGGCGATGGTGCCGAGCGTCGCCAGCAAATCATCGTGGTTCATGCCGATGCCGTTATCCGAAACCGTGATGGTTTTGGCCTTTTCATCGACGCTGAGCGCAATCTTGAAATCGTGATCGCCTTCGATCAACGACGGTGCGGTCAAAGCCTGATGGCGCAGCTTGTCGCACGCATCCGAAGCGTTGGAGATCAATTCGCGCAGAAAAATTTCGCGGTTGGAATACAGCGAGCCTGCGACGATGTCCAACAGGCGGCTGACTTCGGTTTGAAAAGAGAAAGTTTCCTTGCTCATGGCGGTGATCTGTTCCTTCACTGTTACGCACTTGAAAATGAGGTCCTAAGACCCGCGAGATATGGGCGAAATCAAGAACTTTCGCAACCCCAACAGCTGTAAATTTTCAGTTCCAACCGCGTGCATTGGACTCGCGAAGGCGCGCTGGCAGGCGTATACTGAGAGGGTAGGAACAGCGAGTGATCCAAGATGCTCAGAATACACTGTTTTTCAGTGAAGACATCAAATCAATCCCGCCTCTCAGCGGACCGTCCGGTCCGCGACCCCTACGTCAAATTCCAAATTTCATGTTGAAGGGGAGAGCGATCATGCAAGTTCCCGTCCAAGTTAGTTTTCATGGATGTGATCATTCCGATGCCGTCGAAAGTGAAATTCGGGGCCGCATCGACAAAATCGAAGCCCTTTACGGGCGCATCACAAGCTGCCGTGTGGTGGTCGAACTGCCGCACAAATCCCAATCTCAAGGCAAGATGTTTCACTTCAACATCGACATGACCGTGCCGGGGGCCGGGCACATTGTGCACAATGACCGGGGGCAAAACCCTGCGCACGAAGACGTTCATGTCGCGCTGCGCGACGCCTTTAACGCGGTCGATAGCCAGCTCAAAAAAATTGTCGGCAAACGTCGTGATGAGCAACGCAAAACCAGCGCATGACGCCCCCTGTGCATGACGCTCAGTGGCATCGTGACGCCCTCGCCCGCGCCATCCAGCGCGAGGCCGCCGAAACCGCGTTTTGGACCGGGCGCAGCCGCTTTCGTGAGCGCGTCATCGACGCCGTCACTCACGTGGCCCGCGAAGCCTTCATTCCCGAGGACGTGCCGCTGAGCGTCGCCTATGCCAACCGCCCCCAACCGATTGGTCAAGGGCAGACCATATCGCAGCCCTACATCGTCACCTTGATGACCGATTTGCTTGATCTCATAGGTGGGGAGCGGGTTTTGGAGGTCGGCACCGGGTCCGGTTATCAATCCGCCGTACTGGCGGAGCTTGGCGTTGAGCTTTTCAGCGTTGAACGTCTGGACAGCTTAGCCCATCACGCTCAAAAGGTCCTTGAAACGCAGGGCTACGACAACGTCCACATTCACTGTGGCGACGGCGCGCTGGGGTGGCCTGCGCACGCGCCGTTTGACGCCATTTTGGTCACCGCCGCCGTTGATGGGCCAATCCCAAAAGCGCTGATCGAACAGCTGGCGCCGGGCGGGCGTATGGTCATTCCCCAAGGTCCAAATTTCGGTCCGCAGATGCTTTTGCTCGGGCGTAAAGACGCCAAAGGCCGCTTTGTCAGCCAAGCGGTTTTACCGGTGGCGTTCGTGCCGCTTGTTTCCTTGCTGGATAATCACCGTAAAGAAGGCTAAAACATCGCCCATGCAAATAGATACTTCCCGCGAACGCGCACAGATCACCGCCATATTGGGTCCCACCAATACTGGTAAGACCCACCTGGCCATGGAACGCATGCTTGCCCATGGTTCCGGCGTCATCGGCTTTCCGCTGCGCTTGCTGGCGCGCGAAAACTATGAACGCGCCGTCAAGGCCAAGGGGGCCGGACAAGTCGCGCTGATCACCGGCGAAGAAAAGATCGTGCCTGCCAATGCACGCTATTTCCTCACCACCGTGGAAAGCATGCCATCCGACCAAACGTTCGAATTCGCCGCCATTGACGAAATTCAAATGTGCGCCGACGCGGATCGCGGCCATGTGTTCACGGATCGCTTGCTGCACTATCGCGGCAGCCTGGAAACCATGTTTTTGGGCGCGGAAACCATCCGTGGCGTGATTCAGGCGTTGGTGCCCGACGTCGATTTCCAGACCCGCCCGCGCCTATCGACGCTGCGCTATACCGGTTACAAAAAATTCACCCGCCTCAAGCCGCGCAGCTGCATCGTGGCGTTTTCCGCCAACGACGTGTATTCGATCGCTGAGCTGATCCGCCGTCAATCGGGCGGCGCGGCCATCGTCATGGGCGCGCTGAGCCCACGCACCCGCAACGCCCAAGTTGCAATGTTCCAATCGGGTGAGGTTGATTACTTGGTCGCCACCGACGCGGTCGGCATGGGCCTGAACATGGACGTCGATCATGTTGCGCTCGCCGCCACCCGCAAGTTCGACGGCCGCATTATGCGCGATCTGCTGCCTGCCGAACTGGCGCAGATTTCCGGGCGCGCCGGACGACACATGAACGACGGCAGCTTCGGCACCACCGGCGACGTCACCGGGTTGGGCGCCAGCGCCGTCGAAGCCATTGAACAGCACACCTTTGCGCCCTTGCCTTTTGTGTTTTGGCGCAATGGCCAGCTTGATTTCGGTTCGATCAAAAAGCTCAAAGCGTCGCTCGGCGAACGCCCCGATCACGGTGTTTTGCGCCGCGCGCGCGAAGCCGACGATGAACGCGTGCTCGATGCCCTGATCGGCGACGACGCCATCCAAGCGCTGGCGACCAGCGCGGACGCGGTGCGCAAGCTTTGGGACGTGGCGCGGATTCCCGATTTCCGCAACATTCAAACCGACGAGCACCCGCAACTGTTGGGCCGTATTTATCAGCACCTCATGAGCGCAGATGCGCACATTCCCAATGACTGGATTGCGGAGCGGGTTAAGCGCATCGAACGCACCGATGGCGAAATCGACACGCTGATGGCGCGCATCGCCGCGATCCGCACCTGGACCTTCGTCGCGCACCAAGGTGCCCACCAAAATGCATGGGTGGAAAACCCGTTGGAGTGGCAAGAGCGCACCCGCACCATCGAAGACAGCCTTTCGGACGCTTTGCATGAAAAACTCACCCAACGTTTCGTCGATAAACGCACCAGCCAATTGGTGAAAACGCTCAAAGACGACGTGCCGCTGGCGACCGCGTTACACGACGATGGCTCGTTGGAAGTCGAAGGCCATCATTTGGGCAATCTGAGCGGCTTTCGCTTCGTGCCCACCGAAAGTGAAACGTCTCTGGCAGCGAAAATTCTCGATTCTGCTGCGGGCAAAGCGTTACGCGCTAAAATTTCTGATCGCGTCGCGATGCTGAATTCCGACGCCGACGGCGCATTTACCTTCACTGCCGATGGCCGGGTGCATTGGCGCGGCGAACCGGTGGCCAAATTCACCAAAGGCGGCGAATTGCTGCGCCCGCACATTTCGGCGCTGTCCAGCGACCTGTTGGATCATGAGCAAAAAGAACGCATCGAAAATCGCCTGCAAGCGTGGGCGGGCGACTTGGTGCGCGACCGTTTGGGCCTGTTGCTGGCAGCGCGCGAAGCCCCATTGCAGGGCGTGGCGCGTGGATTGGTTTTTCAGCTGACCGAAAGTCTCGGCGCGCTGCCGCGTCACGAAGCGGGCGAAGAAATCAAAGCGCTGGCGCGTGAAGACCGTCATGAGTTGCGCCGTCTCGGCATCCGCATCGGTCGCCATCTCATCTACATCCCCGCACTGTTGCGCCCAGCGGCTGCGGAATTGTCGGTGCTGTTGTGGGGCGTGTTCGAAGCCAGCGAGTCGTTGCTGGCGCCGCCACCTGCGGGTCGCGTATCGCTGAAGCGTGAAAAACACGAGCCTGAAGGTTGGTTGCGCGCGGCAGGCTTTCGCCCCGCTGGCGCACTGTTCGTGCGCGCCGACATGCTGGAACGCATCGCCGAACTGGCGTGGAAACGTCTTGAGGCCGCCAAGGGAGCATTTGAAGCCAACGAAGACTTTTTGTCGCTTGCCGGCTGCGCTGCGGACGACTTGCCGGGCATCATGGTCAGCCTGGGCTTTAACGCCGATAAAGACGGTAAATGGACACCCAAATCGTGGCGCAAGCGCACGCCGCACAAGCCCAAGCCGAAAAAGGCCGCTGCAGGCGGC